>Ga0134125_10003222_pt1 | contig 18963 bp, 17 predicted proteins | sample KB31751_FD_96464 | JGI IMG/M metagenome (GOLD analysis project Ga0134125, IMG submission 96464) | Terrestrial soil microbial communities with excess Nitrogen fertilizer from Kellogg Biological Station, Michigan, USA - KB3-175-1 | ecosystem: Environmental > Terrestrial > Soil > Unclassified ... | reverse complement strand
CTTGTCGGCGACGATCTTTTCGTCACCAACGTGAAGCGGCTGGCCGACGGCATCAAGCGCGGCCTCGGCAATTCGATCCTGATCAAGGTCAACCAGATCGGCACGCTCACCGAGACGCTTGCCGCGGTCGAGATGGCGCACAAGGCGGGCTACACGGCGGTGATGTCGCACCGTTCCGGCGAGACCGAGGATGCAACCATCGCCGATCTTGCAGTTGCGACAAACTGTGGACAGATCAAGACGGGTTCGTTGGCGCGTTCGGACCGCACCGCCAAATACAACCAGCTTCTCCGCATCGAGGAGGAATTGGGCCCGCAGGCGAAATATGCCGGACGCGACGCGCTGAAATACCGCCGCTGACGGCGCGCGCCGGCGTATGATGCAAACGGGCGCGCGCTCTATTGCGCCGCGCCCGATGAGGTGAGGCGATGCCGGATAATGGACTGATCACGCAGCAAAGCGCGCATGATTTTGCGACGACGCTTGAGCGGTTCGTGACCGCGCTCGAATCGCGCGACGTTCATATTTTCATGCAAGTCGATCACGCCGCCGGCGCTGCAAGCGTGAACCGGCCCTTGCGACCGACGACGCTCGTTATTTTCGGCAATCCGGCAGCGGGAACCGCGCTGATGCAAGCCAAGCAGGAAGCGGGAATCGATTTGCCGCTAAAGGCGCTGGTCTGGGAAGACGCCGATGGTTCCGTCAAGCTCACCTACAACGATCCGGCCTGGGTTGCCACCCGGCACGGGCTGAGCCACGACACTGATCTGGCGGTGGTCGGATTGACGGCGGTTCTGAGCGCGATCGTGCGGCACGCGACCGAAGAAACGCGATCGTCCGCCCGGTAATCGGCTTGCATCGGCAATCAAACGGCCGCACATTGCCGAAATAATCGATCACAGCACCGATGTAACTGATGGATCAGACGACGACACTTGCAGCGCACGACCGCCGCCGTTCGGCCGCCAAGCTCGCCGAATTTGTCGCGCAATCGGTCGAAAATGCGCGCGCTTCCGCCGATCCGTTCTATCATCTTGAATTCGATCGCGTGTTTCCGGACGACGTCTACGCGCAAATGCTCGCCTTGTTGCCCGAGGCCGCCGATTATCGGCCGATGCACGGCCGCAGCAAAGTCGTCGGTACGCCGACGCGCGTGAAGATCGATCTTTTTCCGGAATACATCCGCAATATGCCCGCCGAAAAACGCGCGTTGTGGGAAGTCGTTGGCGGCGCTTTATGTTCGGCCGCGGTAAAACGCGCTTTCATGCACCGGCTTGCGCCCGGTTTGTCGCGGCGCTTCGGCAGGAATTTTGCGAAGACCGCGATGTATCCCATTCCAATCCTCACCCGCGACATTCCGGGCTACCTGATTACGCCGCACACCGACACGCAGTGGAAGGGCATCACCGTCCAGCTTTATCTGCCGCAGGACGACGCACACACGAATATCGGAACGATTTTCCACGAAAAGCTCGCCGACGGCTCGCTGCCGAAACGGCGGCAGATGCGCTTTGCGCCGAACAGCGGTTATGCCTTCGCGGTCGGCGACGATACCTGGCATTCGGCCGACCCGGTCGGCCCCGAGGTGACGACGCGGGACTCGATCCTGCTGACCTACTTCGTCGACCGGGGCGTCCTGCGTTTCGTGCGCAACCGCGGCAAGCGGCTTGGCAACTTCTTCGGCAACGAAGTCCGCCAGCGGTTCGGGCTGCCCCGGCATTAAAACCGCTTTAACGCGAATGTCCGATCTTGGCGGCCATGGTCAGTCATCGTCGTCGCCACGCCATCCTCACGGCCCTTGCTCTTTATCTCTTTGCCGGCCTGTTCATCGGCTATTTCGCCGTCAATGCCTTTACCGGCAACCACGGCTTGCGCGCGCAGCAGAACCTCGACCAGCAGCTTTCCGTCATGCAGGGCGAACTGCGGCAACTTAAGGACGAGCGGGCGCTCTGGCAGCATCGGGTGGCGCTGCTGCGTCCCGACCGGATCGACCCGGACATGCTGGATGAACGCGCCCGTGCGCTGATCGGGTATGCAGACCCGCATGACTTGACGTTGCTGCTGCCGCACTGAACGAGCGGCGCCATCGCGCGTTGTCCCCAGCCGCTAATTCGCGTTTGCCGTCAAATCCTTGACGTATCCGCCGAATACGGCTCATGCACCCTCGCGCTTTCGCCATAAGGCGATTTACGCTATGGGGGAGACCTTCCCTCCGGGCCTTATGTCGACCGGACCCGCCACCAGGAACGCCATGGCCGTCGCAGAAAAACCGTCAAGCACCCGACAAAACGGCCCAACGCCGACAACGCCGGTCGCTGAATTCAGCAAGGAGCAGGAACTTTCCGCCTATCGCACCATGCTGACCATCCGCCGCTTCGAGGAAAAAGCCGGCCAGATGTACGGCATGGGGCTGATCGGCGGTTTTTGCCATCTCTACATCGGCCAGGAGGCGGTCGTTGTCGGCATGCAGATGGCGTTAAAGGCCGGCGACGAAGTCATCACCGGCTATCGCGACCACGGCCATATGATCGCCTGCGGCATGGAGCCGAAGGGGGTGATGGCCGAGCTCACCGGCCGCAGCCACGGCTATTCGCGCGGCAAGGGCGGTTCGATGCACATGTTTTCCAAGGCGGAGGGCTTCTACGGCGGCCACGGCATCGTCGGTGCGCAAGTTCCGCTCGGCACCGGTTTGGCCTTCGCCAATCAATATCGTGGCAACGACAACATCAGTCTCACGTATTTCGGTGACGGCGCCGCCAATCAAGGCCAGGTCTACGAGAGTTTCAACATGGCCGAGCTGTGGAAGCTGCCGGTCATCTACGTGATCGAGAACAATCGTTACGCCATGGGTACGTCGATCACCCGTTCGTCGGCGGAGGTGAACCTGTCGCGGCGCGGCCTCTCATTCAATATTTCGGGCGATCAGGTGGACGGCATGGACGTGCGTGCCGTCAAGGCTGCCGGCGACAAGGCGGCCGCCTGGTGCCGCGCCGGCAAGGGTCCCTATATTCTGGAAATGCTCACCTATCGATACCGCGGCCATTCGATGTCCGACCCGGCGAAATACCGCACGCGCGAGGAGGTCGACGAGATCCGCACGCATCACGACCCGATCGACATGGCGCGGCATCGTATCCTGGAGAAAAACATCGCCAGCGAAGACGCGTTGAAGAAAATTGATGGCGAAGTGCGCGATCTGATCAATCAGGCGTCCGAATTCGCCACGCACGATCCCGAACCCGATCCCGCCGAGCTTTGGACCGACGTCTACCGTTGAAAGGCAACGACAAGAACAGTTTGGGTAGGAAACAGTAGCGCATGCCGACCGAAGTGCTCATGCCCGCGCTTTCTCCGACGATGGAGAAGGGCAACCTCGCCAAGTGGCTAAAGAAAGAGGGCGACAGCGTCAAATCCGGCGATGTTATCGCGGAGATCGAGACCGACAAGGCGACGATGGAAGTCGAAGCGGCCGACGAAGGCACGCTGGGCAAGATTCTCGTGCCCGAAGGCACCAACGATGTCGCGGTGAATACGCCGATCGCGGTTATTCTCGGCGATGGCGAGGACAAATCGTCGATCAAGGACGCTAGACCCGCGCCACAACAAAAAACCGCGGAATCCGCGTCGCCGCCTGCACCAAAGGCCGAAGTGAAAGCACCGGCTTCGCCTGCGCTGAAAGCACCGGCTTCGCCTGCGCTGAAAGCGGCGAAGGCGCCGGACGCGCCCGAAACGAAAGTAGCCGCCGATCCCGACATTCCCGCCGGCACCGAGATGGTGACGATGACGATGCGCGAAGCTCTGCGCGACGCCATGGCTGAGGAGATGCGGCGCGACAAGGACGTGTTCGTGATGGGTGAGGAGGTCGCCGAATATCAGGGCGCCTACAAGGTGACGCAAGGACTGTTGCAGGAGTTCGGGCCCAAGCGGGTGATCGATACGCCGATCACCGAGCATGGCTTTGCCGGCCTCGGCGTCGGCGCGGCGCTCGCGGGCCTCAAACCGGTCGTCGAATTCATGACCTTCAATTTTGCCATGCAGGCGGTGGACCAGATCATCAATTCGGCGGCGAAGACGCTTTATATGTCGGGCGGCCAGATGGGCTGTTCGATCGTTTTCCGCGGGCCGAACGGTGCGGCCGCGCGCGTCGCCGCCCAGCACAGCCAGGATTATTCCTCCTGGTATTCGCATGTGCCCGGCCTGAAAGTGCTGACGCCGTCGAACGCCGCCGACGCCAAGGGCCTGCTCAAGGCCGCGATCCGCGATCCCAATCCGGTGATCTTCCTGGAAAACGAAATCCTCTACGGTCACTCCTCGCCGGTGCCCAAGCTCGACGACTTTGTGCTGCCGATCGGGAAGGCCCGCATCGCGCGGGCGGGTAACGACGTCACCATCATCGCCTGGTCGATGGGCATGTCGTATGCGCTGCAAGCGGCGGAGGAACTTGCCAAGGACGGCATCGACGCCGAAGTGATCGACTTGCGCACGCTGCGGCCGATGGACACCGAGACGATCGTGGAGTCGGTGAAAAAAACCGGCCGCGCTGTGACGGTGGAAGAGGGCTGGGCGCAATCCGGCGTCGGCGCCGAGATCGCCGCACGGCTGATGGAAAAGGCATTCGACTATCTCGATGCGCCGGTTCTCCGCGTCACCGGCAAGGATGTGCCTATGCCGTATGCGGCGAATCTTGAAAAATTGGCGCTGCCCTCGATTGCCGAGGTGATCGAGGCGGCCAAGGCCGTGAGCTACCGGTAACCGCGCGTCATGCCGACCAACATTCTCATGCCCGCGCTGTCGCCCACGATGGAGAAGGGCAATCTCGCCCGTTGGCTCAAAAAGGAAGGCGACAAGGTCAAATCGGGCGACGTGCTCGCCGAGATCGAAACCGACAAGGCGACGATGGAATACGAGGCGGTGGACGAGGGCACGCTCGCCAAGATCGTCGTCCCCGAAGGCACGCAGGATGTTGCGGTCAATGCGGTGATCGCGGTGCTCGCCGGCGAGGGCGAGGACGTGAAGGCGGCAGCCGCGGGCGCGAAGGCGGTTTCGGTGCCGAAACCCGCGGAATCATCCGTCGAGACGCGGCCTGCGGCCGCTCCTCAGGATAAGGCCAAGAACGCAGCGCCGCCCGTACCCAGTCCCACTCCGCGTCCTGAGGAGGGCGCGAAAGCGCCCGTCGCGAAGGACGCGAGCCCGCACGTCGGCGGCGGCAACCGCACGTTTTCCTCGCCGCTGGCACGCCGTTTGGCAAAGGAAGCCGGTATTGATCTCGGGCGCGTTTCCGGCTCCGGCCCGCATGGCCGCGTGATCGCGCGCGATGTCGAGGCGGCTAAATCCGGCAAGGGCTTGCGTCAGGCCGGAGCCGCGCCGGCTGCTGCCGGTTCGGCGATTGCGCCGTCGATGTCGGACCAGCAAATCCGCTCGCTTTACGACGAAGGATCTTACGAGTTCGTGCCGCACGACGGCATGCGCCGCACCATCGCGCAACGCCTCACCGCCTCGACCCAGACCATCCCGCATTTCTACGAGACGATGGACTGCGACATCGGTAAGCTCGTCGCCGCGCGCGAGGAGATCAATGCGGCCGCGCCAAAGGACAAGGACGGCAAGCCCGCCTACAAGGTCAGCGTCAACGATTTTGTCATCAAGGCGTTGGCATTGGCGTTACAGCGCGTGCCCGACGCCAATGTGAGCTGGACAGAGGCCGGCATGCTCCGGCACAATCATTCGGATGTCGGCGTCGCGGTTGCTCTGCCCGGCGGGCTGATCACGCCGATCGTGCGCAACGCGGAAGCGAAATCGCTGTCGGCGATCTCCAACGAAATGAAAGACCTCGCCGCCCGCGCCCGCGCCCGCAAGCTCAAGCCGCACGAATATCAGGGCGGCACCTCGTCGGTCTCCAATCTCGGCATGTTCGGCATCAAGGACTTCACGGCGGTGATCAACCCGCCGCAGTCGACGATCCTCGCGGTCGGCACCGGCGAGGAACGCGCGGTGGTGCGCAACGGCCAGCTTGCGGTTGCCACCATCATGAGCGTGACCTTGTCCTGCGATCACCGCTCGGTCGACGGCGCGCTCGGCGCCGAATTGATCGTCGCCTTCAAGAAGCTGATCGAGAACCCGGTGATGATGTTGGTATGAACCGAGCGGCATGATGGCTGATACTGCGTTCGACATTCTCATCATCGGCTCCGGGCCGGGCGGTTACATCTCCGCCATCCGCGCGGCGCAGCTCGGCTTCAAGACGGCGATCGTCGAGCGCGACTATCTTGGCGGCATTTGCCTGAACTGGGGCTGCATCCCGACCAAGGCGCTGCTGCGCTCGGCCGAAATCTACCATTACATGCAGCACGCAAAGGACTACGGCCTCAAGGCCGACAATGTCGGCTACGACGCCGCCGCGGTCGTCAAGCGTTCGCGCGGCGTGTCGAAGCGGCTCAACGACGGCGTCGGCTTCCTGATGAAGAAGAACAAGATCAGCGTCATCTGGGGAGAAGCCGCAATCGACGCGCCCGGCAAGGTCACGGTGAAAGCATCGAAGACCGAAGCGCCGAAAGGCGTACTTGGTCCGGGCGCCTATCAGGCAAAGCACATCATCATCGCTACAGGCGCGCGCCCGCGCGTTTTGCCCGGGATCGAGCCGGACAAGAAGCTGGTGTGGACCTATTTCGAGGCGATGGTACCGCCGGCCATACCGAAATCGCTGCTGGTGATCGGCTCGGGTGCGATTGGCATCGAGTTTGCCTCTTTCTTCCGCACCCTCGGCGCCGAGGTGACCGTGGTCGAAGTGCTGCCGCAGATCCTTCCCGTCGAAGATCACGAGATCCAGGCGTTTGCGCGCAAGAGCTTCGAAAAGCAGGGCATCAAGATTCTGACCAATGCGAAGGTGGCAAAGCTCGACAAGAAAGCCGACAGCGTTTCCGCGACAATAGAAGCCGACGGCAAGTCGCAAGTGCTGACCGTCGAGCGCGTGATTTCCGCGGTCGGCGTGGTCGGCAATATCGAAAGCCTGGGCCTCGACAAAGTCGGCGTCAAAACGGAGCGCGGGCTTGTCGTCGTCGATGGGCTCGGCAAAACAAACGTTCCGGGCATCTACGCGATCGGCGATGTTGCCGGGCCGCCGATGCTCGCGCACAAGGCCGAGCACGAGGGCGAGATCTGCGTCGAGGCGATCAAGGGCCTCAACCTGCATCCGCTCAATAAGTCGATGATCCCCGGCTGCACCTACTGCACACCGCAGGTCGCATCCGTCGGCCTCACCGAGCAGGCGGCGAAAGCCAAAGGCCTCGACGTCCGAGTCGGACGTTTTCCGTTCGTCGGCAACGGCAAGGCAATCGCATTGGGCGAAGACCAGGGCTTGGTGAAAGTGATCTTCGACAAGAAATCGGGGCAGTTGCTCGGCGCGCACATGGTCGGCGCCGAAGTGACCGAGCTGATCCAGGGCTATGTGGTGGCGATGAACCTCGAAACCACTGAAGAAGAATTGATGCACACGGTTTTCCCGCATCCGACGTTGTCGGAAATGATGGGCGAGGCGGTGCTGGATGCTTATGGACGCGCGCTGAATATTTAACCGCGGCGGCTGGACGCACCCGACGAAAGCCAGGTGAGGGGGACATGAGTATCATCGCCTGGATTTTCGTCGGTCTCATCGCCGGCTGGCTGGCCAAGCAGGTGCTCGGCGGTCCGGGCGGAATTCTGCACAATCTGGCGGTCGGTCTGATCGGCGCGATCGTCGGCGGCTTTCTTTCCGACAAACTTCACTTGCAGTTGATGCCCGGTTTCTGGGGCAATCTCGTTGTCGCCACCGCCGGCGCCATTGTCTTTCTGTTTGTCTGGCGCGCGATCCGGAACGCCTGAGGCATTGCCACCGACGACGCTGGCGCATCGCCGCGTCTGTTTATTCCCTTGAGAGCGGCATGGCCGCTATTCGCAAATGCCGATTGTCGAGGATCGCCGGCGACGTCACAAGGCGACCGAAGATTCCATTCGCCCAGCATCATCGGAAGACACATGCGAACGCAATATTTAATGGCTTTGTCGCTCGCCGCAGGAATCGTGCTCGGAGCCGCCGGCGCTCAAGTCCTGCACGCACAGGCGCGGCCATTGGGTTATGTCGTCGGCGAAATCAACATTACTGACCCGCAAAATTACGCCAAAGAGTTCGGTCCTCTCGCGCGCAAGGCGCTCTCCGAAGCGCCGGGTTATCGCGCGCTGGCGCTCGGCGGCAAGGTCGTGCCAATCGAGGGCGATGCGCCAACTGGCCGGGTCATCATCAACGTGTTCGACAACCTCGACGCCGCCGAGCAGGCCTACAATTCACCCGCCTTCAAAGCGGCGAAAACGATAGGCGATAAATACGCCACCTTCCGGACATATGCGGTGGAGGGCCGCGCCAACTAGGCGCAGCCTTGCGACGCAAGCCGCCCAGCCGTAAGTAAGGGCATGGCCGTCGTCTATGACATCGACAAAGCGCGCCCGCGCCATCCGGAAAAGGCGCATCGGCCCGATTCCGCGCTGCTGCCGAAGCCTGCCTGGATCCGCGTCAAGGCTCCGGTGTCGCCCGGCTATTTCGCCACGCAGAAGCTCATGCGCGACAATGGCCTGCACACCGTGTGCGAGGAGGCGGGCTGCCCGAACATCGGCGAATGCTGGGAGAAAAAGCACGCGACCTTCATGATCCTCGGCGACACCTGCACGCGCGCCTGTGCGTTCTGCAACGTCAAGACCGGTTTGCCCGGCGCGCTCGACCCGCTCGAGCCTGTGCATGTCGGTGAGGCCACGGCAAAGCTGGGACTCGCCCATATCGTCGTGACCTCGGTCGACCGCGACGACCTTGCCGATGGCGGCGCGGGCCATTTCGCCGACACCATCCGCGCCATTCGTGCGCGGTGCCCGCAGACGACCGTTGAAGTGCTCACGCCCGATTTCCTGCGCAAGGAGGGCGCGCTGGAACTGGTCGTCGCGGCGAAACCCGATGTGTTCAACCACAATCTTGAAACCGTCCCGTCGCTTTACCTCACCGTGCGGCCGGGCGCGCGCTATTTCCATTCGCTGCGCCTGTTGCAACGGGTGAAGGAGCAGGACCCGCAGATGTTCACCAAGTCCGGCATCATGCTGGGCCTGGGTGAGGAACGAAACGAAGTCTTGCAGGTAATGGACGACCTGCGCTCGGCCGATGTCGATTTTCTCACCATCGGCCAATACCTCCAGCCGACCCGCAAGCACCACGAGGTCATGCGCTTCGCGTCGCCGGACGAATTCAAGGCGCTGGAGACGATCGCTTACGCCAAAGGTTTTCTCATGGTGTCTGCCTCGCCGCTGACGCGCTCCTCGCATCATGCGGGCGAGGATTTTGTCAAGCTCAAAGCGGCGCGCGCGGCGCAACCCTGACGGATGCCGCAATTTTCCACGAAACGCGTCGTGCGGCACAGTGCCGCGAACATGTTCGACCTCGTGTCGGCCGTCGAGAAATACCCGCAGTTCGTTCCGTTGTGCGGCGCGCTCAAGGTGAAAAGTCGCGCGTCGATGGGCGACGGCAATACCGTCCTCGTGGCTGACATGACGGTTGCCTACAAGTTGATCCGCCAGACCTTCACCAGCCGCGTGACGCTCGACCGGCCCGGCCTGAAAATCGTCGTCGAATACCTCGACGGGCCGTTCAGCCGCATGCAGAACCGCTGGACGTTCCATCCGGCTCCCAACGGGACGTGCGAGGTCGAGTTTTTTATCGACTATGAATTCAGGAGCCGCACCTTTGCGCTGCTGATGGGCGCGGTGTTCGACGCGACATTCCGCAAATTCGCTGCAGCGTTCGAGAAACGGGCCGACGATATATACGGACGCAAACCGGCGTAAGGCGCCTGGTTTTACCCGTACGTTACGCTTCGGCTGCCGATGTGACGCGCTTTGCTGCGTGAAATGGGCGACCGTGCGTACTTTTTAAGGAATTCGGGTGCTAAAAAAAGCGGCAATTTTGCTGCGAATCAGGTCAGGCTTCCATCCACCTGCATGAATTTCAGCCCCTTTAAGCGCCGCGCGCATGACGAGCCGCCGCCGGACAAGGCCCCGGCGAGCGCTGCCGCTGCGCCGACACCGCAACGGGCCGAAACCGTTGCTCCTGCCGATGAGAGCCGCCTCGACGTCATTCGCGAGACTATCGATCTGTTGGAGGCCGATCTTGCCGCGATGATCCGCGACGTCCATCACACCGCCGGCGCCGCGCGTCAGGGTGTGGAGGCATCCTCGCGGGCCCTTGCCGCCATTCGCGAACGCAGCGAAGCACTCGCCGGCACGACCCGCGGCGCGAAAGAAGATGCCGTTCAGCTTGCCGCGGCGACAGAACAATTCGCCATGTCGTCCGGTGACATCCTGCGGCAGGTGCGGGACGCCGCCAATCTGACCGAAGGCGCAACCCGTGCCGCCACGGCCGCGGTCACGAGCGTCGACGGTCTCAAGGCTTCGTCGGCTGAAATCGGCAAGGTCATCGGGCTCATCGCATCGATCGCCAAGCAAACCAATCTGCTGGCGCTCAACGCCAAGATCGAGGCGGCGCGGGCGGGCGATGCCGGCCGCGGCTTCGCGGTCGTTGCCGACGAGGTCAAGGCGCTCTCGGCACAAACGGAAAAGGCGACTATCGAGATCGCGCAAAAGGTCGACATGCTGCAGCAGAACGCAGCGCAATCGATCGGCGCCCTGAGCCAGATCGCAAGCTCCATCGACGCGCTGCGGCCGGTATTCGACGCAGTCGCCGTTTCCGTCGACGAGCAGAGCAGCACAACCAGCGAACTTGCGCGCAGCGCTTCGGTTGCGTCGCAGTTCGCCAGCAGCGTGGCCGACGGCGCGACCGAAATTGCCGAAGCGGCCGTGTCCGCGGCGACGCACGGCGAGACCGCCGACAAAGCGGGCCAGCATGCGGCCCTTACGGTCGACAAGCTCAAGACGCGGTTCGTCATGTTGTTGCGGCAAACCGAATTCGGCGACCGGCGGCGCCATGACCGCTTGCCCTGCGATTTGGCGATGACGATTCAAACGTCGGGTGGCGAAATTCGCGGACGCACCGTCGATCTGTCGCAGCGCGGCGTGCTGTTGAATGCGCACGGTGCGACGAATGTTCCGGTCGGAGGAACGCTGCGCGCCTCGATTGCCGGCATCGGCGATCTGCGGGTCCGCGTCGTCAATCGCTCGCATCTCGGCCTGCATCTGGAAATCATCGAGCTTGAGGACATGGTGCACGAGGCGTTGCAAGCAAAGCTTGCCGCCATCCGCGACGAAAACAAGGAGTTCATCGATCGCGCGATCGAAAATGGCGCGCGCATTGCCAAGGCGCTGGAAGACGCAGCCACGCACGGAAAGATCACGCGCGCCGCGCTTTTCGACAATCGTTACGATCCGATCGAGGGCACCGATCCGCGACAATTCCGCACCCAATTCCTCCCATTGATCGAGGAGATTTTGCCGCCGATACAGGAGCCGCTGCTGGCGGCGGACCCGCGAATGGTGTTTTGCGCGGCGGTCGATCGCAACGGCTATCTCGGCGTGCACAACAACATCTATTCGCTGCCGCAGCGCCCCGGAGACCCGATCTGGAATGCCGCGCATTCGCGCAACCGGCGCATCTTCGACGACCGCGCCGGATTGTCGGCCGCCCGCAACGTGCGGCCTTACCTCATCCAGAATTACCCGCGCGACATGGGCAACGGCGTCATCGTCATGATGCGTGAGATCGACGTGCCGATCCGCGTCTTCGGCAAGCACTGGGGCGGCTTTCGCACCGCCTACAAGAGCTAGCGCGCTTTCGTTATTGCGTTTGCGCCATCGCGCCGAGCATGGCGAGCGCCTGCCGCACCGATTGGTGACGCACCTGCAAGCGGCCGATGTCGCCGTAGCGCATTTCCTTGTGGGTGAGGGCGCCGCCGCGCGAAGCGACCGCGAAATGCACAAGGCCAACCGGTTTGTCCTTGCTGCCGCCGCCGGGACCGGCGACGCCGGTGATTGCGACAGCAAGATCGACATCGGCGTGGGACAGCGCGCCGCGTACCATCGCCTCGGCGGTCTCCCGGCTGACCGCACCGAACTTTTTCAGCGTGGCGGCCGACACGCCGAGCATTTCCTGCTTTGCCTCGTTCGAATAGGTGACGAAGCCGCGGTCGACTACGTCGGAAGAGCCGGCAATGTCGGTCAGCGCGCCGGCAACAAGGCCACCGGTGCAGGATTCCGCGGTCGCCAGCGTCAGCCCGCGCTCCCGGCAAATCGTGAGCACCGCGCTTGCAGCCGCGTGCAGGTCTTCGCTCAAGCCTCGCTCCACGGCAGCCGTACGGTCGCGGTCGCATAGGCAACAATACCTTCGCCGCGTCCGGTAAAGCCGAGCTGTTCGCTGGTCGTCGCCTTGACCGCGACGCGGTCGACGCCGATGCCGGCAATTTGCGCGATGGCGTGCCGTATCGCGTCGCGGTGAGGCCCGATGCGCGGTGCCTCGCAGACAATGTTGATGTCGAGATGGGCGATGCGGCCGCCGCGGGCGGTGACGCGCGCAACGGCAAACCGCAGGAACCGGTCCGACGACGCACCGCGCCACTGCGGATCGCTCGGCGGGAAATGCGCGCCAATATCGCCGTCGGCGAGCGCGCCGAGAATGGCGTCGGTGAGGGCGTGCAACGCTACGTCAGCATCGGAATGGCCGACGAGCGATTGCGTGTGCGCGATGCGGACGCCGCCGAGGGTCACGTGATCGCCGGGACCGAAGGCGTGCACGTCGATGCCAGAGCCGGTGCGCACGTCGCCGAGGTCGTTGAACCGTGCGGCTTGCATGCGCACAAAATCCTCGGTCGTCGTCATCTTGATGTTACCGGTTTCGCCGGCAAAAGCGGTCACGCTCAGGCCCGCCCATTCGGCGAGTGCTGCGTCATCGGTGAAATCGTTGCGGCCGGCGGCGGCGGCTTTGCGGTGGGCTGCGAGTAGGGCCGGAAAGGCGAAGGCTTGTGGCGTCTGCACCAGCCGCAGTTGCGTGCGGTCGATCGTCCCGGTGATAAGGCCTTGAGAATTCACCGATTTTACGGTGTCGGTGACGGGGAGTGCCGGGATCGCGGCGCCCGTTTTACGGGCCGTTTCGATGGCCCGGCGGGCCAGATCCGCGCTGGCAAAGGGCCGGGCGGCATCGTGAATGAGAACGATTTCAGGCACTTGCGCGGCAAGCGCTTCGAGGCCGGAGAGGACGGATAATTGCCGGGTAGCGCCGCCGAAGACGGGGGCGAGGATGTCAAAACCGGCCGCCGCCGTCCGATACATCGGCTCGTCGTCCGGATGGATCACCGTTTGGACGAGACCGACATCGGGATGTCCGGCGAACATCGCGAGGGTGTGGCGTATCATCGGCGCGCCGTTGATCGGCCGGAACTGTTTCGGCATATCCGCACCGGCGCGCGTCCCACGCCCGGCCGCCACGATCACCGCTGCAACACCAGCCATTCGATTTGACGCTCCAAAGGCCTTCGGCTTACCGCGTTCCGCACCGTGCGGGAACGGTTTAACGCGCCCTGGGTGCCGAAAATGCTCCCGAACAGTTTTTTGCAGTGCAGCACTTGCGCGGTCTGCCGAATTGGCTAACATGTGTGCAGTGACGAATTGAGCCTAAAAGATAGGCACGGGCGACATGATCGGGGAAAAAGCCCCATTTCCGGCCGCGCAATGGGCCATCGGCGACGTCATCGTGCCGAACCGGGTGATTTTGGCCCCTATGTCGGGCATCACCGACGCGCCTTTCCGCCGCACAACCGAAAGCCTGGGCGCCGGCCTAGTCGTCTCCGAGATGACCGCGTGCGCCGCACTCGTCGAAGGCCAGCGTGAGGCGCGCGTGCGCAGCGAGGGTCGCGGGGTGGGTATCCATGTGGTGCAGCTCGCCGGCTGCGAGGCGCACTGGATGGCAGAAGGCGCGCGCATCGCCGAAGCCGAAGGCGCCCACGTCATCGACATCAACATGGGTTGCCCGTCGAGGCAGGTGACCAACGGCGCGTCGGGCTCGGCGCTGATGCGCGATCTCGATCATGCCTTGCGACTGATCGTGGCAACGGTCGAAGCCGTGCGCGTGCCGGTGACGTTGAAGATGCGGCTCGGCTGGGACCACGCAACGCTCAACGCAGCCGACCTTGCGCGCCGCGCGGAGGAAGCGGGCGTGCGGGCCATCACCGTCCACGGCCGCACCCGCTGCCAATTTTATACCGGCGACGCCGACTGGTCGGCAATTCGTGCGGTCAAGCAAAGCATCGGCGTTCCGGTGATCGTGAATGGCGACATCCGTTCGTTCGACGATGCGGTCGCGGCGCTTAACGTCTCGGGCGCGGACGCGGTGATGATCGGGCGCGCATCGCAGGGGCGGCCGTGGTTTCCCGGACAGGTCGCGCGCTTTTTCGCAACCGGCGAGCGGCAAGCTCCGCCGCCGCTTGCCGCGCAACTGCAAACGATCGAGACGATGTATGAGGAGATGATCGGGCATCACGGCCTGCGTATCGGCCGTCGCCACGCGCGCAAGCATCTCGGCTGGGCGCTCGATACCGCCGCGGCGACCTGCGGTGTGCCGCCCGCGCTGCTGAAGGATCACCGCGCCCGCGTGCTCACCGCCGAGGAGCCGGCGCAGGCGCGTCGTCATCTTGCCGAAGCCTACGACGCCTTTGCCTGGAGGGCCGCCGCATGACGGCCGCGCCGGCGATCAGCACGATGGCGACCGCGCCGGGCGACGTCATGCTCAACGCGCTGCCGCATCCGGTCATCATGGTGGCGGCGGACGGCAGGATCGCCGATGCCAATGTCGCCGCCGAACAGTTTTTCGAAGCGTCGATCCCGATGCTGCGCCGGCAGATGCTGCGCGACCTGGTGCCGTTCGGTTCGCCGCTGCTCACTTTGGTCGAGCAGGTGCGCCGGCGCGGCTCGGCGGTGAACGAATACAAGGTCGATCTTGCCACGCCGCGAAATCCGGGCGACCGGCTGGTCGATCTCTATGTCGGCCCGCTGTCCGAATATCCGCATCATGTCATCGTCATGCTGCAGGAGCGGACCATTGCCGACAAGATGGACCGGCAGTTGACGCATCGCGGCGCGGCGCGCTCGGTGATCGCGCTCGCCGCCATGCTGGCGCATGAGATCAAGAACCCGCTGTCCGGCATCCGCGGCGCGGCGCAACTGCTCGAGCAATCGGCGGGCGACGACGACCGCCCGCTCACCAAATTGATCTGCGACGAGACCGACCGGATCGTAAAACTTGTCGATCGCATGGAGGTGTTTGCCGACGAGCGGCCGATCGAGCGCGAGCCGGTCAACATCCACGCCGTGTTCGACCACGTAAAGCGGCTGGCGCAATCGGGCTTCGGCCGGCACATCAAGATCGTCGAGGAATACGACCCCTCGCTGCCGCCGGTCCTCGGCAATCGCGACCAGCTCGTGCAGGTGTTCCTCAATCTCGTGAAAAATGCCGCCGAAGCCATCGGCGAGGCGGCCATCGACGGCGAAATCCAGCTCACCACGGCGTTCCGGCCGGGCGTGCGGCTTTCGATGCCGGGTAGCAAGACGCGCGTGTCGCTGCCGCTTGAGTTCTGCGTCAAGGACAACGGGCCGGGCGTGCCCGACGATCTGATGCCGCATCTGTTCGACCCGTTCGTCACCACCAAGCCGACCGGCAGCGGGCTCGGCCTCGCGCTGGTCGCCAAGATCGTCGGCGACCACGGCGGCATCATCGAATGTGAATCGCAGCCGCGGCGGACGATCTTCCGCGTGCTGATGCCGGTTTATGCCGGCGATGGCGCGATCGCCGATGACGCGCCCCCGATGCAGAGCGAGTAGGGCCATGCCGAGCGGAAGCATATTGGTCGCCGACGACGATGCCGCAATCCGCACCGTTCTCAACCAGGCGCTGTCGCGCGCCGGTTACGAGGTGCGGCTCACCGGCAATGCAGCGACGCTGTGGCGCTGGATCAGCCAGGGCGACGGCGATCTGGTGATTACCGACGTGGTGATGCCGGACGAGAACGCTTTTGACCTTATCCCGCGTATCCGCAAGGCGCGGCCCAATCTGCCGGTCATCATCATGAGCGCGCAGAATACGTTTATGACGGCGATCCGCGCCTCCGAGCGCGGGGCTTACGAATACCTGCCGAAGCCCTTCGATCTGAAAGAGCTCATCGCCATCGTTGGGCGCGCGCTCTCGGAGCCGAAGGAGAAACGGGCGGCGCCGGCCAAGAGCGAGGAATTCGAAAACATCCCATTGGTCGGCCGCTCGCCGGCGATGCAGGAAATCTACCGCGTGCTGGCGCGGCTGATGCAGACCGATCTGACGGTGATGATTTCCGGGGAATCCGGCACCGGCAAGGAACTTGTGGCAAGGGCGCTGCACGATTACGGCAAGCGCCGGGCTGGCGCCTTCGTTGCCATCAACATGGCGGCGATCCCGCGCGACCTGATCGAATCCGAATTGTTCGGCCACGAGAAGGGCGCCTTCACCGGCGCCAACACACGCAGCACCGGGCGCTTCGAGCAGGCCGAAGGCGGCACGCTGTTCCTCGACGAGATCGGCGACATGCCGATGGAAGCGCAAACGCGGCTGCTGCGTGTCTTGCAGCAGGGCGAATATACCACGATCGGCGGACGCGTTCCGATCAAGAGCGACGTGCGTATCGTCGCCGCGACCAACAAGGATCTGCGGCTTCTCATCCAGCAGGGGCTGTTCCGCGAGGACCTGTTCTTCCGCCTCAACGTCGTGCCGCTGCGGCTGCCGCCGCTGCGCGAGCGCACCGAAGATATTCCCGACCTCATCCGTCATTTTTTCGGGCAGGCGCAACGCGAGGGGCTGCCGGCAAAGCAAATCGATCCGGCCGGCCTCGACCGGCTCAAGCATCACCGCTGGCCGGGCAACGTGCGCGAGCTGGAAAATCTGGCGCGGCGGCTTGCCGCCCTCTACCCGCAGGAGACCATCACGGCGGCGGTGATCGACACCGAGCTTGCGCAACCGGCGCTGCCTGCCGGCGGCGGGGAGCCGCGTGGTGAGGAAAAACTGAGCGCGGCGGTCGAGCGCCATCTCGCGAGCTACTTTGCCGGCTTCGAAGACGGCATCCCGCCGGCGGGCCTCTATCACCGCATCCTGCGCGAGATCGAATACCCGCTGCTTTCGGCGGCGCTCGCCGCAACGCGCGGCAACCAGATCCGGGCCGCCGATCTTCTCGGCGTCAACCGCAACACCTTGCGCAAGAAAATCCGCGATCTCGACATCCAGGTCTTCCGCGCCGGCAACTAGGCCAGTCCGCGTATAGGCCGCGCGGAGGCCGGACCGCAGCCGGCCAAGGCCCCGGTTTTCTGTGTTTTTTGGCCGCGGATTTGTCGCAATTCGGCAACATTGTTGTATAAAAGCATCAGTTTCGGGGGCGGGCGCTGCCTGGCTGCCCGTTCAATCGTGAGGGCGTTAAGCCCTTTGCCGTGGCGGACAGGGGCCCATGAGCGTCGAGCAGGCTGCCATCGCTGAAGCCGTGCCCGCCGACCCGCCGGCCAAACGCGGCGAGGTTCGCGTCCTCGGGCCCATCGCGGTCGGGCTTGCGCTTCTCTCGGCGCTTGTCACCTTCCTGGTTCTCGCCGACCTCACGCCCGTTTCGCCCAACCACTACGTCGTCGTCAGCCTGCTGCTTGCCAACGCCGCGACCGTGCTGCTGCTGATCGGCATCATCACGCGCGAAGTGTGGCTGGTGGTGCAGGCGCGGCGCACGGGACGCGCGGCGGCGCGGCTACATGTCCGCATCGTCGGACTGTTTTCGCTCGTTGCGGCGGCGCCGGCGATCCTGGTCGCGATCGTTGCCAGCGTCACGCTCGACCGCGGGCTCGATCGTCTGTTCTCCGACGACACGCGGTCGGCCATCTCCAATTCACTCATCGTCGCGGAAGCGTATCTGCGCGACCATGCCCAGATCGTCCGCTCCGACATCATGGTCATGGCCTACGACATGGCGAACAACAAATCGGTGTTCGACGACGATACCGGCAAGATGGTGCAGTTCCTGACCTTCCAGGCTTCGGTGCGCGGTCTGGCGGCGGCGATCGTTCTCGACAAGGATCTCAAGATCGTCGCGCGTGCGAACGTGCCGACCAACCAGACTTTTGCGCTGCCGCCGCACGACGCGTTGCCGCAGATCACCGACAAGGACCCGCAGATCGTGCTGCTGCCGGACACCAATTACGTGGCGGCGATTCTGCGGCTGCCGCAGTTCGACAACAAATTTCTCTACGTGACGCGGCTGCTCGATCCGCGCGTGGTGCCGCTGGTGCAGGCGACGCGCGCGCGCGTGCAGGAATACAGCGCGATCGAACAGCGGCGGGTCGGCGTGCAAGTGGCCTTCGCGCTGATGTACACGGTGATCGCGCTGATCGTGCTGCTGTCGGCGGTGTGGATCGGCCTGAATTTCGCCAACCGGCTGGTGGCGCCAATCCGCCGCCTGATCGGCGCGGCAAACCTCGTGTCGACCGGCAATCTTTTCGTGCGCGTGCCGGTGCGTCAGTCGGAAGGCGACCTCGCGCATCTCGGCGAGACCTTCAACCGGATGACGCAGGAATTGCGCACGCAACGCGACGACATCATGCGTGCCCGCGACACGATGGACAGCCGCCGCCGCTTCACCGAAGCGGTGCTCGCAGGCGCGAGCGCCGGCGTCATCGGCGTCGACGGCAGCGGCTGCGTGAGCATCCTCAACCGCTCGGCGGAAAAGCTGATCGGGCGCGGCGCCGCCGACGCGCTCGGCCGGCCGCTCTCCGACGTGGTGCCGGAAATCGCCGACATCACGGCGATTGTCAGCTCGGGCGCGCAGCGGCTCGCCCAGGATCAGGTGACGATCAGCCGCAAGGGACGCGAGCGCAACCTTCTGGTTCGCGTCACCAGCGAGCAGTCGGCCGATTCAGAGCACGATTACGTGGTCACCCTCGACGACATCACCGACCTGG
>Ga0134125_10003221_pt1 | contig 18971 bp, 18 predicted proteins | sample KB31751_FD_96464 | JGI IMG/M metagenome (GOLD analysis project Ga0134125, IMG submission 96464) | Terrestrial soil microbial communities with excess Nitrogen fertilizer from Kellogg Biological Station, Michigan, USA - KB3-175-1 | ecosystem: Environmental > Terrestrial > Soil > Unclassified ... | reverse complement strand
TGTTTCAGCCGGTGCCGTGCATGCAGTGCGAGAACGCACCTTGCGAAGTGGTCTGCCCGGTGCACGCGACAGTGCATGATTCGCAGGGCGTCAATGTCATGGTCTATAACCGCTGCGTCGGCACGCGGTTCTGCTCCAACAACTGTCCTTACAAGGTCCGACGCTTCAATTTCTTCGACTACAGCGCCTCGGACCCGCGGCCGCGCGAGTCCTGGAATCCCGAGGTGACCGTCCGCGCCCGCGGCGTGATGGAGAAGTGCACCTACTGCGTGCAACGCACCCGCACGGCAATGATCATCGCCGACCGGGAGAACCGCGGGATCCGCGACGGCGAGGTCGTGACGGCCTGCCAACAGGCATGCCCCACCCAGGCCATCGTCTTCGGCGATCAGAACGATCCGCACAGCGCGGTCGCCCGGCGCAAGTCGAGCCCGCTGGACTACGCGATGCTGGGCGAGCTCAACACGCGGCCGCGGACGACCTACGAGGCGCTGATCCGCAACCGCAATCCCGCGCTGAATGATCCCGCAGAGGGCGAGCATGCCTGAGGGTGCGGTGGAGCTCGGCTACGACGGTCCGGTGATCGGACCGGAACAGGACTTCTCCTCCGTCAGTGCGACGCTGAGCGATCTGGTGCTCGAGAGACCGACCCCACGCTGGTGGTACGTCGGCGCGGGCATCTCGGCCGCGGGCCTCGTCCTCTTCGTCATCGCGTGTGTCTGGACTTTCGTGGGCGGCGTGGGTGTTTGGGGCGTCAATATCCCGGTCGCGTGGGGCTTCGCGCTGGCGAACTACGTCTGGTGGATTGGGATTGCAAGCGGAGGGACCTTCATCTCCTCGCTCTTCTACCTGATAGGCTCTGACTGGCGCAACGGCGTCAACCGCACTGCCGAGACAATGACGCTGTGCGCCGCCGCCGCGGCCGGCATGATGCCGATCCTGCACCTCGGCAGGCAGGGCCTCTTCTACTGGCTCTTTCCGTACTCCACGGTGATGGGTGTCTGGCCGCAGTTCCTGAGCCCGCTGCTCTGGGATTTCTTCGCGCTGCTCTGCTACATCCTGAACTCGATCGTCTTCTGGTACATCGGCCTGGTCCCCGACTGCGCGACGCTGCGCGATCGGGCGACGAAGCGCTGGCAACAGATCTTTTACGGCATTCTCGCGCTCGGCTGGCGCGGGTCGGGCCGCGACTGGCACGGTTACAAGGCAACGTACCTCGTCATGGCGGGCATCATGGCGCCGATGGTCGTGTCGGTGCACAGCATCGTTGGCCTCGATTTCGCGGCGGGCCTCATCGGTGGCTGGCACTCGACGCAGTGGCCGCCTTACTTCTTCATCGGCGCGCTCTACTCCGGATGGGCCGTCGTGCTGGCGCTCATGATCCCGCTACGTCGGTTCTATTCGCTCGAGCGGATCGTCACCGAGCGTCATCTGGACGTGATCGCGAAGCTCATGCTCGCGACCGGGTTGATGCTCGCATACTGCTATCTGCTGGAGGCGATGGAGCCCTTCTATACAGGCGACCCGACGAAGGTCGCGGCGTACATGGGGAGCGCCTTCGGCCACTACGGCGCGACGTTCTGGGCGCGCAACACGCTCAATATCTTCATCCCGCAGCTGCTGTGGCTGCCCCTCGTTCGCCGCAACAAGATCGCCCTCGAGCTGATCTCGATCGGCATCGTCGCCGGCATGTGGATCGAGCGGTACAACTTCGTCGTCAGCGCGCTGGCGCAGGATTACATGCCCTCCAAATGGGGTTGGTTCGGCGCCACCTTCTGGGACTGGGCCATTCTCATCGGCTCCGCGGGAATGGCGATGTTCGGGTTCTTCGCCTTCATCCGCCTGCTGCCCGTCGTCTCGATGTTCGAGATCCGCGAGATCATCCACAAGCGGCGCGGGAGCGACGCCTCGAAAGGCGGCCGGTCGTGACAAAATTCTATGGCCTGATCGGCGAGTTTCGGACGAGCGGGGAGGCGGCCGCCGTGGCGCGCGAGCTGCGCGAGGCGGGCTTCGCGCGTTGGGACGTCTACGGTCCCGCGCCGCTCGAGGACATCGAGCACGCGACGCCCACGCGACGCGGCATCGTCATTACCGCGATCATGGTCGCCGCGGCGATCGTCGGTGCCTGCTGGGGTTACTTCCTCCAGTACTGGGGTGCCGTCATCGACTTCCCGATCAATGTCGGCGGACGCCCGCTCAACGGCTGGCCGGGCTTCGTCCCCTCGGCATGGGAGATCTGTGCCCTCTTCACGGTCTACTTCGGATTCTTCGCCTTTCTCGCCTCTTGCCGGCTGCCGCGCCTGCATCAGCCGATCTTCGCCGCGCCGCACTTCGAGCGCGCGACGCAGGACCGGTTCTTCGTCTGCGTCGAAGCCGCGGATGCGCGGTACGACGCCGCGCGTCTTCGCGAGATCTTCGCCCGCCATGACGCCGTCGCGACCTCGGAGGTGCCCGCGTGAGTCGCCGGCCCCTGGTGCACGCCATCGGTCTCGCGCTGCTGCTCGCGTTGCTCGCAGCCGGCTGCGACAACATGGCGAATCAGCAGAAGGTCAATCCCTACGAGGTGTATCCCGCCGCGTCCAACCCATTGCCGCCGCTGCGCAATCCGCCCGGCACCGTCGCGCGCGATCAGCAGCCCGAGCCGCCGCCGCCCCCCGTCACACTGGCCTTGCTCGAGCGCGGCCGGCAGCGCTTCAACATCGACTGTTCGGTTTGCCACGGGTTCGCCGGTTTCGCGGACGGGATGGTGGTGCAGCGCGGCTTCCCGGCGCCGCCGTCCTACCACAGCGACCGGCTGCGCAAGGCGTCCATACAGCATTACTACGATGTGATCACGAACGGCTATGGCGTGATGTACTCCTATGCGCAGCGCGTCTCGCCCGAGGATCGCTGGGCCATCATTGCGTACATTCGCGCGCTGCAGGCTGCCGAGGATGTACCGGTATCGCAGCTCACACCCGCAGAGCGGGCGGCGCTCAAATGAGCCGCGACCGAGCCACGACACTCCTCGTCGCGACCGGTGCGATCGCCACTGTCCTCGGCGGCGGCGCGGCCATCTGGGGCTATCTCTATGCGCCGCAGACGTTCTTTCCCGCCTGGCTCGCCGGCTTTTACTTCTGGCTGTCGATGCCAACCGGGGCGCTCGGGCTGCTCCTCATCTGGGATCTGACAGGTGGACGCTGGGGCCCGCTCGCACGGCTGCCGCTCACCGCCATGGCGGCGACGATTCCGCTTTTCCTGCTGCTTTACCTGCCGATCATCGGGGGAATGTCCACCCTCTATCCGTGGACGCATGCTCCAGTCGCCGCGAAGCTGCACAACGGCTGGTATCTCAACCGAGAATTCTTCTTCGTCCGCGCCGGGCTGTATTTTCTCATCTGGGTCGGCTTCGCGGCCTGGCGGGTGCTGCGGCGCTCCGCGCCGGACGGCGGCGCGCCCAAGGGCCATCAGTGGCTGAGCGGAGTCGGCGTCCTTCTCATGGGCTATTCCCTGACCTATGCAGGAATCGACTGGCTGATGTCGACCGAGCCCGACTGGTTCTCCTCCATCTACGGCATGGTCGTCGGCTCGGGTCAGTTCATCGCAGCGATTTCGTGCGCGCTCGTGCTGCTGGTGACCGGCGCGTGTTCCACGAGCGGCGGCCGGTCGGCGCGCAGCGCAACGCATGCGCAGGAGGATCCCTTCGAACGGAGCCTTGCCTCGCTGGCCGCTGTACTCGTCGCGGTGATCGTCTTCTGGGCGTACACCTCGTTCTGTCAGTGGCTCATCATCTGGGAGGAGAACCTGCATTCGGAGATTCACTGGTTCATCGAGCGATGGGATTCGCCGTGGGGGAGTGTCATCTATGCGCTCGCGGCAGCCCACTTCTTCGTGCCCTTCATCGTTCTCGTCTGGTCTCCGGCCAAGAGAAATCCCAGGCTCGTCGGCGCGGTCTGCGGGCTGCTGCTGCTGGCCGATCTCGTGCAGGTCTGGTGGCTGGTCCTGCCGGGTTTCCGCAAGACGGGATTCTCGTGGCTCGATCCGGCGGTGATGGTGTGCGTCGGCGGCCTGTGGCTGCTCGCGCTGGCGCGCGCCCTGAGCGTCCTGCGGAATCGGATTCCCGCGGAGCACCGCGAGGCGGCCCATGCCTGAATCCGACAGCGTGCGGCGCAACCCGGAGGTCGATTACGAGCGCAGCGACCTGTCGCTCTCCGTGGTCGCCATCGTTGCCCTGGGGATCCTGCTGCTGCTTGGAGTGGCGCCGCTCATCATGATCGGGGCCTTCCCCCTCGCGCGCGGCGACGTGGACCGGCATCTGTCGATCACGCCGCCGCAACCGCGATTACAGACGGATCCCGAGGCCGATCTCGCTGCCTATGTCAGGAAGGAGCAGCACCTGCTCAACTCTTACGGATGGGTCGATCGTGAGCATGGCATCGCCCACATTCCCATCGGGATTGCCATGGAGCGACTCGCCCAGACAGGTATTCCCGGGTTCCCGCAAGAGTCTTCTGCGCAGGAGCGGCAGCAACCCTCGCAGCCCCGCGTTCCGCAGCACGCACCATGAGACGCGCAACCTTCCTCGCATTCCTGCTCGTTGCATCATTGGATGCCGCCGCCCTCGCGCATCCCCCCGGATCGATGGAAATGTCGCCGGAGGCTCGACCCGCGGCAGAATCGCTCCCGGCGCTTCATTCCTCCTTGCTCCCCGCCGATACCCGCGACCTCGGCTTCAGGCAGCACATGGGGGCGGCCCTCCCGGAGGAAGTCACGCTGCGCGATGGTACCGGCCGCTGGGTTCGCCTGAGCGATTTCTTCCGCGGCGAGCCGGTGGTCCTGGTCCTCGACTATCTGCGCTGCCGCAATCTGTGCGGCGTCGTGCTCGAGCACACTGCGAAAGCCCTCGCGCTGACACCGCTCACCGCCGGACGTGACTATCAGGTCGTCGCGATCAGCATCGATCCCCGGGACGGTCCGGCGGAATCGCGTGAGGCGCGGATGAAATACCTCGCCGGCCTTCCCGCCGCGAGTGCGGCCGGGTGGCACTTTCTTACCGGACCCGAAGCGTCCGTTCGCGCCGTCGCTGATGCAGTTGGATTTCACTATCGCTACGATCCCGCCATCGATCAGTTCGCACATCCCGCGGGAATCATGATCGTAACGCCGCGGGGCACCATCGCCCGGTACCTGCTCGGGGTCGGATTTCGTCCGCTCGATCTGCGGCTCGGACTGACCGAGGCCGCGCGCGGCCGGATTTCCTCGCCGGTCGCCGATCTGCTGCTGCTCTGCTACTGCTACGACCCAGGGACGGGGCGCTACAGTTTCGCGATTCGCAACACGACGCGCGCACTCTGCGCGGCGACGGTTCTCGGGCTCGCCTTCATGGTCTTCAGGCTCAGCCGCCGGAGGCCCGCCTGATGTCACATGTCTGGTTGCCCTTCTGGCCGAAGAATGCGGCGCTCTCCGCGAGCCTGATCGATACGATCGACATCGCGGAGTTCTGCCTGATCCTGCTCATCCTCTGCTTCGTATTCGGCATGATGCTGGTCTTCTGCATGAAGTACCGGCGCGGGAGCGGCACACCGCGCCACGAGCCCAACGTGAAGAGCTGGCACTGGGAGATCGGCTGGACCTCGGCGACTCTCGTCGCGTTTCTGGTGCTGTTCGTGTTCGGTGCCAAGGCGTATCTCTTCCTTTACAAGCCGCCGGCGCATTACCAGCTCGAGCTCTACGTCGTCGGCAAGCAGTGGATGTGGAAGGTTCAGCATCCGGGAGGGCAACGCGAGATCGACGCCGTCCATCTTCCAGTCAACAGGGTCGTCAAGGTGATTCTCGCGTCTCAGGACGTGATCCACAGCTTCTATATCCCGGCCTTCCGCTTGAAGCACGATGCGGTGCCGGGCCAGTTCGAGACGTTCTGGTTCGAGGCTGACCACACGGGCAGTTACCCGCTCGAATGCTCCGAGTTCTGCGGGGTGGAGCACGCACACATGATCGGGACCGTCAAGGTCATGAGTGATGCGGGCTATGCGCGCTGGCTCGCGGACCAGGGGACCTCCCAGTCCCTAGCACAGCAGGGCTTCGCGCTGTTCCGCAGATACGGCTGCAGCGGCTGTCACGACCCGGCGAGCACCGTCCACGCGCCATCTCTCGATGGACTGTTCGGCAGCGTGGTTCACCTCGCAGACGGACGCACCATGGCGGCCGACGAGCGCTACATCCGTGACTGCATTCTCATCCCCGCCACGCAGCGGGTCGCGGGTTACCCGCCCGTCATGCCGTCGTTCCAGGGCCAACTCTCCGAGGAGGATCTCGTGCAAATCCTCGCCTACGTCAAATCCCTTTCCGCAGGATCCCCGCAATGAGCGCCGTCACGGCCGAAGTTCCTTTGAGCTATCTGAGCGAGGCGCACACGCTGTCGTCCTGGCTCTTCACCCGCGATCACAAGCGGATCGCCATCCTGTTCTTCATCTCGATCACGTTCTTTTTCTTCATCGGGGGCTTCGCCGCGGCGCTGATCCGCCTGCAGCTGCTCAATCCCGCCGGCACGCTGCTGCAGCCGGAGGTCTACAACCGTGTGTTCACGATGCACGGCATCGTCATGGTGTGGTTCTTTCTCATCCCCTCCATTCCGGCGACCCTCGGCAATTTCCTTCTGCCGCTGCAGATCGGCGCCCGTGACCTCGCATTCCCGCGGCTCAACCTCTTCAGCTGGTATCTCTTCACTTTCTCCGGACTCTGGGCCATCTATTTCATCTTCATCGGCGGTGATGACACCGGCTGGACGTTCTACGAGCCGTACTCCAGCAACTTCGCCAACGGACACGTGATCGCCGCGGCCGTGGCGGTGTTCATCAACGGGTTCTCGACGATCGCGACGGCGCTCAATTTCGTGGTGTCGACGCACCGGCTGCGCGCGCCGGGCATGACCTGGTTCCGGCTGCCGCTGTTCGTGTGGGCGATCTACGCGACCAGCATCGTCATGTTGCTCGCCACGCCCGTCCTCGCGATGACGCTCGCGCTGGTCGCCATCGAGCGCCTCTGGGGAGTCGGTATCTTCAATCCGGCGCTCGGCGGCGACCCTCTCCTCTTCCAGCACATGTTCTGGTTCTACTCTCATCCGGCCGTTTACATCATGGTGCTGCCGGCGATGGGAGTCGTGAGCGAGCTCGTCAGCTGCTTCGCGCGCCGCCCGGTGTTCGGCTATAAGGGCATGTGCTATGCGCTGATCTCGATCGCCATCATCGGGTTCTTCGTCTGGGGCCACCACATGTTCACCGCGGGCATCTCGCTCACCTCCGCGGTGTTCTTCTCGCTGATGTCCTTCATCGTCGCGGTGCCCTCGGCCATCAAAGTCTTCAACTGGACCGCGACGCTGCACAATGCGCGGATTTCGTTCGATGCGCCGATGCTCTATGCGCTCGGCTTCGTGGGCCTGTTTACGATCGGGGGACTGACGGGCCTCGTTCTCGCGACGCTCTCGGCCGACATCCATCTGCAGGACACGTACTTCGTCATCGCGCATTTCCATTTCATCATGGTGGGCGGGACCGTCTCCGCCTATTTCGGTGGCCTGCACTACTGGTGGCCGAAGATCACCGGCAAGCGTTATCCGGAGATGTGGGCTCGCTATGCGGCCATCCTGACGTTCGTCGGCTTCAATTTCACTTTCCTGCCGCAATTCATCCTCGGCTACCTCGGCATGCCGCGGCGCTACTACACGTATGCACCGGACCTGCAGACCTGGAACGTGCTCTCGTCGGCGGGCGCGTCCATCCTCGCGGTCGCCTACGTGTTGCCGCTCATCTATCTCACCTGGTCGCTCTTTCACGGCAAGCGAGCCGGAGCCAATCCCTGGGGCGCCACCGGCCTCGAATGGCGGACCTCCTCGCCGCCGCCCAAGCAGAACTTCCCGCGCACGCCGCTCGTGACGGAGAAGCCCTACCGCTACGATCCACGCGATGGCAGCTACATCACTCAGGACGGGCTACGCTTCGGAGAAGCGGATGTTTAGCGGGCGGCTGCAGGAGCAGTACACCGACAGCGCGCAGCAGGCGGAGACCGCGCAGCTCGGCATGTGGGTATTCATCGCGACGGAGGTCATGTTCTTCGGCGCGCTGATCTTCTCCTACATGATCTACCGCGTCGCCTACCCGGAGCAGTTCAGGCTCGCGGGCCACGAAACTTTCATCCTGCTCGGCAGCGTCAACCAGGCCCTGCTGATCACGAGCAGCCTCACTATGGTGCTCGCCGTGCGCGCGGCCAAGGCGGATCAGCAGCGCGCACTCGTGCTGCTGCTGGCGGCGACGGCGGCGCTCGGGCTCACCTTCCTCGGCGTGAAGGGCTATGAGTACGCGCAGGACGTGGCTGCCCACTCCGTACCCGTGGCCGATTACATCTTCAAGCCGGGTGAGCACCGGCCGACCGAGATCTTCTGGTGCTTCTACTTCATCGCCACCGGGCTGCACGCGATTCATCTGAGCATCGGCATCATCCTCGTGCTGATGCTGACGGTGCGGGCGGCGCAGGGCGCGTTCTCCCCTGAGTATGACGCGCCGCTCGAGGTGATAGGCCTCTACTGGAGTTTCGTCGATACCGTCTGGTTCTTTCTCTTCGCCTGCATCTATCCACTCGGGAGGGCGGGTCCATGAGCGCCAGAAGGCCTCCGGAGCCGATCGGGCCTTATGTGATCGGCTGGGCCGTGCTTCTGCTGCTGCTCGGGCTGTCCGTGCTCGCCGCTTACCAGCCGATCGGCCCGGTATTCCAGCCGATCGTGCATTTCGGCATAGCCGCCACCCAGGCCGCGATCGTGTTCATCCTCTTCATGAAGCTGCGCGGCCGGCCGTCGCTCAAATGGGTGTTTGCCGCCGCCGGTTTCTTCTGGCTCATATTCCTCTTCGGGCTCGCGACCGTGGACTATGCCACCCGATCAGGGTTTCCGCTGCAGTAGCGCCGGCGCGGAGTGGCCGCGCCGCGAACGGGCCGCCATGGCTTTGAACGCAAGCCCCACGCCGGCTGCGCACGCCGCCAACAGCAGTCCGCGGTGAGTGGTCAGCCAGAGCTCGCGGCTCGTGCCGCTCGCCCGGTCGTGGAACCGGCCGGATGCGCCATGATCGCCCGGCACGGTGTGCCACAGGTTGTCCGGCCGATCCGGCTCGATCGGCTCCTCGGCGAGCTGCGCGTCGTATGCCGTGCGCGCGAGATATCGATCGAGCAGGGGCGGGGCGATCCGATTGCCCCAGATGGCGGCGACGGTGCTGCCGCCTACGAAGACCTCGCGCCGCCTGTGGCGCGACGCCCAGACGATGGCGCGGGCCGCCACTTCCGGCTCGAAAATGGGCGGCACGGGCTGTGGCTTGCGGGCCAGGCGAGTGCGGCACCAGTCGAACTGCGGCGTGTTGAGAGCCGGCATCTGCACCATCGTCACTCTGATCCGGCTGCCGGAGTGCAGCAACTCGGTGCGCAGCGAGTCGGTGAAGCCGCGAATGGCGGACTTCGCGCCGCAGTAAGGGGCCTGCAGCGGAATCGAGCGATAAGCTAGGGCCGAGCCCACCTGGATGATGATGCCCCTGCCGCGCGGCAGCATGCGCCGCAGCGCGGACAATGTGCCATTGACGGTGCCGAGATAGGTAACTTCGGTGACACGGCGGACCTCATCGGGCTGCAGCAGCGCGACCGGCGAGAAGACCGTGACCATCGCGTTGTTGACCCACACATCGATGGGCCCGAGTTGCGACTCGATCGCGAACGTGGCGCGCTCCACCGCGTCGGCATCGGATACGTCCACCGGGATGGCCAGTGCGCGCCGGCCGTAGCTCTCAACCTCCGCGCGCGCGTTCTCGAGCGCGTCGCCATTACGCGAGAGCAGCGCGACGTCCGCGCCACTGCGCGCAAACTCGCGCGCCGCGGCCCTGCCGACCCCGGCGCTGGCACCGGTCACCACGACTACTTTGTTGCTACGCCTGCCGAGCAATTGCACACCAATCCTTTCGCCACGTGAGAGGGACCCACTCTGCGCGAACGCTCGTGCGAAGCCCGGGTTCCGCCGCCGCCTGGCCCAAGGCAGGTGCGCCGTCAGGCGGGAACGTGGCTTGCGCGGAAACCTACCAACGCGGCACATGACCTCGAGCGAGACCCTTTCCGGTGATCTGAGTGAGTTGCAGCACCGCCAGCGCGAGCGGTCGCTGACCCTGCAGCATGCCTCGCAGACGTCTCACGATGCCGAATCCATCGTGCTCGCCGGGTCAGAGATGATTCTGGTCAGCGACGCGTGCGGCAATGTCCCCAACCAGCACCCGGGCAGCAGGGGCTTCGGACTCTTCCATCGCGACACGCGCTTCCTGAGCGTCTACGAGCTGACTCTCAACGGCGCACCGCTGATGCCACTCTCGAGCCACGAGGGCGGTGGCGACTGGACCTTCCACGTGCTCGGCAATCCGCGGCTCGACAGCGCGACTGGTTGCATTGCGCCGCATACGATCAGTATCCGCCGCGACCGGATCATAGGTGACGGTGCCATCCACGAGATCATCGTGGTCACCAACTTCGGCGCGGCACCGGTGCACCTGTCGCTCGCGCTCGCGTTCGCCGCGGATTTCACCGACATCTTCGTCGTACGCGGCATCGCCGAGCCCGCGCCGCACACGCACCTGCCGGCGCAGATCGCCGACGGTCGGTGGGTAATGCTGCGCTCGACGGCAGCCGACGAGATCCAACAGACCACGCTCCTCGCGTTCTCATTGCCGGCCGCGCGGCTCACCGACGGGACGGCTCGGTTCGATTTCGATCTCGACTCGGGCGAGCGCCGAGAGCTCACCGTGGAGATTGCGCCGCGCCTCGGTGCCGCGGATGCGGTTGCGGGCGGCAGTTGCGATCTGCACGCGCTCCTCGCGCAGCGCCGGCGGGAAGGGCGCGAGTGGCTCGAGTCTTCGGTCGAAGTCCGCGGCGATCCGGTCATCGAGCGCATCATGCGCCGCAGCCTTCTCGACCTGAAGCTCCTGCGCGCGCCGCTGCACGGTGGCCAGCACTACATCGGCGCCGGGATCCCGTGGTTCGCGACCCTCTTCGGCCGCGATTGCGCCGTTTCCGCGCTCGAGATCTGTGGGTTCCGTGCGGCCATCGCCGGCGACACCGCGCGCGTGTTGGCGCGCTATCAGGCGGATCGCCGCGATCCGTACCGCGATGCCGAGCCCGGGAAGATCGCACACGAGCTGCGCCAAGGGACGCTCGCGCGCCTCGGGCAGATTCCGCAGAGCCCGGCCTACTACGGGACCGTGGATGCGACTCCACTCTTCCTCATCCTCCTCGATGAGTATCTTGCGTGGTCGGGAGACATCGGGCTGATCCGCGCCCTGCGGGGCAACATCTACGCGGCGCTGGATTGGATCGAGCGTTTCGGCGACAGCGATGGCGACGGCTATCTCGATTACCGCGGCGCCTACGGAAGCGGCCTCGTCAACCAGGGCTGGAAAGACTCCGGCGTCGCCATCACCAATGCAGACGGGTCGCTTGCCACGCCACCGATTGCGCTCTGCGAAGTCCAGGGCTATCTCTATCGCGCGTGGCATGCGGGCGCGAGGCTGTTGACGCTGACCGATGACCGGCGGCGGGCGCAGGCGCTCACGGCGCAAGCGGCGGCGCTGCGCGCTCGCTTCGAGCGTGATTTCTGGTCGGACCGCCTCGGCTGCTATGTGCTCGCTCTGCAGCAGGGCGGGCGGCCCGTGGAGGTGGTCGCCTCCAACACCGGGCAGGTGCTCTGGAGCGGCATTGCATCCCCCGAGCGCGCGCAGGCGGTCGCCCGGCGGCTGTTGCAGGAGGACATGTTCAGCGGTTGGGGCATCCGCACGCTCTCCAGCCGCGAGCAGCGCTACAACCCGCTCAGCTACCAGTTGGGCAGCGTCTGGCCGCATGACAACGCGCTGATCCTCGCGGGATTCAAGCGCTACGGATGCAATGCGCAGGCGCAGCGAGTGTTTGCGGCCTTGCAGGATGCCGCCGGCGGCTTGCGGGGACATCGGCTCCCGGAGCTCTATGCCGGACTCGAGAGGGGCCCGGAGGAGCGTCATCCCGTCCGTTACCCGGTGGCCTGCAGCCCGCAGGCCTGGGCGGCGGCCGCGATGCCGTACGCGCTCGTCAGTCTGCTCGGACTCGAGCCGGATGCGCTCTCGCACCGGCTGCGCATCGTCGACCCCCGGTTGCCCCTCGGCATCGACCACCTCTCGCTGGCGGGCGTGCGCGTGGGCGAGGCGGTCGCAGACCTCCGTTTCCTGCGGACTTCCGACAACCATGTCGCCGTGACCTGGTTGGTGCGTCGGGGTCCTCTGATCGTCGAGGTCTGCCCGCGCGCGGAACGCAAACCACATGTACCATAGGCGTCGCCCTGACCGGGAGTTTCGGCGTGACGCCAGAGAATGCGACGATAGCCCAGAAGACCGCGCGTTACGTGCTGATCGGCGCGCTGTTGCTCGCCGGCGCCTGGATGTTGCGGCGCTTCATTCCGGCGCTTTGCTGGGCGGTGGTGCTGGCGATCGCGACTGCCTCGGTCTATGACCGTTGGCGGGCGAAGTTCCGCGGCCGGCGGCGTGATGTCTGGGCCGCCCTCACCTTCACGGCGATCGTCGGCGCGGTACTGCTGCTGCCGCTCATCTACGGAGGTGTCGTGGCCGGGCGCGAGGCGATTTCGCTTGCGCGGGATATTGCCGCCTCCGCGGGGAACGGGCCGCCGCCGCTGCCCTCGTGGATGGTACAGATACCGTGGCTCAGCCACTGGGTGCGCGACTTCTGGGTGGAGTATCTCGGGCCCCTCGGCGGCGGAGGCGCGGGCCGTGTGCACGCGAGCCCCGCCGTCATCGAGTGGACGCGGGTCGTCGGGGTGCAGGTGGCACGACGTATCGTCACGTTGGCGTTCACACTGCTGACACTCTTCTTCGTCTACCTCGAACGCGATCGCCTCAGCGTGCAGGTGCCGAAGATGTTCCGGCGGCTCTTCGGATCGTCGGTGGACCGGTTGCTGCGGCGTGTGGTGAGCGCAATTCGCGCGGCGGTGGACGGCATCGTGTTCGTCGCCGTTGGTGAGGGCGCTATCATGTGCGGCGTCTATGCCCTGGCGCATGCGCCGCATCCAATCCTCTCGGGTGTCATCACCGGCGTCTTCGCGACCATCCCGTTCGCCGCGCCCATCGTCTTCGGCACGGTCGCTGTCGTGTTGGTCGTGCGGGGCTCCATCGCGGCGGCGATCGTCGTCGGGGTGGCGGGCACCCTGGTGCTCTTCATCGCCGATCATTTCGTGCGTCCCGTCATCATCGGCGAGGGCGCGAAGCTGCCGTTCCTCTGGGCGCTGCTCGCGATACTGGGAGGCGTCGAGTCCTTCGGCCTCGTCGGCATCTTCCTCGGCCCAGCGCTGATGGCGGCGCTGCTGTCGCTCTGGCGCGGCTGGGTGGAGGAGATGCCCGATCTGGTTGACTGACCGGAGCTTACTCGTGGGCTTCCGGCCGGCGCCCGCGCAGGAGGGCCTCCGGGTGCTGATCGAGATAGTCGGCGAGCGAGCGCACGGAGCGGGCGGCGCTCGACAGCTCGTCGAGCGCATGCTGCAGGTTGCCGCTCGGCGCCGCGGGGCTCGTGCCCATCGCCATGCCGGCGGCCCTGGCGGTTGCATCCATTTGCTCCGCCGCGGCGCGCAGCGTCGCCACGGTCGTACGGACCTCCCGCAGGGTTGGCACGAGTTGGGGTCCAGCCTCGCGTGAGATCCGCTCGAGCTCGCCCAGCGTCGTATCGAGGTGGGCGAGGCTGTCGCGCAGCCGTGGTGACGAGGTAAGAGAGCGCAGCTGGTCGGTGATCGCGCGCAGATTGTCGGCGATCTGCGTGAGCGGCAGCCTGCCGATCTCTGCCGGCAGGCGATCGAGTCCACTGCCTTGCGCCGCCGGAATCTGCGCGTAGGGTTGCGAAGCACCCAGCGTCGCCGTGGGTGCCCCGGGGACGATCCCGAGCTCCACCTGCTCCCCGCCGACGAGCGGGACTGCGCGTGTCAGGCTGGCGCGCAGACCTTCTCCGATAAGCTTCGCGAGCGTAGCGTCCATTACGGGCTTCCAGTTCCCATCGGGCGGCGCAGGCCCGGTGAGATGAAAGCGCGTCGGATCGAGCGCCAGCAACACGGGCGTCGATATCCGCCCGGTCTGCGGGTCGACCGACAGCCCGATGCTCGTGACCTCGCCGACCGTGAACCCACGCAGGGTCACCGGCGCGTGCGCCTTGAGCTGCCCCACCGCGCCGTCGAACTCGACCCGATAGGGAAGCGATACTGCGAGTGTCTCACGCGGCCCGCCCTCCGTACCGATGAACTGCCGCGCCGGGCTGCCGGGCCCGGGGACCATGACGATGGTGGGTCCGGCGATCAGTGCCCGGAGAGAGGAGATGTCCGAGAAGCTGGGGTGCGCGCCCTCGAGGACGAAGCGCGTGCCGGTGTTGATTTTCGGCGCCAGCTGACGGTCGATGTCGAGATGCACGAGCACATGCCAGTCGTCGCTCGCCAGCGCCACGCTCGTGACCCTGCCGACCTCCAGTCCGTGATACATGACGCGCGTGTCACCGGGTTGCATGCCAGCGGCGTCGTTGTAGGTTACCGTGACATCGATGCCGCGCGAGCTGATGGACCGCAGCAGCAGCCACAGCACGATCGCGACGGCGGCGATGGGCACCGCCCAGATCCAACCCGGCCACCAGCTGCGGCGGGCGATGGCAATCGTTCGCCGCGGCTCTCTTGCGGGTCGATCATCCTGGTTCATGCGTCCAACGCATCCCACATCAGCCGCGGGTCGAACGTGTGTGAGGCCAGCATCGTGATCACGACTACCAGCAGGAAGGCCGTGGCGCCGTTGGCGGCGTTGGTGCTCACCATGCCGTGGAACTGCATGAGAGGCAGGAACACGGCGATGGTGAATACATCGATACAGGACCAGCGTCCGATCTCATCGATGAGGCGGCAGAAGCGGGTTTTCAGCACGAGCCGCCGTCGCGAGCCGTGCCAGACGGAGATCAGGAACCAGCTGAGCCCCGCGAGCTTGAGCAGCGGAATGGCGATGCTGGTGCAGAAAATGAGGACACCGAGCGGCCAGAGGTGCGCCTGGAAGAGCTCCATGATGCCGTCCACGATCCGATGCGGAACGAGCACGCCGAACTGGCGGTCGACACTCATCGGATAGAGGTTGGCGGGGAAGAACAGGGCGAACCCCGCGATCACTAGCGCCGAGGTGCGTGCCATCGAGTCGGGCTTGCGCGCGCTCAATGTCAGGCCGCAGCGTGGACAGCGTGAGCCCTCGGCGGTGGCGGGACAGACCAGGTCGCAGAAGCGGCAGGCGAGGGCGGGCCGGTCGTCCGGCGGCGCGGAGCATTCCGGCGAAAGGACACGCCATACCGCGCGCGTGTCGAGTGCCGCCCGGGAAAGCATGCACAGAAAGGCGGCGAGGATGATGCAGATGCCGCCCCACCCGATCTTCACCGGCATTACCGCCGCGATGCGGCTGTAGCCAACGGCGCACCCGAGGAGAAAGACATCGGGCATGGCCCATTGGTCGAGGTGCAGGGACCAGCGAAAAGCGCGCCCGAGCCAGCGGGGCCTGCGCCCGAGCTGCAGCAGGGCGAGCACGAGCGACAGCAGCCCGAACCTTACGAAGGGCAGGATGATCGCGAGTGCGGCGACGAGCAGCGCCACGAGCACCCACTGATGTTGCCAGAGGGTGACGACACCGCTTCCCAGTCTGCTCTCACGCGTCATCCCCAGCATCGAGACATGCATGATGGGCAGCAGGTTGGCAGGGAAGAGCAGCACGAATGTCGCCGAGGCGCAGGCGAGGGCGCCGTTGATGCTGCGTCCGTTGGTACGTTCCAGTCGGTTGTCGCACGTCGGACAGACGGCAATCGCTCCCCAGGGGAGCGGAGGGATGTCCTGGAGCGTTCCGCAGTCGGTGCAGGCGATAGTCATGGGAAGGGGCTCGGGAACCCCTGGGACTATAACGACAGCTTGGGGACGTCCGTTCCCTTACGGTTGTGCCGAAGCTTCAGTTCGGGCGGACCTTGGCGCGATCATTTGCCGTCTGCCCGGGTTTCTCTACTCGGGAGGTTTTCGGTGCCGCTATTCGTATCCACATGCGCTCGAGTTGCTCGCGCGCCAGGGAGGACTCGGGGAAAGAGGCCCTGGCGGTAGCGTCGTCGATGACGTCGTTGATACGCAGCACCGCGAGGGCGCCGACGATGCGCCCGAAGCGCAGTGCCCGTCCAAGCGGTGCGACCGGCTCGGGTTCGTGCCCCTGCTGCTCGAGTGCCGCGAGACTCGCCGCGGAAAGCTCCCAGCCCGTCCCGATCCGGCGGGCGACGCGCGCGGACTGCGAATCGAGGAGTGCTGCGATCACACTCGGATCCGGTCGCAGTGCCTTTGCTGAGCGAGCGGCCGCGTATTGCTGCAGCACCGCCTGAAAGAGCACCACATCCGCCAACCCCCAGACCAGACTCAACAGCTCCGCGGCGAACGGGTCGGTGCGCTCCACCATCGCTGCGTGCACGACGGCCGCGTTGGCCGAACGCCAGGCGTGCTCCCAGACAGTTTGACCAAACCGCGGGAAGGGGCCGCCGGCGACACGGAAGATCGGCTGCATCGCCGCGGCGGCGATCAACGAGCGGATGCCCTCGCTGCCTAGCAATACGACGGCGCGATCGATGCTCTCGACCGGCCGTTCCGTCACCCTGTAGAAGGAGCTGTTGGCCATCTCCAGGAGACTGCCGACGAGCGACGGATCTCGCCGGATGATGGCCGCGAGCTCGCGCCGCGGGGCGGCATCGTCGTTGGCGGCGCGTATGAGCTGCGGCAGCAGACTCGGACGGCGGGGCGCCAGCTGCCGCAGGGTGGCGGCATCTTCGGTCGCGGCGACGGCGGCCGCCGAGACGGCAGCGTGCTCAGGCTCGCGGTGGCGGGGGATGGGGGCGCCCAGGGACAACTCCCGCAGCTTCCTCAGGACCTGCGGCGGAGCGATCGGCACGACCGGCTGCGGGGCGCGCGCCGCCGTAGAGGTCTGCGCCGGCGAGAGGATTTTCTGCAGATCCTGGGGCCCGAGCAGGATCTCGACCGGCTGCGAGGCAGCGGGTGCGGCACGCGATCTGCGCCGGTAAACGACCGCTGCCGCCGCAGCCGCGAGCAGCACTGTCAGCAGACCGATCACCATGTCGGCAGACGCTCCGCAAGAGCCCTATCGAGCCCTGATGGCTGGGTTTTCGGCAGCATTGCGCCGGGACTCTGCCGGCGCTGCCGTTTCTGTGACCGGATTCACGGTTCTGGAGAGCGCAGCAGCACGCGCAGCTCCCACGACACGCCCGCATCCGACGTCAGGGTCACGCGATCGAGCTGGCGGTACGCGGCGGCGAGCTGCGCCCGTGCGCGATGGGACCTTCGGCTGATGACATTGGAGACGATCATCGCGCCCGGCTCCCGCAGATGCCGCTGATAGCGGCGAACCACTTCGATGGGCTGCGGAAAGTAATAGAGGCATTCGTTGAAGATGACGAGATCGAAGTCTCCCGGTGGCACATACTCCCGGCCATCGGCCTGGACAAAGGACGTATTTGCCGCGCCGGCGGCACCGGCTCGCGCATGCGCTATCGCGACCTCGCTCAGGTCGATACCGAGGTAACTGGAGTAGGACGGGAAGAGCAGCCGTTGCAGCAGCCCTTCGCCGCAGCCGACGTCGAGCACGGCCGCGCAGGGGCTCAAGTTCCGGCAGTACCCGACTATGAGCCCGTACCGGGCCGATTCCCGCACCGAATGCAGGTAGTCCCATGTGCCGGCCGCGTATTGCTCATCCCAACTCGACCGCGCGATCTCGCGATGACGGTGGGGAAGGCTGGTGAACAGCGCTCGCGCAAACACGACGACTCGCGCACCTGCAATGGACGATGCCGTCCCAGCAAACCTCATTCCACCGGGCGCGCCGCTGTTCGGCGGCCGCGCCGTGCCGCGGCGATGAAGTTGTGGACGACCGCCGAGCCCTCATCGCTGCGGTAGGCGATGCCGAGGAGGGCATGCAGCGGCTCGCCGCGCAGCGGCACGTAAGTCACTGCGCGCGCCTGCAGACAGCGCATGCTGTCGGGGACGATCGAGATGCCGAGCGACGCCGCCACCAGGTTGATGGTGGAGGAGAGCTGCGGCGCGTACTGGCCGACCTGCGGCGTGAATCCCGCCGCCTCGCACGCGGCGACCACGGTATCCGCGAGTCCCGGACGCACGGCGCGGGGATAGAGAATGAAGGTTTCCGCGGCCAGGGCGCCCAGATCGACCTGCTCCCGCTTCGCGAGCGGATGTCCGCTGGGGACGGCAACGACCAATGGCTCTTTCTCCAGCAGATCGAGCGTCAGCCCTCGCTCTGCCGGCAGCGGCGGCCGCACGAAGGTGGCGTCGATCCGGCCTTCCCGCAGCGCCACTATCAGATCCGTGGACGGATGCTCCTCGAGTGACACTTCCACGGCGGGATAGTCGGACCGGAAGCTGCGAAGGGTGGAGGTCACCAGCGAGTTGAATGAAGCCGATTCCGTGAAGCCGACCCGTACCCGTCCGGTCACTCCGCTCGCCGCACGGCGCGCTGCCTGCACGGCGCTGCGGGCATCTCCCAGGATCCGGGCGGCTTCGGCGGCGAAAATCCGGCCAGCGTCGGTGAGCTCGATGCGGTAGGCGGAGCGGTCGAGCAGGGGCACGCCGAGCTCCGATTCCAGTGCCTTCACCTGCTGGGTGAGCGGCGGCTGAGAGATGCCGAGGCGTTGCGCGGCGCGGGTGAAATTGAGCTCCTCTGCGACCGCGAGGAAGTACCTGAGATGACGTAGCTCCATGATGATACTTTTCTCATATAGAGATGTGATCTTCAACGTATTTTCTTCGGTATCTTCCCCCGTCTACAGTTGGGGCTATGACGCATACCGAAGAGCCGGCCAAGACGGGGCCGAAGCCTAAGAAATCC
>Ga0134125_10003220_pt1 | contig 18987 bp, 16 predicted proteins | sample KB31751_FD_96464 | JGI IMG/M metagenome (GOLD analysis project Ga0134125, IMG submission 96464) | Terrestrial soil microbial communities with excess Nitrogen fertilizer from Kellogg Biological Station, Michigan, USA - KB3-175-1 | ecosystem: Environmental > Terrestrial > Soil > Unclassified ... | reverse complement strand
GGGCAGGGGGGGCGCAATCCCGAATGCTTTCAGCTTTTCCTTTCCCTTTTCGCTCATCCAGTCCGTCGTCCATGCCGGCGAAAGGACCGTCCTGATCTGCACGTTGCTAAACCCGTGCTGCAGTAAGGCCATCCTGATCCTGATCCTGATCATATCCATAGCGGGACAGCCGCTATAGGTGGGCGTTAGAACGATCACAGGTTGGCCCTCTTCCAGACTTACCTCCCTTATAATGCCCAGATCGATGACCGACAGGACGGGTACCTCGGGGTCTTCCACCGATTCCAATATTGACCATATCGTGCTCGTCTCGTCCATCCTATCACCATTCGCATCCGGGGTAGGCCCTTTGCAGGAATTGCATTTCTGTCAGCAGATAACCGAGGTACTCGGTATGTTTTCCCAGCTTGCCGCCCGTCTGCATCCAATCGCCTGCGCCTTTGTTCAGCTGCGCGGCGGTTAACACTTCCCGTACCCGCTGATCCCACATCGGCCGGATCTCACGCACATCGACGGCAATCCCTTCGGCAGCCAACGTCTGCTCGTACTCCGCGGGCTCGAAAAGCTCGCCGGTATACTGCCACAGCTGGTCCATCGCATTTTTCATCCGGTCAGCGCTTTCTTCCGTTCCGTCACCCAGGCGTATCACCCACTCGCCGCTCCAACGCAGATGGTAGGTGACCTCCTTCAGCGATTTCTCTGCGATCGCGGCGATCCCGGCTTCACGACTCTTTTGCAGCTCGCCATAAAAATAATACTGATAGGCGCTGAAAAAGAACTGTCTGAGAATGGTCGTACCCCAATCCCCGTTGGGCTGTTCGACGAGCAGGCAATTACGGAAATCCCAGCCGTCCCGCAAATAGGCCAGATCGTCCTCCGTCACCCCGCCTTCTTCCCCGGCCTCAGCCCGCCGCGCACCTGGTCCCCGGTCCTCGTTGATCAACCTGGCCGCCAGCTGATAAAAATTCCTCGCCTGGCCGATCAGATCGAGAGCGATATTCGAAAGAGCGATATCCTGTTCGAGGATTGGGCCATGACCCGTCCATTCGCTGTTGCGATGGCCCAGGATGAGGGCGTTATCCGCCAGATGAAGGGTGTATTCGATGGTTGGTGACGAAAACATCTTACATATGCTTTAATTCATCCGGAAGGTCATAGAAGGTCGGATGACGGTAGACCTTGTCATTGGCGGGATCATAGAGGCTGGCGGCTTCATCCGGATTCGAAGCATGGAGATACTTACTTTCCACGACCCAGATGCTGACACCTTCCATCCGGCGGGTATAAGCATCCCTGGCATTTTCTATTGCCATCGCGGCATCCGCCGCATGCAGACTGCCCACGTGTTTGTGATCCAGACCCTGTTTGCTGCGGATAAAGATCTCCCACAGCGGCCATGAAGCGGAACTGCCCGTTTCCTTTTCTATCATGCTGCCTCCTCCTTATTAAGATCAGAATTTTTCCGCGCATGCGCTACCGCCGCTTCGCGCACCCAGGCACCTTCGACGTGCGCCTTTACCCTTGCTTCCAGCCGCTGCTTGTTGCAGGGGCCGTTGCCATTGATGACATTCCTGAATTCTTCCCAGTCGATGGGTCCGAAATCATAATGTCCCCGCTGTTCATTCCAGGCCAGCCGGTCATCCGGCAGCGTCATTCCCAAAAGCTTGACCTGCCCGGCGCATATATCGATAAAGCGTTGCCTTAATTCGTCATTGGTGAAACGTTTGATCTTCCATTGCATGCTTTGCGCCGTATGCGGCGAAGCATCGTCATTCGGACCGAACATCATGACCGAAGGCCACCACCAGCGGTCGATCGCATCCTGGCACATCCGGCGCTGCTCCGCGCTGCCGCGGCTAAGTACCAGCAGGATCTCGAAACCCTGGCGCTGGTGAAAGCTTTCCTCTTTACAGATCCGCACCATTGCCCTGGCATACGGGCCAAAGGAAGCACGGCATAAAGGCACCTGGTTCATGATCGCAGCGCCGTCCACCAGCCAGCCTATCGCGCCCATATCCGCCCATGTGAGAGTGGGATAATTGAAGATCGAAGAATATTTGGCCTTTCCACTATGCAGCTGGTCGATCATTTCATCGCGGCTGACGCCCAGTGTTTCTGCGGCGGCATAAAGATAAAGGCCGTGCCCTGCCTCGTCCTGCACCTTGGCGATCAGTGTGGCTTTTCTGCGCAGGCTGGGCGCCCTCGTGATCCAGTTGGCCTCCGGCAGCATGCCCACTATCTCGCTGTGCGCATGTTGCGACATCTGCCTGACCAGGGTCCTCCGGTAAGCCTCGGGCATCCAATCTTTTGGCTCGATCCGGATATCCTGATCGATCTTATCCTGGAAATTCTTCTCGATATCGGCGGTTGCCATCAGGGATTTCTTTGTCTGCAAATATACTTCTTTTTCTAAGGCTAACAAGTGTTAGCATGGGATGCGAACGACCCCCGTTTCGCCCGGCGGCGGATTTATTTTGAATCGAAATCGACGACTACTTTTGGGGACCGGGGATGCGATTGGCAGGTCAGGATAAAACCGGCGGCCAGCTCATCGGCTTCGAGGGCATAATTCAAATCCATTTCAACCTGGCCCTCGGTCAGACGGGCCCGGCAGGAACAGCAGACACCGCCTTTGCAGGCAAAGGGCAGATCGACTCCTTCATAGAGTGCAGCGTCCAGGATCGAGGCTCCTTCGAAAGGAAGCGTAAAGACGTGATTGATGCCATCCAGCCGGACCGTCACCTGGCTGGTGCTTTCGGCGGCCGGTCCACTGCCTTCCTTTCCGGATGCCTGCCGCTCCCCCGGCGTGATACTGGTTTTGCCATTGTCCAGCGGATGGAAGAGCTCGAAATGGATCTTTCTTTTCTCGACACCCTGCCGCTCCAGCCAGTCTTTAATGGAAAAGATCATTTCTTCGGGTCCGCAGAGATAGATCTCATCGGTCGAAGAAAGATCGATCACCGTGTTGCAAAGCTCCCGGCATTTGGCTTCATCGATACGCCCCTGGTAAAGCGGGACATCCATTTCTTCGCGGCTAAGGATATAGTGGATCGATAGCCGGCGCATATAGCGGTTTTTCAGGGCTTCCAGCTGCTCCCTGAAAATGATGGACGGGCGGTGGCGGTTGCCGTATACAAGTGTGAAATGACTCGCGGGTTCGACGGCAAGCGTGGTCTTGACGAGCGAAAGTACCGGCGTGATGCCGCTGCCGGCTGCAAAGGCCAGATAGCGTTTGTGGTTATCCGGTTTGAGTTCGGTATAGAATTTCCCCGTAGGCGGCAGCACCTCCAGCTCATGCCCGGTTTGCAGCTGCTCATTGGCATACGTCGAAAATCGACCACCGGCCACCTTTTTGACGGCAATGCGAAGCTCGTTGTCCAGCGGACTGCTGCAGATGGAATACGACCGGCGCACTTCCTCGCCACCGATGTAGGTCCTGACGGTGATATTCTGTCCCTGATGATAACGGAATGCCTCTTCCAGACCCGCCGGTATGGTAAAGGCGATCGACACGCAATCGGCCGTCTCGCGGCGGATATCGTCTATTTTGAGTCGCTGGAAATGGCTGGCCAAGATTGTCCCCCTATTTTTTTAACCCTTCGATCAGGTATTTTACCATGTTCGACTCCAGCGCCTCCGCGGTCGTGCTTTTTCGCGATCGCTGCCAGGAGTCGATGCCGCTGATGGCGGACAGGATCACCAGGACCGCCGTATAAGGCTCAATGGCCTTGATCTCTCCCCGGGCAATGCCATCTTCGATGATATCGCCCAGCCGTTTGCGATAGCTTCGCCGCTGGTTGAGGAAATTGGATAGGTAAGGCTCCGGCAGGTGACGCCACTCATGATCGGCGATGTAGACATATTCATATTGATCCAGCATCATCCGGATATGGAGCCTGATGATTGCCTCCATTTTTTTCAGGACGGACTGCGGGCTGGCTTCCACCGCTTCCAGGTTGGACATGAAGGCGTTAGCCACGCGGAAGCAAATGGTTTGGAGGATCTCCGATTTGGATTGGATATGGTTGTACAGGCTGGCCGCCTCTACCCCTACATGATCCGCCAGATCCCGCATGGAGGCCGCTCCAAACCCCTTCTCGCGAAAAAGGCGCGAAGCCTTTTCGATGATCACCTCTTTCTTGGTGCTGTTCCGTTTGCTGTGGATCTTAGCCATAGTTTACTATCTCCGCTATCCGGCCGGCAAGCCGGACGCTTCGGCGGCGACAAATATAGTAAGAACTAACGAGTGTTAGCCGGGAATTGTGTAGGTTGCGCCCTAAAAATTACCGCATGTCACTTATCGTAGTGGGAACGATGGCCTATGACGCCATCGAAACGCCTTTTGGGAAAACGGATTGGATCGTAGGCGGAGCGGCTACTTATGTCGCTTATGCTGCCAGCAATTTTGTCCGGCCCATCAACCAGGTTTCGATCGTCGGATATGATTTCGCCAAAGAAGAGATGGATCAGCTTAGCAAACGCGGCGTCAACCTGGAAGGCGTGAAAGTGGTCAACGACAAGAAATCCTTCTTTTGGAGCGGCCGGTACCATATGGATATGAATAGCCGGGACACTCTGGTCACCGATCTCAATGTGTTGCTCGATTTTAACCCGGTGATCCCCGAGAGCTACCAGGGCAGTGAATTCCTGATGCTTGGCAATGTCAGTCCCGGTCTCCAGATCAGCGTCGTACAGCAGATGAAGCAACGCCCGCGTCTCATCGCCATGGACACGATGAACTTCTGGATGGATAACGCCATGGACGATCTGCGGCGCCTGCTGACCATGGTGGACGTGCTGATGATCAATGACAGCGAAGCCCGCCAGCTGAGCTGCCAGTATTCCCTGGTAAAAGCCGCCCGCGCGATCATGAAGATGGGACCGCGGTTCCTGATCATCAAGAAAGGAGAACACGGGGCCCTGCTTTTCCATGAAGATAAGGTCTTTGTCGCACCGGCCCTTCCGCTGGAAGAGGTCTTCGACCCCACCGGCGCAGGCGACACATTTGCCGGCGGGTTTATCGGGCATCTGGCGCACACCAAGGATATCTCTTTTGAAAATATGAAGACGGCCATCATCGTCGGCTCTGCCATGGCGTCGTTCTGCGTAGAGAAGTTCGGCCCGACCCGGCTCAAGGAGATCACCCGCGAAGACATCGACGTCCGCATCCGGCAATTCGTAGACCTCGTCAACTTCGATATCGAGCTGGTCTAGGAACCTGTGCAGGAATCGATACGGCATTCGATGTGCAGCCGGGGCAAAAATGGTTCGGTTGGACGGCGCCCGGACCGCGACATGGTAAATAAATTTGGACGGACCAGGGTTCCTGATTATTTTTACGCCCGCAATGCAAAAGATTACAAATACAAAGCAGATCAAGAAGATGCTCCCATCGCGGGAAAAGGTCTGATCTTTTTGTATGTCAAAATAGTCAAAGCCTTCCCGCAGAAATGGGAAGGCTTTTTAATTTCAGAGCGGATCACGGATCCGCTGGCCGAAGGCCCATCATAAACCGTGGATCGGGGATGGGTATTTTTCAGGCTAACCAATCCCCGATCCAAAACAATAACACAAATGAAAGTTGCAGTCGTCGGCGCCACCGGACTGGTGGGCACCAAAATGTTGCAGGTACTCGCTGAAAGGAATTTTCCGGTTACCGAATTGATCCCGGTCGCATCCCGGAAATCGGTCGGTAAACAGGTCGAGTTCAAGGGGAAGAAGTATTCCGTGGTCAGCGCGGACGATGCAATTGCGGCAAAGCCTGCAGTGGCCTTGTTTTCCGCCGGGGGCAGCACCTCGCTGGAATGGGCGCCGAAATTTGCGGCCGCCGGCATTACCGTCATAGACAACTCGTCGGCCTGGCGGATGGACCCCACCAAAAAGCTGATCGTCCCGGAACTGAACGCCGATGTCCTTACTGCCGAAGACAAGATCATCGCCAACCCGAATTGCTCGACCATTCAGATGGTAGTGGCATTGAACCCGCTGCATAAGAAATACAAAGTGAAAAGGATCGTGGTTTCAACCTACCAAAGCGTGACCGGCACCGGGGTAAAGGCGGTGACACAACTTTCGAACGAAAGAAAGGGGGTTAGCGGCGAAATGGCTTATAAATACCCTATTGACCTCAATGTCATTCCGCAGATAGATGTGTTTCTCGACAACGGTTACACGAAGGAAGAAATGAAGATGGTCAACGAGACCAGGAAGATCATGCGCGACGAATCTATACGGGTAACGGCAACCACTGTCCGCATTCCCGTGATGGGAGGCCATAGCGAATCGGTCAATGTGGAGTTCGCCAGCGAATTCGATCTCGGCGAGGTGCGTTCCCTTCTTTGTAAGGCGCCCGGTGTCGTCGTGGTCGATGACCCTGCGACGCAGCAATACCCGATGCCCAGGGATGCGCATGAGCGCGATGAAGTGTTCGTCGGAAGGTTGCGCAGGGATGAAACACAGGAAAGGACGCTGAATATGTGGGTGGTGAGCGACAACCTAAGGAAGGGCGCTGCGACGAATGCCGTGCAGATCGCCGAATATCTGGCGGATAAGGGGTTGTTGTCCTGAAGGCGCATGGGACTGCGGCGGTCCGGGCAAATGCCTGTTACTCTATCGACCGGTTGAGAAAATAAACGAGGTCTTTCAGCGGTCCGTAGGTCTTGAGCAGCACTTTCAAAAAAGAAGGCGAGAGCACTTCGGCATCCGTGAACTTCCGGGTGACGATGAAGCTCTTCAGTTTGAGGTATTCGATCGCGGGATCTTCTTCGGTGTATCCCTTCGGCGGTCTTGAGAGGATGTCTTCACGCGACATGCCTCCGGGGAAATATTTCTTGAACGCTCGGCTACCGAGGATACCTTGCCATTCCCTGAAATTATAATCGATCTCCTGCCGGACCTTATTCAGGTCGGGAGACATCGGCATCCAAAGTCCACCGGCGGCAAAACAGCGGCCAGGTTCGAAATGCACATAATAACCGGCCGTAGGCGATTTCTTGCCTCCTTTGTTCAGATAGGCGCCCATGTTCGTCTTATAAGGCGACTTATCCTTCGAGAAGCGGACGTCGCGGTAAATGCGGAAGGTACAGTCTTTGGGTTGGAGGGCCGCGATCTCCGGATCGATCTTCGCGAGTCCTTCGATCACCTTCTCTGCAAAGCGCTCGACATCCTCTTTTGCATCCAGGTAAGCAGACTTATTTTTTTCGAACCACGGCTTGTTATTATTCTTCTTAAGATCTTTCAGGAATTTGAGCGTGGAGGTTTTCGGCATGGCTATTTTATTCTACCCCAGTTTTCTCCGCTCTTGATGCGGTACATTGTCATTTCACTGACCTTATATTTTTCGGCCAGCTTCTTGATCGTTAGTTGCCGGTTCTTGCTGGAGAGTGTTTTCTTGATGGTCTTTACCTGCGATGCGGTCAATTTTAGTCCGACGGTTCGATTGGCCTGCACTTTTTTGTAAGCGATCTTGGCGGGGCTTTTTTGCTGGTGATCGATCATTTCTTCCAGCGTCGCCCATTTCAGGTTTCTTGCAGCATTGTCCAGCTTGTTATGGTTCGCATGGATCACATACCGATGTTTGGGTGATCCTTTGGGAAGGAACAGGCGGGCAATTTCGCGATGGATATAAAGCGTGCCATTGTTGCCTGGCCGGTGGAGATTGAGCGTCTTGTAACCGGTCGTCAGGCTGCCGTTCAGCAATTTGCCGTCGGCTTGCACATCTTCCGAGTAGCTGGCAACGCGACCCAGGGAAGAAAGCGCGTATTTTTTTCGAAGTTGTTTCCAGCCGGGAAACTGCAAAGGTTTCCACACTTCGCCGGTGAGTTTCTTGATCATGCCTGTCAATTTTCTTAAAGTTACGAAAAAAGAATTTCGATTTACCGCTGACGTAAGAAAATATCTTTATATGAAGATGACGATTCAGGTAGCCGAGGCGGAACGAAGGTCTGACCCGCGGTCCGTCTAGCCCTTCGACAGCAGCGTGATAAACTCGTCCTCCGTGAGTATTTGAATAGAAGGTATTTTTTTGGCCTTTTCCAGCTTGCTGCCCGCATCTTCGCCTACGATGAGAAAGTTCAGCTTGCTGCTGACGCCGCTCAGTATCTTTCCGCCGCCCGCCTCTACCGCCTCCTCCGCGTCCGATCGCTTCAGCCGGTTAAGGGTGCCGGTGAACAGGAACGTTTGCCCATTCAGGTTGCCTCCCGGTTTGGCGGCGGATTTCAGGCTTTTCAGATTGAGACCGAGCTCTTCCAGGTCTTTCAACAGACGCTGGTTGTCTGCATTATGAAAAAAGGCAAATACGCTGGAGGCCACTTTCGGTCCCACATCTTCCAGATTTTGAAGGTCTTCCAGCGAATACCCAAAGAAATCCGACAGGTTGTTGATGGCTGCCGCCAGCGTCTTGGCTGTAGTTTCTCCAACATAACGGATACCCAATCCCATGATCAGGCGGTGCAAAGGCTGTTGTTTGGAGGTCTCGACCGCCGCTCGCAGATTGGCGACACTTTTCTCTCCGAAGCCTTCCCGCTCCCTGATCTTGTCGTAAGGCAGCCGGTAAATGCCCGGGATATCTGTCAGCCAACCCAACTCGTAAAATTTCCGGATATTGGCATCACCCAAACTCCGGATATCCATAGCATCCTTGCTCGAGAAGTGGATGATCCGCTCGACCACCTGCGCAGGACAGTTGATGTTTACGCAGCGCCATACCGCCTCACCCTCCGGCTTTACCAGCGGGTCGCCGCATACCGGGCAGTGGGTCGGGAAAACAATAGATGTCTCATCACCGGTGCGAACATCGGTCAGGGGTTTAACGATATAGGGGATGACATCTCCTGCGCGCTCCACGAGCACTTTATCGCCGATACGCAGGTCCTTTTCCCGAACCACGTCTTCATTAAAAAGGGAGATCGATCCGATAGTAACGCCGCTTAGCGGTACGGGGTCGATCTTAGCTACCGGAGTAATGCTGCCGGTTCGCCCTACCTGGAACTCTACCTTCCGCAGGGTGCTGGTAGCCTGCCGCGCCGTGAATTTAAAGGCGATGGCCCAACGGGGGTGATGGGTGGTCATTCCCATGCGGTCCTGCAGTGCGATCTGATCGACCTTGATGACCATCCCGTCTATTTCATAAGGAAGTTCGTCGCGATGCTGTTCGAATTCCCGGCAGTGATCGATCACCGCCTGTATTCCCCTGACGATCTTTTTTTCTTTTTGCGGGCTGCGGAAACCAAGGTCCCATAGCATCTGCAGGCTGCCGCTATGCGTGCTCAATGCCGGATGTATCGATACCTTCCCATCTCTGATATTATCCGGCTTTTCAACATGGCCGTCCGTGATCTGCCAGCCTTCGATAGTGGCAAAATAACTGACGTGATACAGAAAAGCTTCCAGGTTGCGCCGGCTGACTTCCTTCGGATCTTTTATACGCAAAGATCCTGCCGCGGCGTTGCGTGGATTGGCCAGCGGGGCCAGACCCTGTGCCATCAGCCCATCATTGTACTTCTTGAAGCTATTCTTATTCATGAGTACTTCGCCGCGGATCTCGATCACCTGTATACCGTACCGGGAAAAAGCCGCCGATAAGGGAACCGAACGTATCTGCCTGATATTGGTCGTGATCTCATCGCCTGTCACACCATCGCCACGGGTGATACCTCTCAGTAGCCGGTCGTTCTCATAGATAAGGGAAATGCTGGCCCCGTCGAATTTCGGCTCGATACAATATTCCAGCTCCCCCAGGCCCGTCAATTCCCTTGCTTTCCGGTCCCAGTCCACCAGGTCGTCCTCGTTATAGGAATTCTCCAGCGACAACATCGGCACCATATGTCCTACCTTCGGAAATTCGTCCGTCAACCCGCTGGCTACCCGCTGTGTCGGCGAATCGGGCGTCACCAGGCCGGGGTGCTCCGCTTCTATCTTCTCGAGCGCCTTGTACAATATATCGTATTCGAAATCCGAGATCAGCGGGTCGTTCAGGATGGCGTAGCGGTATTCATGGAAGCGCAGGACATCACGCAAATCTTCCAGGTGCCTGGCCGGCAGCGTGCTTTTTTTCAGGTCGGACAGGAGACCTGCGGTCATGTTTTGGAGCTTTTGCGTTTGCCCTGCGGAATACATAAATTATCGTTTAAGGGTATAAAGTTAAGTAAAGAGTATACGAAATGACTACCTTAGTAGTTGAATGAACCATGAAACGCTCCATAAGGAAACTGCTGCCGGCAGAGCCTCCGCCGGTCAGAAAAACATCAAAACGATCCTCAAGCAGCTGGAAAGCGACGGGATCATCGGTATCTCCGTCGATTGCGTCATCTTTGGATTCGACGACAACGAACTGAAAGTGCTGCTGATCAAATCCGATCTGGAAAAATATGATAATAAATGGTCTCTGCTCGGCGATCTCGTTAACAATCATGAGGAACTTGATGAAGCGGCGTACCGCATCTTACGCGAACGGACAGGCATGGACGATGTATACCTCGAACAGGTGAAGGCTTTTGGAGAGCTTGGCCGTCACCCTGCCGCCCGTGTCGTCACGATCGCCTACTGCTCCCTGATAAATATCGAACATCACCAGCTGAAAATACTGGATAACGAACTGCATTGGCATCGCGTGACGACGCTTTCCGAAATGGCCTTCGACCACCGCAAGATCCTCGATGTCTGCTATGAATGGCTCCAGAAAAGGATCCAGGAGCATCCCCTGGGCTTTAGCCTGCTGCCGAAAAAGTTTTCGCTCCGTGAGCTTCAAAATCTCTATGAGGCTATTCTGGACGTCAAGCTGGACCGCCGCAATTTTCGCAAGAAGTTCTTTTCCATGGACTTGCTCGAAGATACCGGGGAACTTGAGACCGATGTCCCCCATCGGCCGGGCAAGCTCTATAAGTTCAACTATGACAAATACAAGAAGAAAGAAAGGAAAAAGTGGTTTGGGATTGATTTTTAAAAAAAATCAATAAAGAACATAAAAGAAATCAGGAATTCTTTTATATTGTGTATTAAATACACATAATGGTGTGTATAAAATACACACAAAACGATTGCATATGAGAAAGAAACGATTGCTTGTGAGAGCAGGGGTACTGTCAATACTGGTGCTCCTGTGCATTCCCGCATTTTCCCAAACAAAGGTTGTTTCCGGCAGGGTCACCGATTCGGTCGGTCAGCCTTTACAGGGAGTTTCGGTAATTCCCCGGGGCCAGTCCGGCGGAACGGCGACCGATAAGAACGGCGAGTTCAGGATCTCCGTGCCTGCTCGCACGAAGACGCTTACTCTTTCCATTGTCGGATATGCTTCGAAAGAAGTACCCGCGAACGGGACAGGGATAACCGTTACACTGTTACCAGTCAACACGGCGCTTAACGAGATCGTCGTCATCGGCTATGGTGCGGTCCGCAAAAAGGACCTGACCGGGGCTATCGCCAATGTCACCGCCAAGGATTTTCAGCAGGGCTCCATCATCTCTCCCGAACAACTCATCGCGGGAAAGGTGGCCGGCGTCTCGATAACGCCTGGGAGCGGCCAACCAGGATCCGGCAGCACGATCCGGGTCAGGGGCGGCGCCTCGCTGAATGCGAGCGATGACCCGTTGATCGTTATAGACGGCGTGCCCCTGAGCTCGCCTAACCTACAGGGTATCAATCCGGCCGACATCGAAAGCTTCTCGGTTCTGAAGGATGCGGCATCCGCGGCGATCTATGGTTCGCGGGCATCCAATGGCGTCATCCTGATCACTACCAAACATGGCAAGGGTGGCAAACCGGTGATCAATTTCACCCCACAGGTCTCCGCTTCTTATAACCCTAAGGAATATCCTGTACTTTCTGCCGGCCAGTTCCGTGCGCTGGTGAATGCCAACGGTACGGCTACCCAAATAGCCCTGCTCGGCAACGCAAACACCGATTGGCAAAAGCAGATCTACCAGACCGCCATTACGAGTGACAATACACTGAGCGTCACTGGCGGCCTGGGTAATGTACCTTACCGCGTTTCGGGAGAATACCTCAGCCAGCAAGGCGTCGTCAAGACCGACCATCTGCAGCGGGAGGCAGTTTCATTGAACGTGACACCCCGGTTATTCGATAACCATCTGAAGATCGACCTCACCGTTCACGGCATGAACACCGATACCCGCCTTTCCAACGGCGGAGCCATCGGCAACGCAGTTTCCTTCGATCCCACTCAGCCGGTGTATTCCGGAAAGAACCAATTCGGTGGCTATTTCGAGTGGAAGAGCAATGATTCGACGCCTATGTCCCTGTCTAACCGGAACCCGGTTGCTTTATTGGAACAATACAATAACCACAACAATGCATTGCGCAGTTTTGGCAATGTCCAGTTCGATTACAAAGTACATTTCCTGCCCGAGCTCCATGCCAACCTCAACCTGGGCTATGATGTCGCCCGATATAACGGGTCTTACCAGGTGCCGGCCAATGCGGCTCAGAACTATAATGCCATTCCCGCGCTGCGAGGGCAGAACAACAAATACTATAACGGCTATTCCAACAAGGTCCTGGAGTTCTACCTGAACTACAACAAAGACTTGAAATCGCTCGCCAGCAATATCAATCTTACCGGCGGTTACGCCTATTACGACGACTATTTTTATAATGACAATTACCCTTCCATCAGCGCCGCGGGTGATACCTTGCCCGGTACGAAACCGGTCTATGGCAGCGGATTCAGTCAAAACACGCTCGAGTCCTGGTATGGCCGCGCCATCTATACGCTCATGGATCGATACATTCTGATGGGCTCGATCCGGACGGATGGTTCGTCGAGGTTCGGTCCCAAATACCGGTGGGGCGTTTTCCCCGGCGTTGCGTTTACCTGGAAGGTCCATCAGGAGACATTCCTGCGGGATGTGAACTGGCTCTCGGACCTCAATGTGCGGCTCAGCTACGGCGCCACGGGTAACCAGGATATAAAAAACGATTATGGGTATCTGAATTATTATTCTCTAAGCGGGAATACATCGATGGTCAATTTCGGCGACAACTATTATAATTTCTATAGCCCCAACGTCTTTGCCGCCGATCTGAAGTGGGAGACCACGACGACCCAGGATGCAGGCATCGACTTCGGATTCCTGAATAACCGTATCACCGGGAGCATCGATTATTATTACAAGAAGACCAGGGACCTGCTTGCGGCAGTATATGTCCCCAGCCTGACCAATTTCGGGAACAACCTGGTCCGCAATGTCGGTAACATGTCGGATGAGGGCGTTGATTTCAATATCAATGCGACTATTGTGAAAACCCACGATCTCACCTGGGATCTCGGTTTCAACGTAGCGTACAACAAGTTCACCATTACCAATCTCACCGTTTCACAGGATTCGCTTGCAAAACTGGTCATCGATCCGGTCGGCGGCATCAGCGGCGGGACTGGCAATACGATCCAGGTGCATTCCATAGGGTACAGTCCTTATACCTTCTATGTCTTGCAACAGGTGTATGATGCGAAAGGCAAACCGGTGGAAGGTCTCTATGTGGACCAGAACAGGGACGGTATCATCAACCAGCAGGATCTCATCCGTTATAAGTCGCCTTTTGCGCCGTTCACCTTTGGATTCAGCACCAGTGTCAACTACAAAAAATGGCGGCTGAGCACCGTTTTGCGCGCGAACGTCGGAAACTACATGTACAACAACGCCGCTTCCAATCTCGCGGTCATGCGGAATGTGCTCAACCCGGTGGGTTTCCTGCAAAATGCGCCGTCGTCGGTTCTGACTACGAATTTCTATAACAACCAGTTTTTCTCGTCTTATTATATTGAGAATGCATCCTTCCTGAAGATGGATAACCTTGGGATCAGTTACAATTTCGGCTATTTGTCGAAGAACGCTTATAACCTGAGTGTTTCGCTCAACTGCCAAAATGTATTCACGGTGACCAAGTATACGGGTTCGGATCCGGAGATCTATCAGGGCATCGACAACGTCCTGTATCCCCGTCCGCGTATCGTGACCCTTGGAGCGAGTCTGAACTTTTGATTTTGCGATTAATAAAAGAAAACTATATGAATAAAAATATTTTTCTGCGATCGATCCAGTGGCTGACACCCGTTTTGCTGTTGGCGTCCTGTAGCAAGGACCTCAACCGGCTGCCGGCCAATTCGGTGTTCCCCGATTCCGTTTACCACAGCGTCTCGGGCTACACGAGCGCGCTTGCCAATGTATATGCCGGTTATACGCTGACCGGTTCGAGCGGGCCGGGTAGTTCGGATATTGCCGGTGTCGACGCCGGAACATCGGATTTTATCCGGTGTCTCTGGAATGTGCAGGAGCTATCCACCGATGAGGCCGTCTGTGCATGGGGCGATCCCGGTGTGCCGGATTTTCACAATATGAGCTGGACCTCGAACGATCCTATCCTGATCGGGCTTTATGCGCGAAGTCTTTACCAGATCACGCTTTGCAATGACTTTATCGCGCATTGTACGACTTCGGCATTCGCCGCCGCCGGCATCACGGGGAGCGACACCGCAAAGATCGCGACGTTCCGTGCGGAAGCACGCTTCCTGCGCGCCTTACAATACGCGGTGCTGATGGATGCTTTTGCCAACCCTCCCTTTGCCACGGAGACGACGCCGGTGGGACCGTTGTCCTTTCCTAAGCAGATACAAAGGGCTGACTTGTTCAAATACGTGGAGTCCGAATTATTGGCCTGCGCCACATTACTGCCGGCCCCACACGGCAACCTGTACGGCCGGGCGGACCAGGCAGCCGCCTGGGCTTTGCTGGCGCGTATTTATCTGAATGCGCAAGTCTATACGGGAACGGCGAGATATGCGGATGCGATCACGTGGTCATCGAAGGTCATCGGCGCCGGATATACCCTCATGCCGCATTACGCTAATCTGTTCGAGGGCGACAATAACGTGAACAATACGGAAGTCATCCTGGCGATCCCTTACGACGGCATTAATACCCAGACCTATGGAGGAACGACCTTCCTCGTGAACAGCGCCTGTGTAAATTCGACGTATACGCCAGGGAGCCCGGGCTATGCGATGAGTCCCGCGAATTATGGAGTGCCGAGCGGCGGATGGGGAGGCAACCGGAGCACGGCCAATCTTCCCAACCTCTTTCCCACGCCGGATACGACCGTTGATAAAAGAGGCATTTTTCTAAGCACGACCGGTGTCACCAAAGACATCACGAATATTTCGCAGTTCAACCAGGGTGTACCCGTCGTCAAGTTCACCAATATGACCTCCAAGGGGGTCGAGGCGGAGCCTAATGCGGGTGGGACCTTCGCCTCCACCGACTTTCCCCTGTTCAGGCTGGCAGAGCAATACCTCATCTATGCGGAGGCGGTACTTCGGGGAGGCACGGGAGGCGATCAGACCACCGCGCTCGGATACATCAACCTCTTACGGCAGAGGGCCTACGGTAATACATCGGGGAACATTTCTGCGGCACAGTTGACGTTGCCCTTCCTGATCGACGAGCGGGGCCGGGAATTGTATTGGGAATGTTTCCGTCGAACGGACCTGGTGCGGTTTGGTGAATTCACCGGGGGCAGCTATCTGTGGCCGTGGAAGGGCGGGGTGGCAAGCGGTACCGCGGTCGATCCGCATCTTGCCATTTATCCCATCCCGATCACCGATCTCCAGGCCAATTCCAACCTCGTTCAAAACCCTGGTTATTAATCTAACATGCATCTATAAATTAAGATAGTATGAAAAAGATCCCTCTCTATACATTATCGGCCTCGGCCTTTTGTTTGTTGATGACGGTGGCCTCCTGCAAAAAACAGGGTACCAACGTCGTCTTCCAGGGCGGCAATGCTCCCGTGCTGACAGCGACCGCGAGCGACTCTATCCCGCTAAGCGACGCGACGAAGGATAATCAGGCTGTCACCTTCAAATGGACGAATCCCAATTACCAATTCTCCGACGGGGCAAGTTCGCTCAACGTCACCTACAATCTCGAATTCGACACCGTCGGCGCGAATTTCACGAACCCGCATATGCAGACCGTTCAAATAAGTCCCGATCTGTCTACATCCTTTACCGTCGGCTCGCTGAACGGAATCATCGCCAATGGTCTGCAGCTGGCCTTTAACAAGCCGCATCAGGTGCAGGTGCGCGTTGTCGCACAGATAGCTCCCTACACTTCGGGATCTGCGCCTGTCGCTCCGCTGCCCTCCAACACGCTGACCTTTAAGGTTACGCCTTATGCGCCGCCTCCCGCGGTGACACCCCCGGCTTCCGGTACATTGGTATTGGTTGGCGGAGATCCGGTGCTCGGGGGATGGGCCAATCCGGTGCCTGCTTCCCAGCAGTTCACGCAGGTAAGCCCAACCGATTATCAGCTGACGATCGCTTTGTCCGGCGGAGATCCGACTAACGGCTCCGATCAATATCTTATCCTACCCGTCAACGGCAGCTGGAGTCACAAGTATGCCTGTTCGAACACCGGCTCGCAGCCCTTCTCGGGGGGAACATTCGGCCTCGATAAGAGCGACAACTTCCCGGGCCCCGTGGCCGCCGGCACCTATAAGTTCGACGTCAATTTCCAAACGGGTATCATCACAGTTACCAAACAATAAAATGACTATGCAACGCACTATAAAATCCCTTCTCATATTCGCCACACTCTGTGTGTTCGGAGCTGCCTGCAGTAAGACAGGCGATCTTCCCGGGACGACGTTCAGCAACGGGAAGCCCCCGGTATTGGCGGACTCCGCGAAGATCCTGAACCCTAAACTCGCGGACTCCAACAGCACTGCGTTGGTACTGACCTGGTCAAATCCGTATTATTCGACCGATTCAGCCTCTCAAAAATATACGATCGAGATCGACTCCTCGGGACGCAACTTTGCCAGGGAAACAACCATCGTCGTTTCGGGGGCGCTGAAATATTCTTTTACGGCCAAGCAGCTGAATAATATCCTGCTCGGTTTCGGCTTTGCCTACAATAAGCAATACAATGTCGACATCCGGATCACGTCTTCCTATGCCAACAACAACCAGCAACTGCAATCCAACGTGGTGACCGTCGGATTCACGACGTATGTGGTCCCGCCAAAGGTAGCGCCGCCTTCTTCCAAGTCGCTGTTCCTGGTCGGCAGCGCGTCATCGGGAGGCTGGAATAACCCCGTCCCCGTACCCGCACAGGCATTTACCGAATTGGACTCGGTTCTCTATCAGGGGACCTTCTTCCTGAATGGCGGACAGCAGTACCTGCTTCTTCCCGTCAACGGTGATTGGAGCCAGAAGTATGCGGTTATGGATGCCAGCGTTCCGGGCCTGAGCGCCGGCGGTTCGTTCGGTTATTATTCCAACGCCAACCCCACGGGCTACAATTCCAATTTCCCAGGCCCGCCCAATACAGGACTATACACCATCACCATAGATTTCCAGCAGGGCACGTTCACCTGCAAATTAGTGAAACAATATGGCGTCCTTTATGTACCGGGTGATTACCAGGGGTGGACACCGGCGTCGGCCGCTACCCTCGGCTCACCAAAGAATGACGGCAATTATGACGGCTACGTCAATATCCCGTCCGGGGGCACCTATCAATTCAAATTCACCGGCGAGCCGGACTGGAACGGCAACATCTATGGTGACACGGCAGCCAACGGTCAATCGGGCGTCCTGACTCTCGGCGGCGGCAACAATCTCCAGGTACCGGGTGCCGGCTACTACGAGATCAGCGCAAATACAACCGCCAATACGTGGACGGCAACGGCCATCACGTCCTGGAGTCTCATCGGCAGCTTTGCAGCCAGCGGGTGGTCCAACGATATCAATATGACCTACAATTCGGGTTCCAATTCCTGGTCGGGTCAGATCACCACGGCCGCAGGCGATCAGTTCAAGTTCAGGGCCAACCATGCCTGGACAGTCAACCTGGGCGACGCCGGCGGAAGCGCTGTGGGTAGCCTTTCATACAACGGCGACAATATCGGCGACCCGGCGAAGAATTTCTCGGTCCCTGCCGGGACGCATACGATCACGTTGTATCTCGGCAACCCCGGCTACTATTCGTATACGATCCAATGAGGACGCTGTTAATATTCGCCCTGGTTTGTCTGGCGCGCTTTGCCGTATCGGCGCAATTGCTGCAATGGCAACCGGTCTTCCCCCAGGATACCTCTTCGGTATCGATCACGGTCGACTGCAGCGAGGGGAGCCAGGGGCTTTATAACTATGCTTCCACCGGCGATGTCTATGTGCATGTCGGTCTGATCACCAGTCAGAGTACCAGCTCTTCGGATTGGCGTTATGTCCCTTTCTCCTGGGGTACTACCAACCCGGCGGCGCATGCCACCTACCTTGGGAACAACCGATATCAGTATACGATAAACAATATCCGGAGTTTTTTTTCTATGCCGGCAGGGGAGCAGATCTATAAGATCGCCATCCTTTTTCGTAACGGCAACGGGTCACTGAAACAGGCGAATGCCGACGCCTCGGATATGTTCGTGCCGATATTCGGTAACAGCCTGGCCACGCGCTTCCTTCAGCCCCCTTTTCAACCGACATATACTCCGACCGTACAGCCTATCCGGGCAACAGTGGGCGATTCCCTGGCGGTAGACTATGTGTCCAACCTGCCCGCGGGGCTGAGCATTTACTTCAACGGATCAAGGGTCGATACGGTCATCAATGGCGACTCCGCCCTGGCAACTCTGCACCTGACTTCCGCCGGCAATCAGCAGATCATCGCTCATGCCAATGACGGCGCGGTGATGCGATCCGATACATTGAATTTTTACGTAGCCGCCCAAACCCGGATTGCCGCATTTCCGTCCGGCGCTAAAGAAGGGATCAACTACCTGCCGGGAGATACTTCCGTCATCCTGTTATTGTATGCGCCTCGTAAGAATAAGATCGTCGTGGTCGGGGATTTCAACAGCTGGACCCAGCAGTCGGCCTACCAGATGAACGAAACGCCGGACAGCAATTATTTCTGGCTGCAGATCAACGGTCTTATCCCCGGTAAGGAATATGCCTACCAATATGTGATC
>Ga0134125_10003219_pt1 | contig 18988 bp, 10 predicted proteins | sample KB31751_FD_96464 | JGI IMG/M metagenome (GOLD analysis project Ga0134125, IMG submission 96464) | Terrestrial soil microbial communities with excess Nitrogen fertilizer from Kellogg Biological Station, Michigan, USA - KB3-175-1 | ecosystem: Environmental > Terrestrial > Soil > Unclassified ... | reverse complement strand
TGACGCTCACCGAGCAGCCCGATCCCACGCCTGGCGCCGGGGAGGTGCTCATCGACGTCGCGGCGACCTCGGTGAACCGCGCTGATTTGCTGCAACGCCAGGGCCGCTACCCCGCGCCACCCGGCACCACCGAGATACCCGGGCTGGAATGTGCCGGCCGGGTGGCCTCGCTCGGCGACGGGGTGACCGGGTTCGCGGTCGGCGACGAGGTATGCGCGCTGGTGGCCGGCGGGGGCTACGCGGAGCGGGTGGCCGTGCCGGCCGGACAGGTGATGCCGCTGCCGCCGGGCGTCGATGTGGTGACCGCCGGCGGGGTGCCCGAGGTGGCCTGCACGGTGTGGTCCACGGTGGTGCGCCACGCCGGGCTGGCCGCTGGCGAGCTGCTGCTGGTGCACGGGGGGTCCGGTGGCATCGGCACCCATGCGATTCAGGTGGGCCGGGCGTTGGGAGCACAGGTGGCGACCACCGCGTCGGGGCCGCGGCTGGCCCGCTGCGCGGAGCTGGGCGCCCAGATCCTGATCGACTACCGCTCGCAGGACTTCGCCGAGGAGCTGCGCGGGCGCGCCGACGTCATCCTCGACAACATGGGCGCCAAGTACCTGGACCGTAACCTCACCGCGCTGGCCCCGGACGGGCGGCTGGTGGTGATCGGCCTGCAAGGCGGGGTCAAGGCCGAGGTGAACCTCGGCGCGCTGCTGCCCAAGCGAGCCAGCATCGCCGCCATCGGGCTGCGCGGACGACCGGTGGACGGCCCACACGGCAAGGCTGCGCTGTGCGCCGACGTCGTCGCCCGGCTGTGGCCTCTGTTCGGCGACGGCCGGGTCGTGTCGGTGGTGCACGCAACGGTCCCGCTGGCCGAGGCCGCGCGGGCGCACCAGATGCTGGAGGACGGCGGGGTGGTCGGCAAGATCCTGCTGACCACCGGTGGCTGAGGTCGGTGGGGCTGAGCGGGCACGAGCGCACGACACAGCGGGCATGGGGGCGCGACACGCAGGGGTGGGGGACGGGACACGCCGGGAGTGGGGGGCGGATGATGGGGTTATGAGCGAACCGGATGAGCAGCAGATCATCGTGGTCGGGCCGGATGGCAAGCCAGGGCACGCTATGGTGCCCGGCAACCCCGACGATCAGCGCGGCATGGAGGTCGCTGAACAGGTCGAGCAGCCCGCCAAGGTGATGCGGATCGGCAGCATGATCAAGCAGCTGCTGGAAGAGGTGCGTGCCGCGCCGCTGGACGAGGCCAGCCGCAACCGGCTCAAGGACATCCACGAATCCTCGATCCGCGAGCTGGAGCAGGGTCTGGCTCCCGAGCTACGTGACGAGTTAGAGCGGCTGTCCTTACCGTTCAGCGAGGACGCCACGCCCAGCGACGCGGAGTTACGGATCGCGCAAGCCCAGCTGGTCGGCTGGCTGGAGGGCCTGTTCCACGGCATCCAGACCGCGCTGTTCGCCCAGCAGATGGCCGCGCGGGTGCAGCTGGAACAGATGCGCCGCGGGCTACCCGCCGGCACGATCCCGCCCGGCATGATGCCGGGCGGCCAGCCCGGCGAATCCGGACCCCACGGCCCCAGCACCGGCCAGTACCTCTGAACCCGGGTTGGCCCGGCGTGTCGCGTCCTCGTGCACGGTGTGTCGCGGTCACATGTCCATCGTGTCGGGGTCGTAGAGGTTCAAACCGGCCAGCCCGGCCAGACCGTGCACCGGATCACCACCGAACGGGGCCGGCGCGGAGTTGATCAGATGCAGCGCAGCGCCGGGGGCTCCGCGCACGGGCGTCAAGCCCGGTCGCGTCATCGAACTCGTAGCGCAGGTACAAGCCCAGGTCGCGCAGTGCGGGTATGGGCCGGGTCAGCCTGGCGAAGATTTTCACGCTCCGAGACAGCGCGGCTGCGCTGGGTGCGGACAGTGCGCTCACCGCGTCGGTGCAGTGCAGCCTCGGGTCGATACGTTCCAGTTCGTGCGGGTCGTTGATGCCCCAGTTCAGGAGAGGGGCGCCGAAGACGCGGGTCAGGCGCAGGTTGATCAGGCGGATGGCCACCCAGTTCTGCGCGTCGAATGCGATGACGCCGCGCGGGAAGTGGTCGATGATCCGACGGAACAGCGCATGCCCTTCTTCGCGCCGCAGGTACATGGTCAGTCCTTCGGCAACGATCAGCGTCGGCGCCCCGACGGGAATCTGGTGCAACCACTGCGGTGCGGTCACCGAAGAGGCGATCATCCGGTAGTTGTCCCGTTCGGGGAAGATCTTGCTGCGCACGTCGATGACCTCGGCGTAGTCGACGTCGTACCAGGTCACGCCCGGACCGGGGTCGACTCGCCACACGCGTGAATCCAACCCCGCTCCCAGGTGCACCACGGTGGCCCGTTCGTGCTTCGCCAGGAACTCAGAGGTCCACTCGTCGAAGTGCTTCGCGCGGGCCGCGGCATTGGGCGCGATCTTCGCCGACATCTTCAGCCGTTCGAAGTCGTAGTCGATCTTCTCAACGGCTCGCGCGGCCATCGTGTCACCGAGAACCGTCGGATTCATCCGGGCGTCGATGGCCTTTCCATACAGCGTGATCAGCGACGTTTCCATCGCGTCGGCCAGCCTCACCGTCACCTGCACCATGCCGGATCCTCCTTGGCTTTCGTGCTGACGGGCAGTGAGTCGGTGAGGTCCGCCATCCACTGCTGGTAAAGATCGGTCAGGTCGCCCGCCGCTGCCCTGAGCATCGCCAGCGTTGGCTCGGTGGTGGGTTCGAAGGCCCGCCGAAGCGTGGTCGCCAGAGCGTCCGCCTTGTCTTCCAGGTCGAAATCGGCGGCGCCGGGGATGCCTTCGAGAAGGAAGAAACCGGTGACCGTGCCGGAAAGGCGGTACGACAGGACCGGGTCGGCCGCCGGATCGTCGGACAGCAGGCCGTGCTCGTAGAGCACAGTGAGGTACCGCCTTGTCGTTTCCGTCTTGCCGGCGGCGAACTGCAACCCAGCCTTGCTCGTGGTCATGAGCTCGCCGAGGACGTCGTGGTCGCCCGTGTAGAGCGCTCTGGACAGTGGTCTGCTCATGACTTGCAGGAACGACCGGCGCATTGCTCGAGGCAGTCGAACTTCGGCAGGATCGGCTCGCAGCGCGGCGAGTTGCTCGCCGAGCAGCTCGGCTGCATCGCGGCGCAGGACGCTCGCGAACAGCTCCAGCTTGCTCGGCCAGTACAGGTACACGGTCCCCTTGCCAACGCCCGCCCGGCGCGCGACATCGTCCACGGTGACCTTGCGATAGCCGAAGCCGACCAGCAGCGCTTTGGCCGCGTCGAGCACGCGCAACGCCTTGTCGTGTCCCACCGCCTGCTCCTGACCGGCTGACCATATTGGTTTTCTAGTCAGTGTATCCGGCTGCTTCCCGCCGACTGGTGAGCACGTCAGCCCACCGGCCTGGGCCGTGCCCTAGTACCCTCGCGGATCATGCAGGACACGGTGACCTCGGCTGGCACCAAAGCCGAGACCAACGCGCCAGCGGCCCGGAGCTGGTCGCGGGCCTTCGGAGACCTCGCGGCAGGAATCCAGCAGCGCAGACTGTGGGGGCACCTGGGCTTGCAGGACATCAAACAGGGCTACCGGCGGTCGGTGATCGGACCGTTCTGGATCACCATCAGCTTAGGGGTGCAGGCACTGGGCATGGGCCTGTTGTATGCGGCGTTGTTCGACCAGCCGATCGCCTTCTTCCTGCCGTACCTGGCCGTTGGGTTGATCATCTGGCAGTTCATGGCGAGCTGCATCAACGAGGGCGCCGAGGTCTTCATCCGCAACGAGGGCCTGATCAAGCACCTGCCGGCGCCGTTGAGCGTGCACGTCTTCCGGCTGGTCTGGCGACAACTACTGTTCTTCGGGCACAACGCGCTGGTCTGGATCGCGCTCATACTGATCTTCCCGAGACCGCTGGGGTGGACCAGCCTGCTGGCCATCCCGGCCCTGGCGGTGATCGTGCTCAATGGGGTGTGGGTGGCGATCCTGATCGGCATCATCGCCACCCGCTTCCGCGACATCCCGCCGGTGACCAACAGCGTCGTCACGCTGAGCTTCTTCATGACACCCATCGTCTGGAACTACCAGGATCTGATCAGCAAGGGCGGCCCAGGCGCGAGCCGCGCCCGGCTGGCCGAACTCAACCCGTTCCTGCACTTCGTCGAGATCCTGCGGCGGCCGATGATCGGTGAATCCTTCGAAATACGACACTGGGTGGTGACCCTGGCCATCACTGTGGTGGGGTGGGCGGTAGCGCTGGTGGTCCTGCGCAACTACCGGTCCCGAGTCTCCTACTGGGTGTGATAGCACAATGGTCTCGATTGAGGTGCGCCGCGCCAGTGTTGATTTCCCCATCTTCGACGCCAAGACCAGGTCGCTGAAAAAGGCGGTACTGGGCACTGTGGGACGGGCCGGCGGCAAGATCGGCGGCGACGCCAAGGTGCCCGTCATCGAGGCGCTGCGCGACGTCTCCCTCTCGTTGCGCCACGGCGACCGGGTCGGCTTGATCGGGCACAACGGGGCCGGCAAGTCGACGCTGCTGCGTTTGTTGTCGGGGATCTACGAGCCGACCAGGGGCAGCTCGCGGATTGTCGGGAAGGTCGCGCCCGTGTTCGACCTGGGCGTCGGCATGGACCCGGAGATCTCCGGCTACGAGAACATCATCATCCGTGGGCTGTTTCTGGGCATGACCCGCAAGCAGATGGAGGCCCGCACCGACGAGATCGCCGAGTTCACCGAGCTCGGCGACTACCTGTCCATGCCGCTGCGCACCTATTCCACCGGCATGCGGGTCCGCCTCGCGCTGGGCGTGGTCACCAGCATCGACCCCGAGATCCTGCTGCTCGACGAGGGCATCGGCGCGGTGGACTCGGCGTTCCTGGAACGGGCCCGGGACCGGCTCACCGCGCTGGTCGAGCGATCCGGGATCCTGGTGTTCGCGTCGCACTCCGACGAGTTCCTCATCGAACTGTGCACCTCGGCCCTGTGGCTGGACCGCGGCGAGATCCGCGAGCGAGGCGACCTCACCACCGTGCTGTCCCACTACAAAAACCCCGCCACCCCGCTGACCGGAGTTCTCCAATGAGAACAGCCGCATTCAGGCCGCTGAATGCGGGGGACGCCCGATGACCCGCGTGGTCGCGGTGGTGGTGACGCGGCACCGGCGGGAGTTGTTGGGGAAGTCGTTGGGCGTCATCAGCGCGCAGACCCGGCTTCCTGATCATCTGGTGGTGGTGGACAACGGGCCGGACGACCCGGCTGAGGACGTGGTCGAGGACTGCCCGATCCCGTCGACCTATCTGCCCTCGCTGCGCAACCTGGGCGGGGCCGGCGGGTTCGCGCTGGGCATCCTGCACGCCCTGGCACTCGGTGCGGACTGGGTGTGGCTGGCCGACGACGACGGGCGCCCCGCCGACGTCCGGGTGCTGCAGACGCTGCTCGAAGAAGCCAAGCGCCGGGACCTCGCGGTCATCTCCCCAGTGGTGGTCAACATCGACGACCCGGACCGGCTGGCGTTCCCGCTGCGCAGAGGATTGACGTGGAAGCGGCTGCGCAGCGAGTTGGGCAGCGATCGGGGCAGTGACTTCCTGCTCGGCATCGCCAGCTTCTTCAACGGCGCACTGTTCTCTGCCGACGCGCTGGACGTGATCGGGGTGCCGGACTACCGGCTGTTCATCCGGGGCGACGAGGTGGAGATCCACCGCAGGATGGCCCGCTCCGGGCTGCGGTTCGGCACCACGCTGCGGGCCTCCTACGCCCATCCAGACGGCTCAGACGAGTTCAAACCGATGCTGCGCGGCCACTTCCACGCCCAAGACCCCGTCGACGACGCCAAGCGCTACTACACCTACCGCAACCGGGGCTACCTGCTGTCCCAGCCGGGGATGCGGCGAATCGGAATGCTCGAGGTGTTCCGGTTCGGGCTGTATTTCCTGTGCACCAAACGTGACCCCCGAGCTTTCCTGCGGTGGTTGCGGCTGCTACGGCAAGGCCGCGCCGAGCGCTTCTACCGCTACCGACCGCATCCGGCTCCCCACGTACCGAGGTAAAGATCCGGTCAATGTTTGGGACAGGTCGCTTGGCTCTAGTCCCATTGGACTAGCCTCCTGCGGGTGCTGACCTCCGGGCACATCGAGATCACGCGCCGCGGATCGAGCCCTGAAAACGACGACGGCGACGCTGAGGATCGCCCCGACGCTGTTGACAGGGGCCGAGCCCCGCGGCTGCTCCGGCTCGCCGCCGCCGTGCTCGGCCTACTCGGCGCGCTGCTGGCCATCGCGGTGCCGCTGCTGCCGGTGATCCAGGACACCACCGTGATCACCTGGCCGAACGGCAAGCACCTCGCCCCGGTCAACGCCCCGCTGGTCACCTTCCAACCGCAGAATCTGACCGCGACGATCCCCTGCGCGGCGGCGTTCTCGGTGGACGCGCGCTCGACCCAGCCGGCGTCGTTGCTGTCCACGACCCCGCCCGGCTCGACGGATGGGGCGGCGGTGGGCATGGTGCTCCAGGTCGTCGACGGGAAGCTGACCCTGGTCAGCCGCGGGCAGGCGCTGGGCAACATCTTGCTGAACACGATCCCGCCGGCCAACGACCAGTGCCTGATCAAGATCACCTCTAACGCCAAGGGCACCACGGCCTCCGCCGGCGCGACCCGGTTCGTCAAGGTCACCCAGGACGTCCGGCCGCAGGTGACCGGCATCTACTCCGCGCTGGACGAACGACTGGACCCGGTGACCGGGCTGTCGGTGCAGATCACCCCGGATACCCGGTTCCAGTCCGTCCCCCATCCGATCAAGCTGCTCGCGATCGAGCTGACCGTGCTGACCGTGCTGATCAGCCTGATCCTGGTGCATCGACTGGACGGGCGGGTCGGTCGCCGGGCGCCGCGGCTGCTGCCCTCAGGCTGGTGGCGCCCCACTGGTCGGGATGCCACCGTGCTCGCGGTACTGGCCGTCTGGGTGGTCATCGGCGGGATCACCTCCGACGACGGATACATCCTGACGATGATCCGCACCCGGGCCGAGATGGGATACATCGGCAATTACTACCGGTGGTTCAACGTCCCGGAAGCGCCCTTCGGCTGGCCTTACGAGCTCTACGCGTACTGGTCGCAGATCAGCACGGTGCCGCCGTGGCTGCGACTGCCCGCCTTCGCGATGGGCGGAGTCAGCTGGATGCTGATCAGCCGGGAGGTGATGCCACGGCTGGGCCGGGAGGTGCGCCGCAGCGCCGCCGCCGGCTGGGCCGCCGCCGGAGTGTTCCTGGCGTTCTGGTTGCCCTACAACAACGGGCTGCGGCTGGAGCCGGTGGTCGCCATCGGCTCGCTGCTGGTGCTGTGCGCGGTCGAACGCGCGGTGGCCACTCGGCGAATGCTGCCGCTGTTGCTGGGTCTGATCGCGGCCGCGTTCACCGTCGCCGCCACGCCCACCGGCTTCATCGCAGTCGCCCCGTTCCTGGTGTCGTTGCGACCGCTGCTGCGGCTGCTGCACCAGCACATCGCGGCGTTTGGCCGGACGGCGGTGCTGGGCCCGGCACTCGGCGCCGGCCTGTTGGTCCTCGTGGTGATCTTCGCTGATCAGACGCTGGCCGGGGTACTGGAAGCCACCAAGATCCGCACCGAGATAGGGCCCAACCTGTCCTGGTTCCAGGAGCCGCTGCGCTACCAGTGGCTGTTCTCCGACATGCCCGACGGGGCGCTGGCCCGCCGGTTCCCGGTCCTGATGTTGCTGCTGTGCCTGGGCACCAGCCTGGTGGTGCTGCTGCGCCGCGGCGGCATCCCCGGTGCGGGTCTGGGCCCGAGCCGGCGGCTGATCGGTACCGCGGGCACCGCGCTGGCGCTGCTGGCGCTGACCCCCACCAAGTGGACGCACCACTTCGGTGCGTTCGCCTCGATCGGCGCCGCGCTGGCCGCGCTGACCGCGCTGGCCACCAGCTCGAACGTGCTGCGCTCGGCGCGCAACCGCTGGTGGTTCTTGTCCGGCATGCTGCTGATCCTGGCGATGTCGGCGACCGGACCCAATGCGCCCTGGTACGTCTCGCAGTACGGGGTTCCGTGGTTCGACAAGCCCCCGTCGATCCACGGCTTCCAGGCGAGCACCCTGCTGATCGTGGGCGCCGTGCTGGCGGCATTGATCGCCGTGATCGAGGGATTGCGGCACGAGCCGGGTGGGCCTCCACCGCCGGTGCCGGATCGGCGCAGTGGGCGGCGGGCGTTGCGGATCGCGTCCGCCCCGATAGCGGTGTTCTGCGGGCTGCTGGTGGTCGCCGAAGTCGCCGTCATGGTGAAAGCCATGCACAAGCAGCGCGACGGCTACAGCATGGCCGCCGCCAACATCGCCCACATCACGGGGCACAGTTGTAACCTCACCGACGCGGTGGCCGTGGAGCCCGACCGGCGCGCCGGTGCGCTGCGGCCGTTGCACGGCACGCTGCTGGCCGATATCCCGTTGCAGCGGGGCTTCGAGCTCAACCGGTTCCCGGTCCAGGCATCTCCCACCACCAGCCCCGCCTCCAACCCGGGCGACAGGGCGGACGGCCAGAGCGCCCGAGGCGACCGCCTGCCCAAGCCCGGCAATGACAGTGACACGCCTGACAACCCAGTCCAGGCTCCGCCATCGGGCCTCGGCGGCGCCGAGATCCCGATCTGGAGCAGCTTCAACCCCGACAGCGCGGGCACCGGGAACGTGCGTACTACCTGGTACGCGCTGCCCGTCGCAGCCCGTCAAGGCCGGGCCCCGGTCGTGGTCTCCGTTGCCGGGAAGCTGTCTGCCACCACACCGTTGTTCGCCGAGTTCGCCCGGCGCACCGAGCGTGGCTTCCAGATCATCGACCAGACCGCGATCGGTGGCCGGGCCACCGCCAACGCCCCGGGTTGGCGGGACTATCGCCTGGGCGTGGGCGGTCGCGCCGCTGGAGCGGATGCGGTCCGGCTGATCGCCATCGACGCCGACGTGACCGATGAGGGTTGGCTGGCGTTCTCCGCGCCACGGGTCCCGGTGCTCAGCTCGCTGACCGACCTGGTGGCGCCGACGCCACCGGTCTTCCTGGACTGGCCGGTGGGTTTCGTGCACCCGTGCGTGCGCCCGTTCGGGATCCGCAACGGCATCGCCGAGCTGCCGCAGTACCGGCTGCTGCCCGATGAGGTGCTGACCGACTACAGCAAGACCTGGTCGTCACGCGACGCCGGGGGCCCGATCGGCTGGCTGCAGATCCTGGCTACCCAGCACGAAGTGCCGACCTACCTGAAGGAGAACTGGGACACCGACTGGGGCAAGCTGATGGTCATCCAGCCCCGGGTACCCGACGCTGCTGGTCCCACCCTGAAGACCGGCACAGCCGTGCGCACCGGCTGGTGGTCCCCCGGCCCGCTACGCAGTGGTGGCCAGACCGCCGCCATCTCCCAACTCGGCCGCTAACCCCGGGAACGCGAGGGCCCCGGAACGAGAGGGCCCCTCGCGGAAACGAGGGGGAGGTGTTCCGCGAGGGGCGGCGGATCCGGCTGGGGGTCCCGAACCCGCACGTCTCATTGTGCCACTATTGGTATGCTCCATGCGAGTGATACCCCGGCGCGGCGCACACATTATGGCGCGGCGCGTCGCCGTCTCCACCACTCTTCCGGGTTGGGTGACCGATTACGCCCGGAAAATCACGGTGCGTTGCACGACGAAGTTGATCGCTGTGGCCACGCCCTGCGCGACGACGAAGGCGCAGGTGAACTCTCCGTGAAACGACGGCAGCACGGCGAGCATCACCGCGTTCATCCCGACCTGGACGACGAAGGTGATCGCGTACAGCGCCATGATCGAGGCGTACTCCGCCCGCCCGCCCTTGCCCTGGAAGGTCCACCGTCTATTGATCAGGTAGGCCGTGGTGGTACCGGCGACGAACGACAGCGCCTTGGCCAGATGCACCCACAGCCCAAGCGCCAGCAGCGTCTGATAGCAGCTGAGGTCGACGACGAAGGCGACTGCGCCGACCAGGACGAACCGGGTGAGTTGAGTAGACAGGCGAAGGCGTACCGCGGGCAGTGCGGCCAACGGTGGTCCTCCTCGGCGGGTCGGGTGGCCAGTCTGGGCAGGGTACCGGCACCGACCTCGGGCACCGTCGGACTACCCTGCGCCCGTGCCGGTTCCTGAGACGACGCGCTCTTTGTCGCCTCGCGCCCGCCGGCTAGACCACACCGCAGTCCAGGATGACGGCGGGATCCCTCCGGTTATACCGGCGGCTCCCCGCCCCCAGGGCAACGCGACCAGGCAGGCCGCAGTGCTGGCCTTGCTGGCGGCACTCACGCTGATCGCAGCGATCGGCGCCTTGCTGGCCCCGGTCGTCGCCGACGACCCGGTGGTGCGCTGGCCGCAGGCCGGTCAGCAGCCCCGCTCCACGGTGCTGCCCTTGGTGCCTTACCGGCCACTGCGCCTGGACGCCCGGGTGCCGTGTGCCGCGCTGTCGGCGTTGAATCAACGGCCCGAAGGCGGCGACGCGCTGCGCACCCTGCCGGTCACCGCGGGCAAGGCGGGCCGGGTCAGTCAGGGACTGGTCGTCGCAGTACACGGCGGCGTCGTGCAGATCAGCGCGTCCGGCCGGACGCTGGTGCGCGAGCTGCTGCCCGCCTACGGGTGCAGCTACCGGGTGCTGGCAGACGCCGGTGGCGTGCGGGTGCTGCGCAGCCCGGGTGCGGGTGTCCCGCAAGAACCGGATGTCCCGCACGAAGACGGCGTCGAGCTGGGCGGCGCCTCGGTGCCGATTCCGCAGGTCAACGAGCTGGTCACCGACGTGGCGGGCCAAAACGCAGCGGCGGGTCTGGCGGTGACATTGCACCCGGACAGCCGCTACGAGTCCACCCCGACAGCGCTGAAGATCGTCCTGCTGGGAATCTGCGCCGCGGCCCTGCTGGCGCTGCTCGGGCTGGCCTGGCGATGGTGGGGCGGCGACAAACTGCCGGTGCGGCGTCTCAGACTGCGGGCCGCCGACGCGGTGCTCGTCGTCGTCTCGGTGGCCTGGGTACTGCTGGCGCCCACGAACTTCGACGACTCGTGGTACGAGCTGATGGCCCGCGGTGCCGACCTTTCCGGCTCGGTCAGTAACGCGATCTACATGTTCAACGTCACCGAGAATCCCTTCGTCGTCAGCCAGTACGTGCTCCAGGCGTGGGGGGCGCTGGGTCAATCGTCTGGCGGTGGCTGGGGGCTGGCCTGGATGCGGCTGGTGCCGCTGATCTACGGGCTGGTCACCTGGCTGCTGCTGCGCCTGCTGCTGGCCACCTTCGACCTGGAGACGCCCCGGGCGGCGTGGGCGCTGCTGGTGGCCTTCCTGCTGTGGTGGCTGCCCTACGGGATGACGCTGCGCCCGGAACCGCTGATCGTGCTGCTCGCCGCGGCGACGCTGCTGCTGAGCGAACTGGCTCGGCGCCGCCACTCGGTCGGTGTGCTCGCCGCGGCCGCCACCACCGCCACGCTGGCGCTGTCGGTGTCCCCGTCCGGGCTGGTCGCCGTCGCGCCGCTGGTGCTGGCACTGCCCTGGCTGGGGGTCTGGTGGCGCGCGCGGCCTGCGGTGGCTCGGGTCGCGGCGGTGCTGCTGGGCATGGCCGCCGGTACCAGTCTGGTGCTGGTGGGGTGTGCCGACGCCACGCTGGGCGACGTGCTGGAGGCCACCGCCGTCCATAACTGGTATTACCAGGCCTTTCCCTGGTACCAGGAGTTCGTCCATTACCAGACGATTCTCAGCTTCCAGGATTCCAGCCAGTGGGCCCGGCGGGCCCCTGTCGTGCTCACCATCGCGGTGCTGCTGGTCGTCGCCATGGCGGCTGTCCGCCGGCTGGCCACCGGCGCTGCCGATCATGGTGACGATCCCGTGCGGCGCCTGCTGATCAGCAGTGCGGCCTGCTCGGCGCTGGCCTTGGCGCTGCTCGCACCGACGCCGACCAAGTTCGTCAACCATTTTGGGGCGGCAGCCGCGGCTCCGACGGTGTTGCTCACCGCAGCCCTGCTGCGCGCCCCGTTGCGCCTGCCCCTGCGGCCCGGGCGGGCCGACGTCATCACAGCCGCGGCGACGACGGCGTTGCTGGTGGGTGCGGTGTCGTGGAGTTTCGCCGGACCCAACATCTGGCGGCCCTACTCGGACCGCGGTCAGCCGTTCGGCAACCACCTGACGCTGGCTCAGGACCGTCCCGACCTGGTCAGCGTGCGACCGAGACTCGGACCGGTCCAGCTGGCCAACCCGCTGCTGTGGGCAGCCGTCGCGGCCATTGCGTTTTACCTGATGTGGTGGTGGCGCCGGCGCGGCGCAGACCGCGGGCCGGCTCCCGACCGAGCCGTGCTGGTCGTGGGATCGACCGCGATGGTGGTGATGGCCATCGTGGTCTTCGCGTGGGCGCCGTTGCGCCAATACCCCGGCTGGTCGGTCGCCTTGTCCGCGGTGCGCTCGGCAGAAGGCCAGCCGTGCGCACTGTCCGACTACGCCCAGATCGCGGTGGACACCCCCGCCCAGCCGGTACCCGTCGGGACGGCGATGACGACGGGATCGTTCGCCGCCGCGGCGCAGCTGCCGGCACCGGTACCTCCTGCAGTCGACGGAACTCTCATCTGGCACAACGCGATCGGCTACGACACCGGCCGCGACCTGGACGCCGGCGCATTGACCAGATCTGCAGGCTGGCTGGTGACGCCCTGGTTCACGCTGCCCCCGGCGACGTCTTCCGGGGGAGGCAGCACGCTGCTGCTGCCGGTGCTGGGCGCGGCAGCCGGCCAGCGGCTGACCCTGCAGTACGCCACGGCCGCAGGTCCGGATCCTGCCGTGGCCGGCCGGATTGCGCTCCAGCTGGATCGGGCTGTGCCGCGAACCGAGTGGAACGAACTGCCCGTGGCACTCGATCGGCTGGGCAAGACCCGACCGTCGAGTGTGCGGCTGGTCTTGTGGACGCAGACCGCCGGCGCCGATAGCTGGCTGGCCGTCGGCCAACCTCGACTTGCCGGGTGGCGCCCGCTGTCCACGCTCACCGCCGGCCGGCCGGTGTACGTCGATCAGCTCACCGCGGCCCTGCTGCCCTGCCTGGACCAGGTCGGGGTCGAGCATGGCATCGCCCGCGCACCGCAGGTGCTGGTGCTCAGCGACGAGGGGTTCGGCCGTGGATTCCTCGATCTCGGGTTCGAGGTGTGGCGGGGCGGCACCCAGGTACCGGTGAGCCGGTCGTCGACCACCGTGCGGATACCGTCGCGGCTGGTGCCCAGCGGAGCGCCCACCCTGCCCTGGGGCCGGGTGGAGCGGGTGATCTACGACCATCCCGTCGGGCTGGTCGACGTGCACGCCGGTCAGCTGCAACGCGCGGGCTGGACGCGGCAACCGACGCTGGCCGCCAAGAACTACCACGGTGAGCCTGCCTGACGATCGGCCCGAACGCGCAGACGATAGCGGGAGCTCGGTTCACCCGATCCCGGTTGTACCGGCGCAGCGCTCTAGGCTGCCGCGGTGCCGAGCGCCACTATCCCGGAGGCTTGGGCTCGACCCAGTACGGGCGCACCACTGGAAACGCCCGGCTCGCAACGCCGGCTGCGTTACATCACGGTCGCTCTGGCCCTGATCGCCGCGCTCGCCGCCCTGGCGGTGCCCTTTGCTCCGGTCACCCAGGATCGGGTGACGATGACCTGGCCCCCGCCTGGCGCGGATCCCGCTGCGACGGCTGCGGCGATCCCGCTGATGCCCTACCAACCGGTGCAGCTCACCGCGACGGTGCCCTGCGCGGGTGCCGCGTCAATGAGCACAGTTCTGCTGTCCACCATGCCGCTGCGGCCCGATCCTGCTGCGCCGCCCTTGCCCGGGCTGCGCGTGGAGCGTCTCGACGGCCACCTGGTGGTGTCCAGCTACGGCACGCAAGTGGCGAACGCGACCCAGCCCGTGGGTTCGTGCATCCTGCAGATCGGATCTGATCCGGATCGGACCTGGGTCAAGATCAACGGCCGATCAGTGGGCGACGTCACCGGCGATGTCCGGCCGGTGGTGGCGGGGGCCTTCACCGAAGCACCGAGCACCGCAGGGCTGCACTTGAAATTGATCACCGACACCCGGTTCCAGACGTCGATGACGCTGGTCAAGGCGGTCGTCGTGACGCTCAGCGCGCTGGCCCTGCTCGCGGCGCTGCTCGCGGTCGCACGGTTGGACGCCCACGACGCCCGGACTCGCCGAGTCCGCCGGGCGTCGTCGGGGCGGTGGCGGCCCCGGTCGGTCGACCTGGTGGTGGTAGCCGGTCTCGCGGCGTGGGCAGTGATCGGGCCGATGACCGTCGACGACGGCTACATCACCGGGATCGTCCGCGCCCGCGGAGCGAACGGCTACATCGGGAACATGTACCGCTGGCTCAACGCACCCGAGGCGCCCTTCGGCTGGTTCTACGAGCTCTACTCGCTATGGGCGCAGGTCAGCGCTGCCCCGCTGTGGATGCGAATCCCATCCACTGTGCTCGGAATGGTCTGCTGGCTGCTGCTGTCCCGGCTCGTGTTGCCCCGGCTCGGTGCCTTCGCGACGCGGCCTGCCACGGTCTGGGTGACGGCTGCCGCCTTCGCCGCGTGGTGGCTTCCGTTCAACCTCGGCCTGCGACCCGAACCGTGGATCGCGGTGGCCGGCCTGTTCACGCTGCTCACGGTGGAGCGAGCGGTGGTCACTCGCAGGCTCCTGCCGGTACTGCTGGGACTGGTGGTGGCGGCGGCCGCGACGGCGGTGACGCCCACGGGGATCGTCGCGTTCACCCCATTTGTGGCTGGTTTGGTGCCGCTGCTGCGCGCGCTGCGCCAACGCCCCGACCTGTCCAGGTTCGCCCTGCTGGTGCTGCTGATCGCCGCCCCGAGTAGCGCCCTGCTGCTGGCCTACGCAGATCAGACGCTGGCGTCGGTGTCGGAGGCTATCCGGGTTCGGACGTTGATCGACGGGGTCCAGCCCTGGTTCCAGGAGCCGCAGCGCTACGCGAATTTACTTACCCCGGGCTCAATCGAGGGTTCGTTACAGCGCCGGGTACCGGTGCTGCTGACGCTGCTCGGCCTCGTCGGGATTGCCTGGACGCAGGTCAGCGGGCCGGCAGGACTGAAGTCGGTGGGTCTGGCCCAGGGTCCGGTTACCCGGGTCGTGCTGACGATGGTGCTGTCGCTGGTCGCGTTGACCTTCACGCCGACCAAGTGGACCTACCATTTCGGCGCGTTCGCCGGGGTGGGTAGCGCGGTCCTGGTGATCGCGCTGCACGCCTGGTCCAGTCCCGCACTCGCCCGGGCGACAGCCCGGCCGTTGACAGCAGGCGCAGCCGCCGCAGTTGCCACCGCGGCGCTGGCGCTGACGGCTGGTTTCGCGCTGGCCGGCCGCAATCAGTGGCCCTACGTGTCGAACTACGGCATCACGTGGAGCACGCTCGCGCCCCAGCTCGGGGGCGTCTCCGCGGCCACCACCGTGCTGGTCGGGGGCTTGCTGCTGGCCGCCGTCTCGGGCGGATCGGTGGCCTGGGCGCGGGCCGGCGGGAGACCGGTATTCATCGCGGGGTACCTGCCTGCGCCGGGACTGCTCGCGCTGGTCCTGGTCGTGTCCACCGTCGCGCTGGAAGTCGGTTCGGTCGCCCGAGCGGGTGTCAGGCAGCGCACCAGCTACAGCATGGCGGCGGACAGCATCCCGACCCTGACCGGGTCGAGCTGCGGGCTGGCCGACCACTTGCGGGTGGAGACCAACCCACTGGCCGGGCTGCTCACGCCATCCGGCAGTGACGATGCGACGGGTTTAGCGCCCGCGGAAACCACCGCGCTGCAGATGGCCGGGATGGCGTTGCCGGGATGGCGCGCCGCCGGAACCGGCCTGCTCGCCCGCGGCCACACCGCCTGGTATCGGCTGGGTGACCACAGCCGACCGGTCGTGGTCACCGTCGATGGACAGTGGCACCCGGGTACCAGCCTGGTGGCGCAGTTCGCTCGTTCCGGTGGCGCGCAACCCACCGTGCTGGACAGCGTCACGCTGGCCGATCAGCGTGGCGCACCCGCACCGCGGGATATCCGGATCGCGATACCGGACGTCCGGTCGGCCGACCTCGTACGGCTTTCGGTCACCGCATACCGGGCTCCCGGCGCGATGCCGCTGACGTTCTCCGCGCCGCGCACCCCGCACACCGTGCCGATGCTCGATGTACTGCCGGCTGGAACCGAGGCCATCGTCGACTGGCCGGTGGCGTTTCTCTATCCCTGCCTGCAGATCGCCGGAACGCCGGACGGCACCGCCGCGCTGACCCGCTGGCGAGTCAGCACCCCCGTCGCCGACGATTCCGGCGACATCGTCACAGCACCCGGATTCGGCGGCCCGTTCGCGACTCCGCGAGCACTGATCCAGGCTGAGACGCTGGGCGTGTATCTCGAGGGCGACCCGATGCGTGATGTGGGCACCCTGTACCGCTGGAGACCCGTGACCGCACTGAGCGCCCCGACCACCTCCCGGATCAGCGAAATCCGGTGGGGCTGGCAGCGCTCGGGGCACCTCCACGTGCCCGGAGTGACGGATGAACAGCGCACGATCCCGGCAGGTGGCTAGGTAGCACATCGTTCCAGCACTGCCGACTCCGGCAGCGCTGCCCGAGCTGACCGCCCTGAAGCTGCGGGTCTTGCTACCTTGGAATGTCGGCAGCCGCGGTCACGTTGGGCGGCTGCAGTGGTGTTCGCCGTACCCGTAGCAGAAGGTGGATGCATCGCGTGTCGGTCTTGCCCAACAGCCCCGATGTAGCGCACCCGGACGTCACGGTCGAGCAGGATTACCTCAGCCTGCTCTACCGGCATCTCGACGAACGCCGCCGGTACACCGCTGCCCGGCTCGCTGAGGTGCTGAAGGCTCCCACCACCGGCACCCCACAGGCGCTCACCGAGCGCGATGCTGCTGCAGCGATGTACTCCCAGCAGCTGGCCAACCTGGACGGCGTCGAGCAGGGCCTGTGCTTCGGGCGCCTGGACCTGCACAGCGACGAGGATGGGATCGGGCAGCGTTACGTCGGGCGGCTGGGTCTACTCGATGAGCAGCGCGACTACCAGCCCCTGCTCATCGACTGGCGGGCACCCGCGGCGCGGCCGTTCTATACCGCGACCGCGGCCCGCCCCGAGGGCGTGCGCCGCCGCCGGCACATCCGGACCCGTAGCCGCAAGGTGCTCGGCGTCGACGACGAGGTCCTCGACCTCTCCGATGGCGCTGCCGCCGAGTCCTCGTCCGCGACCAGCCTGACCAGCGAGGCGGCGTTGATGGCCGCGCTGGCGGAGAGCCGGACGGGCCGGATGTCCGACATCGTCGCGACCATCCAGGCCGAACAGGACCGGATCATCCGTGCCAAGCCGCAAGGAGTGCTGGTCGTGCAGGGCGGTCCGGGCACCGGCAAGACCGCCGTCGCGCTGCATCGAGCCGCTTACCTGCTCTACACCCACCGCCGCCAGCTGGCCAAGCGCGGGGTGCTGGTCGTCGGGCCCAACTCGACGTTCCTGCGCTACATCGAGCACGTGCTGCCCTCCCTCGGCGAGACCAGCGTGCTGCTGTCCACGGTGGCGCAGCTGCACCCGGGGCTGCACGCCCGCGGTGTCGAGTCTGATGAGACGGCGGCGGTCAAAGGTCGCGCGGAGATGGCGAAAGTGGTCGCCGCAGCGGTCCGGGACCGCCAGCGGGTGCCGGTGGAACCGATCGAGCTTGTCGTCGACGGGCAGCCCGTGCGGCTGGACCGCGAGGTGTGCCTGCCGGCGCGCACCCGGGCGCGGCGCTCCCGGCGGCCGCACAACGAGGCGAAGAGAATCTTCCACCGTGAGGTGGTGACGGCACTGGCCGAGCAGGTCGCGAACAGGCTGGGGGCGGGGCTGCTCGATCGGGGCGATCTCGCCGACATCCGCGCCGAACTGCGAGCCAGCCCGGAGCTGACCGCGGCGCTGGACTCGCTGTGGCCGACGTTGTCGCCGGAACAGCTGCTGGGCGACCTTTACGCCGACCCGCAGCTGCTGGCCGGCGCCACCCACCGGATCCTGGACGACGCGGATCGCGACCTGCTGGCCCGGCTCGCGCCGGACCCGGCCGCCGACCCGGACCAGGTATGGACGCCGGCCGACGTCACGCTGCTGGACGAAGCCGCCGAGCTGCTCGGCTCCGACGGCAGTGCCGAGGCGGCCCGCGAGGCCGCCGCGTTGCGCGCGGAGCTGCAGTACGCGCAGGGCGTACTGGACATTCTGGATCTCGACGAGGACCTGGACCCGGAGCTGTTGCGCGCCACTGACCTGATCGACGCCGACCGGCTGGCCGACCGGCAGCGCTCCCGGCGCTACGACAGCACCGCCGAGCGCGCCGCGGCGGATCGGACCTGGACCTATGGTCACATCATCATCGACGAGGCGCAGGAACTGTCCCCGATGGCGTGGCGAGTGCTCATGCGACGCTGCCCCAGCCGTTCGATGACGGTAGTCGGGGATCTGGCGCAGACCGGGAACCGGGCCGGCGCCAGGTCGTGGCACGACGTACTCGGGCCCTATGTCGCGCAACGCTGGCGGCTGGAACAGCTGACGGTCAACTACCGCAACCCCGCCGAGATCGCGCAGCTGGCCGACCGGGTGCTCGCCGCGATCGACGTCGATATCACGCCACCGCGGTCGGTGCGCCACACCGGCGTGTTGCCTCGCTGCGTGCAGGTTCGGGCGCTGGGTGACGCGCTGCCGGTACTGGTCGCCGAGGAGGCGGCGGCGGTGGGCAACGGCCGGGTGGCGGTGCTGGGACCCGACGCGCAGCTGGCCGAGTTGCGCGCGCTGGTGCCCGCGGCGAGTAACGCTGATCTCGACGCACCGGTCACCGTGCTTACCGTCGCCCAGGCCAAGGGTCTGGAGTTCGACGCGGTGGTGCTGGCCGACCCCGCGGCGGTCGTCGCCGAATCCCCCCGCGGCCTCAACGACCTCTACGTAGCGCTGACCCGCACCACGAACCGCCTCACCATCGTGCACCCGGGCGAGCTCCCGGACGTCCTCGC
>Ga0134125_10003218_pt1 | contig 18989 bp, 11 predicted proteins | sample KB31751_FD_96464 | JGI IMG/M metagenome (GOLD analysis project Ga0134125, IMG submission 96464) | Terrestrial soil microbial communities with excess Nitrogen fertilizer from Kellogg Biological Station, Michigan, USA - KB3-175-1 | ecosystem: Environmental > Terrestrial > Soil > Unclassified ... | reverse complement strand
TGCCCATGATCACGATGCGGCTGTACTCGGAGGAGATGCGCGGCGGCACCATGGAACTGCTGAAGACCTCGCCGGTGCGGCGGTTGGACATCATCCTGGGCAAGTTTTTCGCCGCGTTCGGGTTGCTGGTGATCCTGCTGATCATCGCCGGATTCTACGTGGCGGTGGTGGCGCACTATGGGGCGCCGGACCTGCACGCGGCGGCCGCCAGCTTCCTGGGGCTGGCGCTGCTGGGCGGTTCGTTCCTCTCGATCGGGCTGCTGATTTCGAGCTTCACCCGCAACCAAATCGTGGCCGGCGTGATTACCTTCTGCCTGTTCCTGCTGCTGTGGGTGGCGGACTGGGTGACCGCGTATGGCGGCGGCACGATGTCGAAGGTAGTGGCGTATTTTTCGATCACCGGCCACCTGCAGAACTTCACGCAGGGAATCATTGACCTCAAGGACGTGATCTTTTACCTCAGCCTGATCGTGGCCGGGCTCTTTCTCACCGCCCGGCGCATGGAGCTGGCGGAGTAACGGGGACATCGCGCATGGCAGAGCAAGATCCCAACCTCAAACCCTCCCGCCCGAATTGGCTGGTGCAGCGCGGCTCGCTGGTGGCGTACCTGCTGGTGGCGCTGGCGGTGCTGGTTGCCGTCAACGTCCTGGCTTCGCAGCACGACAGGAGCTGGGACACCACCAAGGCCCACACCCATAGCCTGGATCCGGAGTCGGTCAAGATCGTGCAGGGCCTGCGGCAGCCGCTGCACTTCATCTATTTCGACCGCACCGAGAACTTCCCGGCGGCGCGCGAGTTCTTCGGGCGGTACCAGCGCGAATCCAACAAGGTCGCGGTGGACTACGTGGACCCCGACCGGCATCCGGATCAGGCGAAGCAGTACAAGATCCAGAACTACGGTTCGATCGTGGTCGCCAGCGGCGGCCACCAGGAGATCGTGACCAACATGGCGGAGCAGGACGTGACCAACGCCATGGTGCGGGTGCTCAAGGGCGCGCGCAAGGTGGTGTACTTCGCCGAAGGGGATGGCGAGCGCGATCCCGACGACAGCGGCCGCACCGGCTACAGCGAGCTGAAGTCGGCGCTGGAGGCGGAGAACTTCACCGTACAGAAGCTGGTGTTGGCCCAGAGCCCGAAGGTGCCGGCGGACTGCGCGGTGCTGATCGTGGCCGGCCCGGCGCACGCGCTGCTGCAGCCCGAAGTGCAGGCCATTCAGGACTACATCACCGGCGGCGGCCACGCGCTGTTCATGATCGGGCCCGACAGCAACGGCCCGCTGGTCAACTATTTGCAAACCGGGCTGAACGTCAAGCTCACGCCGGGCGTGGTGATTGACACCAGCGGTATCGGGCAACTGTTTGGGGCGAGCGCGGTGATGCCCATCGCCGCGCAGTACGATCCCCATCCCATCACGGCGCAGATGAGCGGAGCGGCCACGCTGTTTCCGTACGCGCGCACGGTGGATCCGGGGGCGGTGCCGGGGGCCAAGGCGGTCGTGAGCCCGCTGCTCGAGACCACCGGCCGCAGCTTCGTCACGCCGAGCATTGCGAGCGGGCAGGTACAGGAGAGTCCCACCGATCGGCACGGGCCGCTGCCGTTGGGCGTGGCCGGCACGCTGGCCACCACTTCGGCGAACCCGTCCGATGCGGGCGACAGCGCGGAAGCGCGCTTTGTGGTGTACGGCTCGCCCGATTTCGTTTCCAACTCCATCCTCTCGTTCCAGGGCAACCGCGATTTGTTCCTCAACACGATGGATTGGTTGAGCACGCAGCAGAACTTCATCACCATCCGCCCCAAAGCGCCCACCAACACGCCGGTGAACTTGTCGGCGGCGCAAATGCGGATGATCGTGTACACCTTCCTGCTGGGCTTGCCGCTGGCGGTGGTGATTATCGGCGTGGGCGTGTGGTGGCGGCGGAGGGCGTTGTGAAACCCTGGCTTCGACTTCTGATCGCGGTGGTGGTGCTGGCGGCGGTGGTGGGGGTGCTGTACTGGCCCAAGAAGACGCCTCCGGCGGCCCCGCCGGCGCCGCCTTTGGTCAAGCTCAATGGCGGCGACGTGCGCGGCGTCACCATCAGCCAGCCCAATACGCCCACGGTGGTGCTGACCAAGAGCGGCGACAATTGGGCGCTGACGCAGCCTTACGCGTACGCCGCCGACAGCGCGGCGGTCTCCAGCATGCTGGACTCCCTCGGCAACATCACCGGGGCGCAGGCGGTTGGCGACGCGGGCAACTTGGCCGCCTTCGGCCTGGATCATCCCAGTTCGGTGCAGCTCACCATGGCCGACGGCAAGACCGAGCAGTTCGACTTCGGCTCCGACACGCCTACCGGCGGCAATACCTACCTGCGGGTGAACAACGCGGGACCGGTGGAGATGGCTTCGAGCGATGCCAAGTCGAGCGCCATCAAGTCGGCATTCCTGCTGCAAGACAAGACCGTCCTACACTTTCCGTCGGACAAAGTGACGGCGCTCGACGTCGCTAGCGCGGGCAAGAGCCAGCACTTCGACAAGGGCAAGGACGGCTGGCCCAAGGATCGCGCCAGCGACATCGAGTCGCTGGTGGACGCGCTCTCGGACGGCCAGATGACCGCCATGCCCGATCCCACCGGCAAGGCCGCCGCGGCCGACGGGTTGGCCAAGCCCACCGCGACGCTGACGCTGACTTGGACGGGCGGCACCGGCAAGCTGGAGATCGGCGCCAAGAAGGGCGCCGCCGAGTACTACGCGCGCAATTCGAGCGGCCCGGCGATCTTCACGCTCAGCGATTACCTGGTGACCGACATCACCGGGCTGACCACGCCGGCGAAGCCGGCGGCGACGACACCCGCCCACTAGTGTAGTGCGTCACACAGAATGACGTTTAATTTCGGGCGGAAGCGTGCGACTTTTCTTGGGGAAAAGTCGCATACGGGGCATTGGCATAATGCCTGCTATTTGTGACGCACTACACTAGCGCTTCCGCAAGTGCAGGATGGCGCCCGGCATTTCGGCCGGGTCGAGGCGGAGGTGGTGGTGGGGGCCGCGCCAGAGGCCGCGGGGGCCGGCGAGCAGGTCGTCCACCGCGAACGCGCCGCCCAGGCCCAGCTCGTCGCCGGGGATCTCGATTGGGCCTTCCTGCACATGGAAGGGGTCGAGGTTGACCGCCACCACCAGCACGTCGTCGAAAGTAGGCGTGTAGCGGGCATAGAGCAGCATTTGGTCGTTGGCGGCGGGCAGGAAGCGGACACCTTGCAGGCGCTGGAGCGCGGGGTGCTCGCGGCGGATGCGGTTGACCAGCGCGATGGTGGGCTTGATGTTGGCGGGGCGGTCCCAGTCCCAAACCTTGAACTGATACTTCTCCGAGTCGAGGTACTCCTCGGTGCCGGGCACGGCGCGGCCCTCGCACAGCTCGAAGCCGCTGTACATGCCGTAGGAGGGGGCGAGCGTGGCGGCCAGCAGGAAGCGCATCAGGAAGGCGGGGCGGCCGCCGCGCTGCAGGATCTCGGGCAGGATGTCGGGGGTGTTGACGAAGAAGTTGGGGCGGAAGTACTCGGCGGCCGGGCCGTGGGCCAGCTCGGTGACGTATTCGGTGAGTTCTTGCTTCTGGTTGCGCCAGGTGAAGTAGGTGTAGGACTGGGAGTAGCCGATCTTGGCGAGATACTTCATTGGCTTGGGGCGGGTGAAGGCCTCGGAGAGGAACACCAGATCGGGGAAGCGCCGGCGGAGCTGGTCGAGCAGCCAGGCCCAGAAGGGCATGGGCTTGGTGTGGGGGTTGTCCACGCGGAAAATGCGCACGCCGTGTTCCGCCCAGAAGGTGAGCACGCGCAGCATCTCCTGGCGCAAGCTGTCGGCGTTGGGGGAATCGAAATTGAGCGGGTAAATGTCCTCGTAGCGCTTGGGCGGGTTCTCGGCGTACTTGATGGTGCCGTCGGGGCGGTGGTAGAACCACTCCGGGTGCTGGCGCACGTAGGGGTGGTCGGGCGAGCAGTTGATGGCGAAGTCGAGCGCGACCTCCATGCCGTGGAGGTGGCAGGCGGCGACGAAGTGGTCGAAGTCGGCGAGCGTGCCCAAGCCGGGCTCGATGGCGTCGTGGCCGCCCTCGGGGCCGCCGATGGCGTAGGGGCTGCCGGGCTCGCCAGGCTGGCAGGTCAGCGAGTTATTCCGGCCCTTGCGATGACTGCGGCCGATGGGGTGGATGGGGGGCAGGTAGACGACGTCGAAGCCGAGGCCGCGGATCTCGGGCAGACGGGCTTCGCACTCGGCGAAAGTGGCGCTGCGGGTAGGATCGGCGCCTTGCGAGCGCGGGAACATCTCGTACCAGGCGCCGTAGCGGGCGCGCACGCGTTCGCAGAGCACGCGTCCGCAGGGCGCGGGGTCGTCCCCGATCGGCGGGCGGGAGCGGCCGCGCATGGCGGCCGCGGCGGCCTCGCCGAGCAGCTCGCCGGGATCGTCGTTCAGCTTCAGGCCGGCCGCGCGCGCCAACTGCCGGCCTTCGATCAAGTCGCTGGCGATGGACTGGCCGGCGGCGCGTTTGCGCTCGGTGTCGCGCCGCCAACTGTCGAAGACCTCCACCCAGGCCACGATGGCGAACTCATAGAGACCCAGCTCGGCGAGCTCGAAGCCGCCGGTCCAGCGGTCGTTGTCGAGCGGGGCGAGCGGAGATTCGCGCCAGGCGCCGCCGGCGAGGCGGTAGCGCACGGCGGCCGCCAGCACATCGTGACCATGGCGGTAGATATCGGCTGACACGGTCAGCCAGTCACCGAGTTCACGCTTGACCGGAAAGCGGCCGTCCTCCACGCGCGGCGCGGCACACTCAATGATGATGGAAGGTATCATACAAGCACGGGGTCAACGGGATGGTGGGCGAACAGCAACTCTTGCAGGAGATGACCACGCTGGAGGGGCGGCGTTTCATCGTGGTCAGCAATCGGCAGCCCTTCGCGCATGTTCGTCACAGCGACGCCCGGGCGGGAGAGACGATACGGGTGGAAAAACCGCCCAGCGGGCTCACTCTCGCTCTGGAACCCATTGTACAAGCCACGCACGGCACCTGGATAGCCGCCTCCAGCGGCAACGCCGACGCGGAGCGCGTGGACAAGCGCGGCCGGGTCCGGCCGCGCCCCCCCGGCGTGGAATACGACCTGCGCCGCATTTTCCTGCCGGCGAAGCTGCAGGACGACTTTTACTCGGGCTTCGCCAACTCCACGCTCTGGCCCTTGTGCCACATCGCCTATCACCAGCCGCGCTTCGAGGAGCGCTGGTGGCACGCCTACTGCGAGGCCAACCGTCTCTTCGCCGAGGCGGTGGCGGATGAGATCGGCGACGAGCCGGCGGTGATTTTCGCGCAGGATTTCCAGTTGGCGATGCTGCCGCAGTATCTGCGCGAGCGCTGCCCCCAGGCGGTGATCGCGCAGTTCTGGCACATCCCCTGGCCCAATCCGGAGGCGTTCCGCATCTGTCCCTGGCGCAAGGAGATCCTGCGGGGCTTGTTGGGCAACGACCTGCTCGGCTTCCATCTCCCGTATCACTGCAACAACTTTCTGGAGACGGTGGACCGGGAGCTGCAGGTGCGGGTGGACCGGGAGGCGACCGCGGTGATCGGTCCGGAGGCGACGCGCACCACGGTGGCGGCGTTTCCGCTGGGGATCGACTACCGCCGCATCCGGGGGGCGGCGCTCGAGCCGGCGGCGCAGGCCGAGGCCGAGAGCCTGCGCCGCCAGTACGGCGCGCACGGCAAGCGGCAATTGGTGATCAGCGTGGAGCGGCTGGACTACTCCAAGGGCATCGTGGAGCGCCTGAACGCCATCCAGCGCCTGTTCGAGCGCCACCCGGAGTGGAAGCGCCAGGTGGACTTTGTGCACATCGCGACCCCCAGCCGGACAACCGTGCGGGCATACCGCGACTATGCCGCGGCGGTGGAGCAGGCGGTGGCCCGGGTCAACGCCGCTCATGGGGGCGGGGGCTGGACGCCGGTGCGGGCCCTGCACATCTATGTGGAGCCGGAAAAAGTCTGGCACTGGTACCAGGCGGCGGACGCGGTGATCGTGAGCTCGCTGCACGACGGCATGAACCTGGTGGCGAAGGAGTTCGTGGCCGCCGGGCGCGACGAAGGGGTGCTGCTGCTGAGCGAGTTCACCGGCGCGGCGCGTTCGCTGCGCGAGGCGGTGAAGATCAACCCCTACGCCACCGACGATTTTGCCGACGCCATGGCCCGCGCCTTGGCCATGCCGGTGGAGGAGCGGCGCGAGCGCATGCGGCGGCTGCGCTGGCGAGTGGCACACTATGATATAGGCGTGTGGGCGCGCGAGGTGCTGCGCGCCATCCGCCAGCGCGAGTTCGATGCCCACGACGAGTTTTCTCCCGCCGCCCCGGAGCCCGCGCTCCGGCCCCGACTGGCCCGCCCGGCTAAGGCGGTCGCGGCGCGTCCTCGTCGCCGCTGACTTCGACGGCACCCTGGCTCCGATCGCGCCCACCCCCGAGGCGGCGGCGCTGCTGCCGGGGATGAAGGCGGCGCTGGAGGCGTTGGCGCGGCGGACGGATTTCCGGGTGGCGATCGTGAGCGGGCGGGCGTTGCGCGATCTGCAATCCCTGTGTCCGGCCGCCGGTTGCTGGTTTGTGGGCGGCCACGGCAACGAGCCCGGCGCCGGGGTCGAAATCGGCTCCGGCCTGGAGCGGCAGCGCCGCCAGCAGGCCCGGCTCGAGCTCGAGCGGCTGGCGCCCGAGGTGCGGCAGCGGCTGGCGCAATGGCCGGGATCCCGGGTCGAGGTCAAGCCCTACTCGCTGGCGCTGCACTACCGGCAGGCGCCGGAGTGGGCCGGCGCGATCCAGGAGTATTTTTCCGAGGTGACCCAATCCCCGTCCGGGGCCTCGCTACGGGTGATGCAAGGGCGGCTGGTGGTGGAACTGCTGCCCGCCGATGCGCTCACCAAGGGTCACGCGGTACAGCGGCTCCGCTCACGCCTGGGGTGCGATATGGCCTTTTATTTTGGCGACGATACCACCGACGAGGACGTGTTCCGGTTACACGACGAGCACATTGTCGGCATCAAAATAGCCCATGGCGAGGGGGGCGGTCCGACCGCCGCCGAGTTTGCCCTCCCTTCGCCTTATGGCGTCCTGGAGGCACTTCGGGCCATAGGGGCCGCAAAACCGGCTCCGGAAAAGAAAACCCTCGGTTTTTTGGCTGTTCAGTCGTAGGCTTATGGTGCATACTGTTTGACCGATTCGGAGTGCCTCTCATGCGCGTCCTGCTGATCTATCCCAAACGTGATCCAGAGTCGCGGGTCCGAACCCAGTTCAGCATGGAGCGGATCCACGAGCTGACCTTCTGGCCGCTGCGCGGGAAGAGCTACGGGCTGCAGTTTAACGGTCTCGAAGCCCTGGCTTCTCTCACCCCCGATTGGGTGGATCTCACCGTCATCAACGAGAATCTCAAGTCCATTGACCTCGAGGCCGATGTGGACATGGTCGCCATCACCGTAATGGTGACCAACGCCACCCGCGCCTACCAGATCGCCGACCACTTCCGACGGCGCAAGATCAAGGTAGTCATGGGGGGATATCACCCCTTCATGATTCCCCAGAACAGCCTGGTGCACGCCGACGCCATCTGCACCACCGAAGCCGAGTACGTCTGGGAGGACATTCTTAAAGATTGCCGCGACGGCAAGCTCAAGCAGATTTACCAGCAGGCCGAGAAGACCGACATGAGCAAGGCGCTGCACCTGAACCGGGTCAAGCGCTGGGAGTGGCTGCACCAGATCTCGCTGACGCTGCAAGCCAGCCGCGGCTGCCCGTTCAGCTGCGATTTCTGCTCGATCGTGCAGATGCTGGGGCACGACATGCGGTACAAGACGCCGGAGAACCTGTGCCGCGAGCTTGAGGTCATCTTCAAGCACGACATCATGGGCCGGATCTTCTACCGCCCCATCTTCTTCGTGGACGACAACATCTTCGGCCATCCGCGCACGCTCAAGGAGCTGCTGCGGGCGATCATCAAGCTGCGGGCGCGCTATCCCAAGTTCAAGCCGGTGTTCGGCTCGCAGATGACGATCAACGTCTATAAGGATAAAGAGGCATTGAGCTTGCTCGAGGAAGCCGGCTTCTACAACATCTTCATGGGCCTGGAGAGCCAGGACCCCGAGACCCTGCGCAGCTACAACAAGCTGCACAACATCGCCTTCAAGTACGATGACGCCATCCAGACCATGCGCGAGCACGGCATGGAGGTCATCGCCAGCTTCATCTTCGGCACCGACAGCGACACCCCGGCATCGTTCGACGCCGCCTTCGACTTCTTCGACCGCTGCAACGTGCTGTATCCGTACTTCAACATCCTCACCCCCACCGCCAACCAGTGGAAGCGGTTCCTGGCGGAGGGCCGCATTCTGACGGTGAAAGCCAAGCTGTACGACGCGCATCACACCGTGTTTGTTCCCATGAAGATGACGCCGCGGCAATTGCAGGAAGGGTTCATGAACCTGGTGTCGCGCACCTTCGATTACACCAACCTGACCAAGCGCATGCTCGGCATTTACGTCAACGGGCCGCAGCGCGAGGTGAAGCTGGCGCTGCCGCTGCCGGTGGAGAAGCTGATGTACCACAAGCTGCACTTCACCCTGGGGCGGCGCGGCGACGGCGACAGCCAGCGCTTCCTGGAGGATCTGAAGCCGCACATCTTCGCCGGCAAGATACCCATCGCGTCGGTGCTGCTGCAGATTGACCAGCACGACTGGGCGGTGCGCAACCGCGAGACCCTGGCCGAGCACCGCTACAGCCTGGACGTGCCCGCCTGGCAGGACCGTCCCCGGGAGGCCACCGTGAATGCGGGCACCGGTCTGGCCTCGGAGATCGCGGCGCACGTGCGTTGATTGGGCATACTTGAGGTATGTCCGCTACTCCTTCCAAGATGCTGCCGCTGGGCACGCCCGCGCCGGAGTTCGCTCTCCCGGAGGTGACCCGGGGGACGACGCTGCGCTCTTCCGAATTGCCGGCGGGCCAGCCGCTGCTGGTGATGTTTATCTGCCGGCACTGCCCGTTCGTGGTGCATGTGCAGCGCGAGCTGGCGAGACTGGGACGAGACTATGCCGGCCGCGCGGCCATCGTCGCCATCGGCGCCAACGACGCCAGCGCGTATCCCGCGGACGCGCCGCCGAGCTTGGCGGAGATGGCGGCCGAGCAGGGCTTCGTGTTTCCGTTCTGCTACGACGAGACGCAGGAGGTGGCGCGGGCCTATGGGGCCGCCTGCACGCCGGATTTCTTTCTGTTCGACACCGAGCGGAAGCTGGCCTACCGGGGGCAGCTCGACGATAGCCGCCCGGGCAACGGCAAGCCGGTGACCGGGAGCGACCTGCGCGCCGCGCTGGATGCGCTGCTGGCGGGGCAGCGGCCGGATGCTGCCCAGCACGCCAGCATCGGCTGCAATATCAAGTGGAAGGCATAGCAGCCCGTGGTGCAACGCCTCAGACCGGTGGCGGAGACGTGCGAGACCCGCGCCCAGAGCGGGTCTCGTGTACTGGACCGGAGGTCAAAATTCATTGCACCACGGGCTGATAGGGGCCGTTGGCCTGGCGCCGCCAGGTTGCGCCGTCGCCGGGCGACTCCAACCACACGCCCGCGCTGCCGAAGGCGAGGACAATTGGTGGCGCCGGAAACGCGAAGGCAAACACCAAGTCACCCGGCTTGAGGAGGTAGCGCGTGGTCCAGTGGTAGCCGCCATCGGCTGAGTTGGCGATCATTTCATTGCCGCCGCTCACCCACAGCGCCGTGGCGCGAGGCGAAACCAAGCCGGCCCGCCGCCACGGGTTTGACGCGCGTAGAAACAACACGCGTCCCGAGAGAAGGGGACGCGATTCATAGTATTCGGCTCGAGGCGTCAAGACCCCGGGGGACGACTTCGAGAGGATTCGCTGCATTGCGCATGTGCGCGCCATGTGGGCGCGGAGGACTCAGGTGTCATATGACAGCGCGTGGTGCCGCTGAAATTCATCATGAGCAACATTGGTTAATGCAGATTTAATGCGCGATCGGAGTTGCTGCATGCGACAATTTTTTCTGACCGACGCGGCTCACGATCGCGTCCGTTGCAGCTAGTAAAAACCAATGAGGAAAACGATGATGCAGAAGAAGAACCTGGTGCTGGCGCTAGCGCTGGCAATTGGGTTGGTGTGGATGGCTCCCCAAGCGTGGAGCCAGGCGCAGGTCACGGGAGCGATTCAGGGCGTGGTTACCGATCCGTCGGGCGCGGCCCTGCCAAACGCCGGGGTGACACTCAAAAATGTGGTCACCGGGGCCGCGCAAAATGGAACGTCCGACTCGCGCGGCGAGATTCGCTTTTCGCTGTTGCCGCCGAGCACCTATATCCTGACGGTGACGGCGAAGGGTTTTGAAACGGCGAGCGTGCCGGTAACGGTATCCGTCGGCCAGGTCACCACCTCGAACGTCAAGATGACGTTGGGCTCAAGCGCCACGACCGTGGAAGTGACCGGGCAGGCGCCGCCGCTGATCCAGACCGAAAACGCCAATACCTCCTCAACGCTGACCTCGCAGCAGGTCAAGGATCTGCCCGTACCGGGCAGCGACATCAATTATCTGGCGTTGTTGAGCCCAGGCGCGATTCAGGTGGGTGGCAGCAGCTTCCCCTCGGTACAGGGGCTGCCGACCACCTCGAACCTGATCACGGTCAACGGCATGGAGGACATCGATCCCTGGAACAACAGCACCAACGGCGGAGCGAGCAACCTGCTGCTGGGGTTGAACGAAGTGCAGGAATCCACCGTCACGAGCAACGGCTTCAATGGTTCGTACGGCACACTGGCCGGCTCGAACGTCAACATGGTGACGAAGTCGGGCGGCAACAACTTCCACGGCAACCTGGTGTGGGATTGGACCGGGCGGGCGATGGAGTCGAACGACTTTTTCCACAACGCGGTGGTGAACAAGACCACAGGGGCGCCGGACCCGACGCCGCGGCCGTTCACCAACGCCAACCAGTGGGCGGGCAGCTTCGGCGGCCCGATCCTGCACAATAAGCTGTTCTTTTTCGTTGACAATGAAGGTCTGGCGCTGGTGCTGCCGGGTTCATCGTCTCCGGTGTACGTGCCGACGCAAGCGTTCCAGACGGCGACCATCGCGAATCTGGCGGCGGTGGGGCAGAACGCGGAAGTGCCCTTCTACCAGAGCATGTTCAAGCTCTGGAGCAGCGCGCCGGGCGCGGCGAACGCGCAGCCGGTAACCGGTGGGGGCTGCGGCACCGTGGTGCTGGCCGGGGCGGCGCCTTGTGTGGCCTCGTTCCTTTCGGACCAGACCAACACCTCGCACGAAATCATCACCACCTTCCGGGTGGACTATAACCTGAGCTCGGCCGACCATGCCTACTTCCACTACCTGCTGGACCGCGGCGTGCAGAACACGGGTGTCGATCCGATTAATCCGGCGTTCAACGCGATCAGCGTCCAGCCATCGTTCAACGCGCAGTTTGCCGAGACGCACACCTTTGGCGGATCGGCGGTGAACCAGTTCCAGGCCGCGGCGCAACACTACCAGGCCATCTTCGGGCCCTCCAACATCGCTGCCGCCCTGGCGGTATTTCCAACCACCATCAGCTTTGCCGACGGCAGCTTCACCAATCTGGGTGGTTCGGATAACAGCTACCCGGCGGGGCGCAACGTGACCCGCTACCAGTTCTCGGACGACTACTCGCACTTGTGGGGCAATCACTCCTTCCAGACGGGTTTTTACTTCTCGCGCTACGACGCGACCGACTTCCAATTCGGCTCCGGCACCAGCGGGTTGATCACAGCGCAGACCATTGACGGTTTCTATAATGGCGGCTACGATCCGACCCCGGGAGACAAGTCGGACTTCAGCACCTATCAACAGTCGTACCCGGTGGCCCTGGAACAGCCGCTGGCGATGTACCGGCTTGGCGTGTACGCGCAGGATGAGTGGCACGTAACCGACAACCTTTCGCTGAGCCTGGCGCTGCGCCTGGATCACCCCTCGAACCCGGTCTGCGTGGACAAGTGCTTCGCCGACACCGCCGGGTTCTTGACCATCAACCATGGGGCGAGCGTGCCCTACAACGCCAGTATCCAGGCCGGGCTGCGCACGGGACTGCCGGCCTTGCAGGCGCTTGAGACCCAGCCTCGTTTCGGGTTCTCTTGGCAGCCATGGGGCGCGGCGGGCAAGACCGCAATCCGCGGCGGCTTCGGCATGTTCGGGGATAACTTCCCGCTGAGCACGATCACCGGGTTCGCGACCAACGTGCCCCAGGATCCGAGCTTCGCGGCCACGGGCAACGCTTCGACTGGGTACGTGATTTCGCCCGGGCTGTCGAACAGTCTGCAGGCGGCGACCAACGCCAGCTACAAGGCGTTGGAGTCCGGCTTCTCGAACGGCGCGACGCTGGCGCAGATTCAGGCCGCGGTTCCCGGCTTCACGCTGCCGAACCTGACCAGCTCGGATGCGAAGATCATCAATCCCACCTACTACAAATGGAATCTGGACGTGCAGCGGCAGCTCTGGAGCCACGCCGCGATTGACTTGGCATACGACGGCAACCACGGCGTACACGAGTTGATCAGCAACGCCAACGTCAATGCCTACTCCTCGAATTTCGCCGGCCTGCCGACTGCGCCGCTCGATCCGCGCTTCCTGACGGTCACGGATTACCAGAGCGACGGGATCTCCAACTACAACGGCATGACGGCCAGCTTCAACGACCGTTTCAAGAGCGGCGTGCTGCAACTCAACTACACCTGGAGCCATGCGCTGGACGATGCCTTCGGCACGGGCGGCACGCGGACGACCATTTACCCCAACAATCCGCGGCTCGCCTACGGTCCGTCGGATGTCGACTACCGCAATTACGCCAGCGCCACCTATCTGTGGAATGCGCCGTTCGACCAGTGGTTCGGCGGACCGCACGCACTGACGGGTGGCTGGGAAGTGAGCGGCAGCCTGATCGCGCGCACCGGCGGTCCGATGTACGTCTATAACACCACCAGCCTGTCGGCGACCGGATTTGGCTCGATTGGATCCGGCGGCCGGGTGTTGGCGAATTACAACGGCGGCGTGGCGGCGGGCTCCTGCCAGTCGCCGGCCACCCCGTGCTTCACGGCCACGGGGCCGAATCCGGAATTCACCAAGGCCACGACCGGCTATAGCACGACCCAGGGAAGGGACATGTTCCGTGGCCCAGGCTACTGGAACACGAACCTGACGCTCTCCAAGCACTTCAATGTGCCGTTCTGGGAGCGGGCCAACTTCGAGTTGGCGGGCGAGGCCTACAACCTGTTCAACCATCCGAACTTCGCCAACCCGGGGAATAACCTCAGCAGCGCGAACTCGTTTGGGATCATTACCGGCATGGTCAACCCCAGCAGCTCACCGCTGGGTTCGAATGGTGCCGATACTTCGGTGCGTATTATCCAGCTGCACTTCGCACTGACCTTCTAATCTCCAACTTCAATCGGGGAGGCCGTCCATGTTTTATTCACTTCGAATTCCAACCATGGGCGGCCTCGCCGTCTTTGTCGCGGCCGGCGCCCTCACGCTGACCGCCTCGCTTGCGGCCCAGCAAGGAGCCGTCACGCCCACCCTGGCGGCGCTGCGCGCGCAGCGCGAGGCCACCGAGAAGCAACTGGAACAAATCGCCATCATTGACCGCAAGGTCATGATTCCGATGGCCGACGGCAAGCTGATGGCGGCGGACATCTACCGTCCCAAAAACGCCGCGGGCAAGGTGCCGATCATCTTCGTCCGCACCCCCTACAACTTCAACTTCTGGGACGTGAAGAACGGGACCTACCGCGACATGCGCGCCGAGCTCGAGGCCGTGCGCCGCGGCTACGCCTACGTCGAGATCAACGAGCGCGGGCACTATTTCTCGCAGGGCAACTACGACATCCTGGGGCCGCCGCTGAGCGACGGCTCCAACGAGATTCAGTGGATGTCGTCCCAGCCCTGGTCGAGCGGCAAGATCGGCACCACCGGGTGTTCCTCGACCGCCGAATGGCAGTTGGGCGTCGTCGCCCAGAACGATCCCGGCCTGGCCACCTTCAACGTGCAGGGCTTCGGCGCCGGCGTGGGCCGGGTGGGTCCCTATTATGAGCAGGGCAACTGGTACCGCGGCGGCGCGGTCCAGATGCTCTTCATTGATTGGCTTTACGGCGAGCAGAACCAGGTGCGGCCAATGTTCGCGCCCGGGACCAGCCAGGCGCAGTTGATCGAAGCCTCCAAGATGTTCGACTTGGCGCCGCAGATGCCGCCGGTGGACTGGAACACCGCGCTGTGGCATCTGCCCGAGGCCGACATCATCAAAGCCGTGGGCGGCCCACCCGGTATTTTCGATACGCACATGCCGGTCGCCACCGGCGGCGATATGATTGCCCGCACGCCCAATGATCCGGCCTGGTATAAGGGTGGACTGTGGAACGACGGTATGGCGGTCAAGAAGCCGGGTCTGTGGTACATGAGCTGGTTCGACGTTTCGGTTTCGCCGAACCTGGCGGCCTACAATTTTGTGCGGCGAACGGCGCCAGCCGGGATCGGTGACGAGCAGTACGCCATCATCGCTCCGGTGCTGCACTGTCAATACACCCGCGCCACGGCCGATACCCACATCGGCGACCTGGACGTCGGCGACGCGCGGCTCGACTACGACAACATCATGTACTCGTGGTTCGACCACTTCCTCAAGGGCGAGAACAACGGCTTCCTGCAGAAGCAGCCCAAGGTGCAGTACTACGTGATGGGCGAGAACAAGTGGAAGGGATCGCCTTCCTGGCCGCCGCCGGGCGCGAGCGCCAAGACGTTCTACTTCAATAGCGGCGGCAGGGCCAACACGGTACATGGCGATGGCACGCTGGCCGCCGCGCCGCCGTCGGCCGATCAGGCGGACCGGTTCGACTACGACCCGGCCCGTCCGGTGACCACGTTCGGCGGCGGGGGGTGTTGCGAGGGGAACGCGGTCAAGTTCGGTTCGTTTGATCAAGACGCGCACGAGAGCCGCAACGACATCCTGGTCTACAACTCCGAACCGTTTACCCGAGGAACCGAGGCCAGCGGGCCGATTACCGTCACGCTGTACGTCTCCTCCAGCGCCAAGGATACCGACTTCACCTTCAAGGTGATGGACGTCTACCCCGACGGACGCGCCTTCAACATCACCGAGAACATCCAGCGCATGCGCTACCGCGACGGCTACAACAAGCCACCGGTCTGGATGCGGCCGGGCCAGGTTTATAAGGTGACGTTCCAGCCGATCGACACCAGCTACTACTTCGCGCCCGGACACCGGCTGCGCCTCGCCATTTCGAGCAGCAACTTTCCCCGCTTCGACCGCAACCTTAATACCGGCGGCAACAACTACGACGAGGTGCAAGGGGTGATCGCCCACAATGCGGTACACCACGACGCACAATACCCGTCGCAGGTCACCTTGACCGTCGTGCCCTCCGGCCAGTAGCTCACCTGGCGAGCAGAAAAAAGGCGCGCCCGAGAATCTACCGGGCGCGCCGAGGAAGGTGATGTGTGAACGGTTAGAAGGTGAACTCGGCGCCGAACTCGCCGCGGAAAGCCTTGGGAATCGTGACTCCGCTCCCGCTAATGTATCCGGTGGGCTTACCAAAGTTCGACGAGGTGATGGTGCCGTTGTAAGGGCCGAAGTTGGCGCGGTTGGTCAGATCGAAGGCCTGGAAGAACAGGTTCACCGAGCCCCACTCGCCCAGCCGGACGCGCTTGCCGACGCGGGCATCGGTGTCGAAGAACGATTGTCCGCGCAACGCGTTGATGGAGAGCTCATGGCAAGTTCCCGCCTGGAGGCACGGGAGGGTGGGGAACCCATTCGAGCCGAGCACCAACTCCTGCTGCCCCTGCTTCTGCTGATCGGGGATATAGGTGTAATCGGTGGGATCGGAGTTGGGGACGATGGCGTAAGGGTTGCTGAAGCCGCTGCTATAGCCGAATAGACCGCTCCCTTCGCTGGCGCTGTAGGGAGGCGCCGAGGCCCATTGCACGATCGGCGCCAAGTTCAATCCCCAGGGCAAGTTGATGATGCCGCTGAAGACGATGCGATGGCGCTGGTCGGTGCCGGCAGGCCCGAAGTTCACCGGATCCCAGTAATTCAACGAGACGGTGCGGCCGCCAAAGCTGGCGGCCGAGCCGCCCCAGGCGAGCGCCCGCTCCAGGGTGTAGCTGGCATCCAGGCTGAAGTTGCGGGTCATACGCCGTTTGTACTCCACATCCACGCTGTCAAAACGGGAACGTCCGAAGGTACTGTAGTCGCTGATCGCACCCAGATCGGGCAGGCCTGCCGCCGTAAAGGCAGCGTCGTAGGTACGGATCTGCTTCTGCGTCTTGAAGGCGGCCTGGGTCGGCGGGTTGATGTTCTGGGTGCGCATCTCGTGCAAGCCCAGCTCATGGACATAGTCCACCATCACGGCGCTGTTGGGACTCAATCCCCAGGTATAGCCAAGATTGAACTGCTCAGACAGAGGATTGCGGAAGTTGCCGTCCAGGGTGCTGCCGCTGGCTCCGGCGCTCAGCGATTTTGGGGCGGCACCGGTCCACACCGGATTGGGGTCGACTCCGAGTGCCCACTGGTTGAGCGGGGTGCTGGTGCCGGGCACGGTGCACTGGCCGCAGGCGCCCCCGGGACCGCCGGTGAGGGAGGCGCTGAACACGGTGCTGAACAGGGTTGGATCGGTTTGTTGCAAGGCGAAAATGGTCTGGTTCTGGAAGACTTCGCCGTAATACATGCCGAATCCGCCGCGCAGCAGTTGTGTTCCGTGGCCATTGAGGTCGTAGGTAAAGCCGAAAATCGGCGCCAGGTCGCCGTAGTCGGTTTGCGGTAATTTCGCGTACGGGCTGTTGATGGCCTTCAGGGCCAGATAGGTGCGGTTGTTGGCCATATCGTTCTGGCCGTCGCTGTTGTAGTCGAGTTCGTAGCGCACCCCGAGATTCAGGGTGAGCTTCTGCGTCGCTTGCCAATCATCTTCGGCGTAGAAGCCCCAGTACTTGATGCCGTTGGTGGCGGTGTAGTAAGGATCGCCGGTGGCCAGCGACATGGACGTGACCGCGCCCGGGGTGGCAAACCCGTCCGTGTAGGTGAAGTTGGGATTGGCGGCGGAAGTGCCGTGGCTGGTGATGACCGCGGCGCTGTCGGCGAAGCTGATGGTGGGTACCGCGTTGAACTCGAAGAAGCCGTTCATCTGCGGTTCCCAGGCAAAGTCCTCACCGAACTTCAGGGCGTGGCGGCCGCGGTTCATCGATAAATCGTCGCGGAACTCCCATTTCTTCTCGGCGAGACCCTGCGGGACGTTGCCGTTGGTGCCAAAGTTGGCGCCGTCGGGAAAGCTGACATGGAAAGGCGTGTACTGGGACGTGTCAATGAGGTTGCCCCAATATTGGTAGCCCAGAGTCAGCGAGTTGACCGTGGTCGGGCTGATCACCGTGTTCCAGGTGAGGCCGCCCAGGATCATATGGTTCTTGGTGAAGTTGCTCTCCGTTCCGTCGACGGTGCTGCCGTCCTGATCGTTCAGGCCGTAGTTGGTCTGATAGTTGAAATTCAGGCTCAACTGGTTGGCGGCGTTGATGGTGTGGTCGAAACGGGTCGAGAGGCGGGTGTCATGGTACGGCGTGGGGATTACGCCGATCGGCTTGGCGCCAATGGGCTCGGCCAGGGTTAGCTCGGCTTGCGCAGCGGCTGTGACCGGGATCGAAGTGGTTTCGTTATCGCGGAAGAGGGCTACGAAGAAAAAATCCTTATTCTTGCGGATGGGACCGCCAATGTCGGCGCCGAATTGCTGGCGGTCGAACTGCGGCGTGGCCTGGCCATTCTGCTTGGAGAAGTAGTCGTCGGCGTTGAGCGAGGTATCGGTGAAGTAGTACTGCGCGCCGCCGTGGAACTTGTTGGTGCCTTCCTTCTCGACCACATTGACCGATGCGCCCTCGCTGCGGCCATTCGCGGCCGAGAAGCGCGAGGGGGATACGTTGAACTCCTGCACCGCGTTCATCGGCAGTTGCATATCCGGACCGCCGACGCTGTTGTCCTTGTTCTCCACCCCATCCACGGTGGTGTTTACGTTGCGGCCGGTGCCGCCGTCCACCGAGAAGACGGCGACGCGCGATTTGGTTGGGTCATACGAAGCTACCGGCTTTACGCCGGGCACCAGCACCGCCAGACTGCCAAAGTCATTGCCGTTGGTAGGCAAGCTCTCGACTTCGGTGGGGCTAATGTTACCCGCCACACCGGTTTGGGCGGCATTGACCAGCGGAGCCTGGGCCGTGACCTCGACGGTTTGGGTCTGGGAGCCGGGCTGCATGCTGAAGTTGACCGTGATGGTCTGCCCGACTTGCAAGGGCGTAGGGGCCGAGTTCGAGACGGCAAAGCCTTCCTTGGTTGCGGTCAGAAGGTAGGTGCCCGGGGACACCAGCGCGAAGTTGAACATGCCCGAGGAGTTGCTGGGCGCGGTGCGCGCGGCGCCGGTCTCGATGTTGGTGAGCTTGATTTGGGCGCCGGTGACCAGTGCGCCGGATTTATCCGTAACGCGGCCGGCGAAGTTGCCGCTCGATGAGGCGGTCTGCGCTTGCAGCGGAGCCAGTGCGATGAGTGACACCGCCAGGATCAACAACCCAAAGACGCGCAGTCTCTGGAGCGGATTGCCTGCATGCATAAAATATATCCTCCCGACACACTACGGGCGGATTCTACACCCACACGGATCACCAGTTGACAATTTTTTTGTAACCAAATGCCGGGATGACGATCCGGGCCGGGTGGCGAGGGGCGTGCAAGCCCGGATCTACCGGCCGAAGTGGCGGGCGAGGTAGGCGATGACGGCGGTACGCTCGGAGGGGGAGAGTTGAGCGCCCATCTGCCGCATGGTGTCGACGGTGTGGGTCCAGCCGTTCGCGTCCTGGGGATGCTGCCGGAGGGTGTCAAGGCTGTGGCAGGAGCCGCAGCGGCGCAGCACCAGGGTGCCGGTGGAGGCATCGGCCTCGGC
>Ga0134125_10003217_pt1 | contig 18995 bp, 13 predicted proteins | sample KB31751_FD_96464 | JGI IMG/M metagenome (GOLD analysis project Ga0134125, IMG submission 96464) | Terrestrial soil microbial communities with excess Nitrogen fertilizer from Kellogg Biological Station, Michigan, USA - KB3-175-1 | ecosystem: Environmental > Terrestrial > Soil > Unclassified ... | reverse complement strand
GTGATCGGTGTCCGCGAAGAACTAGCCGCGGATAGGACTCCAGGGATGGCCCGCAGACGATCGAGTATGTCGCTATAGGTCCGCGTGCGCTGCTCCTTTCCGATGGAAGTCTGCTGGAAGTCTGCATTCACAAGAAGCACGTTGTCGCTGTCAAAACCGAGATCAACATGAAGCAGATTCCTGAGTGTTCCCAGAAAGAGCCCGGCGCCGATCAGCAGGATGAGTGACAGCGCCACCTGAGCGGCTATCAGCGCTTTACCTGAATTGAACCGCGTGGAGCCCAGAACGGAGCTTCGCTCGTTCTCCTTAAGCGCCTGGTTCAAACCGCCGCGAGTCGCTCTTAGCGCAGGCAGAAGACCGAAAAGTAACGCCGTCAGAACCGCCGTTCCAATCGTGAAGGCGAGCAAACGAAGGTCGGGTGAAAGATTGATCTCCACTGCCTGACCGGTTGCGGAAATCAACCGGACTAATACTTGGCCTCCCCACAGCGCGAAAACAGAGCCTATGGCTGTTCCGAACGATGAAAGCAAGAAGCTCTCCGTCAACAACTGGCGGATTACGCGCAAGCGGCTGGCGCCCATCGCGATTCGCACGGAAAGCTCGCGCCGCCGCGCCGTTGCACGGGCCATCAGCAGATTGGCAATATTAGCGCAGCCGATCAGAAGCACCAGTCCGACGGCGCCCATGAGCGTGAGAAGCGCTGTCCCGTATTGGGTTCTGATTTCCGAAAGCCCCGTACTGGCCGGCTTCAAATAAAATGAGCTCTTCAGGTAGTCCTTCTGAGCGTCAACCCGCCAATTTAGTGGGATCGTAGACTGAAAAAGCGCCGGCGCGACTACCCGAAGCCGGCTTTGTGCTTGCCGCTCTGTTTCGCCGGGAGCCAGTCGTCCCAATATGTTCAGCCACCAGGTGCTTCGGTTATCCAAAGCGCTTCGAGCCGTGTGCAGTATCGGTTCGCACGCGATGGGGATAGCGACATCATAGCTTGTACCCACATCCAGGCCGGTAAACCAGGGCGGCGTTATACCGACAATTTCAAACTGATGCCGGTCAAGGCGTATGGTTTTCCCAATAACATTCGAATCGTCGGGAAAGTTCCGCTTCCAGAAACGGTAACTGATCACCGCAACAGGCGCCGTGCCGCGGCGATCTTCGTGCGCGGTGAATACACGTCCCCTTAGAGGAGCCACGCCCAGAACCTTAAAGAACTCGCCGCTTACCCATAACCCCTGTACGAAATGACTTTCGCCGCCGCCGGCCAGATCGAACCGGCCGCGACTGTAGGCCAGAGTTCCTGAAAATGCATGCTGATGGTCACGCAGATATTCCCAGATCGGATTGGTTAGTTCACGGCCAACCTCATGAGAGTCGACCCACACGAGCCTCGCTGGATCTTCCACCGGCAATGACCGAAGCATAACCGCATTGACAATGTTGAAAATCGCAATGTTTGCTCCAACGCCGAGCGCTAGCGAGAGCACAGCCGTCGCGGTAAAAGCGCGATTAGCCGCCAGGGTTCGAATCCCATAATGCAAATCCTGAATAATGCTTTCGAGCCAGCCGAGCATATCCACCTCTCGCGTCTTTTCCTTCTGGCGCAGGTGGCTGCCGAATTGCTGCCGCGCGCGCGACCGGGCTTCCCATTCGCTCATGCCGCCTTCGACGAGTTCGTCAATACGCTCCGCAACGTGAAAGGCCAGCTCGTCGTCGAGTTGCCGGTCAAGAGCGTCGCGGCGGAAAAGATTGCGGAATCTGTGATGCCATGCCATATTTTGCTGTCTCCTGCTTACGCGTGACGGAGTACCCGCGCGACCCCCTTGGTCAGGCGCTCCCAGTTTTGTCTCTCCTCGGCAAGCTGCTTTTTTCCAGCAGCGGTCAACGAGTACATGCGAGCCTTCCTTCCTTTCTCCGTGAGGCCCCATTGCGCCTCAACCAGCCCCTCCTGCTCCATGCGATGCAGGGCCGGGTATAGCGAGCCCTCTTCCACTCGCAGCAACTCGGCGGAGACACGCTGAATATGCGCGGTCAATGCGTACCCATGAAGTGCCCCCTGTGCCTCGAGCGTGCGCAGCACCAGTAAGGTGAGAGTTCCTTGAAGGATGTCGTTCTTTTGCTTGCTCATACCTAGCTAGCCTAGCTCAGAATACCTAGCTAGCATGGCTTTGTCAAACCAGTTTTCCCCAAAAAGAGTCTGCCCGTGAACGCCAGAGCGCGTTCGCTCTCCTGGTATTTTTGGTTCAGATGCCTCGCTATGCAGCTATCGACATCGGCAGTAACTCCGTACGGATGATGGCTGCCGAAGTGAGACCCGGAACAACGAAAATTCTGGCGCAGGATCGCCAGGTGACGCGGATCGGCGAAAGCGTATTTCGCGAAGGGCGCGTCAGCGCGGAGGCCCTCAATTTCCTTTGCGTCACGCTTCAGCGCATGGCCGCCGTTTACGAAAAGCTCGACGTAGTCGGCATTCGTGCTGTCGCGACCAGCGCGGTGCGTGACGCCGGCAACCAGGCCGAGTTTTTGAAAAGAGTGACTGCCGCTCTCGGCACGCCAGTGGAGATCGTCTCGGGACAGGAGGAAGCCCGGCTGATCCACCTGGGTGTCGAGGCGCGGTGGCCACGTCCCAAAGAGCGTAGGCTGATTGTTGACATCGGCGGCGGAAGTGGTGAACTGATCGTCAGCCAGAATGGAGAGCTGATCGATTCCACTTCGCGCCCGCTAGGCGCGGTGCGCTTGACGGAGTTGTTCCTGACCGTGGACCCTCCTTCGGAGCAAGCGCTCAGCCGGCTCGATCAGTACATCAATGAAAAACTCGCGGCATTCGTCAAGCGGCATGGATCGGAGAAGTTCGACCGCGTTGTTGCAACGTCGTCGACAGCTGCCGCGCTTGTCTGCGCCGTAAACCGTATACCGCGTGCGCGGCGCGACACAGCCGACCGCGTTCGCGCCAGCACCGCCCAGATCCGCCGGTTTTTCGAGTTCCTTATCAAAGAAGATGTAAACGAACGGCGGCGATGGATCGGCATAGGGCCTCGCCGCGCGGAGATCATTGTGGCCGGAGGGGCGGTGTTCCTGCGCATATTACAAGCCATTCAACATCGCTCCATGTATTACTCCGCCGCTGGTGTGCGTGATGGAATTATCGCGGATCTGGCCGGCCGCCGCGTTGGTCGCGAACTCTCGCTGCTTTCACGCGAGCAGCGCCAGGTGGTGGAGGCAATGACAAAACGGTATGGAGTCGCCATCCGGCATGCGCGCCAGGTGGCATCGCTCGCGCACAGCCTGTTCGAAACCATGCAGCCGCTGCATCGTCAGCCGCCCGCGTCCGGAAAACTGCTGGAAGCCGCGGCCTACCTCCACGACATCGGTCACTTTATCAGTGATACGAGTCATCACAAACACTCGGCCTATCTGGTCGCGAACTCCGATCTCCCGGGCTTTACGGCTAAAGAGCGGCTCATCGTTGCGGCAGTGTGCCGTTTTCACCGTAAGTCCATGCCGCAAGCGCGACATTCGCAATTCCAGGCGCTCGATGCCGAAGCCAAGCGTACGGTTCTCTATCTTTCGCCGCTGCTTCGGCTGGCCGATGCTCTCGATCGCAGCCACGAGCAGAAGGTCCGGAACGTGACCGTATCGTTCAAAAACGGTTCGGTCAGCCTGCAAGTCGAGGCGGATGTAAACGCGGATTTGGAGATTTGGGCTGCAAGTCAAGCCAGCGCCGCATTTCGCGAGGTGTATGCGCGACCGCTCTCCATTCAGCGCGCGTGGCAATAGGTGAAGTATGGATGCGCGCCTGGCACAGCTTCCACTCTCCGCCTACGCCCGCGAGCAATTGTCGGCTCGGCTGATTCGCCTCGAAGACGAGTGGGTTCGTTGCGCAAAGCATACCGCTGCGGATTCAGTACACGATCTTCGCGTGGCGATTCGCCGCTTTGGCGAACCACTCAGACTATTCAAAGGTCTGTTTAGAAAGCAACAGCGCAAACAGGTCCGTGCTGAACTGAGGCTAAACATGTCGCTCGCCGGGCGGGCACGTGACGCCGACATCGCACGCGACAGCTTTGCGCGAGCGGATATTGAACTTTCGCCTGAGCTCGCGCTGCACTTGTCGAATGAGAGGGCGATCGCGGAATCCGCTCTCCGCGCTTCACTAGCTGCGGGTCTTGGCAGCGGGTTCGGCGAGCGGTGGCGAGAGACGCTCGGGCTGAATGGCGAATCGTCATGGCCTCCGGAAGGGGCGTTGAGTACGAACTCAACAGCGCCCAACTGCAAGCGATCCAATCTTTGGCTCGAAACAGAGACGGCAGCCGCGAATGCCCGGCATATGTTGCCGGCGCTGCTTGAACAATTCTGCAAAGCCGGAGAACGGCTGGCGCGCGGCGGTTTCGATCCTGTGTCGCTGCACGCTCTAAGGCTCGAAGGGAAGCATCTCCGCTACGCCTTGGAATTGTTCCGTCCGATTTACGGGCGCCGCATGGATGACTTAATCGCTGCTTTCAAAGACACACAAACGCGCCTGGGGGATATCAGCGATGCGACCGCGACGACGGCGTGGCTGAAAAATCAGGACATCCATCGCACGCCGGAAGCGCAGCAATTACAAGTCTTTCTGCATCAAAGGGCACGGAAGCTGTCCGCACAATTCGTGGAATACTGGCGGGATCACTGGGGCTTGCCCGCCTTCCGCCAGCAATGGGTCCATTATCTCGCGCGTTACGCCGGACAAGCGCCCACCAACGCGGTGAAGCGGCCCCAACCCGCTGCCTCTTCTATTGAAGCGGCCGTTCCCGGCCCGGACGAACAGACTTCCGAGCAGGACCGCATTACTAGCGAAGGGTCACCGTCAACGATCTGACGGCGTACTGGGACTCAGAGCCCTGCATTGGTCGTGGTTATGCCATCGCGGCAATCTTGTCCCATGCAGTCGAAATATCGCGCAACGGCGTGTCATGGCCGTATTCGGGACTCATGAAGCCGCGGTAACCGGTCTTCACAAGCGCCGCCATTACTGCTTTCCAATCGACGCTGCCTTCAAGGAGGGGAACAAATTGCCCCGCTCGAAAGCCATTCAGCTTGTAGTCCTTCAAATGTACGCGATGGATGCGGCTGCCGAGTGTGTTGATCCAATCCTCCGGGAAACCGTACTGCAGGATGTTGCCCACGTCGAAATGAACCGCAACATGCTTGGTATGAAACTGATCGATAAAGCGGCGCATATCGAGCGGGCTGGTCAGGAAGCGATTCCAGACTTCCTCGAAATTCATGTAGACGCCCGCCTTTTCGGCGTCCGGAATGACCTTCGGCAGTTCCGCCGAGACGCGCTCCCATGTGACCTCGTAACCATACTTCATGGTGGATCCCCAGCCCACCTCGCCGGGCACAACCAGCAGCGAATCCGTTCCCAGGAGGGTCGCCATCTTAATCCCGCGCCGCAACCCGGCGACTCCTTTGGCGCGCACCTTGGGATCGGCGGCATTCAACGGCGTGTCGGCGATGGCGCCGGAAACCCAGACATTGATAATTGCGATGCCGTTCTTCTCGGCAGCCTCGCGCAGCCGTTTCAAATCGTCATCGGGCGTTTCCAGCTTCACCTGACCGCCAAGCGAAATTTCGACGCCTTCGAAGCCTAGGGATTTGGCTTCCGCAAAACAATCGGCGAGGGGTTTGCCTTTCGCGAAACTCCCCATTGTGATGCCCTTCCGGAATCGCTTGGAATCTGTCTGGGCCAAGCTCAACCCACTTGTCAGCACTGGCGCAAGCGCCGCCTTCGAAAATTCTCTTCTGTTCACCCGTCTCCTTTTCCGTAGGGACAGAGCCCCACCATCCGTGACTCTCCATCATATTATTTCGGCTTATTCGGCGTCCGAAATTTGGCGCGACAATGCCGTTGCCCGAACGGACGCGCCCCATTTGGGCTCTGGAAATGGGACCGTTCATGGTAGCTAATGATCAAGAGCGAGGCAAAATTATTTAAATCTGGGGGCACGGAAGCGCCCCGGATTGCTTGGGAGAACCCGGGAGATAAATACGGCCAGCAGCGGCGAACGGGCAGCCGCTCTCCATGCGCGAGAAGGACGGCGCGAACGATCGCAGCATCATGTTGTCGGTTAACCTGACAGCAATCAAGCGAACGCCGATTGCGAAACCTACCGCTTCACAAATAGCAATAGCGCAAACAGCACGATCCACAAGCCGTCCAGGTAGTGCCAGAACAACGCCACGGCGTTCGCGAGAACACGCGTGTTCATCTGCCAGCGCGGTCCGCTTGCGGGCTCGCGCGTCCGGTATAGCAACGCGAATAATCCCGCGAGGCCGACAATAATGTGGATGCCATGCATACCGGAAAACAGGAAAAAAAAGGAAGAATGCGGATTGCTCGCGACCAATTGGCCGGCCGCTAGTATCTGCCACCACGCGAGTAGCTGCCCTAACAGGAACAGCAGGCCCAGGGCGGTTGTCAGCATCATCCAGCGAAAGAACCCGCGCTGATCGTCGCCGATCAGCCGCCGGTGGCCGACCTCATAGGTGATGCTGCTGCCAATCAGCACGGCCGTGTCGAGCCACAGGATTGGCGGAAGGATGATGTGGCGCCAGTTCATCGGCACGCGCGAACGCAGAACAAAGACCACCGCCAGGGCAGAGAACGTAACGGTAACGAAGGCGAGCGTCGCGATCACTGCGATCCGGTAGAGGCCATTTAGGTCGCGCTCTCGCTTTTGGGAGACCGGGTCGGCTGTTTGTGGCACTTGAATTCTCTTAATTTTCCGCCGCCGCTCGATTTGTGGTACTCGTGAGTGATGCTGCGGCGGACATTCGTTTCTATTGTCTCTCTACTCGTTTTTTGCGGGGCGGCGCCTTTGGCCGCTTGGGCGCGTGACGCGAAGCTGGCGGGAGCGTTCCGCCAGCCAGAACAAAACGGATGGATTTATGTGCATCTGGAGGGCAAACCCGCCGCCGTGGGCTATCAGCACGGTTACCTGCTCGCCACGGAAATTGAAGACAACAAGCGAGCCATCGAATTAAGCACGACGCATGAAACCGGCAAAACGTGGGATGAATTGCGCGCCATCTCGAAAAAGATCTTCTGGCCCGGCATACCCACTGAATACAGACAGGAGCTGACCGGTATTGCCGACGGATTGCACGCGCGCGGAGGCAAACTCGATGTAATCGATCTTGTGACGATGAATGCTTACATGGAGTTTGACTATTATCTAAACAGTCTGAAGCGCCGCAAGGACCACCAACCCGCCGATGTGACGGCCGAGCACTGCAGCGCATTCATCGCGACCGGCAACTACACAAAGGACGGCAAGATCGTGATCGGCCACAATAATTGGACCGATTACCTCACGGGCACTCGCTGGAACGTCATTTTCGATATCGCGCCCTCCGAAGGACATCGCATTCTGATGGACGGAATGCCGGGTCTGATTCACAGCGCCGACGATTTCGGCATCAACGACGCGGGCATGATGATCACCGAGACTACAATCTCCAGCTTCCATGGCTTCAACGAGCACGGCATTCCCGAGTTCGTGCGCGCCAGAAAGGCCATGCAGTATTCGGAATCGATCGACGATTTCGCACGGTACATGGAAACCGGCAATAACGGCGGATACGCAAATACGTGGCTGATCGGCGACCGCAAAACGAATGAGATCGGCCGGCTGGAGCTAGGGCTCAAAAACGTGACGCTGACACGAAGCAGGGACGGTTACTTTGCTGGATCCAATTTCCCCATCAATCCGAAATTGATCAAGGAAGAAACCGATTATCCGGCCGACGACCCGAACGCGCCCAATAACTGCCGCCACCGCCGCTGGGACCAGCTCATGGCGCAGTATAAGGGCAGGATCGATGTCAATGCCGCCGAGAAGTTCGAAACCGACCACTACGATGTGATTACGCATGAAATCGATCCGAACGAGCGCACGCTCTGCGGCCACATTGACCGGTCCAGCCGCGGCATGCCGGGCTGGCAGCCGCCCTATTCCCCCGCCGGCGTCGCAAACGCCAAAGTGAGCGATAGCGCCATGGCGGAACGCATGTCCTTCATCGCGGGCGCGGGACATCCGTGCGGAGTAGAGTTTCACGCGGCCGCGCATCTGAAGCAACATCCCGAGTTTGCCTGGGAGGCGCCGCTGCTGCACGACATGAAGGCAAACCCGTGGACCGTATTCCAGAAGGCCGGCGATGTGAAGACCGCGGTAGCGGAGGCGGCGAACTGAATTTAACCAATCAACACGCGGAGCGGCGAATCGGTTCCGCCGTCGATTACGGTCACATTGTTGCTTTCATAATTGGTGACATAAATTCGGTTTCGGGCGGTGTTCACGTGCGCGCGGTTCCCGAATCGGACGAGGTTGTGAAGATCTATTGGGCGGCGCGGACACCATCATGTGCGTGGGCGAGGCGCTTATTGCGGATCTGGCAGCCCTTTGTGTGGAGCACGGCAGACCGGCAAAGTGAACCCGTTCTGATTCCCAGCGGAACGACACGAAAAGAGAGGAGCCGGTGGCTCCCCTCTTTTCAAACCATTTAATTTAAACGCTTACCAACGATTGTTATTTCGACGTTGGCCACCACCGCCACCATTGCCGCCACCAAATCCACGTTCGGTTTTCGGACGGGCTTCGTTGACGTTCAGCGCCCTTCCATCGAGATCCCGGCCATTCAATTCCGCGATGGCGCGATCCGCCTCTGCATTGGCGCTCATCTCGACAAATCCGAAGCCCCTCGCCTGACCGGTATCACGGTCGGTAATCAGGTTTACGCGTTCGACGGTTCCGTACGCTTCGAATAGAGATCGAACCGCAGCTTCGGTAGCTCCGAAGTTGAGGTTCCCTACAAAAATATTCTTCATTTACTATTTCCTCTTAATTTACAAGTTGACAAATCGGCGGGCAGGATCGGATGAGGGATGGAGGGTGGGCCAGACTAATGCGAAGATGCCAAAATCGTTTTGACTTCTTTACTGTAGCACCGGAAAGCGCCAGAGTACAGCAAATAATTCGACAGCGCGATGGGTGAGCAAGGCCACATGCCGCGGCCCGGCGCCGCCTTCAGGTGTGCATCTGCTGTAAGGAGCCAATTTGGGCATGGCGTTCGGTAATCGGGACTGGCTCCGCGCCAGCGCATGGGAACTCGGCATTACCAAGCCGGAGTCCGCGAAGCATCGAGAACGAAACAAGTCCTGCCTTTGCCGTGATTCCAGAATTGCCTCGCAACACCCGGATCGGGCTCTTCGGCGCCTGAGAAAGTGGCGCAGAGTTCATAGCTGGTATCCGATTTGACGTGATATTCGTATGAGGCATTTGTTTCCGGATCGACCACCCGCGAGAAGCTGATCCCGTTGCCTTCCAGTGCGACCAACGAAGGCGGCAGAGGCGAAAACGACTTATCCGATTCCGCGCGTTTATGCCACGACCGGACCGCGTAAGCGATCCCTCGCAGATCCTGTACCCGCCTCTGATCGGCTTCCATGTGGCGCTGCGCGGATGGTGTGCCGGCCACTCCGATGCCCACGCAGAAGCTGGCAATCACGACGGCGGCGGCGCCTATTCCAAATTTCAGGCTGCGACTCTTTGCGTGGGCGAAATTCGTGTTCCGGTCCCAACGCAGGGAACTCAGGTAGTAGACGAATATCACGCCGCAGATCAACATCACGGTCAAAGCTTTCAATAGGAAGCGCGAGGTTAGTTCGCCGGTTAAGAAGTAATCGAGAAACCAGATCAGATCGCAAATCATTGCGCCCGCCGTCAGCAGGAGCGCGATATAAGTGAGCCATTTGCGCACGCCGGACTGCAATCGCTCGGGACGGTCCTGCGCTTCGCGCAGAATGGCACGCATAACCAACAGGAAGATGGGAAAAGCAACCGCGACGCTGGCCATTTGCCAGGTAACCGCATTTCGTAAATTGTAGACGTGATTGCGAGCGACAGGGTCGGGGAACCAGCGGTCGATGAATCGAAACAACATGGAGCCAAGCGAACCACTCCACGTGGCTAATGTTGCGAACGACAGCAGATAGAGAAAGGCGTCGCGGGACGATTCGCCGCCCGCGGTGCGTTCGGGAACGGCAACGCCGGTGACTCGCTCCCAATAACTGCCGAGAGCAGCGTAGATATCGTCTTGCGGCCAACCCCGACGCGCCAAAAACGAAGCCAGAAATTCGTCCGAAGCCCCTTTCGCTTTACTTGCTTCTACAAATTCCAGAAGCTTGATAGTGTCTTCGCGTTGCATAATGCTCCTTCCCGACGCAGTGAGATGAAATCCAATGGCCCTCGAGATTTACAATGCGGTCAATCACTTTTGAACGACGACCAGAAAGCTGCCCAACTATTAAGCACAGCCCATGCATAGCTATGTACGTTTTACTGTACATCCCCAATCCGTCGCATGATGGGCAATTCCGCTAACCTGCTGGTTAGAAGCGGCAGCGAATAGTTCAGGATTCACTGGTATATATGAACTGCAGCCGGCACTCACGATGACAATCTTCCTTTTAGTCATTCTCATTGGCGCTCTCTCCGCCGGCTGGTTCGGCTTGCGCAAGAGATTGCGGCGATTGGAAGAACAAGCCGCGCGGCTCACCGCTCGAGTTTTTGAGCTAGAGAACAATAGGGCTGCCGCGGGAATCGCCAAAAAGGAAGCGGCGAGGACACCAACAGGGCCGGCTTTCCAGGAAGAGGGTGCGCCGGCCATTGCCGATGTGGCGGAACCTGCTAAGCCGCCGGAAGCACAACCGGGGTTCGCGGCAAACGATGCCGGCGTGCGGACCATCGCTCCTCCACCGAGCCTTGGCGAGCGCTTTCGGAAATACTTCGGCAACGAGGAATGGGAAGCTCTGGTGGGTGGAAGCCTGCTCAACAAAATCGGAGCCCTGGTGCTCGTGATTGGAATTGCGCTTTTCCTCGGCTATTCATTCACCCACATGACCGCCGCGGGCCGCGCTTTCACCTCGCTTGGCGTGAGCCTATGTTTGTTGATCGGCGGAGTCTTTCTTGAACGTAGACAGACGTATCGGATTTTCGCCCGGGGGTTGATCGGGGCTGGATGGGCTGCTCTTTATGTCACCGCGTATGCGATATATACCGTCCCGGCGGCGCGTCTGATCGATAATCCGTATGCCGGCTCGCTTGTGCTCCTTCTGGTTGCGGCCGGCATGATCGGATATTCTCTTCGCTATCGTGTCCAGGCCATCACGGCGGTAGCGTATTTCGCGGCTTTCGCCGCGCTGAGCGTGACACCGTCATCGTCCTTTGCTCTGCTTAGCCTGGTTCCCTTAAGCGCCTCTCTCTTGTATCTGGCCTACCGATTCAATTGGAATGCAATGGCCACATTCGGCGTAGTTGCGACCTACGCGGCCAGCATCTGGCGCGGTAGTTCCGGGGCCTCTTTATTTGCGGCCGAGTCGCTCTTGCTCGTTTACTGGCTGCTCTTCGAAGCATTCGATCTGATTCGAGTCCGGAGACACGGAACGGGCTGGGGAGTGGAGTTCGTGTTCCCGCTAAATGCGATTGGCTTCCTCGGGCTGTCCTATCAAACGTGGTCCAGTGCCGATCCTGGTCGCATTTGGCAGGCCTGCGCGTTCGCGGCAGCGCTCTATCTGGCCAGCGCAATCGTCCGCGGCTTTCTTTGCTCCAAATCCAGCTTTCCGGCGACTGACGATTTTGTAACTCGTATGAAGGCGGGCAGCTACGAAGCATCTGTAACACTCGCTGCCGGTTTGGCTGGGCTGGCGATAGCGAGTCGCGTGGTTGGCGTATGGCTCAGCGCCGGATTCGCGATTGAGGCTGAAATTCTATATCTCGCGGGTGTATTCCTGGACCTCGCTCTCCTTCGATGGTTGGGAGGCATCGGCTTCTTCTTCTCCCTGGTACGGATGATCATTCACGATGTGAGCTCGGATCAGGTTTTCTCAGTAGCCGAGGCGAAATTCATTTACACGTGGACGCCTGCCGCGCTCTTCCACGCGATTCTCTTTTACATAAACCGGTTATTACGCAAGCCAAACGTTATCTATTCCTCCTTAGCGGCTACTCTCATTGCCGGCGTTCTCGCCCGGGAATTGCCGGGACGTTTCGTAGGGACCGGATGGCTCGTGTTTGCGGCGATCCTCTTTGAGATCGGCGCTCGCAGATTTCGTAGCGAGTTTAGATTTCAAGCCTATGTGCTGGCGATCGGCGGCATCCTCATCGGCATCTCTTTCCACGTTCTAAGAGCCTGGATGCATCCATGGATTCCGCTCGCCTGTGCGCTCCTTCTGGTCTACGCGCTGATCCTGCGTCTTCGGATCGCTCCGGCGCTGCCGAATACAGAACAGAAGTGGTTTAATATAGCCGCCGGAGTCGCAATCACCGCATTAGCGTTGCTGCTAGTTTGGCGCTTAGCTCCGGAACATTATAAGGGAGTTTTTTCTTTTATCCTGGCGCTGATTCTATTTGAGCTAGGTACACAACGGCTGCCGGCTATCCTTGCCAGCTTCTCATATATCGCAGCCGCTATCGCTTCAATTTTGGTGATTGGCGAGGGGTCTGCACATGTCTTAAAGCCCACTCCGGACTACGTTTGGATTTCCTACGCGGGCGCCGCACTTTGCCTTTACTTCTTTTCCGAACGGGCCGGAAAAAACCAGCGGCTAGTTCAAGTATTGGCATCGAGCGCCGCTGTCCTATTTACGCTTTGCGCGTTATGGATTCTGCTTCCCGACGTTGCAGTGGCTCCTGCGTGGGCTGCGCTCGCCGTTGCGCTTTTTGCGCTGGGTTTACACCGGAACCTGCCGCACGAGCGATGGCAAAGCTATCTGGTGATGGTAGCCGCCGTGTTGAGCGCGTGGTACGTGAATTTTCGCGCAGAGGCAGGAGTCGTAGTGTTCGCCTGCTACTTCGCGCAATTTCTCTCGTCCCAAGGGGAGGAACATCGTTCTATTAAGAGATGTTCGAGGGTTTTCTGGTCGCTGCTAGGAACTATTTCGCTGACAGCGCTGCTCTGGCGGCAATTTCCAGGTGGCCTTCTGACGACCGCATGGGGCATTGAAGGGCTGACACTCCTTATCACCGGTTTTCCGTTGCGGGAACGCGTTCTGCGCCTGGAAGGGTTGGCGATACTGCTCATTTGTATTTTCAAGCTCTTCCTATACGATCTTCGAAACCTGGAGACGATTTACCGGATTCTATCCTTTGTTGCACTCGGTCTTATTCTCCTGGGAGTGTCGTCGATTTATACGCGATTCCGCGAGCGTGTGAAACGGTATCTATAACCATTCAGGCGAGTGCACGCGCCATAAACGTCTCTTTGGAACCGCTACCATGAAAATGAAAGGCGCTTCCGGATGCCGGATCTTAAACTCACTGTGAATGGGATCGAAGCAACGGTCTTGGCCGACCCTTCAACCTCACTGCTTTCGGTATTGCGTAAGCACTTTCATCTGACGGGCGCCAAATATGCGTGTGGCGAAGGGCAATGCGGCGCCTGCACGGTAATGGTTGGCGGCGAAGCTGTCCGGTCCTGCGTGTTTCCGATCCACAATGTGGGCCAGAAGTACGTAGAGACCATTGAAGGGCTTGCAAACAGTGCTCATCTTCACCCGATACAACAGGCATTTCTGGACGCCTCCGCCTTCCAGTGCGGCTTCTGCACACCGGGAATGATTATGGCGTCGGTTGCACTGCTCGACCGGAATCCGGCGCCGAGCGTCGAGGAGATCCGGGCGGGACTTGCAGGAAACGTGTGCCGGTGCGGAACTTATTCGCGGATCGTCAAAGCCGTTCAATCGGCAGCGAAAGCAGGCAGAAATGCCTGAAGAAGCAGGCGGCGGTTACGAACACCAACTCCAGCGACTTGAATTTGGTGACGACATTACTCGGCGTGAAGCAGCCAAGCGGCTGCAAGCGGGCATTTTGTTTCTGTTTACGGTTCGGATAGGTGAAGGCCAAGAGACTACGAATCCAATGCCGCTGCTCTCATCCCGCTTGCACGTGGGTGAAGACGGCGCCATCACGGTATTGACGGGCAAAATCGAATGCGGCCAAGGTATTCGAACAACTCTGACGCAAGCGGCGGCTGAAGAACTTCATATTGCGCCCGCGCGCGTGCGGTTGATTATGGGCGACACTGCCCTCGTGCCCGATGATGGGGGAACCTGGGGCAGCTTGACGACGCCGCAGACCGTACCTGTTATCCGGCAGGCGTGCGCTTCTCTGCGTGAATATCTTTGCCGGTATGCCGCTCAGCAATGGAAGATGGATGCCGGCGAAATCCATGTTTCGAATGGACGCATTCGACACACGGACGGACGCACACTCAGCTATCGAGACCTGATCGATAACAAAGCATTCGGCGCGGCTTCGATCGCCGGTGCTCGATTGATGCCCGCATCCGAGTGGGCAGTTTGTGGAACTCCGATGCCTGCCGTCCATGGGCCGGCAATTGTCCGAGGCGCGCTCAAGTATTCGTCCGATCTGCAATTCGACGGAATGCTCCATGGATACGTTATCCGGCCTCCCAACTACCGCTGCCGGCTACTTTCTTATGACGCGTCGAAAGCGGCCCGGATTCCGGGAGTGAAAATTGTCCGTCAGGATGATTTTCTCGGTGTGGTTGCGCCGAACGAGCAAGCCGCAGCAGCGGCAGCGCATACGATTGAGGCCCACTGGAGCAACGAGCAACTGGGTAACCCGGACACTTTGTTTTCCGACTTGAAGCGCAATTCGAAGCCTCCGGATGCGAAAGCGGGCGGCCGGTATCCAGCTCTGATCGAAGCCGGGTCCGTGGACCAGGGAATCTCTCGCGCCGCTCATCGTCACAAAGCAAGCTATCAAATCTGGTACATCGCGCACGTGCCGCTCGAGGCACGAGCGGCGATCGCCGAATGGCGCGGCGACTGGCTTACCGTTCATTGCGGCACGCAAGCTCCGTTCCCAGTGCGGGATGAAATTGCGAAGGCTTTTCAGCTTCCACCGGAGCACGTGCGCGTTGTCGTCTCGGACACGGGTTCGGGTTACGGCGGTAAGCACAATTCGGAATGTGAACTGGAAGCGGCGAGGCTTGCACGCAACGCGGGCAAACCGGTGCGCCTGGCCTGGTCGAGAGAAGACGAGTTTGAACGATCGTATTGCCGTCCGGCTGCCTTGATGGAAGTGGAAAGCGGCTTCGATTCGGAGGGTAAGGTCCACGCTTGGGACTTTCACAATTACAACGGCGGAGCCGCTTCGCTCACTCCTCCTTATCGAATTGGGAACGTGCGCGCTGCGTATCACGCATCGATTTCGCCGTTGCGGCAGGGCTCCTATCGTTCGCTCGCGGCGGTGGGCAATACGTTTGCGCGTGAAAGCCATATGGACGAAATTGCGGCGGAACTAAAACTGGATCCACTCGAGTTCCGTTTACGCAACATAGAAGAACGGCGGCTGCGCACGGTTCTCGAGCGCGCGGCGGAGCGGTTTGGATGGGGCCGGGTTCGCAGTGGAAATGGAGTTGGTTACGGACTGGCGTGCAATCTGGAGAAGGGCGGGCATCTAGCCCTGCTGACAGAGCTTGAAATGGACGGCGCGCAAGTGCGGTTGAGGAGGATGGTCGCCGCTTTCGACGCAGGCGCCATCCTCAATCCCGACATCCTGAGTAATCAGGTGGAAGGCGCAATTGTTCAGGGCATCGGAGGAGCGCTGTTTGAACAATTGAAATTCGACAGCAACCGCATTACGAACGGCCGCCTGTCCGAATACCGCGTGCCCCGATTCACCGATACACCCGAAATCGACGTGATCCTTGTCGACCGCCGCGATATGCCGTCCGCCGGCGCCGGAGAATCGCCGATTACCGCGACAGCTCCATCGATCGCTTCGGCCATTTACGCGGCCAGCGGCAAACGAATCCGGCAATTGCCGATGCTGCCGGCATTTGAGAACTAAAGAAGCGAACAGCTATCAATTCACGCCGGGTAGCAACTCTTCAGAAGAGAACGGCGATGCCGGCAGGCCGGCGCTGTTGTACAGATTCACTATCGGGACATCCTTCCAGCCATAACGAACGTACTTGGGCTGCATCACGCCCGGACTTGACACTATGACACTATCGCCATCGAGCTTTGCCGTCGCCGGCTGATATTTTCGGTCGGCGCCGGCTACTTCAAACCCCTCTGGAGCGCCGCCGCCTTTCGCCGTCAGACCTTCCGCATGATCGAACCACACCTGCATATCGTGCCCATTTCTGCCGGCGTGCCGGAACAATGGTCCGGAGAATTCAACCTTCTCGCCATAAGCGATAGAGCGGGCCGCTAAAGCAAGCCGCTCCCCAACCGACTGTTTGTCCGCGGGATGAATATTCGTTGGGTTGCCAATATCGATTGTCACCGCCATACCGGTGTTCGCCAGCGACAAAGTTCTGCGTTGCGCATCACGCACGGTTGGCCACAAATCGGCCGGCGAAGCTTTGAAATTCGCTATTTGCACGAATAAAAACGGGAAATTGCCTTCCTGCCAGTGCCGCCGCCAGTCCGTGATCATGGCGCCAAACACTTTGTCGTAAATCGGCGCTCGCTCTGCGCCCGCATTCGACTCTCCTTGATACCAAATGGCGCCTTTGATGCCAAACCCAATCGCCGGCGCGACCATGCCGTTGTAGAGCGCGGCCGGTCCCCACGATGCAGGCACGGGACGCCACGCGTGTACGGGCTTGGGCGCATGCGCCCTCTCGGCTGCTTCGTCGGCGCGCTTGTCGGCCGCCCGCGCCAGCTCCGCGTCGGTCTGCTCGTCCATCATCTCGCCCCAGGCGGAAAACACGGGCATCAGCGAGGCGTCCGCCGTCAGCCCCTGAAAGCTGGTCCAGGCCTCGGCCGGCGTCCCGCCCCATGTAGAATCAATGAGCCCAACCGTTACGTTTTCTTTCTCTGAAATCGCCCTGCCAAAGAAATACGCGACGGCAGAGAAGTCAGCCGCGGTCTCCGGCGTACACATAGTCCAAGTATCCTGGTAATCGCTTAGCGGAAAATCCGACGCCCTTGTCCGAATGCGCAGCAGACGGAGCTTAGGCTGGTTGGCGTTCTGAATCTCCACCGCGCTGTTCTGGATGGGGGCGCCGGAAAAGCCCTTCAGCGGCATTTCCATGTTCGATTGGCCCGAAGCAAACCAAACATCGCCGATCATGACATCTTCAATCGTTAGATCATTTGAGCCTTTCACATCTATCGTGAACGGCCCACCTGCAGGATGAGCCAGGAGATACAAACTCCATTTGCCAAGCTTGTCCGCCACTGACTGGGCGCTCTGCCCGTCGAGCGTAATGGTCACATTCTCATCAGGATCTGCCCATCCCCAGAAGTGCATGGGCCGATCTCTCTGCAGCACCATGTGGCTGCTCAAAATCTTGGGGAGGCGTACTTCCGCGCTGGCTCCGAAGACGCACCACAACGTTACGGCTATCAAGGTCACAATTTTCTTCATCGTGCCCGATAATATCGCGGCGCCCTTTCAGGAGTTCGCCGGTCGAGGCATGCCTCGATCAATAGCCTATAGCTTGGTTGTGCCCGGATAATAGCCCTTGCGGGCCTGAACGACGAGACCTTTTTTGTCGACAGTCAGGTCGATTCTGCGAAAGTTGCTTTCACTGGTGGAGTTATCGGAGACGTAGCCAATGCTGTACTGATTGCGGAGTTCTTCTTCAATTGCCGTATAAATATCGCCGACGGATTTCCTTTTAGAGACCTCGAAGTAGCCGCCACCAGTCTCCCTGGCGATCTGCTTCAAAATCTTCTTACCATCGGGACGCTCCATGCCTCCACCGCTGCCTCCTCCTCCCGGCCATCCACCACCGCCTCCGGGCCAACCGCCGCCGCCGCGACGGCCCATCCCCGGACCGCCAAAGCTGCGATGAAATGATGACTGTTCCTCATCGGCGACGCGCATGGCATAGGCCATTGTTTCGGCCCGGTTCGCGGCGGATATGGACTCTTCGAGGGAGACCTTACTGGCATTGTCCTCGCCGTCAGTGAGCATGATAAGAGCTTTGAGACCGAACTGCGTTTTCATGATGTCGTCAGAAGCCAGGTAAATGGCGTCGTAGAAGGCAGTGCCACCTCCACGATGGCCGCCGCCTCCACCGGGCCAGCCGCCGCCGTTCCCGTTGCCACCACTGTTATTCGGGTCGTTGGCGCCGCCGCCAACCCGGGGCGTTTCGAGCAGATTGAGCGCCTTTTCGAGGCGCTCGCGGGAGGCGGTTAGGTTCTGGAGCAATTCGACCTCATGATCGAAGTGAATCAGAAAGGTTTTATCCTTTTCCGGGCGCAAGACTTGTTCGAGGAATGCATAACTGGCTTGCCGCTCGGTTGAAAGCATACGGCGTTCGCTCATGCTGGTATCGACCAGGAGGCCGAGCGTCAAAGGGAGGTCCGACTGCCGGGCAAAATAGCGGATTGTTTGCGGGCGATCATCTTCGAGAAGAGTGAAATCATCCTTGGTGAGGTTAGTAACAATATGTCCGTCTTTGTCGCGAATAGTAGCGAAGACGTTGACCACTTTGACGCCAGTTGAGAAAGTAGGCGGCCGTGGAGCCTGCGGCTGCTGGACTTCCGTGGGTTGGTTTTCCTGGGCATGCAAAAGCCGGGCGACCGGAACGAACGACAGCGGACAGAAAAGAAACACACGCCTTCGAATCAAACTACTCTTCGCCACGATGTTGGGATGTGCGGTAAACTTTCGCGGTTCCGATTTTTACGAGCCGCGACCCGCGTGCGCGCTCGGGGGCAATTGGCAATCTTAATCGCCGATACACAGAGTCCACGGCACACAGACGCTACAAAAAAGGCGTACTATTATCAAAACAGCAAGGAGCGTAGCGTGTTCTTAGGTCAACGCGCCTGCCGGTTTCGAACAGGTTGGACCTCGCCGCGCTCTCGAAGGAGCCAGGATGAAGATCGGCATCATTGGGGCGGGTAATATCGGCGGCACCCTTACGCGTCGCCTTACCTCGCTTGGCCATAAAGTCTCGGTAGCCAATTC
>Ga0134125_10003216_pt1 | contig 18997 bp, 17 predicted proteins | sample KB31751_FD_96464 | JGI IMG/M metagenome (GOLD analysis project Ga0134125, IMG submission 96464) | Terrestrial soil microbial communities with excess Nitrogen fertilizer from Kellogg Biological Station, Michigan, USA - KB3-175-1 | ecosystem: Environmental > Terrestrial > Soil > Unclassified ... | reverse complement strand
CGCTTCGCCGAACGCCACGCCGCTTCCGGGCGCCGAGGCCGCGCTGCCGCTGCTCACGCCGGCGAGCGCCTCCACAACATCCTTCCTCCTCGGCACGCGCCGCAAGTCCGACTCCTGAACGAGGCTGCCATGTTCGATACCACCACCCTCGCCAAAGTGATCTTCGGCCGCCTGTCGCTGGACTCCCTGCCTCTGCATGAGCCGATCCTCGTCGGCACTTTCGCCGTGGTCGCCACCGGCGGCCTCGCTTTGCTCGCCGTCATCACCTATTTCCGGCTATGGACCTACTTGTGGCGCGAGTGGTTCACCACGGTCGACCACAAGCGCATCGGCATCATGTACATGATCCTCGGCACCGTGATGCTGCTGCGCGGCTTCGCCGACGCGCTGATGATGCGCGCACAACAGGCGATCGCCTTCAACGGGTCCCAGGGCTTCCTGCCCGCGCATCACTACGATCAGGTCTTCACCGCGCATGGGGTGATCATGATCCTCTTCGTGGCGATGCCGTTCGTCACGGGGCTGATGAACTATGTCGTGCCGCTGCAGATCGGCGCCCGTGACGTGTCTTTCCCCTTCCTCAACAATTTCAGCTTCTGGATGACGGTCGGCGGCGTCGTGTTGCTGATGCTGTCGATGTTCGTCGGTGTGTTCGCGCGCACCGGATGGCTCGCTTATCCGCCGCTGTCGAACCTCGCTTACAGTCCCGATGTCGGGGTCGACTACTACATCTGGGCGCTGCAGGTGGCGGGCGTCGGCACGCTGTTATCCGGCGTCAACCTTGTCTGTACGATCGTCAAGCTGCGCGCGCCCGGCATGACCTTGATGAAGATGCCGGTCTTCACCTGGACCGCGCTGTGCACCAACATACTGATCGTGGCGTCGTTTCCGGTGCTCACGGCCGTGCTCGCTCTGCTGGCGCTTGACCGCTATATAGGCACCCATTTTTTCACAAACGACTTCGGCGGCAATCCGATGATGTACATCAACATCATCTGGATCTGGGGCCATCCCGAGGTCTACATCCTGGTTCTGCCGGCGTTCGGCATCTTCTCCGAGGTCACCGCGACCTTCTCGGGCAAGAAGCTGTTCGGCTACACCTCGATGGTCTACGCCACGGTGGTCATCACCGTTCTGTCCTATCTGGTCTGGCTGCACCACTTCTTCACGATGGGCTCCGGCGCATCCGTGAACTCCTTCTTCGGCATCACGACCATGATCATCTCGATCCCCACGGGAGCGAAGATGTTCAACTGGCTGTTCACGATGTATCGCGGCCGCATCCGTTTCGACCTGCCGATGATGTGGACGGTCGCCTTCATGCTGACCTTCGTCATTGGCGGCATGACCGGCGTGCTGCTCGCCGTGCCGCCGGCGGACTTCGTGCTGCACAACAGCCTGTTCCTGGTCGCGCATTTCCACAACGTGATCATCGGCGGCGTGCTGTTCGGGGCATTCGCCGGCATCAACTACTGGTTCCCGAAGGCCTTCGGCTTCCGGCTCGATCCGTTCTGGGGGAAGGCGTCGTTCTGGTTTTGGGTGAGCGGCTTCTACTTCGCCTTCATGCCGCTTTACGTGCTCGGCCTGATGGGCGTGACCCGGCGCCTGCGCGTGTTCGACGATCCGTCGCTGCAGATCTGGTTCGTGATTGCCGCCTTTGGTGCGTTCCTCATCTTCCTGGGCATTGTCAGCTTCCTGGTGCAGATCGCGGTGAGCGTGCTCAAGCGCGAGAAGTTGGCTGACACGACCGGCGACCTGTGGGACGCGCGGACGCTCGAATGGGCGACCTCGTCGCCACCGCCGGACTATAACTTCGCCTTCACGCCGGTCGTGCACGACACCGACGCGTGGGCGGACATGAAGCGCCGCGGCTACAAGCGCCCGCTCACCGGATTTAAGCCGATCCATATGCCGAGCAACACCGGCACAGGCTTCATTCTTGCCGCCTTGAGCACGGTGATGGCCTTCGGCCTGATCTGGTACATGTGGTGGCTGGCAGCGGCCAGCTTCATCGCGCTGCTTGCGGTCGCGATCGGCCACACCTTCAACTATCACCGCGACTACCACGTCCCGGCCGATGAGGTCGTGAAGGTGGAGAATGCGCGGACCCGCCTGCTTGCCGCCGGAGTGAAGCCATGAGCATCAACGTAAATCCCGCGCAGACCTACGAACCGATCTTCTACGTCGCCGACGAGCACGAGCACCCCGAGGGTGCCTCGACGATGCTCGGCTTCTGGATCTACCTGATGAGCGACTGTCTCATCTTCGCGATCCTGTTTGCCACCTTCGGCGTGCTCGGCGGTAATTACGCCGCGGGGCCGGCCCCGAAGGATCTGTTCGATCTGTCGCAGGCCGCGCTCAACACGTCGATGCTGCTGTTGTCGTCGATTACCTACGGCTTTGCCATGCTGTCGATGCAGAACTCGCGCGTCGGCGCCACGCAGGCCTGGCTTGCTATCACTGGACTGTTCGGTCTCGCCTTCCTCGGCATCGAGATATCCGAATTCGCCCACATGATCCATGAGGGCGCAACCCCGGAGCGCAGCGCCTTCCTGTCCTCCTTCTTCACCCTGGTCGGCACCCACGGCTTGCACGTCACCTTCGGCCTGATCTGGATGGTGACGCTGATGACGCAGGTCTGGCGCTTTGGACTGATCGAGGCCAACCGCAGGCGGTTGATGTGTCTCAGCATGTTCTGGCACTTCCTCGACGTGGTCTGGATCGGTGTTTTCACTTTCGTCTATCTGATGGGAATGTTGCGATGAGCGCGAACACTCACTCCGTCCACGGCGCCGGTGGCCACGCCGCCGCGCATGCCGAAGTTACTCTGTCGGGCTATCTGACCGGCTTCGGCCTGTCCGTGGTGCTCACGGCGGTGCCGTTCTGGCTCGTGATGACCGGCGCGCTCGGCGACAAGCAACTGACGGCGTTCGTGATCATGGCGTTTGCGGCCGTGCAGATCGTCGTGCACATGATCTATTTCCTGCACATGAACACGGCTTCCGAAAACGGCTGGACCATGATGGCGCTGATCTTCACCATCATCATGGTCGTCATCGCCATGACCGGATCGCTTTGGGTCATGCATCATCTCAACCTCAACATGATGCCGACCCACAACATGAATGGGATGCGGTGACGTCGGGCGGGATCAAGAGACCTGATCCCGCCGGCCAGATGGCCGGCATGAACGAGCGCAACCCGGCGAAGAGGCCGGTGCGCTCGGCCTCGTTGTCGCTGTGGCTGATCATCCTGTCGCTGCTCGGCATCGTCGTGCTGAGCGCGCTCGGCGCCTGGCAGCTCGAGCGCCGGGTTTGGAAGCTCGCGCTGATCGATCGTATCGAGCAGCGCATCCACGCCACGCCCTCAGCCATGCCGGCTCCTTCCGCCTGGCCGGCGATAAATACGAGGGACGACGAATATCGGCGCATCAGCGTCACCGGGCGGTTCCTGAACGACCGCGAGACGCTGGTTCAGGCGGTCACCGACTATGGCGGCGGATTCTGGGTACTGACCCCGCTTCAGACCGCGGATGGCGCCATCGTCCTGGTCAATCGCGGCTTCGTGCCGCCGGACCGGCGCGATCCGGCGACCCGCCGTGAGGGCAATCCTTCGGGAACAGTGAGCGTGACCGGCCTGTTGCGGATGACCGAGCCGGAGGGCGGCTTTCTGCGCAAGAACGATCCGCATGCAGGCCGCTGGTACTCGCGCGACGTTGCCGCGATCGCGGCAGCGCGGGGCTTGCCGCGGGTCGCGCCATTCTTTATTGATGCCGACAGGACACCCAATCCGGGCGGTTATCCGCTCGGGGGACTGACGGTGGTCAAATTTCCCAATAACCACCTGATCTACGCGCTGACCTGGTTTGGCCTGGCTCTGATGATTGCCGGCCGACTGTGGTTCGTCGCTAGGGGCGGAATGAATCTCCGCGGCTCGGCTAGGTCGGACAGCATCGAGGTCGACGGAGGGCACATCTGCGCCCGCAGGACCGGAACTGATGCTGAAACTACCGTCGAATCGAGTTGAACACCGGGAGCGCGCAACTTCCGGAGGCGAAGCGGCGACGCCTTTCGCGCCGAAGAGCGCCGACCCGCCCCACGCCACCTTAGCAGCTCCGACCGACGACGAGACCAATCGCAAGAACATGGCGCTGCTGATCCAGCTGCGCTGGACGGCCGTCGTCGGCCAGATCGGAACCATCGCCTTTGTTGATGTGTGGCTCGGCATCAAGCTGCCGCTCGCCTCGATGGGCGCTGTGATCTGGGGGCTGGTGCTTCTCAACATCGTGAGCCTGGTCTGGGTGCGCTATCGCGCGCAGATCAACAATCGCGAGCTGCTCCTTGCGTTGATGCTCGATGTTGCCGCGCTCACGGCTCAACTCTACTTGAGCGGGGGAGCCGCCAATCCGTTCACATCCCTATATCTGCTGCAGGTCACGCTAGGGGCGGTGTTGCTCGACTCGCGCTCGACCTGGTCGCTCGTTGCCGTCACCTGCATGAGCTTTGCCTGGCTGACGCTGTCGTATCGGCCGCTCGATCTGTCGCAGCAAGGGTTCAGCGAGCCGTTCCGACTGCATGTCATCGGCATGTTCATCGGCTTTGTACTGGATGCCGTTCTGCTCGTCGTGTTCATGACCCGCATCAATCGCAATCTGCGTGATCGCGACGCCCACCTGGCCGCGTTGCGCCAGCATGCCGCCGAGCAGGATCACATCGTCAGGATGGGTCTGTTGGCATCCGGGGCCGCACACGAGCTCGGGACACCGCTGGCATCGTTATCGGTCATCCTCAGCGACTGGCGCCGCATGCCCGCGCTTACATCGGACCCGGAAGTTGCGGGCGACCTCGCTGAGATGGAGAACTCGTTGCAGCGCTGCAAGTCGATCGTGACGGGCATTCTCGTCTCGGCGGGCCAGGCGCGCGGCGAGGAGTCCGCTCCGACGATGCTCACCGCCTTTCTGACCGACATCGTCGAGGAATGGCGCCGAGCGCGTTCGGCCACGAGCCTGCACTTCATCAACTTGATCGGCGACGATCTTGCGATCGTCTCCGACGTCGCTCTCACACAGGCGATCTTCAACGTGCTCGACAACGCTCTCGAAGTGTCGCGGGATTGGGTGGAGTTCGCGGCCGAGCGCGAAGACGACACACTGGTCTTGTCGATCAGCGACCGCGGGCCGGGCTTCGCACCGGAAATGCTCGCGCAATTGGGCAAGCCCTATCAATCGAGCAAGGGACGTCCGGGCGGCGGCTTGGGCCTGTTCCTGGTCGTCAACGTGATACGCAAGCTCGGCGGGGTGGTGACGGCGCAGAATCACCGCAAGCGCGGGGCAACCGTCAGGCTTTCGCTGCCTTTGGCAACGCTTGCCATTGGAGGCGATTTTGATACCTGAACGGACTCTCTTGATCGTGGAAGACGATGCCGCCTTTGCGCGCACGCTCAAACGTTCGTTTGAGCGGCGCGGCTATGAGGTGGTCGTCGCCGTGTCGCTCGAGGAAATTCGGAAAGTGTTGGAAGAGAAATCTCCCCGCCATGCGGTGGTCGATCTCAAGCTCGATGGCGCGTCGGGGCTCGCCTGCGTCGAGGCGCTACACGCGCATGATCCGGAGATGCTGATCGTGGTGCTGACCGGATTTGCGAGCATCGCCACCGCGGTCGAGGCCATCAAGCTCGGTGCATGCCACTATCTCGCCAAGCCCTCGAACACCGACGACATCGAAGCGGCGTTCCAGAAAGCCGAGGGCAACGCCGAGATCGCCCTGGCCGAGCGGCCGACGTCGATCAAGACGCTCGAATGGGAGCGCATCCACCAGACATTGATCGAGACCGATTTCAACATATCCGAGGCCGCGCGGCGCCTCGGCATGCATCGGCGGACCCTTGCCCGCAAGCTCGAGAAGCGCCAGGTGACGTAAGCCGGCAGACGACGCCGTTTTGCCTCGTATCCATGGCTGGTTTCCAGATCGCTGCCCGCGAACGTCTCGAATTCCGGAACGGGGCTACGCCTTGCCGATTAGTATCGGATCGGATCGGCTTTTTGCGAAAGAGGCGGCGCGATGAAAATAGGGATCATTGGCACCGGGGCAGTTGGGGCGGCATCGCTCATGGCGCTTGCGATGCGGGGCTGTGCGACCGAGATCGTTCTGATCAACAGGACGCCGGAGAAGGCGCACGGCATGGCGACCGACATTCGCTACGGCGCGACGCTCTCCCCGTCGGTCGTGGTTCGCGCCGGTGACTATGCCGATCTGAAGGACGCCGCGCTGGTGATGATAACCGCCGGCGCCAACGAAAAATCCGGCGGTGCGACCGACCGCAGCGACCGCTCGGGCCGGCTGCGGTTGCTCGATACCAATGTCGCCGTCTATCGCGACATCATCTCGCAGCTTGACGCGGTCGCGCCGGACGCGTTGGCGCTGGTCGTCACCGATCCGCCGGATCCGCTCGCCGACGCCGTGCGCCTGATGGGCCATCACCGGGTGCTCAGCACCGGGACGTATCTCGATAGTTTGCGGTTTGGTTTTCACTTGGCGCGTCGGCTGGGCGTCAGTCCCGGCTCGGTCAGTGCGCAGGTGCTGGGAGAGCACGGCACATCCGAGGTATTTGTCTGGTCGTCGGCGCAGGTGAATGGCGTACTCGTCGAGGCCTTGCTTGCGCGCCGCTCGAAGGAGGAATCCGCGGGATTTCGAAGCGAAATCGAGAAAGAGGTGAGATACGCCAACATCACCATCATCGAAGGCATCGGCGCGAGCCAATACGGCATCGGCATGGTTTGTGCGCGAATTGCGGAAATGATCCTGCGCGACGAGCGCGCGGTGATTCCGATCGGCTGTTATAACGCCGAATACGACGTTACGCTCTCTTTGCCGAGCATCATCGGTCGCGCCGGCGTGCTCGACGTGCTGCAGCCCGAACTCTCCGCAGACGAGCGCGACGGCTTGCTGCGGAGCGTGGATACCCTGAGGGCCGCGGTCGGCCGAATGAAGATCTGAACGAGGGCAAGGCCGGCGTGCTCGTTCGAACGATGCTGCTGCGATCGTAGGCGCCTGCTCGTCCCGACGCGTCGAGCGGCGCATTTTTCCGCCTGCGGAAGTCACTGCATTGCACAACCGCCCGCAGCTATCACTAATCTCCGTCCACGAGGCCTTGAGGTTCCCGCGCGGAACCCCACCTTCACAGCAAGGGAGTCCTTGCCGTGCAGACCGTAAAGGCGGTCCTCGTTGCGGCGATCGCGGTCGTCGCTCTTGTTGCCTCCCTCCTTTGCGCCGCTGCGGGGGAGAGCAATAGCCATGCAGTGACAATTTCGATCGACGGCGCGATCGGACCTGCGACAGCCGGCTACGTGAAAGATGCCTTGGCTACGGCAGCCGAGCGACGCGCCGAGGTCGTTATTCTGCGCCTGAACACGCCCGGCGGTCTCGCTACCAGCATGCGCGACATCATCGCAGACGTGCTGGCGTCGCCCGTTCCGGTCATCGGTTATGTCGCTCCTTCCGGAGCCCACGCGGCCAGTGCCGGCACCTATATTCTTTATGCAACCCACATCGCGGCAATGGCGCGGGGTACCAATATCGGCGCCGCAACGCCCGTTCAGATCGGTGGTTCGGTCCCGGGCCTGCCCGACACCACCAGCAAGGACAAGCCGAAGGATGCCGAGACGGCAAAGATCACGAACGACGCCGTCGCTTTCATCCGCAGCCTCGCCGAGCTGCGCGGGCGCAATGCCGATTGGGCGGAGAAAGCGGTTCGCGAGGCAGCGAGCCTGTCCGCCGACGCCGCGTTACGGGAGCATGTCATCGACCTTATCGCGCCCAATCAGGTGCAATTGCTCAGGCAGGTCGATGGCCGCACGGTCGAGCTTCCAGGTGGCATAACGCGACGCCTGGCGACCAAGGATGCCGTGATCGAGCCGATTGATCCCGGGTGGATCTCGCGATTCCTAGCGGTGATCACCGATCCCAATGTTGCACTGATTCTCCTCTTGGTGGGCATCTACGGGCTGATTTTCGAATTCCTTTCCCCCGGCGCCGTCGCTCCCGGAGTGGTTGGGACGATCTGCCTCTTGCTCGGCCTCTATGCCCTCAATTTGCTGCCCGTGAACTACGCCGGCCTCGCCTTGATGCTGATCGGGATCACGCTATTGACCATCGAAGCGTTCAACCCGACCGTGGTTCTCGGCCTCGGCGGGGTGATCGCCTTCGTGTTCGGAGCGGTAATGCTGTTCAATGTCCAGGCACCCGGCTTCCGGCTGTCATGGTGGGTCGTCGGAAGCGCAGCCGCGATGCTCATCGGCCTCATTGTCGTCGTACTCGGCTCGCTGCGGCGCGCCCGCAAAGGTCCAGCGCGGGTCGGCGCGCAAGCCATGCGCGGCGCCAATGCTGAGGTTCTCGACTGGTCCGAAAACCAGGGTCACGTCTTCACCCAGGGCGAGCGCTGGCAGGCGCGCGGTGTTGACAACTTCAAGCCAGGAGAGGTGGTCGAGGTGACCAACATCGTGGATTTGACGCTGGTGGTACGGCGCCGGCGGCCAGAGCCGACCGGCAAAGGAGATGTGTCATGATACTCGATTATTTGAGCTACGCGGCGCTCGCGGTCATCGTCCTCATATTTCTGGGCACGGCCATTCGCATCTTGCGGGAATACGAGCGCGGCGTCGTCTTCACGCTCGGGCGTTTCACGGGCGTGAAAGGTCCGGGCCTCATCATTCTCATTCCTTTCGTCCAGCAAATGGTGAAGGTCGATCTGAGGGTCGTCGTGCAGGTCGTTCCGCCGCAGGATGTGATTTCACGCGACAACGTCTCGGTCAGTGTCAATGCCGTTCTTTACTTTCGTATCATCGATTCCGAGCGCGCGATCATCAAGGTCGGCGATTACATGGCCGCGACCAGCCAGCTGGCTCAGACCACGCTGCGATCGGTGCTGGGTAAGCACGACCTGGACGAGATGCTTGCAGAACGCGACAAGCTCAACGCTGACATCCAGGAGATCCTCGACAAGCAAACTGACGCCTGGGGCATCAAGGTCACCGGTATCGAGATCAAGGACATCGACATCAATGAGACCATGGTGCGGGCCATCGCCAAGCAGGCCGAGGCGGAGCGCCTGCGGCGCGCCAAGGTGATCAACGCGATCGGCGAGCAGCAGGCGGCTGAGAAGCTTGTCGAGGCCGGCCGAACGCTCGCACTAGAGCCGCAGGCGATGCAATTGCGTTATTTTGCGGCGTTGCATGATATCGCAGGCGATCGGTCCTCGACCGTGGTCTTTCCGCTTCCGGTGAATCTGCTCGATCACCTTGGCCCGCGGAGCGCACCAACGTAAGCTTGCTCATCATGGCAGCTAAACTTAGCCGATCATGGTGAGGACGTACTGTGATCAAGGTCGAACGAGTTAGCGACGGCGATCCACTCGGATTCGATGTCGTCGTCCGTGTGGGGAGCGGCGAAACGCGCCATCACGTCACTTTGGCACGAGACACTTGCAAGCGACTGACGATGGGCACGCATACGCCGGAGCATTGCGTCACAGCCGCGTTCCAATTCCTGCTTGACCGCGAGCCCAAGGAGTCGATCCTCTCGCATTTCGACGTCACGGTGATCTCCCGTTACTTTCCCGAATTCGAGCGCGAACTGCCGCGCTATCTCTCCCGATCCTGATTTAACCGGCGATTGTCGGCATATCGGCGGTCGTAAGACGGAGCTCTCCGCAAGTTGGGTGCCCTCCACCGGGTCGTGGTTCCCTCGAAGCCATCGGCTGCCCGCTCCGGGCTGCGGCATAGGCGCAGGCCGCCAAAAGACGTATAATCGAGAGGTGCCTCACGCAGAATGATCAACACGCCGTGGAGGTTGCCATGAAATACGTGCTGCTCGGAAATCTAAGCCCGGAGTGGGCACACAAGCATTCGGACCGCGTCGGCAAGGCCAAGGCAAAGCTCGACAAACTTGGCATCAAGATCGAGTCGATCCACTACACCCAAGGCCATTATGATTTCGTCGACATCGTCGACGCTCCCAAGCCCGAGGCGCTCCTTGCATTTTCCGTCTGGTACTCGACCCAGGGTCTCGGCCGGATCCAGAGCATGCCGGCCTTTGAGGCAAAGGCCTTCGAAGCCGCGATCAAGGACGCGGCGGGCTGAGTGGCGCTAAAGCAAGGGTGCTCACAATTGGGTGCGCCGCTGCGCGAGTTTGCGCGGCTGCTCAAGAACGTCGCACATTGCGAGTAGCTACTTCGTACCAGTTTGTGATGATGCAGCCTTCACCAAACTGCACGTGCCTTGCTCCTCGGCAAGTGGCCGGAACGCCTGGTCGGCCGGGATCGTGGTGAGGACCTTGAAGTAATCATAGGGACCTTTCGACTCCGCCGGTTTCTTGACCTCGACCAGATACATGGCATGAACGGCCCGCCCATCCTGGCGAACCACGGTGTCTCCGAAGAGAGGATCGTCATAGTGGGTCGACTTCATGGCTTCGACGACCTTCACGCCAATAGTCGGCGAGCCGGTCTTGGCGACGGCTTCCAGGTAGTGAAGCGCCGAGGAGTACACCCCTGCCTGAACCATGGTCGGATGCTTGCCGTCATTGAGGGAGGCGAAGCGTTTGGCGAACGCACGGGTTTTGTCGTTGAGGTTCCAATAGAATGCGGTGGTCAGCGTCAGGCCCTGCGCCGCCTCCAAGCCGAGAGCGTGAACGTCGGTTAAGAAGACGAGAAGTCCGGCGAGCCGCTGCCCGCCTTTGACGATCCCGAACTCGTGCGCCTGCTTGACCGCGTTGATGGTGTCGCCGCCGGCATTGGCAAGCCCGATCACCTGCGCCTTCGAGCCCTGCGCCTGCAGCAGGTAGGAAGAGAAGTCAGGCGTGTTGAGCGGGGCGCGAACAGCGCCGAGCACCTTGCCGCCTGCCGCCTTCACGACCGCCGACGTATCGCGCTCCAGGGCATGGCCGAAGGCGTAGTCGGCCGTGATGAAGAACCAGGTCTTGCCGCCCTGCCGCACGATCGCGCCGCCGGTTCCGTGTGCAAGCGCCCAGGTATCGTAGGTCCAGTGTACATTATTGGGCGAGCACTGCTTGTTTGTCAGATCGGAATCGGCTGCTCCCGAGATCAGGAAGACACCGTTCTTCTCTCGCGTCACATTGCTGACCGCCAGTGCGACACCGGAGTTGGGTACGTCCGTGATCGCGTTCACGTGCTCAGTGTCGAACCATCTGCGCGCGATTGCCGATCCGATGTCAGGTTTATTCTGATGATCGGCGGAGACGATCTCGACCTTCATGCGGTGGCTTTTGGGATTGAAATCCTCGACCGCCATTTGCGTCGCAACGACGGATCCTTTTCCGCCGATATCCGCGTAGAGCCCGGACATATCGCTGAGCACGCCGATCTTGACGGTCAGCGGGCTGTTGCTGCTCGGCTGTTGCGCCTGGGCCGAAGCGGCACACAGCGCGATCGCTAGCGGTGCGACCAATGCGATCGTTGTTCGCATCTTCCGCCTCCCTCGTGAAGGCGCCCCCCATGGGGTTGTGGTCAGTGAACGCGCTTTGGCCCGCTTCGATCCTTTACAAAGTTGGATAAATCACCGCCGGCCCGCGGGCGGAGTCCTCGCGGTTGATCGATACCGTTGCAAAGCAAACGCTGCGGAATCTGCCCAACCGATGAGACGTTCGACGACAAAGCGCACCGCGCTGTTTCGACTTTTTGTGCGAAAGGCCGCTTCTGGCGCCGGTCTTCGCACACGACGATTATGCTCGCCTCAGGCTCGAACCCGAATAAGGGGAGCCACTTCCCGGTCCCGCGGCTTTTCGCTCGCCGCAAGGCCGGCTGCGACGCCGATGCGGTCAGCCTCGGGACGGTTCTGGCTCATCTTGCGCTTGCCTTCGAACCTAGTGACCGGAATCCGCACCCCGACTATCGCGCGCAACTGGGAGCCAATGAAGTCGGCAGGGGCGTCGCTGACGGCCCAGGACGTCTCGCGCGACTTCTCGTGGATGCTCGTCAGGCGCGTCACCACCTCGAGCAGACGTTCCGCCTCCTGGAAGAACTCGACCGGGCCGTACGCGTGGACGGAGATGTAATTCCAGGTCGGCACCACCTTCCCGGCTTCCTGCTTGGTGGCGTACCACGACGGCGTGATATAGGCCTCTGGACCCATAAAGATCGCCAGAGCTTCGCCGATGGGAGCGGAGCGCCATTGTGGATTGGCCTTCGCTACATGCCCGTACAGAACTCCTTGCTCTCCTTCGGATTCTTCGAGGAAGAGCGGCAGCGGCGTCGCGATTGGGCCATCCGCAGTGGCGGTGACAAGGTTTGCAAGGCGGGCGGCGCGGATCGTTGCCCGAATGCTTTCGAGATCATCGTCCTTGAAGGCCGGGGGTACGTACATGGCGGTTCTCCGATTCGGACCCAGAGATAACCTTCTATCTGGTATGACCAAAACTGCCAGTTTCCGCGAATTCTGGTGGTCCAGTTAGACCGACATGAGGGTGGCGTTTGGCCTATCTGCGGCCCCGAACCGCATCGACGGCTTGAGTGAGAAGTTGGCAGCCACGCTCAATCTGACGGGCTTCCAGCGCGGCGTAACCCATGACAAGCCCAGCTTCGGCCGGCCGGCGACCCGGATGGCGCAGATCGTAGAGGGGCGACAGCGGATAGATGCCCAGGCCCTTGGAGCGTGCCGCTTCGATCAGCGCCGCTTCGGACGCCCGGGGCACATCGCGAAACCACACCACGACATGCAGCCCGGCATTGGCACCGGCGACCGCAATCCGGTCGCCGAACCTGCGGTGGAGCGCGTTGAGCAGCGTTTGCCGGCGCTCGCCATTGCGGCGGCGGACCCGCCTGACATGTCTGTCGTACGCGCCGCTTTCGAGCATCGTCGCGAGCGCTTCCTGTTCGACTGACGGCGTGTGCCTGTCCATGATCTGCTTAGCCACGCTGAAGACAGCACGGAGTTCCGGTGGCACGACCAGATAGCCGATCCGCAGCGTCGGCGAGAGCGTCTTGGACGCCGTTCCGACATAGATGACATGATCGCTTCCCTCGAGGCCTTGCAGCGGCGGGACGGGCTTGGTGTCGTAGCGGTACTCGCTATCGTAATCGTCCTCAATCACAAAGGCGTCCGACTTCTTCGCCCAAGCAAGCAACTGATGACGACGCGCGATCGGCATGACGCCACCGAGCGGAAATTGGTGCGAGGGTGTGACGTAGGCGAGGCGTGCCTCTGATTTTGCCAGTTGCTCCGGGACGAGCCCGTTTTCGTCGACCGCGATCGGGACCGCCACGGCACCCGTTGCCGAGAACGCGTGCTGTGCCATGAGGTAGCCGGGGCTTTCCATCGCGAAACGATCGCCGGGATCGAGCAGCAGCCGCGCGCACAGATCGAGTCCCTGCTGGGATCCGCTGACGACGATGATCTGATCGACGTCGCATTGCAGCCTTCGCGACCGCCAGAGATAGCCCTGTAACGCAGTCCGCAGCCGCCGCGAGCCGCAGGGATCGTCGTAGGTCATTCTCTCCGGTCGGCGCGTCATCGCGGCGACAGCCGCACGCCTCCAGGCAAGGACGGGGAAATCTGACGGCGCCAGGTCACCATAGCGAAAGTCGACAACCAGCTTGCGCGTCTGATCCTCGGACCGCGGGGCCACATTTCTCAATCGCTCGCCGTAACCTGACAGCCGTATTGCGCGCGACGAGTGCCGAGACCTGCCGCGGCGTCCCCGCTCAACGACGGCTGGAGCGACGCGCGGCCGGGCGCCGTGACGGATCTCGATGAAGCCTTCCGCCGCCAGTTGCTCGTAGGCGACCGTCACCGTCGTGCGCGATACGCCCAGTTCGCCGGCAAGCGCGCGGGACGAGGGCAACATGCCGTCAGCACCGTATACGCGCTCTACGATCTGATCCCTGAGCGCCTCGTAGATCTGACGTGATCCCAAACGCGAGACGCGGACGTCGGGAGGCGTTTTCAGCTGGACCATCAGAAGCCCGCAAATCTAACTCAATTTGGAAGTCCAGTCTGGGATCATTCGGTCTGGAAGGGAAGGGTTTTGGTTGCAGCAATTCGCTGGAAATCATTCGGTCACCCGAACGCCGCGGTCTGCGGAGCGCAGGAACCTTTGTCCAATAGTCGTGTTGACCGCGCAAAATGCCTTGCCGCCGCAAAGCGCCCGGACGGGCGAACGAACCGACTAGCGATGCGAGATGACCCCAGGCTTGCTTAATTGCGCCCGATCATGATGATGTTCCGCCGCGTCGCGATGAGCCGACGCTCAAGTGGGAACGGCGCCTGCTCGGCCCCCAGCGTATTGCTCCAAGCCCGGAGTTGAGGCAATGGCGAATGAATGGTCTCAAGGCCACACGACAACTACACCCCACGCCGATCCGCCGAGCCCAGCATCACACATAAGCTTCTGGATCAGGGAACTGCCCTTCAGCTTGGTGCTGCTGCTGACGGTTGGTGGTGTCGCCTACACGACCTTTTCGAAGCAGCGAATCTTCATCTATTGGGAAATTCTCGCGCCCATCATCGGCCTCGTTTGCGTCTGGTATGGATGGCCAGCCTTGCACGCCAGCGGCGGGAAGATGCGATTGATCGGCACGCAGATATTGCATTGGATCGCATTCCTGCTTGTGATGAACATGGTCTTCCTGGCAAATGTGCAAAAATCATTCAACGCCACCTCCAATGGCCTGGTTGTCTTTACCTTGCTTGCACTCGGCACCTTTACCGCCGGCGTACATATACTTTCATGGCAAGTCTGCCTGCTGGGCGTGATCATGGCGTTCGGAATACCGGCCATGGCATGGGTCGAAAATTCGGCGTTGCTGCTGCTGCTGGTTACGGCGATCATCATCGGATTTGCCATTGTGATCTGGTGGCATTGGCGTGAGCGCAGAGCCGTTTAATGCGACAAGATCGCCGAATCCGCGATTAACGAATCCATGATTAAGAACGGGCTGTGGTCGGATCGAGCGTGGAGCCTTAAGTCTGCCTGCGACTCAGGTTTGACAAGGACTGGTGCAGTCGTTTCTGGTGCGGTGATCCCAAGACATTTGCTGAAATTGCTGCCGGATGTGGACAAGCAGCCTCCGGCAGACACCGTTGACGCCGGCGAGCGGGGATACAACATATCCTATACCGCCGATCAGGTCCCTGCTCAGGAGCGAGATATGAGCGCGCCGCCAAACAAAGATTCCGTCACGACGCGTTCTGACAGCGATGTCGTGCACTGGTTGACAAACGGCACGCGCGATGAGCGCTTCCTTGATAATATTTTCGCTGAGCTGTGTGTTCGGCTCCAGCGAGCGGGCATTCCCGTCAAGCGGGCGACGCTTCATATCCTGATCTACCATCCGCAATGGCTCGGCGCCCGGATCATGTGGGCCGACGGCATGCGCGAGGCAGAGCTTGCGCGGGTCGACTACGATGTCAGGGGGCGATCCGAATATATCGGCAGTCCCGCCAACGAAATCTTTGATGGCGCAGCCGAGGTGCGCGAGAATCTCGAACGGGATCCGGCGCTGGGCCGGAAGCACGCCCTCTATGACGGGATGCGGGCGCAAGGCTTGACCGACTACGTAGCGCGGCCGCTCTACCATACGCTCGGAAAGCGGCATATCGTGACTTTTGCAACCGACCGGCCCGGAGGTTTCGACGACGCGCATATCGCTGCACTTTCGAAGCTGTTGCCGGCTCTGGCGCTGGTCAGCGAAATCCGTGTCAAGAACCGGTTGGCGCGAACCCTGCTCGAAACTTATGTCGGGTCCCATGCCGGCGACCTCATTCTGGCCGGCGCCACCAGGCGAGGAAGCGGGACGACGGTGCGCGCCGCGATCATGATCTGCGATCTGCGTGACTTCACCCGGATATCTGACAACTGGCCGCGCGATGACGTCATTGATCTTCTCAACGACTATTTCGACGCGATATCGGAGCCGATTGCGCGACATGGCGGGGAAATACTGAAGTTCATGGGCGACGGTCTGCTTGCCATTTTTCCGCTCAGCCAGCCCTCGGCCTGCACAAATCTGCTGCGCGCCGTGGCCGAAGCCCGTCGAGCCATGGTCGCTCTGAACCAAAGGAACAGCGACACCGGTCGTGCGCCAATGAACTACGGTGTCGGCCTCCATGTCGGTGACGTCATGTACGGCAATATCGGGTCGCGCACCCGGCTCGACTTCACCGTCATTGGTCCTGCGGTCAACATGGCTTCGCGTCTCGAAGCTCTCACCAAACAATTGGGAAGAACGGTGCTGCTGTCCCGCGCGTTCGCGGACTTCGTCGAAGGCGATTTCGAACTCGAACGCGTCGGTGAATATCCGGTGCGCGGCTTCAGTGATCCGATCGAGCTGTTTGCGTATCACGGGTGAGTCTCGACCTATCGCCAGGTGCCGAGTCGCCCCCAGGGGAGCGCGGCGCTGTGTGGTCAGCAGGTCGGATCGATCATTCTACCGGCGCACGCCCGGGCTGATCGTTTCAATCGCGCTTCGATCTCGTGTAGAGACCTTCTGCCACCAGGTATCCAAAGCGTCGCGGTCACAAGGCAGACTCACGGTCATGCCTCCCGCGAATTTGATCCAATCAGCAAAACGCTGCTGGGAGACCGCGATCACCACCGGAATGTCCGAGTCGAGCGCATGCTGGATCAGATGGGAAAGTCCTTTGCCATCGCGCTCCCGCTTGCCGAAACGGTTGACGATCAAAAGGTCGGCACTGGATTCGAGCGCCTCGGCTATTCGCTCGCCTGCGTTCTGGAGCCGACCGAGGTCGAGCCGGCAGCCGCTCGCAGCGGGATCGAAATCCTGCGCCAGCAACAATGTCTCACCGCTGTGAACCAACACGGCCGACAGGCTGGAGTTCGCGCATTGGCCGGTTTGTACCATGCCGACGACACGAAGGCCGCGCGCGTTCAAATCGTCCGCAAAGTCGCGAAGAAGCGTGTCGGGGTCCTGGTGGTCTTCATAGACCAGGGCGGCGAGGTCGCATTGGGCGTCAAACATGGCCTCAATCCTTCGAAAAGAGGGGACCGCGGTAGTGGCCGCGATCCCGCGGACCATATCACATCATCAGGCGGATGCCCGGCCCGTCGCTGATCTAGACTGGGTGGACTCGGCGAGCCTTTCCTGCTGCGAATTCGATGCCGATGCCGACTGTTTGGCGCGCCGAAGGGAATATGCGGCGCCATGCCGGGATGCTTGTTGATCCAGACTGTGCCGGCTTCGATCCGTCTTGCGGCTTCGTGGGTACGCTTCAGGCTTTGCGCGAGCGTCCGACGCCCGCTTTTGACATGAAGGTTTGCTCGTGAGTCGCGCGCAGACTGCCATCGAAGCCTTGCGCCAACAAGACGAAGCGGCGGGATGTCCCTATCGCCTGCCTGCAGAAGTCACCTCGTCCTTCAGGCGGCTCGTCATCAGATGCCGGCTCGGTCCGAGGCACACAGCTTGATCGTGCCGATCTCGGGATGCGACTTTCGTACGCCGTGAGCGTCTCGGTCCCGCCATCGGCGACTACTCCAGATCGTTAATACTTAAGATGACGTATCGCATTTCAAGAAATGCGGTCCAGCCTTCGATATGCATGAAGCGCCGGGCTTTCAGTCGTTCCGGTCTTGCCTTGCCCCTTGAAACCAGGCGGGCGGACGTGTTGTTCTCCGCGCCGCCGAAGAAGGCTATCAAGTCGGAGAGAGAGCAGAATGAATTACCCCAACGTCCAGTTGTTCATCGACGGAAAATGGCGTCCCGCCCGTTCCGGAAATACGATCCCAGTGCTCAATCCGGCGACCGAGGAGTCGGTGGGAGTTGTTGCCCGCGCTGAGAAGGCTGACCTCGATGAGGCGCTGGCGGCGGCCCAGAAGGGGTTTAAGGCCTGGCGCGCGGTCTCGCCCTATGAGCGCTCCAAGGTCATGCGCAAAGCTGCCGAACTGATGCGCGAACGGGCTGACAAGATCGCGACGATCATGACGATGGAGCAGGGCAAGGTCCTCGCCGAAGCCAAGATCGAGACGATGGCCGCCGCCGACATTATCGAGTGGTTTGCCGAGGAGGGCCGCCGGGCCTATGGCCGCCTGATCCCGGCTCGGGCGCCCGGCGTCTACCAGATGGCCTTCAAGGAGCCGGTAGGGCCGGTAGCTGCCTTCACCCCCTGGAATTTTCCGATCAACCAGATCGTGCGGAAGCTGAGCGCGGCGCTGGCTTCGGGCTGCTCGATCATCGTGAAAGCGCCAGAGGAAACGCCGGCCTCTCCCGCCGAACTGATTCGTGCGTTTTCTGACGCCGGCGTGCCGGCCGGTGTGGTCAACCTGGTCTACGGCGTGCCGTCCGAAATCTCCGAATATCTGATCCCGCATCCGATCATTCGCAAGATTTCGTTCACCGGCTCGACCAAGGTCGGCAAGGATCTCGCGGCTTTGGCGGGGCTGCACATGAAGCGCGTGACCATGGAGCTCGGCGGTCATGCGCCGGTCATCGTGTTCGACGATGCCGACGTGGAGTCGGCAGCCAAGATCATGGTCGCGGCCAAATACCGCAACGCCGGCCAGGTGTGCATCTCGCCGACACGGTTTTTGGTGCAGGAAGGTGTCTACGACAAGTTCATCAAGCAGTTCGTCGACGGCGCCAAGTCGATCAAAGTCGGAAACGGTCTCGACGCCGATTCCAGGATGGGCGCGCTCGCCAACGACCGCCGCGTCACGGCCATCGAAACCATGGTGCAGGACGCCGTCGGCAAGGGCGCGAAGGTAGCGACCGGCGGCAACCGCGTTGGCAACAAGGGTTACTTTTTCGAGCCCACCGTCGTCACCGACGTGCCCAAATCGGCTCGCGCGATGAGCGAGGAGCCCTTCGCGCCGCTGGCGCTGATCTCGCCGTTCTCGAAGTTCGACGACGCCGCTGAAGAAGCAAACCGGCTGCCGTTCGGTCTCGCGTCCTACGCCTTCACCAAGTCTGCCAAGACGGCAAGCGCGATCGGGGCGGCGGTCGAAGCGGGGATGATGTCGATCAACAGCTTCGCACT
>Ga0134125_10003214_pt1 | contig 19013 bp, 13 predicted proteins | sample KB31751_FD_96464 | JGI IMG/M metagenome (GOLD analysis project Ga0134125, IMG submission 96464) | Terrestrial soil microbial communities with excess Nitrogen fertilizer from Kellogg Biological Station, Michigan, USA - KB3-175-1 | ecosystem: Environmental > Terrestrial > Soil > Unclassified ... | reverse complement strand
ATGCTGAAGCTGGTCGACCTGGCCAAGGTCGCCGCGTTCGCGAAGAAGCACGGCCTGATCCTGGTGGTGGACAACACCTTCTGCTCGCCGATGGTGCAGCGGCCGCTGGAATTCGGCGCGGATCTGGTGCTGCACTCGGCCACCAAGTACTTGAACGGCCACTCCGACATGGTCGGCGGCATCGTCGTCGCCAACAGCAAGGCACTGGCCGAGCAGATGGGCTTCCTGCAGAACTCGGTGGGTGCCGTGGCCGGCCCGTTCGACGCCTTCCTCGCCATGCGCGGCCTGAAGACCCTGCACCTGCGCATGCGCCAGCACTGCGCCAGCGCGCTGGAACTGGCCGGCTGGCTGCAAAAGCACCCGGCGGTGGAACGGGTGATCTACCCGGGCCTGAAGAGCCATTCGCAGCACGCGCTGGCGAAGCGCCAGATGCACGGCTTCGGCGGCATCGTCACCATCGAAATGAAGGGCGGCCTGAAGAAGGCACGTCGTATGCTGGAGCGCTGCGAGCTGTTCGCGCTGGCCGAGTCGCTCGGTGGCGTGGAAAGCCTGATCGAGCATCCGGCCATCATGACCCATGCCTCGGTGCCGCCGGCGAACCGCAAGCGGCTGGGCATCAGCGACGGGCTGGTGCGGCTGTCGGTGGGTGTGGAGGACATAGAGGATCTGCGCGCCGAGCTGGCCGAGGCGCTGGGTTGATCACCCTCGACGGACGGTAATGTAGATAATGGAGTAATCGATTTGGATCTTTCTGCTGTTTCCGCGCCTATGCGATCGACAGCCGGCCCATTCAGCGCTCTCGGTTCGTTCCGGTCGCTGACCCTCGAGCTGGCCAAGCGCGATGTGCTGGGCCGTTACCGTGGCGCCAGCTTCGGCTTGCTGTGGTCGTTGATCAGTCCGTTCCTGATGTTGATGGTCTACTCGTTCGCCTTCGGTTTCGTGATGAAGTCGAAGTGGCCGCAGATAGCCGGAGAGCAAGCCCATTATTCGATCATCCTGTTCGTCGGCTTGATCGTTCACGGCTTTTTCGCGGAGTGCCTGAATCGTTCACCGGTTCTGATCACAAGCAACGCAAACTTCGTCAAGCGGGTGATCTTTCCGCTGGAAATCCTGCCGTGGCCGATGGTGATGTCGGCGCTGTTCCACACTTTCATGAATTTTCTGGTGTTCCTTGCGCTGCACCTGATACTTGACCACACGATGACGTGGATGATCATCCTGTTGCCAGTGGTACTGCTGCCGTTGGTATTGCTGATGCTGGGTGTGTCCTGGTTGCTGGCGGCGCTGGGAGTCTATCTGCGCGACATCAGTCAGATTACCGGTGTGTTAGCAACTGCCATGCTGTTCCTGTCCACGGCGATGTTTCCCATCACGGCACTCCCGCCGCAATATCGCTGGCTGCTGATCATGAACCCGCTGAGCTTCATCATTGACCAAGCGCGTGAGGTGGCCCTGTGGGGGCATTTCCCCGATTGGATCGGTTTGGGCATCTATACGGTGTGTGCCTTGGTCGTGCTTTATCTGGGCCATGCGGCGTTCCGCTTGACGCGGCGGGGGTTCGCCGATGTCATCTGAAGTCGCTATCCGCGTCGAGCGGCTGAGCAAGTCGTTTCCCGTCTACGACAAGCCGATGCATCGGCTTTACCAGATGTTCTCCACGCGTTCGGCCAAGCATCGCTGGTACCGCGAGTTTCAGGCGCTCAAGGATATCGATCTCACGATTCGCAAGGGCGAGACCCTGGGTGTCGTGGGGCGCAATGGATCGGGTAAATCGACCTTGCTGCAGATCATTTGCGGCACGTTGGAGCCATCTGGCGGCACGGTACAGGTCACCGGTCGTATTGCCGCGTTGTTGGAACTGGGTGCCGGTTTCAACCCCGAATTCACCGGCCGCGAGAACGTGCTGTTGTACGGCACCGTGCTCGGTCTCAGTCGGCAGCAGGTCGAGCAGCGCTTCGACGAGATCGCCGCGTTCGCCGATATCGGTGACTTCATGGAGCAGCCGGTCAAGACTTACTCCAGCGGTATGTATGTGCGACTGGCGTTTGCCGTGGCAATCAACGTGACGCCAGACATTCTGGTGGTGGACGAGGCCTTGTCGGTGGGTGACGAGGCGTTCCAGCGCAAGTGCTTTGCCCGCATCAACCGAATCCGCGACGATGGCGCCACCGTGCTGTTCGTGTCCCATTCGGCGGGCATCGTCACGCAACTGTGCGATCGCGCCGTGCTGTTGGATCGCGGTGAGCTGCTTGCGAACGGGTCACCCAAATTCGTGGTGTCGCGTTACCACAAAATGCTGTACGTGCCGGCGGATCGCGCCGATGCGATCCGCGAAGCGATCCGCACGGAGCGCGAGGATGCTCAGCAAGCCGTCGAGATGCCGGAGATGTCCGAGGCCGATCGTCAGGACGTCCGCCTGGTGGCCTCGGTGGCAACCGAACCGAACGCACCGGCCACGGCGGATGATTCCGACATCCAAGGCTGGTTCGATGAGGGCTTGGTGCCGAAAAGCACGGTGCGTTACGACACGCGCGGCGCGCGAATTGCCACGCCACATATCGAGACGCCACAGGGGCGCAAGGTCAATGTGTTGCGTGCCGGCGATCACTACGTCTATGTATATCGCGTGGAATTCGAGGAAGCAGCCACCTCCGTGCGTTGCGGCATGCTGATCAAGACCCTGACCGGGCTCGAACTGGGCGGTGGCGCCACCAGTCTACCGCAGGACTCGATACCGCTGATCGAGGCTGGACAGACGATCGAAGTGCGCTTTCACTTCCGTTGCCTGCTTGATGCGGGCACCTATTTTTTCAACGCCGGGGTGCTGGCGCGGATTGCCGAGGAGGAAACCTATATCGACCGCCTGATCGATGCAGCGATGTTCCGCGTCATGCCGCAGGCCGAGCGCCTTGCCACCGGCTTCGTCGATTTCTGCGTGACGTCGAATGCGATCGTGCTGGACACCCGCACGGTGCAGGCATGATGCCCGGGCAATGCAATCGCAAGCAGGCCCTGCTCGTCATCGGCATGCATCGCAGCGGCACCTCGGTGCTGACTCGGCTGATCAACCTGCATGGGGTGACGCTGGGTTCCGACTTGCTGCAGGCGGCCGCCGACAACGAGACCGGCTTCTGGGAAAACCAGCATGTGGTCCGCTTCCATGAGCGGTTGCTGGCCGCACTCGGTTCGAGCTGGGACGATCCGCGCGAACTGCGCGAAGGCTGGCTCGAGCAGGTGCGGGTCGCTGGCTTTCTCGACGAACTGGTGGCGTTGATTACCGGCGAATTCGGCGATGCTCCAATCTGGGCGATCAAGGATCCACGCCTGTGCCGATTGCTGCCGCTGTGGCTGAAGGTGCTGGGGTGGCTGGATATTGAGCCGAAGCTGATCTTCGCGATGCGTCATCCGGGCGAGGTTGTGGGCTCGCTGATGCAGCGCAATGAGCTGCCCGCGGCGACGGCTTCGCTGATCTGGTTGCGGCATCTCGTCGAGCCGGTGCAAGCATCGCACGATCAGCGGCGCTGCATGGTCGATTACCACGGCGTGCTGGGCGACTGGCGTAGCAGCATGGCGCGGATCGCGGCGAATCTCGATGTGGCATGGCCGATAGCTACACCCGATTGTGCGAGCAAGGCCGATGCTCACCTGCGCCAGGATCTGCGGCATCAGCATGCAGCGACACTGCAGGAACTGCTTCCGACGGCGTGGCGTGAGGCGATGCTCGACATCCATGCCTGCAGCAGGACGCTGATGGATGGAGAGGGGAGCTGGGTCGACTTCGAGACACGGCTGCAGGCGCTGATCGGACGTCTCGAGTTCGCCCGGCCCTTGCTGGCGCAGCTGCAACCCAAATCCTGTCAGGATCGACTGTTGGCGCAGTTGGCGTTGGCCGAGCAGGGGCAAGCGACTTATCGAGCCGAGGCGGCGCGCCTGTTCGAGGAAAGCAGCGCCGCGCAACAGGAGGCGACCAACGCCATGCAGGAAACGGCCGTTGCCAAGGCCGAGATGGCCAACGCCATGCAGGAAGCAGCGAGTCTGAGAATGGAGATGACCAACGCCATGCAGGAAACGGCCGTTGCCAAGGCCGAGATGGCCAACGCCATGCAGGAAGCAGCGAGTCTGAGAATGGAGATGACCAACGCCATGCAGGAAACGGCCATTGCCAAGGCCGAGGCGGAGCAGAGCCGACAGGCGCTGGAGCGAATGCGAGAAGCGCTGCAATCCGAATTGATTGAAGCACGTGGCGAAATCGCGAAACGCAACGCGCGCATTCATGCGCTGGAACAGGTACGCGACGAGCGCGACATGATCATGGCCAGCCGCTCCTGGCGTTGGACCCGGCCGATGCGCGTTGCGTTGCGTATGTTGCGCGGCGGCGGGCGTCTTGGCGAGTCCGATCGTGCGCAATTGCGACGACGGCTGGGACGTGACGCTGAGCAGGCATCGGTATCGGCGACATCGATGCCAGCCGCCACCTCTGTTTCCTCCATCGAGACGGCGGCAGGCATGGTCGAGCCAGTGGCGCGACCTGCGACATGGCTGGCGGCGCAGTCCGCCGGCAAGCGCGACTACTTCGTGTGGGCGGTGATCGACTGGCACTTCCGCATCCAGCGTCCGCAGCATCTCGCGCGCGAACTGGCGGCGGCCGGCCACCGCGTGTTCTACATCTCGAACAATTTCATCGACCGCGCCGAGCCGGGTTTCAGCGTCGAGGCGCTCGACAGCGACGGCCGGCTGTTCCAGATCAACCTGCACCTCAAGGGCAGCCCGGCGATCTATCATGCCGCGCCCGATGCCGCGGCGCGAGAGCAGTTGCGTGCCGGCATCGGCCGGCTGCTGGGTTGGACGCGCAGCCGCGGTTGCGCTGCGCTGGTGCAGCATCCCTACTGGCTGGAAACCGCCCAAGTGCTGCCCGACTCACGGCTGATCTACGACTGCATGGATCATCACGGCGGCTTCGCCGACAACAGCGAAGACGTGCTGGCGCGAGAACATGAGTTGATGCGCGACGCCGACTTGCTGGTGGTGACCTCGGACTGGCTGCATGAGGAGGCCGGCAAGTACAACCCGCAGTGCGCGATGATCCGCAACGCCTGCCAGTACGAACACTTCGCCGCGCCGTCGCCGACGCGCTTCGAGGATGGCCAGGGTCGCCGCATCATCGGCTATTACGGCGCGATCGCCGAGTGGTTCGATCTCGACCTTCTGGAAAAGCTGGCGCGCCGTTTCGACGACTGCCTGATTCTGCTGGTCGGCGCCGACAGCACCGGCGCCCAGCAGCGCCTCAAGCATCTGGCCAATGTCGAGTTCACCGGCGAGGTAGCCTACAGCGCGCTGCCGCATTATCTCGATGCCTTCGATATCTGCCTGCTGCCGTTCCAGGTGATTCCGCTGACGCTCGCCACCAATCCGGTCAAGGTGTACGAGTATCTGAGCGCGGGCAAGGAGGTGGTGTCGATCGCGTTGCCCGAGATCCGCCAGTTCGGCGACCTGGTGCGTACCGGCACCGATCACGCATCGTTTCTGGCAGCCGTGGCCGCGGCGCTGGCGGCCAAGCCCGATGCGGCCGTGATGGCGCGGCGCCAGCAGTTCGCCGCCGAGCAGACCTGGGCGCATCGCGTGCACGACCTGATTGCCAACGTCGACGCCGTGTCGTTACCGCGGGTCAGCGTGGTCGTGGTCACGTACAACAATCTCGACCTGACCAAGGCCTGCCTGGACAGCCTCGACCGCTACAGCGATTACGCCAACCTCGAAGCGATCGTGGTCGACAACGCCTCGACCGATGATACACCGGCGTACCTGACTGCGTGGGCTGCTGCGGGCAGGGATCGGCATGTCATCCTCAACGCCGACAATCGTGGTTTTGCGGCGGCGAACAACCAGGGCCTCGCCGCCGCCAGCGGCGACTATCTGGTGATGCTGAACAATGACACCTTTGTCACGCCCGGGTGGGTGCCCACGATGGTCGGCCATCTGCGCCGCACAGTAACGCTTGGCATGCTTGGCCCGGTCACCAACAACATCGGCAATGAGGCGCGCATCGACATTCGCTACGATGACATGGACGGCATGCTGCGCGCGGCAGCCGACTACACCACGCGGCATGCTGGCCAGTTGACGCCGCTGCACACTGCCGCATTTTTCTGCGTGATGATGCCGCGTGCGGTGTACGAGAGGGTGGGTGAGCTGGACGAGGCGTTCGGCATCGGCATGTTCGAGGACGACGACTACTGTCGTCGCGTGCAACTGGCCGGCTGGACCATCGCCTGCGCCGATGACGTATTCATCCACCACAACCTCTCCGCATCGTTCAACAAGATCAAGCAGGAAAAACGCCAAGCCATGTTCGAGCAGAACAAAGCGATCTATGAAGCGAAGTGGGGAACCTGGAAGCCGCACAAGTATCGGGGGCAATAAGGTGCAAGCCAGCTATGGTTACGCCACTGCATCGCTCGCAATCAAAACTCCCTAAATCATCCGTACAGTGCAATTGCCAAACAAATGACAACACAACAAAAGCACATCCTGTGCATCGTCGGCACGCGCCCCGAGGGCATCAAGATGGCGCCGCTGATCAAGGCGTTGAAGCTCGAGCCGTGGGCGCGGGTGACGGTGTTGGCCACGGCACAGCATCGGAGCCTACTGGATCAAGTGCTGTCGTTGTTCGACATCCAGCCGGATGTGGACCTGGACATCATGCGACCGAATCAGGCGTTGCCGGAACTTACTGCGCGTCTTATCACGGCGCTTGACGAGAAGTTCGGCGCGCTGGCGCCGGACGTGGTGCTGGCCCAAGGCGATACCACCACGGTGATGGCGGCGGCGCTCGTGGCGTTCTACCGACGCATCCCATTTGGTCACGTCGAGGCGGGCTTGCGCACGCACGACCTGGACAATCCGTTTCCCGAGGAGATGAATCGGCTGGTGGCCGGGCATCTGGCGCGCTGGCATTTCGTGCCGACTGAGCGCTCGCGCCAGAACCTGTTGCGCGAGGGCATTACCGACGCGGCGATCCATGTCACCGGCAACACGGTGATCGATGCGTTGCTGGAAGTGGCGGCGACCGATTGGCCGCTGGATATTCCGCTCGATCCGAGCAAGCGACTGGTGTTGATGACCGCGCATCGGCGCGAGAACTTTGGCGAACCATTCCGCGCAGTGTGCCGTGCGATCCGTGCCTTGGTCGATTGCCATGCCGACATCGAAGTGTTGTACCCAGTGCACCCGAATCCGAACGTGCAAGCCACTGCGCACGAACTGCTGGGCGATCATCCGCGCATTCGCCTGTGTGAGCCGCTGGACTATGCGCCGTTCGTGGAGGCACAGAAGCGGGCCTGCTTGATCCTCACCGATTCCGGCGGCGTGCAGGAGGAGGCGCCCGCGCTGGGCAAACCCGTGCTGGTGATGCGCACGGAGACCGAACGCCCCGAAGCAGTGGACGAGGGCGTGGTGCGCTTGGTCGGCACAGACGAGGCACGAATCGTGGCTGAGGCATCACGCCTGCTGGACAGCGAGGATGCCTACCGTGAGATGGCGCGCGGCGTATCGCCCTATGGCGATGGCCATGCAGCTGCGCGCATCGTCCATGTGCTACGTGAGGCGCTTTGCCCGGATGCGGCTATGGATCCGAAACGTTAATCGTAGGTTGCTTGGTGAGGCTTTTCGATCCCCTCATCCTCCCAGCCACGGTCCTCCTTGACCGCTCCCTGCGCGTGCCATGTTTAGGATCAGTGGTTCAAACATGGCGTTCACGGGTTTGGCAAACGGCCTCTGATCCATGCCGGAACGGCACGTTTCCGAATCTCTTGTCCGGATGTGCAGGATGAGTGATGGACCCCATGCAAATCGGCGCGAGTCATCCAGACGGCGAGTTGTGCGTTGCCACGGACTTGAGTACAAGTCCGTGGCATGGGGAGTGGAATGACAGCACGATCTTGGGGCCGTGGCACCGCCGTGGCGATCCTTGTTATGCCGCTGGCGAGCATCGTACTGGTGTGGTGGCTGGACCCGGCCCTGCACGGCACCTTCCAATTGGGTCTGCTGTGGCGTAATGCGCTGCCGGTGTTTCTGTTTATCGTGCTGATCTATGGGCTGAGCGGGCGGCCGTTGCTGACCCTGGTGCTGGGTGGTGGTTTCGTGCGGATCGTGTTCGAGATCAATGCGATCAAGGAGCTCAACCTGGACGAGCCCCTGCTGCCAGGTGACCTGGTGCTTTGGCATCAGGTGCTGCACAACATGGGCTTTTTCGCGCATTACACGGGCCAACGCCTCGTTCTGCTGGTGCTGGCGGCGCTGGTATTTGTCGGCGTGTTGTGGGCGATCTGGCACATGGAGCGTCGCAGGCGGCGACCGCCCTGGGTCACCCGCGTGGCCTGTGCAGCACTGGCCATGCTGGCTCTGGGCACGTTGTTTCACGGCGATGAATTCTGGTCACGCGTTTATTCCGATGAGGCGTTGCCCGAGTTCGGTCTGTGGGACTCGACCGACAGCGTGCAGAAGATCGGCTTCATGGCCGAACTGGTGCGCATGTCGCAGGAGTCCCGAGTCACGTTGCCGCAGGCCGAAGCGTCGCTAGTCAGCGATTTCGCGCATCGCCATGCCGCCGACATCAAGGCGCGCATGACGCGCCCGCTGCCCGCGCAGCTGCCCGATATCGTAGTGGTGCAGAGCGAGGCCTTTTTTGACCCGGGCGTGTTGAAAGACATCGATTACGGCGAGTTTGTGCCGAACTTCGAGCGATTGGCCGCCACCGGCATCACCGGCAGCCTGACCACTCCGACCTATGGCGGCGGCACCATCCGCACGGAATTTGAGACGCTGACCGGTTATCCGATGCAGGCATTTCCGGCGATCGTCTATCCGTATTACGGGCTGGCCGCCGCATGGATGCCGACGGTGCCACGCCGGCTGCAGGCCTTCGGTTATTCGACCACGCTGTTCCATCCTTTCGTGGCCGACTTCTGGAATCGCCGGCAGGTGATGCCCGAGCTCGGCTTCCAGCACAGTTACTACCGACGGGATTTCGTAGGCGCGGCGCGTGCGGGCGAATACATCTCCGATCGCGCACTGTTCGATTTCGTGCTGACGCAGCTTGACGAGGCGCAGCACGAACCGCAGTACGCGATGGTGATCACGATGGAGAACCATGGCCCCTGGGATTTCGACGCAGGCGCACTGACCCATGTGCTTGACGGTATGCCGTTGCCGCGGGGCCTGTCGGCGGCGGGTACCCAAGAGCTGACCTACTACTTGTCCCACTTGGTCAATGGCGGCCGCGCGCTGGGCGATTTTGCGAAGCGCTTGCTGGCGCGACCTCGCTGGACGGTGTTGATGTTCTATGGCGACCATCTGCCCGCACTGCCGCATGCATTCGCTGATCTCGGCTTCGACAATAGTGGTACGAACAACCAGGAACATACCCGTTACCTGCTGGTGTCCAACCGGCCGTTGACGCCGCAACGGCTCGATCTCAATTCCTACAATCTGCCGGGCCTACTGTTCGACACCATCGGGCTGCCTGAAGACGGCTATCTCGCGCTCGCGTCCACCCTCCGGCAGGTGTGGGCGAACAATCACTATCAACATGGTGCGGCGTATGGTCAGGTGCAGTTCAACGCCGCCGAGCTGGAAGTGCGCTGCCGACACAAGTTGGATGCGGCAGGACGCTGCAGTGGCAAGCCTGTGGCTTCTCCAGCGCGCGTCACTTCTGCACCTGACGCAGGGTAAATGATACCTGTATCGTCGGCACGGACGTTGGCGCCATGCGATGATGTAACTGAAATCCATGGCGCGACTAGCGGCGGAGAGGAGGGATGGCAGCATCGTTTGTGCTGGACGAGGCTTCAGCGTTGGGTAAGCTGGTGCTGGTGATGCGTTCAGAAACAAAGTGGCCCGACTAAATGACGAACGTGTCGTACGGCTGGTGGGCGCCGCCGAAGCTCGCATAATGGCCGAGGCATCGCGACTGTTGGATGACTCAAGCGCGTATCGGAGAATGGCGCGTGCTGTCTCTCCGTATGGCGACGGCAACGCGTCACAGCGTGACAATATTGCGCGATGCCCTGCATCCAGTGCCTAGAGACATCGCTCCCAGAACGTAATCGATAAACTGCTAAACATGCGTATTCTTCTTGTCGCTTACGATTATCCCCCGCTGAATTCGCCGCAGGCAATCCGTTGGTATTACCTCAGTCGGGAACTGGTGCGTCTTGGTGTAGAGATGCACGTGCTCGCTCCGGATATTCCGGCTCGCGATGATAACAGCCTCGTTGTACCGAGCGGCGTCACTATGCATCGATGTAATGCTGGCGGTTTAGCGGGATTACTTGCGCGTCGACAGCAAGCGCGCCCGCTGGCGACCGTCTCGGCAGCACCGCAGTCTCACATTGCCAGGGCCACGCATGTCGGTTCAACCACGTTGAACTGGAAGGGGCGTCTTTACCAACGGTTAGAGCGATACCTGAGTTATTGGGTGTATCCCGATAGCCGCGGGCGATGGCACGCTTCTGCCAGTGCGGCGCTCGATGAATTGATCGAAACAATCAAGCCGGACGTATTGATCAGCTCGCACGAACCTGCCGTGACACTGCAACTCGGCCTGCAAGTAGCAGGGCGCGTAGGAGCATGGCTTGCGGATCTTGGAGACCCGGTGTTGGCTGGGTATACCCCAAAACGTTGGCGCTACCGGGCCAGTGAATTGGAGGCCCAAGTATGTAAGGTGGCCACTGCGGTCAGTGTGACTACTGCCAGCACCCGCGAGTTGCTACTGGCACGGTACGCCATGGATCCATCGAAGATATTTGTGCTGAGCCAGGGTTTCGACGATACCCTGTCGCCCACCATCGACTTGGTACGCGAGTCCCATCCAGGGGAACTGCATATGCTTTATACGGGACGGTTCTATCCGTTCCGAAATCCAACTGCATTGCTCGAAGCCGTGCTTGAGTTGAAGCAGATCAGACTGACCATTGCTGCACCCGAGGTGCGGCCTGAATATTTGGCATATGCGGCACGAAGCGATGGTCGAATAGTGTTTCTTGGCGAACAGCCGCATGCCAAGGTACTCAAGTTGCAGCAGGAGTGCGACGTGCTAGTGAATATCGGCAACGCGCTCAGTGCCCAGACCCCAGGCAAGCTGTATGAATATTTGGGCAGTGGCAAGCCGATCCTGCATTGCCATTCGGTTGAAGATGATCCAGTCGTAGGCCTGCTCGATGAATGGCGCCGTGGCTGGTCGTGTGCCAATGATCTGGCCAGCCTGCGTATTTTCCTGACAGCACTAGTTGAGGACCCGGAGCGGTTGTACGCGATACTGACGGACGACAGCCATCCCGTGCTGGCATACGGTTGGTCGAATTTGGCCCGATGCCTGCTTGCACGCTGTCGGCAAGTGGCTCAGGTTGAAAAAAGTTAGGAGCGCATTGATTAACCCCCGAATTGCCATGAAGTCGGACAATAAAATCAGCAAGTTACGCAGTGCGCGGATGAGTTGATCAGAACATCCCTAAAGCGAGGGAACTGTGGCGTTAGAACGCTGCGTGCTTTGGATTGTTGTGGCCGGCTGCACGGGTAATGGCAATAGGTGTGGCAGATAACGATGCCGATGTTGTACTTGCGGTGAGAATACATTGAGATGATTGTCGCTCAATATATGAGTCAGGCTGCGGCGTGTTTCCAGGGGCCAGCCGCAGACGGATAGTTCGGGCAAACAACCAGTCACATTTGCTGGATCCTTGGCAAGGTCATCGATCTGTTGAGCCATGCTATTGTAATAAGCCCACAGATAAGGACGCTGTTGCCAGGAATGGCGGGACAGCGGTATCTGCACCAGCAACAGGAACACGCACCCCGCGATCGGTATCCATGCGACGGCCATGCGGTGCCTGGATAGCGCTTCGGGTAACGCTTTATGCGAAGTCGCCCACATCAGCAAAAGCGCAAGCAGATGCCCCGAATATAGCAACACGTAACGTTGTTGATACAGGTAGTCGTTGCCATTGATGGATACCCGTCCGAAGATGATTCCAGCCACCCAGGCGTATGAAAGTGCCATGAGACAGACGGCCACGAAGACCGACTGGTTGTATTTGCCGCGCAGCGCACGCCACCAAAACCAGACATGTGTCGCAAGCAGGAACATTGCCATGACCGCCTGGATGCCCACCCAAGCCGTTGTGCTGATATGTGCGGATATGTTGCTGTAGGAAACCGGAAGAATCAGCGGCAAAGCCACCCATTGCCACCAGCCGCCGGTGCGGAAGCGCTCGATCAGCAAGCCAAAATGGTGTGACGTCGTTATCGACAAACCGGTGACCGGCGCATAGCGATACCCTACCCGCACCAACAGCATGCAGGCGGCCAACACAGTCAGTAATTTCCACGTGGACGAGCGTCGCTGCTCCGGGTCGCTGAATTGGGCAAGCAACAGAACGACCACCGTAACAGCCACGGCAATCAGGGCGCTGTCGTCGCTGCTGATGCCAAGCAGCAAGGTGACGATGGTTAGCATGAGGTAGCGCTGGCTGCGATGTGCATGCCAGACCGCCAGCATGAACAGCAAGATGATCAGATTGGTGACGTTCTCGAGAGCGACCAGTGGCCATGTCCAAGTCATCCCGTATCCATTCAGCGAAAACAGTACGGCGCACATGGCGACCCAGGCCAGGTAGCGGACGGCACGATCACGCTCACCTGCAACGGTGAGCCGATAGAGGATTGCCGCGCTTGCTGCTGCGGCAATCACTCCGATTACGGCTCCCACGGTGAAGTCGAGGCCGAAATAACGCCATTCGAGGAGCATCTCCAATTTGAACAGCGGCTGCGCATGATCCAGGCCAGCGCGTTTGACAAAGAAATCGGCAATACCAAGACTGCCGTCTACAGCCTTGCTCAGGAAAACGTCGAGGAAATACCACGCGTCTGACTGGATCACCGGGTTCGAACAACGAATCACAAAGCCGAGCGCATTGAGGAATGCGACAGCTGCAACCAACCATGCCGCAATCCTCACCCAATGCGTCTCGCTAAGCACGTGCCGGAATTGCTTGCTGCCGGTGTCTGTCATGAAGAGCATTCCTATCCTCCGCTGAAAAATATCGAGTGTCGCGTTGCGCCACCTGGAGGCGGGCGACGCGTTTATTATTGCTTGTTATGCAGAGGTAATTCTAACAATTCCGCGGAGTGTATACACTACTGATCTCCTGATTCCCCACGTCACGCACCCTAAGGTTGCGAGCCGATAACTCAGTGGTGGCGTGCGCGCTGTCGCACCAATGAGCTGGGCACCAGCGCGACTAGGTTGATGGGCCGCATGAGGCAGTAGCGACAAATTCAACTCCGAAGCGCACGATGGTTGAGGGATGCCTCGAAGACCTGCCTTGGCGTGCGAAATCCTAATCGCTTCTCCGTCCGGTCGTTGAGCTTGTCATCGATGGCCTGCAGTTGTTCATCGGTGACGGCGGCCAAGTCACAGCCTTTGGCAGGTACTGCCGGAGCAATCTGTTGAGGTTCCCGTTGCGGCCGCGCTGCCAGGATGTGGTGGAATCCATTACCCACGTGAGCCAGAACAGGAAGCGTGCGTCCGACGTTGGGGGAACCGCCCATATGGAAGCCGCGACGAACCTGTAGCGATAGAAAAGGCCTATCGCAGCGGCTCCGGAAGTGGCATTCTCAACAGGTCGTTAGACTTCCGTATACCACAGCAAGTTTTCTATGCTTCCTTCAACCGCGGTGCACTTCGTAGTTGAATCCACCCGGTTACATCGTGCTGCACGAATCGTCTGTAATCGAAAAATCAGGTGGATGTTTGACATCCATAGCAATCCCTCAACTGTTGAGAGGACAGCCGTGCAAGACGATCATGGTGTCAAGCGCATCTTCACGTTCTCTTGGGCCTACAATCTTTTCCAGGATCTTGTCGGCGCCACGAAGGCGCGCAGATGGGTCTGTGAGCATTTCTGGCAGGCCAAGATGGGCCAGAAGGTCGTGGATATCGGTTGCGGTCCTGGCAGCATCGTGCATCTGCTTCCGGCAGGTGTTAAGTACGTCGGCTTCGACATCAGTGATGAGTACATTTCGAGCGCGCGCGCGAAATTCGAGGGCGATCCGGACAAGGTGTTCCTGGTGGGGGTGGCCGAAGACTTTGTCGATCATCTCCCCGCGCAGATGCAGGGTGCCGATCTGGTCATCATCAACGGGTTGCTGCACCATCTCGATGACCGCGAGGCGCTGACTGCGCTGAAGCTTGCGCACGCCTCATTGGCGCCCGACGGCAGGCTGGTTTGTTTGGAAGCCTGCTTCCTTGTCAGTCAAGCACCGTTCGCCCGCTGGGTACTCAAGCAGGATCGCGGGAAGAACGTGCGCACCGAACCGGAATGGAAAACCCTGGTCGCCAAGGTTTTCGAGAAATCGGAAAGCTACATACTGACAGGGCTGTTGCGCATCCCCTATACACTGATCGTCATTGAGGCGAGGTGCTAGTGCAGGCAGATTCGTTGGTGCTCGTGGTCATCACACGCACAGTGAGCGGCTCGTGCGGCATTCGTCAGACACGAACCTGGTCTGCAATGCCATGGACGACATATTGTGCACCGAAGGGTATCCAGCCCATGACTGGCTCAAGTGGTCGTAGGAAGCCGAGCAGATGGGGAAAGAACACGATGTAACGGCAGCGGACGTTTTCAAACTCCGCATGTTGGGTCAGATCGAGCAGTTCCGAGCGCGGCAACAGAATTGCGTCTTCATCGAACGGGCAGTCCCGCACGGTTTTCAGAGTCAGTGGATTGAGCATATTGTGCTCGAAGATGAAAACGTGGCCGCCCGGTTTCAACACCCGCCTGATTTCACTCATCCAATGGGCACGTTCAGCTGGTGGTATGTGGTGGAAGACACAGGCCGCCATGACAAGGTCGAAGCTGGCGTCGTCATGGGGGAGGCGGGCATTTTCGATGGTGCGGAACGTCGCCTCACGAGCATGGGATTCGCTGGCAAGCCGGATGCTTTCGCCCGATAGATCGGCGCCGTACAGTGACGCGCCCGGGAACGCCTTGCGCAAGTGGGCAATCGTATTGCCGACGCCGCAGCCAAAATCGAGTATCGAAAGCGACTTGGCACGAGCATCGACCCCGAGCCATGAGGCCATGTATTCAGCCTTGTACGCCGCGAAATACGCTGGATCCTCCCCGCTGGTCCGGATGCTGGCCCGGTGGAGATCCGTGTATTCCTTGGCGTATTGATCGAACTCAGGTTTCACTGACTTGTTCATGGCGATCTCGTCGGATTATGGAACAATGCTCAATTCGTGCGAATGATGGTGCGCGACGCCAAGAATGTCGCCGGTATGGTAAGCACGGCGACGGCCAGCGGCGCGAACCGCTGCGGCATGTGGACCAGTTCGACCAGAATCTTGAGCAAGATCAGACCGAGTAGGAACTGCAGGAGATATACTAGTGGGTAGCGAAACGCGGAGCGCCAGCGCATGGGTTGCCGAAACACGTAGAGCGCGCTGAATACATACGACACGACGATGCCCAGTACATACGCGATAGCGTATGACACCTCGTAGCGGAACCAGTGCAGCAGTATCAGATAGCTGCCATAGCCAACAACGACATTCAATACTCCCCCGACCAGGAAACGGAGGATTTCGCCAGCGCATGCGCGATTCAAGAAGAGGCGCTGGAGCTTGGCTAGGATCATTCTCATGGAGCGGTAGTGCATTTCAACGGTCGGTCTTGGGTGAATTATCGGTGGCGATGGAACCCACGGGCATCGTTTTCCGACTGCTCGTTTCACAGTCCACGACATACACCGGTCGCCGGAATGTCGCGCCCATCAGTCGGCCCACGTATTCGCCGACCACGCCGAGTATCAGCAACTGGATGCCGCAGGCGAACAGCACCACCGACATTAGTGACGCATAACCCGGATCATGGATGCTGCCGCTCAGCCGTCCGTAGATCACATAGAGCAGGTACAGAAAGCTGAGGCCGGCCAGCGCGGCGCCGCCGAACGTGGCGATACGAAGCGGCAGGTAGGAGAAGGTGACGAAAATGTTGGCCGCATGCGAGAGCAGCTTGCGCATGGTGTAGGTGCTTTCGCCGTGCTGCCGCTGTTCGTGCGGCACGCTGACGCCGCGCGTCGACGAGGTCAGCCATGACAGCATGCCATCGATGTAGGGACGGTTGAGGCCGAAACGATCGAGCTGCTTGGCCAGCGGTGAATGGATGGCGCGAAACGAACAGTAATCCTCGTTGAGGTCGGGAAACGCACGCTTGAGCATGCGTCGCATCAGTTCCGAACTCAGATTGCGATAGACGGCATGGGTACGCTGCTCGAAGACGCCGTAGACCAACGGGTGGTCGTCGTCACCGGCCGCAAGCAAGGCGGGTACAGACTCGGGCGGATGCTCAAGATCGTCGTCCATCGTGACAATCCACTCGCCGCGAGCATGCGCGATGCCGCAGATGGTGGCCGCGTGCTGGCCGAAATTCCGGCCAAGGCGCAGTCCACGCACGCGCGGGTATTGTGCGGCGACCGTGCAGATCACGCCCCAGGCTTCGGCTTGGCCGCGGTCGTCGACCAGGATCACTTCATGATCGAGTCCTGCCGATTGCATGACCTGATCGAGTCGGCGACAAAGTTCGGGCAGGGCGGCGCTGCCACCATAGACCGGCACCACAATGGATACGTCCACGGTGGAGTCAGTATTGGTCCGGAGTGCGGGGGTCTCGTTCATAGTGTGGTCGTTTATGTGCTGCTTGCGAGAGTGGGCGAGACATCGCCGATGTCTTGGCACCGGTCAACGGCGTAATACTTGTCGATGACGCGCGCGATGTAGCCATCGCCAAGGTCGATGCCCAGACCGGCGCTCACGCTCTCGATCATGGAAGTGTCGATGCGCATGGGCGTACCTTTTCCGATGTACGAACAATTCGCAGTCTTGCCAAGCACGCGCTCGAAGATCTCAACGATCTCGGGCATCAGCAGCGAACGGGCGGCGGCGATAGAAACGGAGGCTGATTCGGCAGGTAGGTCCGTGGTCAGCCTGACACCTATCTTGACGATGTCGTCGATGTCGATCAGGTTGCGTTCGGCATGCGCCCAGACCGTGAAGTGTTTGCCGGATACGATGTGGTCCCGCAGGAAATTGGTAAGGGTGTGGTGGTTTTCCGTCCTGCCCACCACTTGCGGCAAGCGGAGTGCCAGTCCGTGTGGCGCGGAAAGCACTAGTGACTCCATCTCTCGCTTATGTTTCATGTATGGAGTGAGATCCGGCTCGATAGCTGTGACGCCGCAGCTGCCGAAGTAGACGAATCGCATTGCCTCACTGCTCAGCAACTGACACAGGAGCGTTCGTTCACGCGCGAATTCGCTGGCTCGTGTCTCAAGGGAGTTGGATACCCCGGATGCGAACACGACGACATCGGGGTTCTTCCCGAAATGTGGTTCGAAGGCACGCGCCAAGAGTCCTCTGCCGACGATCATGGGAGGCACATCCAAGAAACCATGCTGGTCATGCGGGAAAAGGCGTAATGGTCATGGCGCGTTTAGTTTCCACCGTATGGGGCGACGAATAAAGGTTTGGCTTGATTGGGTCGCATGATGCATCTCGATTCGACTCTGGCAGGATGTTGACAGCGTGCTTCCTATCCCTTTCTCGACTACCTAAGGGACACCTGTCCCTCTCAGAGCGTCTGCTCCAGTTCCGGAATGATCTTGAACAGATCCCCCACCAACCCGAAATCGGCCACCTCGAAGATCGGCGCCTCGCCGTCCTTGTTGATCGCCACGATGGTACCGGCGTCCTTGATGCCGGTGAGGTGCTGGATGGCGCCGGAGATGCCGATGGCCATGTATAGCTCCGGGGCGATGATCTTGCCGGTCTGGCCCACCTGCAGGTCGCTGGGCACGTAGCCAGCGTCCACCGCGGCGCGCGAGGCGCCCACGGCGGCGCCGAGCTTGTCGGCGAGCTTGAAGATGATGTCGAAGTTTTCCTTCGAGCCCACGCCGCGGCCGCCGGAGACGACCTTGCTGGCGCTCTGCAGGTCAGGGCGATCGCTCTTGCCCGATTGCAGACCGACGTAGCGGGTGTGGGTGGGCAGGGTCACGTCGAGCGGAAGCGCCTCGACCGGTGCAGTGTTGGCGCCGTTGGCGGCGGCCGGCCACGAGGCGGTACGGATAGTGGCGACCACCACGTGCGAAGGCTCGGCCTCGACGGTGACGATGGCGTTGCCGGCGTAGATCGGGCGCTTGAAGGTGTGGCTGCCTTCCACGCTCATCACGTCGCTGACCTGGGCCACGCCGAGCAGGGCGGCCACGCGCGGAGCGACGTCCTTGCCAAAGGTGGTGGAGGGCGCGAACACATGGCTGTAGCCGACGGCGGCCTTGGCGATCTGCGGGGCCAGCACGGCGGCGAGCGGGTGGGCGTTTTCGGCGTGCTCGGCAGTGAGCACGCGACTGACGCCGTCGATCTTCGCGGCCTCGGCGGCGAGCGCGGCGACGTTGTCGGCCAGCACCAGCACGTCGATGGACTCGGGTTTCACGGCCGCGGCGGCGCTCACGGCGCGCGCGGTGGCGGGGTTCAGCTTGCCGTCCAGGTGTTCGGCGATGACGAGGATCTTGCTCATGGCGTGGTTCCTTGTGTCTTGCTTCCCGCGAGAGCGGACGTAGGAGCGGCTTCAGCCGCGATACGTGCCATTGGTCGCGGCTGAAGCCGCTCCTACGGGTGATGTGGGAGTTACAGCAAACCCTTCTGCTTCAGCGCCGCAACCAGTTCGGCGGCGTCCTTCACCATCACGCCCCTGCTGCGCTTGGCGGGCGCGGCGTAGTGGGTGGTCTTGAGGTGGTCGCCGCTGTCGACGCCGAGCGAGGTGAGTTCGATCACGTCGATGGGCTTGCTCTTCGCCTTCATGATGTCGGGCAGCTTGATGAAGCGCGGTTCGTTCAAGCGCAGGTCGCTGGTGACGACTGCGGGTAGTTCCACCTCGATGGTCTCGAGGCCGGCGTCCACT
>Ga0134125_10003213_pt1 | contig 19013 bp, 25 predicted proteins | sample KB31751_FD_96464 | JGI IMG/M metagenome (GOLD analysis project Ga0134125, IMG submission 96464) | Terrestrial soil microbial communities with excess Nitrogen fertilizer from Kellogg Biological Station, Michigan, USA - KB3-175-1 | ecosystem: Environmental > Terrestrial > Soil > Unclassified ... | reverse complement strand
TCTATGTAGTTGTGGCCGAAAGATTGCGAACGTCTGCTTTCGGTCGAAAGCGGACGTTCTCGCGTCACCAAACGGTCGACCGAGTAATCCGCGCTTTTGAGGTCCTTTGGCCCTCGCCACATAAGGCGGCCCTCAAGCAAGCCGACGGAGCCAAAGCTATCGCGATCCGTTGGGTTGCCGCCAATGCGAATCACTCAGCTCCACTGAATCACGGCTTAGCGCCGCGCCCTAGTTCCTAGGTTTGCTGGCGCGCAGCGCTGGCTGCTATGGACGACACCAATATGCTGACGAGTATTCCCACAACAAAAATCGTAATGGATGCTGGCAACGCGAAAAACCAATTGGAAAGTTGCTGAAGGGCATCTAGGGCAAATCGCGGCTTCCGCCATCCCAGGTCCGTCCAAACTGACTCGGTTGAGAGTGCTGGCCAGTCTCCGAACCGCTGCCATTCAATGAACTGGGAACACAAGATTGAAAGCGGCAATACGATGGCGCAGACCCAAAGCGATACGGCCAAATCTTCAAGAAAACTCTTTCGACGCCGAAAACTCATCGACGTTTACCCAGTTAGTTCGGACCGCCGCCCTGATTGCACCGGAGGGGTTGCATAAGCCCAGAACAACGGCCCGGATCGCTAGCGATCAGACCCACCGTGACATTTTTGGGACGAAAACACACTGGAACTTTCGGTACGGTTAGCGACCAGGTGACCTTGGGTTCCTTCTCTGGCTTTTTCCAGCTTTTCCGCCTTCCATAGGCATTGAGATTGCCCCGCACGCGCGCCGTCAGAGACGGACTCGCAGACGAGGAAAAGCGTTACCGTGATGCGCGCGCCGATTGCGCTGCGGTTTCATATCGAGCAAGAGAACGCGAACTCTGCAGATCTTTTTTCCGAGAAAGGCCGCCGTGCCAGCGGCTAATTCCTGTCTGGCACGGCGGAAATCCCCCAAGGAGGCCACATGTTTCGGGGACAACCGAACATAGGCGTGCGCACGCGCCAATGGGAGCAACGCGCACGATCGAGATCTATGACAGAGTTTGACTAATGGAGGATTAAGAATTGCAGCAAACGCTGTTGACCTCTTCGATCCCTAAAGGTCCTTTGCATGGATTGGATCTTCACTCAGACCCCCGGGGGGTGTCTCGAGCGGCCCCGGGTTGAGAGCGCGCACAGTGGTCACACTTCACTGAAGTTTAATCGCTTTGGCATCTGATACGTCCCCTGCAGGCACGGAGGAAGCCTTTGCCCAAGCCGGTCACGCTACCTCCTGAACTCGCAAATTCGATACCGAAACTGCGGTCCAGTTTTGGTCTCCCGGAATGGGTGTTCAGCGGCTTGCTTCTCTTGACGGTGAGTCTTGGGCTCGCATCTGCCTGGATCCTGAGCACAGACGCGACTTCGCAACTGCTCTTCGCTGAGACGAGAATCTTACTCTTTGCCATGGCCGTGAGCGTCATCGCACTTTTGGCCGCCGCCGCGTGGCTTCTCTGGATGAATGCGCGCGACAAGAACATGCTCGTGGCCCAGCGACAGGTTTTCATCACCAACCAGCTGAGCTCGTTCGACAGCGCGCGCGATCCTATTATCCTCATCCATCGCTCCGGTCGCATCGAACTCGCCAATCTCGCCGCCGAAAGCCTCTTTGGCCATCCACGGAACGAGTTACATGGTCGTGATTTGTCCTCGCTCATAGAGATCGACGCGACTTCGCGAGATCTGCCCAATCGTCTTCTGTTGTCGCCCGCAGAACTCAAGGCCGGTGTGGTTCGCGAGCTATGGGGCCGCAAGGCCTCCGGCGAACGGTTTTCCATCGAGACCACGTTACGCAACATGGCGGCTGGCGACGGTGAACGGATCAGCGTTTTCATTCGCGATGTTAGCGAGCGTCGCGCCGCGCAGGACGCGTTGCGTGCCAGCGAGCAGAAGTTCCGGCTCCTGGTCAATGGCGTTTCCGATCATGCCCTCTTCATGATCGATCCAGCGGGAATCGTCACCAACTGGAACGCGGGCGCCGAGCGCATGTCCGGTTACTCCGCTGGGGAAGTGATCGGCCAGAGCTTCGTTCGTTTCCACACCGACGAGGATAATGCCGCCGGAATTCCACAACAGACCTTGACGCAAGCTCGTGAGACGGGTCGGTCAGAATCGCAGGGGTGGCGTGTTAGGAAGGACGGGAGCAGATTCTGGGCCGAGAGCATCCTCCACGCCGTTCGTGCAGATGACGGGACGCTCCTGGGTTTTGCGAAAATTACGCGCGACATTTCTGAGCGCAAGCGCATCGAACAGCTGAAGGACGACTTCGTCTCGACCGTCAATCACGAACTACGCACACCACTGACGTCGATTGCGGGTTCGCTCGGACTTCTGGCGGGCGGTGCCGGCGGCGAATTACAACCCGGCGCGGCGCGGCTGATCGGCATCGCGCATGCTAATTGCCAACGTCTGATCCGCCTTATCAACGACATGCTGGACATCGAGAAGATCCAGAGTGGCAAGATGCTGTTCAAAATGTCGCGCCTGTCATTTGCCGACGTGGCACGCCGCTCGGTCGAAGCGATGGGTGACTACGGCGATGTGCGCATCGACCTTTCTGCTAGTGAGCCTTGCGACGTTCGCGGAGACAACGACCGGCTCATTCAGGTGATCACAAACCTGGTCTCGAATGCGGTCAAGTTCTCGCCACCCAAGGGGCGTGTTGCCGTCTCGATGGAGCGGGTCGGCTTGATCGCACGCCTGTGCGTGCGTGACGAGGGTCCGGGCATCCCAGACGAGTTCCGTTCGCGCATCTTCACGAAGTTCGCACAAGCCGATTCGTCCGATACGAAGCAGAAGGGCGGAACAGGTCTCGGCCTTGTGATCGCCAAGGAGATCGTGGACCGGCATGGTGGTCGGCTGTGGTTCGAATCCGACGTTGGCCACGGCACCAGCTTCTTCGTCGACCTCCCCATTGTCGACGCGACAAGTGTTCCGAATTGGCAATCCCTGCCCCAGGTTTTGGTCTGCGAAGACGACGCAGACACGGCAGCTGTGTTGGCGCAAGTCATCGAGCGCGATGGGCTTGCTGTCGAAATCGTCGGTTCGATAAGAGAGGCCCGCGACGCCCTTGCGCGGCCCAACGCCTATCAAGCCCTCTTGCTCGACCTTGGCCTTCCTGATGGCGACGGCATTTTCTTTATCCGCGAGTTGCGCATGAGCGAGGCAACACAGAGCCTTCCGATTATCGTGGTTTCTGCCCAGGCGCAACGCGGTCGCGACGGCATCGATTCAACCGCTCTCAATGTTGTCGACTGGCTGGACAAGCCGATTGAATTCGATCGGCTGCAGCGCGCGGTTCATTTGGCGCTCCACCGCGTCAGCGCTCAGCGGCCGGTTATCCTGCATGTCGAGGACGATCACGACATTCTGCAGCTCACAGCATCCGTCCTTGGCCCTTGCGGCGAGATTGTGCCGGCCGAGAGCCTCGCGGCGGCCCGCGAATTCCTTGCGCGACGCGTACCCGATTTGGTCATTCTTGATGTGGGGTTGGGCGATGGATCCGGTCTCGAGCTTCTGCCTGATTTGAGCAAACGCTCAGAAACGCTCATTCCTGTCGTCATCTTCTCGGTGCACGATTCAACGGGTTTGTTGCTGCCGCAAGTCAGGGCTGTGATGACGAAATCCAAAACCTCGCTGCTGCAGCTGGCCCAAACGGTGCAACAGACACTCGATGCGTCCAGGCCGCTCATGGAACGAAAGATTGCCGTATGAGCGCGCTGCGCGTCCTCTACGTCGATGACGAACCGGACATCCGTGAGGTGGCGCTGCTTTCGATGCAGCTAGATCCAGACGTCGAATGCCGCGCAGTGGAATGCGCCGCAAAGGCGATAGAAATCGTCGCCGCAGCCGACTGGCTGCCAGATCTCATTCTGCTTGACGTCATGATGCCGATCATGGACGGCCCGACGGCGCTCGAAAAGCTCCGGGATCTTCCCGGAAGTGCTGCGACACCCGTGGTCTTCATGACGGCACGCGCCCAAAGCTTCGAGAAGGAACGCTTGCTCAAACTGGGCGCGGTCGCCGTTATTTCCAAGCCATTTGATCCTATGAGCATTGCCAGGCAGTTGCGCGCCATCCACGCCGCGGCGACGGCATGAGCAGCTTTGATGCCACGATGGCCACACTTAGAGCTCGCTTCGTTGCGCGTGCCGCTGAGGATCTGCTCAGACTGCGCGGTCATCAGAGCGGGATGCCGCTTCCCCGGCAGGACCTACACTGGCTCGCCCATCGCCTTGCGGGTAGCGCTGGCCTGTTCGGTTTCGATGAGGTCGGCCTTCTCGCTGGTGAACTTGACGATCGACTCGCTAGCGGGGGCGACGCGACGACATTGCGCGAATTGCTGACAGCTCTGGAAGGCGTTGTTTCGGAGAACCACTCCGCAGACTAGGCGGAGTGCGGCAACAGCGACTCGACGCGCTCGAGGAATGCCGCTGGTTTGAACGGCTTTTGGATATGCGCGTCGGCTCCAAGTTTGCGCGCGAAATCCAAGAAGTTCACTTTGCCGGCGATTGACGAGCCGGACATCACAAGGATCGGAACAAGCGGAAAGCGCTTCTTCATTTCCCGAATGGTCTCTAGTCCGTCGCGCTTGGGCATCATGATGTCAGTAATAATGAGTGACGGTGGATCACGCCCGATCAAGCCCATGCCTGCATCGCCATCGTTCGCCTCGAGCACCAAGTAGCCGCGCGCGCTAAGAAGGTTGTTGATCACCTGACGCACCAATTCGTCGTCATCGATCACGCAGATGGTTTTTGTATTGTCGCAGTTCATTCTGCTCAACGACCAGGCTGGCAGTCCTGGCTATCCTTGCTCGCATGCGCTTCAAGGGTACGCCGACAACGCTAGAGCCGACAACGCTAGAGGAGCCTATTTCAGCAAATTTGATTTAACGAACTGCTAATCACCGACCCACAACTCAACAACGGCTGAAGAGTAGTCAACGGTAACATTTTGTCGAATTCAAAATTTCTCGTGCGCCGGCCGCGCGGCGGTGGAGCGGCGCGGACTGACGCTGGGATGGATTCCGTATCGGCGATATATTTGCCCTCGGGCGGCGGATAGCGGTGCAACGCGACGCGCTGTCAGAATTCGACCAATAGTGTGGATTGCGACAAATGTACAAATACACTGGCCCACTCCGCACCGACCCAAGGCACACTTCCATAAAAACACTCAGCAATTGCGCCATTTGTGAACCCCTCCCGCTCGACGGGGGAGATAATGCTATCTCGTTTTTGAGCCACACTTTGGGCACCACCCTAGAACTGGGTTCCATTGGGCAGCAACAAAATCGTGCCGGCTAAGAAAACGAGCGTCAGGAGGAAGAGCGCCAGGCAGATGTAAGCATTTGATGTTTGCCAATCTCTGACTATGCCGAACACAGAAGTTTCAGCGTAATCTTGCGGATCGTGGCGTTAGTCGCCGTGTCAATCGTGCCGCTCGCCTCGAGTGAATATCCGTAACAATCTTCATCTGGCGCCAGTGCGTTCTTGATCCCGCATACACCGTTGATGCGAAAGAGGCGCATTCCGTTCGCAAGGAACCGATGCACTTTTAAATTATTGCATGGGTCTAAGACGCGGCCAAATTCCCAGTTCTTTGGCATCACGAATTGAATTAGCGCTTTGTCGTCGTTGAGCAGGTCTTTTTCTTGCCCGAAAGCGGGGGGCGAAGCAGATAAGAGGGCAGCCAGGACCGCCATGATTGATCTATGTGTCATGCAATCTCCCCAGAGGGCGTTGCGCGGGTCGCAAGGCATGCGATGTCCCGCTTCCAAGTTGCTCCATCGAGGATCGTCGAAGTCCATGTTCAAGAACCATCTCAGTGTTCAATGCTTGGAGCGTTTGCAAATCGATCAACTTGGGCAACCAGAGCGGAATGCGTCCGCTCACCCGGCTTGGCGCACGCTTCTTCCATGGCTCCCACAAGGCCAAGAAAGGCCAGAACATGATCCCTTGGCTGGGCTGAGGGAGTAGCTGCCAGAGTTTTCCCGTCGACTTTTGCAATCAAAAGAATTTCGGGCGCATCCGTTGGCGGTAATGCCTTGAACGGATGGGGTACCGCACCGCGAAGCATGTCTTGCCATAGTGCAACAATGCGGCTGCCGAGTGCACCATCCAATTGAACCGAGCATCGCTCCATCTTGATCCTGCGATAGCCATCGGCTGGCAGGCGCTTGTGATGCAACTCCCATTCCTGAGCGATGCCACTTGAGGTGTACTGCCACAACAAGCGCGTCGATCTAATGGAGAACAGGCGCCAGCCATCGCCCAGGGGCCGCAGAGCCAATACGTACTCCTCACCGGAAAACGGGGCCAGCACGACCTCGCGCACGAGCACGGAGGGCGCAAACGCTTCCGGCATCGTCTTCTCGACAATGGTCGCATATTCATCGTCCGAATCACTTGTCGAGTTACCTGCGAAGCCGGTAGAGATCGGAATGAGCGTGTCCGGCTCCATGCCATGCAAAGTCACAGTCACTTCACCTGTGTTAGTAGATGGCACAGCGGGGTGAACACTCTGCGCCGACGCTGGCGACAGCCAAGCTGCGATTGTGATCGCAAATAGAGCGGTTTTCATTTCAGCCACACTTTAGGCACCACCGTTAACTGCTCAGACGATCTCGATCACTCGGGCGGCGAACGCTTGCGGTATTTTGCTAGAATCTCTTGAACGTAAATCAACAAGACAGGGATAAGTGCGGTTGGAGGCAAAATCTCTAGAAAAAACAAGATTGTGTTGCGAACGTGCGTGTCAAATAGTGGCGCGTATCCAAATGTCCAGACAAGATATAGAAGCAAGAGAATGTATGTCAGCAACAAGCCCAATACGATCGCCACATAATACCTTACGAGCTTTCGGACCATTGTCTGTTTCCATGCGCATCCACCCCAATTTCAAGGCGATATGCGGGTCATGATTCAATCTTCGCCACCAATTCCTCTAACTCAATCTCGCTGAAATCTCCTACCAATTGAGCCACAATGAAGAGGCCTTTCCAGATCGCCAAAACAGCAAAAATGCTGCGAACAAGCTCTGGGTCCTTTGCGTCTTTGAGTTCCTGTAGGCCAAGCTGCGCGAGCTGCTCCAAGGCTTTTTCATATTCAGTGCGAAGATATTCGGGCAGTGCGGGATTGTGACCATTTCGTCGGGCGCCATCAATTGTTGCGACCAACGTGTATGTGTTCCAGTGAGTGATACCTCTGGCTGCATAAATTCGGACCAAATGAGGCACTGCAGCGTATGACGCAACACCTACATCGCTTTGGTGATGAAGTTCATTCCACAATTCTTCCCATGCGACCGACTCGTTGCCGCCACGTTCGAGCGCTCGGAGAGCATTGCGAGGATCGTAGGGTGTGCGGTATCCCCCTTCCAAGTTGCTCCATCGAGGATCATCGAAGTCCATCGGCCTGTCTTACTTCCACGTTTTGTTGTTTCGGTTTGCCTTCCGCACACCACCAGCCCTCTCAGGAGACCACAATATTGGCGCGCTGTGCCGTGAGAGTGACGCGCCCCCATTCCCCTTCAAGACAATATCGCCCTTCGGGTTCGATCTCGAAGGCATCGATGTTGCCGTAGTCAATTGAGCCGTCAGGATCGCGAAGCGGCTTAAACTGGCGCTCTTCCCAATTGACGTTGCCGGCACCCTCAAATGTCAGCGTGCCATTTCGATAACAGTGTTGATCGGTTGACCCACTATCGGATTCGTTACGAGCGCGTCGCTGAAATGATCCACAACCGCTGCAATGACGAAGACGCCGCCCAACCGTTCGTAGAGGCTCTTTTCAGGCACCAGTTGCTCGGCTGCGTTTCCCCTTCCCGCCGTCACAAGTACAGCTACCTGGGCGGAAGTTAGAACTAGTCCGGCCGCCACACTTCGTCTGGTTACTGAAGTCGATGCCTTCTGAGTCATGGTCTCCTCCTCGTGAACTCGCTAGGCCAGGTGTATTCCGGGCCGGGATTACTCGGTGCGCGAACGAAACAGTCATTGGCCAATGCCGTAGGGGATTGTTGTGTAAGATAAGCTAGGTTGAGAGTGACAATCACCGTTGAAGCTCAAATCGCCTCAAGAGCTGAGAAATAGGCCTCTTGAACGACGTCCTCAGCTTCCGAGCGGTTTCTGAGATCGTGACGCTCGCATCGGTGTGACCACCTCCTGCATAATTGGATGCCGGCGCGAGCCAAAGGTTCCCGCTGCTGGAAAAAATCGCCTGTCAGACCGGACTGACATGCGCGCGAGTGTTTTCAGAGCGCATATCCGCGCACACTTCAGGCAAACTCCAAGATGGGCCCCATTTCGGTTGGTTATATGCCGACAAACGAAACGGATGTGGTGGTTGAAGCTGCACTGTCAACATGGTTGGACGCCCGCCCTGCTATCTACGGGAACCTTCTTGGCGTCGCGGCGTCCAATGGTCTGAGAGGCGACAATGAATGCGCAGGCAAAGCAAGACTATGAACAGCTTACCGATCTTGAGCTCGCCGCTTGCTTCGCTCGCAAAGAGCCGTTGGCCGTCCGCGTGATTACAAAACGCAACAACCAGCGCTTGTTCCGAGCTGCGTGGAGTGTACTCAGGAACCGGGCCGAAGCTGAAGACGCAGTGCAAGAGACATATCTTAGCGCCATGCAGGCTATCAACGAGTTCAAGGGTCAATCGTCGCTTTCCACCTGGCTCACGCGGATTGTGATCAACAAGGCTTTGACGCGCAAACGTGCATCAACGCGTCGGGCAAAGGCTCTCACCAGCGATTCGGTTTTAGTCATGGATGAATACCGCGAGAAACTCATGGGTTCGCCGGAGCGCAACTCGTCGCCTGAGGCAAGTGTGATGCGAAAGCAGCTCGGCAAGATCCTGGAAAGCTCCGTCGCGCAGTTGCCCGATGATTTTCGCGTCGTTTTTGTCTTGCGAGAGGTCGAAGGACTGAGCGTTGAAGAAACAGCAGACGTTCTGAGTATTCTACCGCAGACGGTCAAGACACGCTGCCACCGAGCGCGCGGCCGATTGCAACAAATGCTCGATCCGGAATTGCAGGGTGTGCTTGGCGAGGCGTTTCCGTTCGCTGGCGCGGACTGCGAAGCCCTGACAATGCGTGTGCTGAAACGTCTGGGCCTCTCGGGCGATACAAAAGATGGAGAACTCTCATGACTCAACTGGTCGCAACGAACTCGCGCAGGTCGATTCTGACAGGCACAGTTGCCACTCTTTCCGCAGCAGGAATGCTGGCTCTTCTTGACAGGCCTGCATCCGCCGCCGGCACGTCGGCGAAAGCGGGAAATTCGGCGCAGGATGTCCAACTTCTCAATGCTGCGCTTGGTCTCGAAGATGAGGTATCGCGGCATATCAAATCGGAGCTGAGAGCAAGTTGCTGTCCCCGGAAGTTCTAAAGACTGCCTTGACGTTCCAGGGACACCACAAACAACATCGCGACGATTTGATTGCCGCCATAAAGCGCCTTGGCGGCTCACCAGTTAGCCCCAAGGCGTTGAAGGATTATGCGACTGAACTCGGCGCGGCGGCGTTGAAAGACCAGGCGGGCGTGTTGCGTTTGGCGCTCAAGCTCGAGCGCGGTGCGACAAATGCGTATCTCGGGTTGATACCATCTTTGGCGCAATCCGACCTCTACTTGCTGGCCGCGCGCACCGCGGCCGATGAAGCATTTCATGCTGCGGTGCTCGGTAATGCGTTGAACGAAGCGATACCGCAGAAGGCGCCGATGTTCGGCTGATTGTCCGGGATGGCGTGAGATTGTTATGCGATCAGTTGCTCATGCCGTGCGGGTTTTGTTGACGACATTTCTCATAGGAGCCGCCCCTGCGGCGCAATCGGCTCCTTCGCCTCATCCTGCGCCGCAGACTGCTCCGCTCCCCGACAGCCCCTCCCGGGGAGCGGAGATTTACGAGGCCAAGTGCGGAGCCTGCCACTCGCTGGATTTCAACCGTGTCGGCCCGAAACATCGTGGAGTCTTTGGTCGCAAGGCGGCTAGTGTTCCGGGCTTTCACTATTCCTCCGCTCTGAAAAAGCTCAATGTCACCTGGAACGCGGTGACGCTCGACCGCTGGCTCCAGAATCCCACAGCGATGGCACCCGGAACGGCGATGGGCTTTCGGCTGTCGGACCAGAGCGAGCGAGCAGATGTGATCGCCTACCTCAGGCAACAATCGGCACAGCACAAATAGTGGGACAGCCGCTTGTTTCAAACGAGGTCGACGGCGCGAATGTCCACTTTGGGTCGAAAGCGGACATTCTTGCGATGGCGTTCTCCACACGAGTAGTCCATTCCACTATTCGTCGATGGACTTCGGAAAAGGCCTATTGTTTGCTCCAAACGAGGGTCACTCGGGGAGGTTGGCTGAAATGGGCGGACAGGTGGCTTCAATACTTTACGCGGTGGCGATGATAGCCGTCATAGTCGGAGTAGATGTTGCATTTTTCCGAGACCGATTTTGGGAACGGTTAGCGGTAAATATTGGAATCATGCTGGTGTTCGGAGCTTTCTACTGGAGATTCTTGAGAGCGCCATGAACAAGACGATGCCGCCTTTTCGCTACGATTGTCCATCAATGGTGCTAACTCCTGCGACCGCGAGACTGTAATGGATATTCGACGCTACAGCATTGGCCCACGTTCTTGGAAGACCCTGCGCGAGCCGACCGGGCGCTTACCGCTCCAGGCGTAACAACGATGGTCGCTATTGAATCTGGCGAGCTTGTGGGATTTGCTCAGCTTCAAAGCGATGGCGAAATACAAGCGCATCTATCGCTAATCGCGGTCGACCCTCAACACCGCCAAAAAGGAATTGCGCGCGATCTTATTGTCAAGGCGCTACGGCAGGCCGGGGGACTTCGGATCGACTTGATTACCGAAACCGCAGACGCATTTTATGCCTCCCTTCCCCACTCTCGGCAGTCAGGATTTCGACTTTATCCCGAATACACCGGCCCCGACCGCAATCAAAGCGGAGTCGTTTGGAGTAAAGGGCGAAAGGTCAAAGGTTGAACTGAATTTCGGGGCGCGGCCAGTTCATCTGTACCTGTCAAAGGGCCAATCGGCAGACAGTGGCACGGCGCTCCTTACCGCTCCAACGTCCGCTTAAACGGACGTTGGCAGATTGGTGCTTCGATGCTTCGCTATGTCTTACTAAGATTGCTAGCGACTAGTGCACTAGCTTCAACATCTGATTTAGCCCAGCCAAGACAAGCGGCGCGGTCAAATCCGCCGTCACATGGCAGATGACCGCCGACTCGAGCCCATAGACGCAGAACAAATAGCCAAACACCACACCAGCCCAGGTCTGCGGAGCGATCAACGTCGAAACGATCGGACCCGCAAGTTGCGCCGTCTCAAGATTTTCGGCGACATGCACATATCCGAATAGAAGCCCCGACACGATGATGGGGAGCCAGAAATTGAACAATCCGCGTGGGTTTGTCTGGGGTGTCAGCTTCAGGACAACCCACACCAACACCGATATGAGACCGAGGCGATAAACAGATTCTTCTGAAAATGCAGCTCCGATTGCTGCGAGCGGATAGAGCGCCGCCAATTCTATGAGAACGGATCTCGGCAAACTCGGACTGTGCAGCTGGCTGCCCAATTTCGATGTAACACCAAGACGGGTCGCGGCAAGCGAGACGACTATCGTCACGAGCAAGCAAATGAAGACTCCAGCCAGCGCGGGTCGCCATATTGTCCGCGGTTTGTGCGACTCCTCACCATACAGGCGCCGTTCAAGCCACGGCGCATTTGGTAATCCCGTTCTGTGGAAAACGAGAAGGCCGGCGATGACCGCCGCAAGCTGGAGCACCATGAGCTCATAGCCCCAAAGGCTGAAGCCAGCACGTGCACCAGGCGCGCCGAATGTTTGAGTTGCCAGGAGTCCAAACGGTAATTTGATCGCATATCCTATGACAGCCGCCGCGAGCAGAATAGCTGACTCCCGCCATGGATAGGTTGGCTTCAGATTACCTTCCACGAAAGCCTCGCACTTGTCGGTTTGCTACCCACTGACTGGTTGGGCCAGTCGGCGGCGGAGGAAACGGCTGCTCCAAACAAGGAGCACGAAGCTAGTGCTGATACCCAAAGCCGGCGATGCCAGCAAGTACTGCGCTGGAGAGAGCTTCACCGCGAGCAGAACGTGCACACTGCTCATCACCATCAGGGTGACGCCCCACACCAGAGTAAGCGTGGAAAATGTGCTTGGTTCACGTGCGAGCAACTCGCCCAGCCGCGCATGCTCGGCATGGCCAGCGGCAACAAGTTGCCTGACGAGAAGAAGAATGAGCGGACGGCCTACCAGTACCGAGATCACCAGCGCAGCGCCGATCAAGAGGCCATCGAGGGAACGCAGGACCAGCGCCGTGACGATGTTCTTCGCCAGCAGAGTGACGACGATGTGGATGATGAGCCCGATCATCGACAGAGCTGCAATCGCGTCCAAGCGGCGCAGCCGCACGAAGCCTGCAATCAGGCCGATGACCGGAAACACCGTTGCAGCGAGCAGCGGCGCGACGCTGTCCGGCGGGAAATGCGGTTGCAAAGTACGGAACAACAGAAATGGGCAAAGCGCATTGATGAACACGCTCTGCCCGATATTGCGCAGAATGGCGCGGCGATCAACTGCTGGCCTCTGTTGGTTGGCCATATCGGCACTGTCCCGCGCCATGGTGGTCCGCGCAAGTGATAAGAGCATTACGCATTTTGGCCACGACGGAGGACGAATAACTCTTTCTCTGAAGTTCTTGAGCAAAGTCGCCTACCCAACTCGTACGCCATGCTTTGGCAGTCGAATGGCCGCTTTGGGTCGATGGCGGACGCTCAAGCGGCTGCTCAGGTTTTCGGAATCCTGCATGCGCCACGCACTTGATCCCACCCAGGCGAGGAATCGAGCAATCGCAGGATAGTTCTGCACGTCTCTTCCGGACGCGGTCAAATCGGTGAACAGCCGGCGAGCGGTTGCTCAGATTGCGCGTTTGACCCCTACGATTTATGGCATCGAGTGTATGTCAGGCTTCATGCCGTTGAGGTCAACGGGAACTGATACGTGCTCTTGGACCACGTACCAATTGCCCTTCACTTTTCGATAGACATCAGTAACGCGTACCGTCATGTCAGAAGCCGCACCCTTTTGGTCGGTCCCTACGACACGCTGAATGCTGTGCGAATAGCCGATGGTGCCGTCGGTCGAGACGGCGAGGTCACTAATCGTGAAGGTGAGTAGGCCTTTGTAACCTGCGAGTAAGTTCTGCCAGTCCTTCCGGTACGCGGCGATTCCCACATATTGCCGCGGCGGCACAACGTCGAAGACAAAAACCTCTGGCGCGTAGGTCTTCATGATGCCGTCGAGGTCCTTGGCGTTGAAAGCTTGCGCGAAATGATCTTCGAGTTCCTTGATCGCGGTCTCATCGCTTGACGGGGCAGCGGCGGCTCCCGTCAAAGAACACATCGCGATAGGCGCGAACGCAAAAAGAATAGCTAGGTTCGGTCTCATGAATTTTCCCCTCTCTTAGTCTTGAAGTCGAGCCATCATACGATTGCGCGGGGCGGTCGAAAAGATGAGAGCCCCCGAGAAAGGTTCAGATATGACGATGGCTGATTTCGTTCAACGGCTCAGCCGAGGTCGAGTGTCCGCTCTGGGTCGAAAGCGGACATTGGCAATCACGGATAAAGGGAATGATTTTTTCTGGTCAGAAAAAGTCATTTGGATCGGCAATACGGGTGTCAATTGACTGCCGGAACTTCCCAGTGACTTCGCGAGGACACGACAAGTGGCTTGTTATGTTTCAAAAGTCATGGGTCGCGAACACGTGCATTTCAATGTCCGCTTTCGGCCCAAAGCGGACGTTCGGCGACGCTGGCTCCTCGCTTGCGCTTACCAATCAGCGCCGCCAAATTGCTCCGATTAGGTTGCCACAGTAGATCATTGCTCACCTCTCAATCGTTGGAGCTCCTTATGGTCAGAGCCGCGTGTCACTGCGGGACTGTTCGCATCAGTCTGGACCCCGCGCCGAGTTGGGTGTTGGACTGCAACTGCTCGATCTGCCGTCGTTACGGAGCGCTCTGGGCTTGCACCTGGGACTTTCTCGGCAAGCGGAGTCTTCGCGCGATCCTCATTCAAGGAACTGATGCGCTTGAACCTTACATCTGGGGCGACCGCGAAATCGGCTTCTGGCGCTGCAAGATGTGTGGCTGCGTCACTCATCACACGGCTCTGAACGAGCCGGCCAAAATCCGCGGAGTAAACGCGCGACTCGGGGGACAGGGGGAGAGTATGAGCGAGAAAGGTACACAGCGTCTCGTGAGTCTTTTGTACCCGTTCCAGGTCCTGCTCAAGCGTGTGCAGGGTGTCGTCCTGCATTGTGAACGATCTGTCTACAGCAAACGCCTTGAGCATGACATTCACGCCGCACTTTGCGTTCTCGAGAGCATCTTGGCCGTCATCTTCAGCTCTCAGGGCCGCTTTGCGACGGTTGTTTGCGCTAAAATCGTCAGGTGGCATGGACATCTCCACGTGATCTCAACGCCTAAGCTTGAGCACCGCTCGGGGGTCGCTCGCATTCACCCACGGAAGATCAGAATTATGACACAGAACCGATCCTACGTAACCGCCGGCAGCAACAGAAAGGATATTCCGTCACTAATGAAGTGCGCGATCATGTTGGAGGCGAGATCGCGGCGCCAAATATACATGATCGTCAGAACGAGGCCGCCGAAGCCTGCGATGAGCAGCTGTGCCCAGCCCCAGTATCCGAGATGCGCGTAAGTGAACATGCCCCATGAGATGACTGCCGCAAGCATAGGGCTAGCGGTCAGTTCTTTGATCCGCTCGATCGGATACCCGCGATAGAGAATTTCTTCTGCGACGGCGGCGCGGGCGACCAGCGCAAGACGATAGACGAACGGAGTCTGAACAATTCCCGCGGCCGCTTTCTGGTCGAGCTCGAGATGCAGCGCCGGAAATACGATTGCGTAAACGACGCCCGCGCCCGCGAACAGGATGAGTCCCGCGCCAATACCCCACACGAGGCTCATCCATGTCGGCTTCTTCAACCCGATAGAGCCGAGGGACTTTCGTTCCACGAACACCACGTAGACAAGCATGGCTGTGACGAGAATCCACCACGGCAGCTCTCGCCCCACGAAGGTTCCGAAAACTCTCTCGGTATAAGTGGACAGGCCGAGCTCGGCGACGACCAACGCCAGAAACAACCCAACGAGGATTTGGATGCGCCGTGCGGGCGTCATGGATCGGATCTCTCCTATCGAAGCGTGCCAGGAATACGAAGGAAGCGGACCCATGCGTCCTCTCCGGCCACTGGCGCACCGCTGTAGCGGTACATCTCGGGCGGGGCCCAGTGCGCCGCATAGGCGGGGAAATCATTCAAGGGGAATCCGCGAAGCCAAAGACGTTCCGTGGTTAAAATCGGTACCTCGTGCATTGGACGTCACGCTCTACTTACCGCTCGGCCACACCAAGTCCGAAGTTTGCGAATTGCGGCCCTGCCACGGACGATTGGTTGGCCTTGCGGCACGATAGTAGCGTCTTCACTCCAAAATGAGACTGTCTTATCAATATCTCGACCGGCCGCTGCATTTTCGGCCCACTCGGCATCGCGCTGCAGAAGTTTGTCACCTTCCGCCCTAACATCGAAGGGCCGAGGTGAGCACCCAAAAAGCGTCAAGGTAACTCCAACGATTGAGAAATATCTGAGGGACAGCATTGATCGAACCCCAATGCACTATTTAATCGGAACGAGTTTAATTCGGTTGAGACAGTTTCCAAACAGCTTTGCACTACACGGTTTGAGCAGGCTCGACGCTATTAGTGGGCACGGTCTTGAAAAATCTGCTCACGCTTTTCGGAGCCTAATCTCATAAGGCTCGAGCGACTTTCGTGGAAGAAGCAGCCTCGATCCAGGAAGTCGAGGCGACGAGACCTTTGACGCAACGCTCTCGCCGGTGTCCGCTCGAGGTCGCATGGGGTCGTACAACGATGCTGTTCGCCTGGCGGAAGATTGCCGCAATGTAATCGCCCATCGCGGCACCTTTTGAATTCCTGAGCGTTCTCATTTAGTTGGCTAGACGCGGGCACCCGCGTAAGCGCTGTGGAGTGCGCGTTCCGAAACGAAAGAGATTGCCTCAATGCCCGACAACAAGCTTCTCGGGGGGCAGAAGGCCCTCGTGACGGGTGCAAATTCCGGAATCGGTGAAAGCGTAGCGATAGCCCTTGCTCAAGCGGGCGCCGATGTTGTCATCAACTATATCGACGGCGACGATGCGGCAAACGAAGTTGCTGCGAGAATCGAAAAAGCGGGGGTCCGCGCCATTGCACACAAAGCCGATGTCTCAAATGAAGCTCAGGTCGCTGAGATGTTCGATAATGCCGTGCGCAGTTTCGGCACAATAGACATCCTGGTCGCCAACGCCGGTATTCAGCGGGATTCCACATTCGCCGACATGACTCTGGAAAAGTGGAACAAGGTTTTGGGCGTCAACCTCACCGGTCAGTTTCTCTGCGCTCGCGCTGCGATACGCGAGTTTCTGCGTCGTGGCATCGTGCCTACCGTCTCGCGCGCGGCTGGCAAGATCATTTGTATGAGTTCGGTCCACCAAGTCATTCCTTGGGCGGGTCACGCCAATTACGCGACGTCCAAGGGCGGCATAAAGTTGCTGATGGAAAGCATGGCACAGGAACTGGCACCCAAGCATGTTCGGATCAACGCTATCGCGCCCGGCGCGATTAGGACACCGATCAACACCTCGGCCTGGAATACTCCCGAAGCACTCAGGAGCTTGCTGACCCTTATCCCTTATGGCCGGATCGGTGAGCCGGAAGACATTGCGCGCGCAGCTGTATGGCTAGCATCGGATGATTCCGACTATGTCGTCGGCACCACGCTGTTCGTAGATGGCGGCATGACACTATATCCCGGCTTCGCGACAGGCGGCTGAGATGCTCGACGGTGCGAGGCACCACTACGACGTTATCGTCATCGGCAGTGGTTCCGGAGGCGCGGTAAACCGGACGCTGACGATAATCGCGAATGCGCTACGCGTCGCCGACATCATTAAGCGGAGGCTTTCAGTATGACTGCTTCCTTCTCGTGCGACTTGAACGGCCGAGCATCCGCGCTGCCGCACTTCTGGGAGCACACAGTCGGCAGCGGTCATGCCACGCTCGCGCTAAGGGCGGACTGGCAGGCCCAGATAAAGGTGGCGCATGACGAGTTAGGCATGAACCATGTGCGGTTTCACGGCATCCTTGACGACGATATGGGGACGTTGATCGGCGAAGGCGATACCTTGTTCTATTCGTTTTTTAACACCGACCAGATTTTTGACTTTCTTCTTTCGATCGGGATGAAGCCATTCGTCGAGTTGAGTTTCATGCCCTCGATACTGGCGTCAGGTGAACAGACCGTCTTTCACTATAAGGCCAATGTCTCGCCTCCTCGCGATCTAGCGCAATGGGCGGTTTTGATCCGCAAGCTGGTCAGCCATTGGGTGGACCGTTACGACATTGCGGAAGTGCGCCAGTGGTATTTCGAAGTCTGGAACGAGCCTAATTTGACGGCTTTTGGCACGGGAAAGCAGAGCGACTATTTCGAACTTTACCGTTATACAGTCGAAGCGATCAAAAGCGTTGACAAGATGCTGAAGGTTGGCGGCCCAGCGACGGCTGCAAACGCGTGGATAGATGACTTCGTGGCGTTCTGCAAGGCCAACGGTCTGCCGGCAGACTTCATCAGCACGCATCATTATCCCACCGATGCGTTTGGAAAGCCGGGCGATGATACAATCACGGAGCTCGCCGACAGCACGAGGAGCGTCTTGCGGGAGCAGACCCGAGAGGTACGACGGAAGGTAGGAGATTTGCCCGTCTATTACACGGAGTGGTGCACGTCCTCAAATCCGCGCGATCCGATGCATGACGATCCCTATGCCGCCGCGTTCATCGTCAAAACAATCTTCGAGGCGACTGGGTTGGTGCAGGGCTACAGCTACTGGACGTTCTCAGACATCTTTGAGGAGAATTACTTTCCATCGCTTCCCTTTCAGGGCGGCTTCGGCCTACAGACCATTCACGGGATCGCCAAACCCTCGCATCGTGCCTTCCAGTTGCTGCATGCTCTGGGAACCGAGACGATTGAGGTGAGCGGCGCCCATGCCACTGTGGATGCCTGGTTCGTTCGAGGAGATCAGAAATCGACGTTGATGCTTACGAACTTCGCGTTGCCGCGGCATCCGATTAAGACCGAGCAAGTGCAGTTCAACTTGTCTGGCTGCCGGCCACCAACCGAAGTGCGGGTGCAGCGCATCGATCTGGAACACGCGAACGCAAAGCGGCGCTGGGAACAGTTCGGCAAGCCGGAGTACCTGAATGCCGAAACCGTAGAGGAATTGAAGGGCGCATCTTGTCTGCGCGAAGAGCCGCTGGCCTTCGATCATGTGGATGAACGACTCAAGCTGGAAATCGCCATGCCCCCGCAAGCTGTGGCCGCCGTCCATTTCTCGCACTAGGTTTTCTGGATGGAGAACCTCGCTGAATTGTCCGACGCCGCGCTGGTGACACGACTGCAACTCGGCGCATTCTCCTATTTCACTGAGTTTCAAGACCCCGTAACGGGGCTAGTGGCGGACACATCGCGCAAGGATTCGCCCAGTAGCATCGCCGTCGTCGGCTTCGCGCTCTCCTGCTTTCCGGTCGGGGTGAGGAACGGTTGGATAACGCGCTCCGATGCGGTGCGCCGCACGCGACGAGTCCTGCGGTTTCTAATGCATAGCGAACAAAGTGAATATGCTGACGCAACCGGCTATAAGGGGCTTTATTATCATTTCCTCGACATGAGAACGGGCAAACGCGTCTGGCACTGTGAGTTGTCGCTGATTGACACCGCGCTGCTGATGGCCGGGATTCTGGTGGCCACTGTTTATTACGACGGCGACGGCGACGAGGTTGAAATTCGCGAACT
>Ga0134125_10003212_pt1 | contig 19013 bp, 15 predicted proteins | sample KB31751_FD_96464 | JGI IMG/M metagenome (GOLD analysis project Ga0134125, IMG submission 96464) | Terrestrial soil microbial communities with excess Nitrogen fertilizer from Kellogg Biological Station, Michigan, USA - KB3-175-1 | ecosystem: Environmental > Terrestrial > Soil > Unclassified ... | reverse complement strand
CGTGGAGAGCTCGCTGGAGAACCACGCGCTGGGCAACCTGCTGATCGTGACGCTGTGGGAGCTGCTCGGCGACGCGGTCGCCGGGCTGCGCTGGGCCGGGGCCCTGCTGGGAGCCCGCGGCGCCGTGCTGCCCATGAGCACCGTCCCGCTGAACATTTCCGGCGAGGTCCTGACCACCGGCGACGACGGGAAGCTGGTCCGGCGCCGGATCGAGGGCCAGGCGGAACTGGCGGCCGCCGGCAACGACACACTGGTCAACAACGTGACCCTGGCCCCCACGGACGCACGGGCCTGCCCCGAGGCGCTGGAGGCGATCGAGCTGGCCGACTGGGTCATCCTCGGCCCCGGGTCCTGGTACACCTCGGTGCTGCCGCACCTGCTGTTGCCCGAGATCCGCGAAGCCCTGCAGAACACCCCGGCCCGGCGCCTGCTGACCATGAACCTGGCCACCGATACGCAGGAAACGGCCGGCATGACGGCCGCGGCGCACCTGGACGTCATCGCCCGGTACGCCCCCGACCTGAAGATCGACGCCGTCCTGGCCGATCCCTCGTCCATCGACGACGAGCAGGCCTTCACCGCGGCGGCCCGACGACTGGGAGCCGAGTGCTTTTTCGGTAAGGTGGCTAGTGGGCATGATCGCGCCGTCCACGAGCCGTTGCGGCTCGCGGCGGAGTACCAGGACGTCTTCGAGGCGTTCTCCCGGAACCCAACGCGAAGTGAGGAAGAGAAGCCATGGCACTGACCGCTTCGGTCAAGGACGAGCTGTCCCGGCTGGACGTGAAGAAGTCCTCCGTCCGCAAGGCCGAAGTGTCGGCGACCCTGCGTTTCGCCGGCGGGCTGCACATCATCTCCGGACGCATCGTCATCGAGGCCGAGGTCGACCTGGCCGCCACCGCCCGGCGGCTGCGCCAGGCCATCGCCGAGGTCTACGGCCACAGCGCCGAGATCATCGTCGTCTCCGGGGGCGCCCTGCGCCGCGGCAGCCGCTACGTCGTGAGGGTCGTGCGCGAAGGCGAATCGCTGGCGCGCCAGACCGGCCTGCTGGACGGACGGGGACGGCCCGTCCGCGGCCTGCCCTCGGTGATCGTCAACGGCTCGGCCGGGGACGCCGAGGCCGTGTGGCGCGGCGCCTTCCTCGCGCACGGCTCGCTGACCGAACCCGGACGCTCCTCGGCACTCGAGGTGACCTGCCCGGGGCCCGAAGCGGCCCTGGCGCTCGTCGGCGCGGCCCGCCGGCTCGACATCGTGGCCAAGGCCCGCGAGGTGCGCGGCGTCGACCGCGTCGTCATCCGCGACGGCGACAGCATCGCCGCGCTGCTCACCCGCATGGGGGCCCACGACACCCTGCTGGTGTGGGAGGAACGCCGCATGCGCAAGGAGGTCAGGGCCACCGCCAACCGGCTGGCCAACTTCGACGACGCGAACCTGCGCCGCTCCGCCCAGGCCGCCGTCGCCGCCGGCGCCCGGGTCGAACGCGCCCTGGAGATCCTCGGTGACGACGTCCCGGACCACCTGCAGTACGCCGGCGCCCTCCGGGTCGCCCACAAGCAGGCCAGCCTGGACGAACTGGGCCACCTGGCCGACCCGCCCATGACCAAGGACGCCATCGCCGGCCGCATCCGCCGGCTGCTCGCGATGGCCGACCGCCGCGCCGCCGAGCTGGGAATACCCGGCACCGAGGCGAGCGTTACAGCAGATATGCTCGACGGCTGATTCTGCCGCTGGATTTCCGTGCCCCCGGGCCGGGATGCATTACCCACCAGCACGACCGGACCCCGGACGTGCACGACGAATGGAGGAGAACATGGTCAAGTACGAACTTCCCGAGCTGCCGTATGACTACGCTGCGCTGGAGCCGCACATTTCCGCGCGGATCATGGAGCTGCACCACAGCAAGCACCACAACGCCTACGTCACCGGTGCCAACACCGCACTGGAGAAGATGGCCGAGGCACGTGACAAGGGCGACGCCGCCGGCGCCGCCAAGCTCTCCAAGGACCTGCAGTTCAACTTGGGTGGCCACGTCAACCACTCCATCTTCTGGAACAACCTCTCCCCGGAGGGCGGCGACAAGCCCGAGGGCGAGCTCGCCGCGGCGATCGACGATGCCTTCGGCTCCTTCGATGCCTTCCGCGACCAGTTCACCGCTGCCGCCACCACCATCCAGGGCTCCGGCTGGGCCATCCTGGCCTACGAGCCCATCGGCGGGAACATCGTCGTAGAGCAGATGTACGACCAGCAGAACGGCGTCCCGGTGGCGACCACCCCGCTGCTCATGCTCGACATGTGGGAGCACGCCTTCTACCTCGACTACCAGAACGTGAAGGCCGACTACGTCAAGGCCTTCTGGAACATCGTGAACTGGGCCGACGTCTCGGCACGCTTCGCGGCCGCCCGCACGGGCGCCAAGTCCCTGGTCGTCCCGGGCAAGTAGCCGCGGCAACCCGCCGGACCACGCGTCCGGCACGACGGGCAAGTAATCTTGCTCACACATCCGACGCCGAAATGGCGTAGGATGTGGCTAACGGCTCCGGCGGGCCCCGTATCCGGTTTTCCCCGGATCGGGAGCCCGCTGGACCGGCCGGCCAGCAGGCCGTCGACACAACGGGGTGTCCAACCAATTCACCAGCCACCCCCGCGTCAACGACTCCTTACCCGGAGCACGGTGGTGGCAACCATCCGGCAAGGAGAATATTCACGTGACTACCCGTGTTGGCATCAACGGTTTCGGGCGCATCGGCCGCAACTACCTGCGCGCCGCGCTCATGAACCAGGCAGACCTCGACATCGTCGCCATCAACGACCTGGCGGACATCGAGAGCCTGGCCATGCTCCTCAAGTACGACTCGGTCCTGGGACGCCTGGCCGAGGACGTCTCCGTCGACGGGGACAGCATCCTCGTCGGCGACCGGCGCATCCGCGTCCTCTCCGAGAAGGACCCCGCCCAACTGGGCTGGGGGGATCTCGGCGTGGACATCGCCATCGAATCCACCGGCATCTTCACCCAAGCCGAAGGCGCCCGCAAGCACCTCGAGGCCGGCGCGAAGAAGGTCATCATCTCCGCCCCCGCCAAGGGCGAGGACATCACCATCGTGATGGGCGTCAACGACGGACAGTACGATCCGGACCAGCACGACGTCATCTCCAACGCCTCCTGCACCACCAACTGCCTCGGCCCCGTGGCCAAGGTCCTCAACGACCAGTTCGGCATCGTCGACGGCCTGATGACGACCATCCACGCCTACACCGCCGACCAGAACCTGCAGGACGGACCGCACCGCGATCCCCGCCGTGCCCGCGCCGCCGCGCTGAACATGGTCCCGACCTCCACGGGTGCCGCCAAGGCCATCGGCCTGGTGCTCCCGGAGCTCAAGGGCAAGCTCGACGGCTACGCCATGCGCGTGCCGGTCCCGACCGGCTCGGCCACCGACCTGACCGTCACCCTGGCCCGCGAGGCCTCCGTCGACGAGGTCAACGCCGCCTTCCGTGCAGCCTCCGAGGAGGGCCCGCTGGCGAAGTACCTGAGCTACAACGAGGACCCGATCGTCTCCAGCGACATCGTCACCGACCCGCACTCGGCGATCTTCGACGCCCCCATGACGAAGGTCATCGGCAGCACCGTGAAGGTCGTCGCCTGGTACGACAACGAATTCGGCTACTCCAGCCGTCTGGTCGACCTGACGGAATTCGTCGGTTCGAAGCTGTCCTAGCAGCGGCGATCCGATAGCCTGAAGCCATGACTTCCCACACTCTCGACGAATTGCTCGCCGATGGTGTCCGCGGGCGGCACGTCCTGGTCCGAAGCGACCTGAACGTGCCGCTCGACGGTTCCACCGTCACCGACGACGGCCGCGTCCGCGCGTCCCTGCCCGTCCTGTCCAAACTGTCCGACGCCGGTGCCCGGGTCATCGTCATGGCCCACCTGGGCCGGCCGAAGGGCACCCCGGAACCGAAGTACTCCATCCGGCCGGCCGCGGACCGCCTGTCCGAGCTGGCCGATTTCGACGTGAAGGTCGCCGAGGACGTCGTGGGGGAGAGTGCCCGCTCGCTGGCCTCCGGCCTGGCCGACGGCGAGGTCCTGGTCCTGGAGAACGTGCGCTTCGATCCCCGCGAGACCAGCAAGGACGACGCCGAACGCGCCGCCTTCGCCGGCGAGCTCGCCGCGCTGACCGGCGGCGACGGCGCCTACGTCGACGACGCCTTCGGGGCCGTGCACCGCAAACACGCCTCCGTCGTCGACATCGCGGCCCGGCTGCCCGCCTATCAGGGCGACCTGGTCCGCACCGAGGTCGAGGTCCTGCACCAGCTCACCGAGGCACCCAAGCGCCCCTACGTCGTCGTCCTCGGCGGCTCCAAGGTCTCGGACAAGCTCGCCGTCATCGACAACCTGCTCGGACGCGCCGACCACCTGCTGATCGGCGGCGGCATGGCGTTCACCTTCCTCAAGGCGATGGGCCACGAGGTCGGCACGTCGCTGCTCGAGGAGGACCAGCTGGACACGGTCCGCGGCTACCTCTCGCGCGCCCGGGAGATCGGCTGCGACATCATCGTGCCCACCGACGTCGTCGTCGCCTCCAGGTTCGGGGAGGATGCCGAGCACGAGGTGCTGCCCGCCGACGGCATCGAGTCGGGTCGCTTCGGCGCCGCCGGGCTGGGCCTGGACATCGGCCCGGCCTCGGCCGAGGCCTTCGCCAGCTACATCCGCTCGGCGAACACCGTGTTCTGGAACGGCCCCATGGGCGTCTTCGAGATCGAGGCCTTCGCCGGTGGGACGCGCGCCGTCGCCCGGGCCCTGGCCGACTCGGAGGCCTTCAGCGTCGTCGGCGGCGGCGACTCAGCGGCGGCCGTGCGCACCCTGGGCTTCGACGAGGACGATTTCGGCCACATCTCCACCGGGGGCGGCGCCAGCCTCGAATACCTGGAGGGCAAGGAATTGCCCGGCCTGACCGCACTCGAAGGGAAGTAGCCGTACATGACGACCTCCACCAACGGGCAGTACGTCCGCACGCCGCTGATCGCCGGCAACTGGAAGATGAACATGGACCACGTCCAGGGCATCACGTTGCTGCAGAAGCTGGCGTGGACCCTTGAGGACGCCAAGCACGACTTCGGCCGGGTCGAGGTGGCCGTCTTCCCGCCGTTCACCGACCTGCGCGGCGTCCAGACCCTGGTCGCCGGCGATGACCTGCCGGTCGTCTACGGGGGACAGGACCTCTCCCCGGAGGACTCCGGGGCCTACACCGGAGACATCTCGGGCGCCTTCCTCGCCAAGCTCGGTGCCCGGTACGTCCTGGTCGGCCACAGCGAACGCCGGAGCATCCACGGGGAAACCGACGAGCTGCTCTCCCGCAAGGTGGCCGCGGCCTACCGCCACGGCCTGGTGCCGGTGCTCTGCGTCGGCGAGGGCCTCGAGGTCCGCCAGGCCGGCCACCAGGTCGAACACACCCTCGAGCAACTGCGCGGGTCGCTGGCCGGGCTGGACGCCGCCCAGGCCGCCCAGCTGGTCGTCGCCTACGAGCCGGTGTGGGCCATCGGGACCGGGGAAGTCGCCGGGCCGGGGGACGCGCAGGACATGGCAGCGGCCCTGCGGAAGGAACTCGCCGGGTTGTACGACGCCGACACCGCCGCCGGGATCCGGCTGCTCTATGGCGGCTCCGTGAAGGCCTCCAATGCGGCCGCCATCCTGCGGGGGGCCGACGTGGACGGCCTGCTCGTCGGCGGTGCCAGCCTGGATGCCGCGGAATTTGCTAACATTGTCAGGTTCGAGCACCATCTGGTGACGGACTAGCCGGCTCCCGGCCGATGTCGACCGAAAGGTAGTAGTGGAAGCACTCAAGATTGTCCTGCAGGTGGTGTTGGGACTCGTCAGCCTCCTGCTGACCCTGCTGATCCTGCTGCACAAGGGCCGCGGCGGGGGCATGTCCGACATGTTCGGGGGCGGCATGACCACCAGCCTCGGTTCCTCCGGCGTCGCCGAACGGAACCTCAACCGCATCACGATCGTCCTGGGCTTGGTCTGGGGGGCCGTGATCGTGGCCCTGGGCATCATCATGCGCTTCAGCGCCGAGTCCTGACCCGGCCTACCCGGCCCAACGCACCAGGGCGGTTCCCCGCGCGGGAGCCGCCCTGGCGCGTTTTTCCGTATCCGCCGTGTCCGCGCGCCGACTCGGCAGCCTCTCAGCGTTCGCTGGCGGTGACGCTGCGCAGGTTCGTCTGCGCCAGGCCCTTACGCAGCACCTCGCCGAGTACCTCGTCCGGGTCGAGGCGCCGGAGTTCCTCAGCCAGGCACACCGACGTGTTCCGGCGGGGGAGGGAGACCCGCTGCACGGGCTGGCCCGGCTGGTAGAGTTCCGCGACGTCGTCATGCGGCCTGGTGAGCACCACGTCGCCGTCGGAGCGCGAGAAGCGGACGCTGCGCACCCCCGTGCCGCTGGCGGAGGCGGCGATGGTCACCGGGATGTCCAGGCACAGGGTGAGCCAGGCGGCCAGCAGGACCACGCTCGGGTTCGCGGCGGCGCCCTTCACCGTCGCAGCGGTCAGCCGCGCCGGGTCCAGCTGGTCCAGCACCGCCGCCAGCTGGGCGCGCCAGAGCGTCAGACGCGTCCACGCCAGATCCGTGTCGCCGGCGACGTAGCTCTCGGCCAGGTCGAAGAGCGCCTGCTGTGGTTCGTCGGCCGTCCGGCTGTCGGTGATGCGCCGGTGGGCGATCTTGCCGATGGCGGTTTCGGAGGCCGAGGCCGGCATGCCATGCGGCCACCAGGCGACGATGGGCGCATCCGGCAGGAGGAGCGCATTGACCAGCGACTCGTTGGCGGTGGACAACTCGCCGTCGGCATGGAGCACGATGACCTCGGACGCGCCGGCATCGCCACCGACGCGGATCTGCGCGCTGAGCTCGGTCGGGGCCGCGGCGTCGCCCTCGACGACGACGATGATGCGGCAGGGGTGTTCGCGGCTGGCCAGGTTCGCCGCGGCGATGGCCTCCTCCTCGAATCCGGCCCGGGTCACGACAACGAGCGTGAGGACCCGGCTCAGGGCCACGACCCCGCCGGTCTCGCGCAGGTTCATGACCTTCTTGGCCACCTTCGAGGTGGTGGTGTTGGGCAGGTCGACGATCATGGCCGGCGCCACGTCCTTCCATCTCGGGCCAGGAGCTCGTCGGCCGAGGCCGGTCCCCAGCTTCCCGGGGCATACGGTTCGGGCTGCTCATCCAGGCTTTCCCAGTACTGCTCGAACGGGTCGAGGATCTGCCAGGACAGCTCGACCTCCTGGTGGCGGGGGAACAGCGGCGGTTCGCCGAGCAGCACGTCGAGGATCAGCCGTTCGTAGGCCTCGGGGCTGGACTCGGTGAACGAGTGCCCGTACCCGAAGTCCATGGTCACGTCCCGGACCTCCATCTGCGTGCCGGGCACCTTGGATCCGAAGCGGATGGTGGCCCCTTCGTCGGGCTGGACCCGGATGACCACGGCGTTCTGGCCGAACTCCTCGGATGCGTTGTCGCGGAAGAGCAGGTTGGGGGCCCGTTTGAAGACCACCGCGATCTCGGTGACCCGCCGTCCCAGCCGCTTGCCGGCCCGCAGGTAGAACGGGGCCCCGGCCCAGCGGCGCGTGTTGATGTCGAGCCGGATGGCGGCATAGGTCTCGGTGCGCGAACGGGGGTTGAATCCCTCTTCATCGAGGAAGCCGGTGACCTTCTCGCCGCCCTGCCAGCCGCCGGTGTACTGGCCGCGGGCCGAATGGCGCGAGAGGTCCTCGGGCAACTTGACGGCGGCCAGGACCTTTTCCTTCTCGGCGCGCAGGTCGTCCGCGTTGAAGGAGATGGGTTCCTCCATAGCGGTCAGGGCCAGCAGCTGCAGCAGGTGGTTCTGGATCACGTCGCGGGCGGCGCCGACGCCGTCGTAGTAGCCAGCCCGGCCGCCGATGCCGATGTCCTCGGCCATGGTGATCTGCACGTGGTCGACGTAGTTCGCGTTCCACAAGGGTTCGAACAGCTGGTTGGCAAAGCGCAACGCCAGCAGGTTCTGGACGGTTTCCTTGCCCAGGTAGTGGTCGATCCGGAACACCGCGTCGGGCGGGAACACCGATTCCACGATCGCGTTCAGCTCACGCGCCGAGGCGAGGTCGTGGCCGAATGGCTTTTCGATGACGACCCTCCGCCAGGGCGCGGGTTCACCGTCGTCGGGTCCGGTCGCGTGGCCGTCGGATGCCTGGCCGTCCACCGCCGGGGCGGACACGGCCTGCTCGAAGTCGTCGGCGGCGGCTCGGACGGGGGCCGTGCGGATCTGGGGGGCCTGGGCCAGTCCGTGGCGGGAGAGCTGCTCGCAGACCTGCTCGAAGGAGTTCGGGGGGATGGAGAGGTAGAAGACGTGGTTCCCGCGGGTTCCGCGCGTGACCTCGAGCTCGTCCAGGGCCTCGCCGAGCCGGTCGTAGGCCTCCTCGTCCCCGAAGCCGCCGGTGACGAACCGGAAGCCACCGGAGAGCTGGGCCCACACGGTCTCGTTGAACGGTGTCCGGGCGTTGGCCGTCACCCAGTCGCGGGCCTGGGCCACGAAGTCCTCGGCCGACCAGTCCCGGCGCCCGAAGCCGACGACGGCGAAACTCGGGGGCAGGAGCCCGCGGTTGGCCAGGTCGTAGACGGCGGGGATGAGCTTCTTGCGGGCCAGGTCGCCGGTGACACCGAAGAACACCAGGGCCGAGGGCCCGGCGATGCGGTTCAGGCGGCGGTCCCGGCGGTCGCGCAGGGGGTTGTGCGCGGCGGTGTCTGCCATGGGCTACTTTCTGTATCGAGACGGGCTCGTGGCGGGCGGCGACAGCGTGCCGCCCGCCTTCTGGTGTCTACCGGTGGAGCCCGGGCAACGCGCCGATGGCCGCGCGCAGTTGGCGGATTCCCTCGTCACGCGAGGTCAGGTGCAGGCGCAGGACCGGGCGCCCGTGGTCCGCCAGCACCTGGGCGTCGCCCATGGCCTGAGCGGAGATCAGTTCCCCGAACGTGAAGGGCCGGTCGGGGATGCCGAGATCGGTGTCCGAATCCGCGGTGATCTGCAGGTACACGCCGATCTGCGGCCCGCCCTTGTGGAACTGGCCCGTCGAGTGCAGGAACCGCGGACCCCAGCCGAAGGTGGTCGGCCGGTCCGAGGCGACGGCCAGGTCCTCCCGGATGGTAGCCAGGTCCGGGTGCCCGATCCGGTCGATGTAGGCCTGGACGCTGACGTAGCCGTCCGCGGGCAGGGCACCGAGCAGGTTGGCCACCGCATCGGTGACGCCACCGGCGCCCTCGAGCAGCCCGGGGGTGGCCCGGATCTCGATGTCGCCGTCGACCAGCTGGGCGGGCTCCGGCGCCGGTGTCGCGTCGAGCAGGCCCCGCGCGGCGACCTTCGCAGCCTCCACGTCGGGCTGGTCGAAGGGGTTGATCCCCAGCAGCTTCCCGGCGACGACGGTCGCGTACTCCCAGAGCAGCAGCTGGCTGCCCAGCGAACCCGACACGTACACGTGGGTGCCCGCGGTGGCGATGACCGGGTCCTCGTCATCGGCGACCAGGTGCACCAGCAGCACGTCGTCAGCCTGGTGGACGGTTTCCTCGGCCCCCGGTTCGACGACGACGGGCAGGAGCCCGGTGCCCAGCTTGCCCGTGGATTCGGCGATGAGCTGCTCGGCCCAGTCGGCGAACCCGACGATTCCGGATCCCTCGTCGACGAACACGATCTTATTGCGCAGGGGAGCCGTCCCGCCCAGGGCAGCCCCCAGCGACAGCGCCAGGTTGTCCTCGTCGTCGTCGGCCAGGAACTCACCGGCTTCCTCGGCCTCGTCGAGCAGGGCGTCGATGTCGACGCCGGCCAGGCCGGAGGGCACCAGCCCGAACGCGGTCAATGCCGAGTAGCGGCCCCCGACGTTCGGGTCCGCGTTGAAGACGGCACGGTAGCCAGCCTTCCGGGCGGCCTCGTCCATGGGCGAACCGGGGTCGGTGACCACGACGATGCGCGAGGCGGCATCGATGCCGGCGTCCTCGAAGGCCTGGGAGAACACGCGACGCTGCGAGTCGGTTTCCACCGTCGATCCGGACTTCGAGGAGACCACCAGCACGGTGGTCGCCAGGCGGTCCGTCAGGGCGTTTCCGACCATTTCCGGGTCCGTGCTGTCCAGGACGACGAGTTCGACGTCGGCCGTGGCCGTGATGACCTCGGGGGCCAGGGACGAGCCCCCCATGCCGGCCAGGACGATGCGGTTGATCCCGTCGGCCTGCAGTTCACGGCGCAGGTCCAGGATGGAGTCGACCAGGGGGCGCGAGGTCTCGGCCAGATCGACCCAGCCCAGGCGCTTCGAGGCCTCCGGCTCCGCCTCGGGGCCCCACAGGGTGGAGTCCTTGGCGGCGATGCGCGAGGCGGTCCGGTCGGCGACGAGCTGCGGGACGTGGTTCTCGATGGCCTCGAGGGCCGCACCGGTGGCGGTGAACCCCAGGGCGCTCATGCCGAAGCCTGGCCGGAGGACGCGATGGCGCTGCGGACGTCGGCCAGCAGCTCGCCCCAGGCGACCTCGAACTTGTCGACGCCCTCGGTTTCGAGCTGCGCGACGACGTCGTTGTAGTCGATGCCCTGGGCTGCCAGGTCGTCGAGGACCTGGTTGGATTCCTCGTAGGTCCCGGTGACGGTGTCGCCGGTGATCTCGCCGTGGTCCGCGGTGGCGTCGAGGGTCTTTTCCGGCATGGTGTTCACGACGTGCGGGGCGACGAGCCCGGTGACGTACAGCGTGTCCGGCAACGCGGGGTCCTTCACCCCGGTGGACGCCCACAGCGGACGCTGCGGACGGGCCCCGGCGGCGGCGAGGACGCCCCAGCGCTCGGAGGAGAAGTCCTCCTCGAACACCTGGTAGGCCAGGCGGGCATTGGCCAGTCCGGCCTTGCCCTTCAGGGCGGTGGCTGCTTCGGTGCCCACGGCGTCGAGGCGCTTGTCGATCTCCGTGTCGACCCGGGAGACGAAGAACGAGGCCACCGAGTGCAGCTTGGAGAGGTCGTGCTCGTTGTCCTTGGCCTGCTCCAGGCCGGTCATGAAGGCGTTGATGACCTCGCGGTAGCGCTCCAGCGAGAAGATCAGCGTGACATTGACGCTGATGCCCTCGGCCAGGGTGGCGGTGATGGCCTCGAGGCCCTCGACGGTCGCGGGGATCTTGATCAGGACGTTCTCGCGGTCGACCTTGGCGTGGAGCTTCTTGGCCTCGGCCACGGTTCCGGCCGCGTCGTGCGCCAGCCGTGGGTCGACCTCGATCGAGACGCGGCCGTCGATGCCCTGGCTGGCCGTGGCCACAGGCGCGAACAGGTCGCAGGCGGTCGTCACATCGTGGGTGGTGATCTGGAAGACGGCCTCGTCGACGTCGGCCCCTGCAGCGGCCAGTTCGGCGACCTGCTCGCGGTAGTCGGCGTCGCCCTTGGCCAGGGCAGCGGCGAAGATGGACGGGTTGGTCGTCACGCCGACGACGTTCTGCTCCCCGATGAGCTTCTTCAGCGATCCCGAGGTCAGGCGGGAACGGGAGAGGTCGTCGAGCCAGATGGAGACTCCGGCGTCGGAGAGTGCCTGCGTGTTGGGGTTGCTCATGGGATGGGTCCTTCCGTGTGTGGAATGGGGTCTCGGACGGCCCGCCGCCACCGGCGGACGGGCCGTGGGGCCGGCCGCCCCGGGGGAGCGGCCGGCCTGCTGCTATTTGGCGGCTGCGATCGAGTCCCGCGCTGCCTGCGCGACGGCCTCGGCCGTGATGCCGAATTCCGTGTAGAGGCGCTGGTAGTCGGCGGAGGCTCCGAAGTGGTCCAGCGAAACAATGCGACCTGCATCGCCGACGAGTTCGCGCCAGCCCTGCGCCACGCCGGCCTCCACGCTGACGCGGGCCGTGACGGCTGCGGGAAGGACGGATTCGCGGTACTCCGCATCCTGGCGGTTGAACCATTCCAAGGAGGGCAGCGAGACCACGCGTGCGGCGATGCCCTCTCCGGCCAGCGCCTCGCGGGCCTCGACGGCCAGCTGGACCTCGGAGCCGGTGCCGATCAGCACGACGTCCGGATCCACCACCTGTCCATCCCGCATGGCCTCGACGAACACGTAGCCGCCCTTGGCGACACCCGCGGCGGGGCCGAATCCCGGCTGGCTGCGGTCGTAGACGGGCAGGTTCTGCCGGGAGAGCACCAGGCCTGCGGGATTCGCCGTGTTCTCGAGGACCGTCTTCCAGGCCCAGGCGACCTCGTTGGCATCGGCCGGGCGGACGACGTCGAGGTTCGGGATCGCGCGCAGCGAGGCCAGCTGCTCGACCGGCTGGTGGGTCGGTCCGTCCTCGCCGAGGCCGATGGAATCGTGCGTCCAGATGTAGATGGACGGCACGCCCATCAACGCCGATAGGCGGATGGCGGGGCGCTGGTAGTCCGAGAAGATCAGGAACGTGCCCGAGAAGGCCCGCGTCGGGGAGGCCAGGGTGATCCCGTTGACAATGGAAGCGGCAGCATGCTCGCGGATCCCGAAGTGCAGGACCCTTCCGTACGGGTTCCCCTTCCACGAATTGGTCTGCTTGGTCTCCGGGATGAAGGAGGCAGCGCTTTCGATGGTGGTGTTGTTCGACCCGGCAAGGTCAGCGGACCCGCCCCACAGCTCGGGCAGGACCTCGGCAATGGCGTTGATCACCTTGCCGGAGGCCGCGCGGGTGGCCAGTGCCTTCCCTGCCTCGAACTCGGGGAGCTTGGCTTCCCATCCGTCGGGAAGACGGCCGCCCTCGAGGCGCTCGAGCAGGGCCGCGTTCTCCGGGTTCGCGGCCTTCCAGTCGTCGAAGGACTTCTGCCACTCGGCATGCAGGTCGGCACCGCGATCGGCCACCTTGCGCACGTGGGCCAGGACTTCGTCGTCGAGGGCGAAGTGGGCCTGCGGATCGAAGCCGAGTTCCTTCTTCAGTGCCTCGAGCTCATCGGTGCCCAGCTTCGAGCCGTGGATGCCGCCGGTGTTCTTCTTGGTCGGCGACGGCCAGCCGATGACCGTGCGCAGGGAGATGATCGACGGGCGGCTGCTCTCCGACTTCGCCTCGTTGATGGCCCGGTGCAGGGCCTCGATGTCCTCGACGTATTCGCCGGTGTGGGTCCAGTCCACGCGCTGGGTGTGCCAGCCGTAGGCCGCGTAACGGCCCAGTACCTCTTCGGTGAAGGCGACATCCGTGTCGTCCTCGATGGAAATGTGGTTCTCATCGTAGATGACCACGAGGTTGCCCAGTTCCTGGTGCCCGGCCAGGGAGGAGGCCTCGGAGGTCACGCCCTCCTGCAGGTCGCCGTCCGAGGCGATCACGAAGATGGAGTGGTCGAAGGGGCTGGTCCCCGGTGCGGCGTCCGGGTCCAGCATGCCCCGCATGCGGCGTTGGGCGTAGGCGAAGCCCACGGCGGAGGCGAGGCCCTGGCCCAGGGGGCCGGTGGTGATCTCGACGCCGTCGGTGTGCCCGACCTCCGGGTGGCCCGGGGTCAGCGAACCCCAGGTGCGCAACGACTCGATGTCCTTCATCTCCAGGCCGTAACCGGAGAAGAAGAGCTGCAGGTACAGCGTCAACGAGGTGTGCCCGGGGGAGAGGACAAAGCGGTCGCGGCCGATCCACTGCGGGTCGCGGGGGTCGTGGCGCACGTGTTGCTGGAACAACAGGTACGCCGCCGGGGCCAGGCTCATGGCGGTGCCGGGGTGGCCGCTACCGACCTTTTCGACGGCGTCGGCGGCGAGGACACGGATTGTGTCGACAGCCTTACGGTCCAATTCCGTCCACGACAATTCCCGAACGTCTGACTGTGGCGCCACGCGGCGGCCCCTCTCTCTGGTCCTGTTTAGGCGGTTGGGTGCCGGACGAGTGAAGGTGGTGGAAGCGCAGATGCTGCACGCCCGTGTATGAATACTAAGCCTCAGCGCTCCGGCACATCGCCTCCACCCTATCGCCTTGGAATGGGCGTTGGCCTGTTTGTGCCGATAATTTCCCGGGGCGTTCGCGCTGGGGTGAACGGCCTCCAATTTCTACAAGGCGTAAAAGGGTATGATGGACGTTGTCTGTGTATTCCCCGCGAAGAACTGAGTGGCATGTCCGTGAAGACCTTACCGACCGACGCCGAGCTCGCACCTCGTGCGTCACGTCAAGCCGACGAACGCTTCGGCGCTTTCCTCGGCCGCAAGGCCAGGGCCTACGTTGCCCTGACCAAGCCCCGGGTCATCGAACTCCTCCTGGTCACCACCCTCCCCACGATGATCTTCGCGCAGCGCGGATTCCCGGATATCGTGACCATCCTGGCCACCCTGGTCGGCGGCGCCTTCGCCGCCGGCAGTGCCGGTGCCTTCAACTGCTATTTCGACCGTGACATGGACCGTCTCATGCACCGGACATCGAAGCGGCCGCTGGTCACCGGCGAGGTGACCCCCCGCGAGGCGTTGGTCTTCTCATGGGCACTGGGGATCGCCTCGATTGTCATCCTCTGGGCGGGAACGAACCTCTTCACCGCGGTCCTCGGTCTCGTGGCCATCCTGCTCTACGTGGTCTTCTACACGCTGATCCTCAAGCGCAGGACGTCTCAGAACATCGTCTGGGGCGGCATCGCGGGCTGCATGCCCGTCCTCATCGGCTGGGCGGCGGTGACCGGCACGCTCGACTGGCCGGCGTTGATCCTCTTCCTGATCATCTTCCTGTGGACGCCGCCCCACTACTGGCCACTGTCCATGAAGTACGCGGATGACTACAACAGCGCCCACGTCCCGATGCTCGGCGCCATTGCCGGGGCGCGGACGGTGTCGATCCAGGTCGTGTTGTACGCCTGGGCGACGGTTGCCTGTTCGCTGCTGCTGGTGCCGATGGGCGACGCCGGCATCGTCTACACGGTGCTGGCCGCGGTGTCCGGTGGCTGGTTCGTCTACGAGTCGCACGTGCTGTACCGCGAAGCGCAGCGCGAGCACCTGCCCCAGGACATGAACCGCAAGGCGATGAAGGTCTTCCACATCTCCATCACCTACCTGACGATCGTGTTCGTGGCCCTGGCCATCGACCCCTTCGTCGGCCAGCCGATCTTCGGCTGACCCGGCGCCCCGGCAGGCCGGGCATCCGCGGTACGCGGATGCCCGGCCTTTTTGGTGCCCGGCCGCGCCCGACCCCGGCCCGGCGGGTCGAATGCCCCAGCCCCCCGTCCGGCGCTGCTGGCCGTGGTCTTGTGCCCGGCCCGGACAGCTCCCCCCCGGGGGTCTCCCGACCGCGGCAGCACAGTGGGATCGCCGCGAACGGCGGTGCCCGGGGACGGGGCGATGGGAGGGACTCCCGCGGACTGCCGAGGCGCTTCCCCGAGGGGCACGACACCACAGGCCTCACTCCCGGTCTGCAGCAACGGAAAGGGCCCCGTTCCGCCCGGTGAGGGGAGAACGGGGCCCGGGAAGGCCGGTCGGGGCTCGTCGGCCGGTGTGCGCGGACTACAGCGGCACGACCCCCGTGGACCGGTCCCACACATTGGTCGCCGTGGCCGTGAGCAGGGCCGTGCCGACCATGTGCAGCAGGACCACGCCGATGGGCAGGCCCAGGAAGAACTGGGTGTAGCCGATGGCTGCCTGCGCGAGCACGGCCAGGACCAGGAAGAGGTAGCCGCGTTTCAGCGCTGCCGCAGCGCGGGTCCGGTAGACCAGGTACAGCCCGAGCAGGGTGGCGATGACCAGCAGGTAGACCGGGACCACGTGGATGCGGGTGACCAGGTACAGGTTGAAGCCATGGCGCGGCGACGAGGGGTCCCCGGCGTGGGGGCCGGTGCCGGTGACGACCGTCCCCAGGATCAGGGCCAGGGCGGAGGTGACCGCGACGGTCCATCCGAGGGCACGCAGCGTCCCGGTGAGCGGGCCCGAGGCGACCAGGGCCTCGCCGCGGGATTCCCGTCCGGTGCGGTTCACCAGCAACGTCGCGACGGCAACCAGGGCGATCGAGGCGAGGAAGTGGAGGCTGACAACCCACGGGTTGAGGTCGGTCAGGACCGTGATGCCGCCGATGACCGCCTGGATCGGGATGAAGCAGAGCAGCGCCACCGACAGCCAGAAGATGGAACGATGGGTTCGACGGACGCGCCAGATGGCCACGATCATGGCCAGCGCCACGGCCGCGAGCACGAACGTGAGCAGCCGGTTGCCGAACTCGATGAGCCCGTGGATGCCCATTTCCGGGGTCGGCGTCATCGTCCCGGGCATGCAGTTCGGCCACTGCGAGCAACCCAGTCCCGAACCGGTCAGGCGCACGGCGCCCCCGGAGACGATGAGGATGGCCTGGGTGACCAGCGAGGCGATGGCCAGCCGGTGGATCCCTGGACCGACGGACAGGGGAAGCCGGTCGGTCCAGCGGGTGACGGCAGGGCTGGTCATGATGTCTTTCTCCATTCGGGACACGAGGTGGCGTGCTGCACGCGCGTCAGTTCCATTTGAACCAGCGGGTGGCAGCCAGGCCGGCGGCGATCGTCCACGCCAGCAGGATGAGGCATGCGCCGAGGTTCATTGTCCCACCGATGAGGCCGTCGCGCAGGGCGTCGCCCAGTGCTGAGGAGGGCAGGACAGCCACGATATCGGCCAGGACCCCGGGCAGCCGACTGCCCGGGATGAGAATCCCGCCCCCGGCCGCCAGCAGGATCCAGGCCAGGTTGGTGATCGCCAAGGTCGCCTCGGGACGGACCGTGCCGGCGATCAGCAGGCCGAGCGAGGTGAAGGCCGCGGCCCCCAGGACCAGGAGCACGACCGCGATGGGGATGCCCACCAGGGCCGGGCGCCAGCCGAGCAGCACGGCGGTCCCGCCGATGAGCACGATCTGGATCACCAGGACGGCCAGCACGGCGATGGCCTTGCCGAAGATGAGCCCGGCCCGGCCCAGCGGCGTGGTGGCCAGGAAGCGCAGGACGCCGTAGCGGCGGTCGAAGCCGGTGGAGATGCCCTGCCCGGTGAAGGCGGTGGACATGACGCACAGGGCCAGCACGCCGGGGGCGGCGGCATCGATCCGGTGTCCGGCGACGCCGTCGAGCAGGTCGGTGAACACCAGGCCGAACAGGGCGAGCAGGGGGAGGATGACCGCCAGCACGAGCTGTTCGCCGTTGCCGAGCATCATCGCCGTCTCGTAGCGGCCGTGCCGCAGGATGCGCCGGCCCAGTGGGGCGGCGTGGGCGGTGCCCTGGTCGGTGGTGCCCAGGCCGGCGGTGCCCCGGGTCGGCGTCACGGCCAGGGGGGCTTGGGCGTCCAGGCCCCGGGGCCCGGGTTGCTGGTCAGGCACGGTGGCCTCCTTCGGCGATGTCCAGGAAGACGTCCTCGAGGTTCTTGGGTTCCAGGGTGATCGCCGTGGGCAGGATGCCACGCTCGGCCCACCAGGTGGTGATCTCGGCCAGTGCGGCCGGCGAGCCGATGCCCTCGACGCGGTACTGCCCGGGGGCCTCCTCGACCAGCGAGCCGCCCTCCTGCAGCGGGGGCCCCGAGAGCCCCGGTGCCGCGGTGAAGTACAGTGTCCGGTTCTCCGCCCCGGCAGTGGCGCGGGAGGTCAGCTCGGACACGGTCCCCTGGGCGACGTTGCGGCCGCCGTCGATGATGTAGACGTAGTCGGAGAGCCGCTGGGCGTCCTCCATCAGGTGGGTGGTCAGCACGATGCACAGTCCGCGGTCGCGCAGCTCGGTGATCAGGTCGAAGACCACCTGCCGCGATTGCGGGTCCAGGCCAGCACTGGGTTCGTCGAGGAACACGACCTCCGGGTCGCCGACCAGGGCGGCTGCCAGGCCCACGCGCTGGCGTTGGCCGCCGGAGAGGCGGCGGATGGTGGTGTTCGCGAAGGCGGTGATCCCCAGGCGGTCGGCGAGGGCGTCGACGTCGGCGGGCCGCGAATACATGCCGGCCACGTGCCGTAGCAGGGCCAGCGGTTTCACCGACGGCGGCAGCCCGCCGTCCTGGAGCATGACGCCGACGCGCGATCGCAGGGCGCTGCCCCCGGTGAGCGGGTCCTGCCCGAGCAGCCGCACCGTGCCCCCGTCCGGGACGAGCAGTCCCTGGGCGCAGCCGAGGGTGGTGGACTTGCCGGCGCCGTTGGAGCCGAGCAGCGTGGTGACCGCGCCCGCATGCGCGGTGAGTGAGATACCGTTGAGGACCCGGACCATCCGGCCGTCCAGTGCGGCGACGGGGCCGAAGTCCTTCCGCAGGGAGTCGACGACGAGGTGGGGTTCTGAGACGGGCACCCCAGCATTCTACGGCATGTAGAGAACGACGGCGGAAGGCGGCTTCCTCCCGGTCGTTTCAGCCGCGGGGGAACTAAGCCACGCCTTACTGGCGAGGATGCCCAGATTACGTCATGATTGTGTTGTGTATTCATCCCAGTTGATCCCCGACGATGCGACCGGAATGCCGGCCGCGCGACCGGTGGCGCCGGAGACCGAAGAACGCACCCGGGACCGGGTCCTGCAGGCCGTGCTCCACCAGGGGCCTGTCAGCGCCGCCGAACTCGGCGAGAGCCTCGGTTTCACCCCGGCCGCCGTCCGCCGCCATCTCGATGCCCTGAGCCGCGACGGCCTCGTCGAGGTCAAGCTCGTTGCCAACCAGCCCGCTGGTGCCGGCCGCCCGGCCCGCCGCTATGTACTCAGCCACCGCGGCCAGGCCAAGCTCGGCAACGACTACCTCGACATCGCCAGCTCGGCACTGTCCGACCTCGCCGCCGCCGCGGGCGACGAAGCCGTCCAGGCCTTCGCGGCCCGCCGCTTCGAGGGCTTGGAGCGCCGCTACCGTCCCGTGGTCGAGGCCGCCGGAGACGCGCTGGCCGACCGGGCCGAGGCGCTGTCGCAGGCCCTGAGCGCCGACGGATTCGACGCCTCCACCCGGACCGTCGGCTTCAACCAGCCCACGGCGACCCTGCAGAGCCTCCAGCTGTGCCAGGGCCACTGCCCCATCCAGGACCTCGCCCGGGAATTCCCGGTGTTCTGCGATGAGGAAACCAAAGTCTTTGCCCGCCTGCTCGGCGTCGACGTCCGTCGACTCTCGACCCTG
>Ga0134125_10003211_pt1 | contig 19013 bp, 19 predicted proteins | sample KB31751_FD_96464 | JGI IMG/M metagenome (GOLD analysis project Ga0134125, IMG submission 96464) | Terrestrial soil microbial communities with excess Nitrogen fertilizer from Kellogg Biological Station, Michigan, USA - KB3-175-1 | ecosystem: Environmental > Terrestrial > Soil > Unclassified ... | reverse complement strand
GTGTTGGGCGAATAGATCAAGGCGTCGGTCAGGCCCAAGGCCCCTTCCTCCATCGCCTGTTTCACCAGGGCCTGCATCGCCCTCAACTGTTCGGGCGTGGGTTGCACATCGGCCTCGCCCAGAAGGTTGGTGCGCACCGTGCCCGCGCCCACGAACGAGGCGACATTGGGCGAGATGCCGTGCTTCTCGATCGCATCGAAATAGCCGCCCAGGGTGGTCCAGGTGATGGGGAATTTGATGTCGCCCTGGCGCTTTTCTTCCAGCCTGGCCATGTCTTGTGTGAGGGGCCCGGGCGAATCCTCGCCGATCACTTCCAGGGTCACGCCCTGCGCCACATCGGACAGGGCACGCCCGTCGGCCCACAGGCTGGCCTCGGGATGGCTGAGCATGTTGATGAAGCCCGGCGAGACCGCCTTGCCGCGCGCGTCGATCTCGGTCGTTCCGCGGCCGGCGATATGGGGGGCGATGGCGGCGATGCGGTCGCCCTTCACTGCGATGTCGGCGGTGATGGGGGCGCCGCCGGAGCCGTCATAGACGGTGCCGCCACGGATCACGACGTCGTATTGGGGGGATTGGGTCTGCGATTGCGCTGGGGCGCCGTCGGCAGACAGCGCGGCGAGAGCGGCAACGAAAATGGTTGTTGTCAGACCGCGCATGAAAGCCCCTTCCCGCCCAATACTCCACTCAAGGCTAGCACGGTTGTGGAAGGGGGCAATGCTGCTGTGCAGCCCAATTGTCATGGCCCGGGAATCCGGGCCATCCAGTTGCATCGCGCGCAACTGTTGAAAGTACGACCTGTGTCACCTGGATGGCCCGCATTTGCGGGCCATGACAGCGGAAACGCCGGCGGTCGCAAAAAATCCCCTGCCGCATGCGGCAGGGAATTTCTCTTATGCGAAATTCAGCCCAGCCAGTCCTGGCGCATACGCGCTTCGAGGGTGATGGTGATGGCGACGATGGAGGCGCCGATAAAGGCGATGCCCAGCGAGGTGAAGATGGCTGCCAGGTAACCGCCGATATACGGAATGACCCTTAGCGTGGTGGCGCCCAGGATCAGCACGATGGTGATGAGATAATTCTTGGCGTTCCGGTCGGAGGTATTTCCGATCGCGGCAATGCCGCCCAGGATGAAAAGCACCGGCGCCATGACAGCAACATTGATGAAGGCGGATGCGATAGCCAGAAGAACGGCGAGCAGGCGTGCCGCCGCAGTGACTTTATGCATGTTTCCCTCCCTGATGAGTCGCTACGACAAAGGATTGTAGCACCAGAGGGTCGGTGTCCCTACGATTCGGGCGTGGTCACGCGAATCGGCAAAGCGACTCACACATAAGATCAGGCCCGGCTCCATTTGCCGGTCTTGATGTCGAACTTCACTTTGCCCGCCGCGCGCATGCGCAGCAGGAAATCCTGCAGCGCCTCGGTGCTTTTGCTGCTGGGATCGACCCGCTGCTGGATGGCATAGAGGGCGCGGGGCTTGTCCAAGGCTTCCAGGACGGCTTCTTCGGTGGTCATGGTGTTCTGGCTCTTACTTCGCGGGTTTTCCACCCGGCGATCTCCCCGGGGTGTTGGCGTAGGATACGATATAGGCGACCAGATCGCGCGCCATCGGATCGGACAGGAAGCCGGGATCGTCCCTGGGCATCGAATTGCGGATGAAGTCGAACAGCGCGTCCACGCTCTTGCCCTGCCAGTTCTTGTAGAACCCGGGGCCGGTCAGCGGCGGCGCCTTGCCGCCGCTCAGGTCGCGGGAATGGCACGCCCAGCAGATCGCATCAAAAGTGTGCTGGCCCTTCAAGACGTCGCCGGCCGGCACCGGGCGGCCGAGGCCGAAGGAAAGCTTTTCGGGGGAAGCCGCCGAAGCGGACGCGATCATCAATCCCATGCACCCCACCAAGGCGCCCACCCAAGCCTTATGCACCAGACGCCCCAACGCTCTCCCCCGGGCCACGTTGCTTGCCTGGCCACGCATAGTCAACAATCGCCTGCAAATGACCGCTTTTATGCGGTTCTGCGCCAGAAGATCATCCGCCTGCGGCATGCTATAGTGGGGCGGGGGCAGGCATTCCGCCGACCCTTTTGGGGTCGGGCTAATCCCCCAGGGCAAAAAACAGGGAGGACAACAGTGAACACCGCATTCAAGATTTTTCTGGCCGCATCGGTCGTCGTGCCGGTCGCCGCATACGCGCAAAGCGCGCAAGGACCCACGACCACGCTGCCGTCGGTTTACATCTCCAAGGAAGACATCGCCAAGATCAGCGCCACCGAACAAAATCAATTCACGCGCGACGAGAATGCACGGGTGGTCGATATCGGTCCGGGCAATTTCGAACTGGGCATCGTGCACCGCAAATCCACCCACACTCCGCCGCCGGCGCGTCCGGCTGGCGCCAATGCGGCCGCGGCGGCCCAGCGCCAGCCGTGCGGCGTGCAGGTGGACACGGTGCCCGCCGACGCGCGGAAGGGCGCGCTCACCCACGACTTCCAGTCAGAAGGCTATCTCATCACCTCGGGCGGCGGCACGATGTTCCTGGACGGCCATATCGTCAATGGACGCAACGGCATGTCCGAAACGCCCGGCGGCCCCAACGGTCCGACCTGCGGCGGCATCGCGGTGGGCTCGCACACCGTCGTGGTCAAGGCTGGTGACGTGATCGTGGTGCCCGTCGCGGCCGTCCATGGCTGGGCCGACATTCCCGACCATGTGGACTATATGACATTCCGGTACTCGACCAAGAACACGATGCAGTCCGGTTGGGTCAATCCCACCATCGCCAACGGGAAATAAGGCGACGACTTAAAGTTGCGCCGCCTGGCGCGGCGCGGAAAAGGCCGGTGGGGGCAACTCCATCGGCTTTTTTTGCGCGGCGCCTTGTTTGCTGCGGCCCCATTGAAGGGGCGCAATCTGACCGAGCATCCCCTGTCCAAACAGGAACGGTGTTGGCCGACAAACTGTATCAAAGTGCACTGCGAATATGTCTTGCGACAAAGGCCCGACAACTGGCGCGCCGCCTACATTGACAAGCGTAAGACGGAGATGTTGCAGTTGTAATATCAAGGCTGCACGGGAGAGATTGGTTCGCCAACGCTGAAGGAGCAACCGCCTCGGAAACTCTAAAGGCATCAAGGACCGTGCAGACAGAGAAAATCTGGAAAGAGGCTTCAGGTCGCAACTGGAGCCCGCCGAAGGGGTCATACTCTCAGGCAATAAAGACAGATGGGGCGCCAGTAGCGTGATTGTTCAACGCACGGGAGCGCACATCTAGTCATATCGACGAAGAACGAGGCAGGCGGCTGACGCGGAGTTTTCGCGTCGGGATGCCGGTCCGTCAGGGAACACGGCAGAACCAAAATCGAGCAACGGGGGATTTGCAATGCTCAATCTCAAAACGTCTTTGCTGGCCGGCGCATCGGCGGCGAGCCTGGTCATGCTGACCGCTTCGGCCTGGGCGCAAGCCACCAATAATGCCGCCGAGGAAACCGTGATCGTCACCGGCACGCGCGTGCAGGGCATGACGGCGGCGGACAGCGCCGCGCCTTTGATGGTGGTGGGCACCGACGCGTTGAAACAAGGCACCGGCTCGGTCGATCTCAGGGCGGACCTGGCGCAGATGGTGCCGTCGTTCACGGCCGAGCAACGCGGCGGCGATCTGGGCAACTTGACTTTGTCGGCGGCACTGCGCGGCCTTTCGCCCAACGACACGCTGGTGCTGGTGAACGGCCACCGCCGCCATGGCACCGCGAACATCCAGGTGTCGGCAACCGGCTTTACCGGCGGCAGCTCGTCGCCCGATCTGTCGCTGATCCCCCAGAACGCGATCGACCATGTCGAAGTCCTGCTGGACGGCGCGGCGGCGCAATACGGCACCGACGCCATTGGGGGCGTCGTCAACATCATCCTCAAGAACAAATCTTCGGGCGGGGTCCTGGAGGCCCAGACCGGGCAATATTATGCCGGCGACGGCCAGAGCTATGACATCTCGTACAATATGGGCCTGCCTTTGTTCGATAAAGGGTTCGCCAATATCACGGTCGAGAAAGGCTTCAACGGCTGGACGCAACGGGCCGGCGCCGACAGCCGGTTGAAGACCGCCACCGGCGCCACCGTGCCGACCGGCACCATCGGCGCGCCCAATCCCATCACCGGCATCGTGCCCTGTTCCGGCGGCAACTGCCTCGATCCCGCCCTCATCACCAATCTCTATCGCTATCCCCGCAGCAACGCGAATTACGGCAGTGCGGAGAAACAGATCACGCAAGGGGAAGTGAACGCGGGCTATGATTTCAGCGATGCGCTTCAGCTTTATGCCTTCGGCACCCTTTCGCATCGTTATCTCATTACCCACGAGGGTAACCGCCTGCCCAACCAGACCCTGGCGACGCCGGGTTCGAACCAGCCCTGCAGCGCGGCCAATCCGCAGGGCTACAACACCGCGCAGACCGCGAACGGCACGCCGGCATGCGCCATCGGTTTCGGCTTGACGGCGAGCACGGTGGGCGTGGCGCCCATCGCCGGCACGACGTTCAACCAAGGCGGTCAGCCGACCGGACTGAACGCCAAAGGCATCGTCATCTCCAGCGGACAGACCGGAACGGTCTTCACCCCGGGCGAACTGATCTTCTATCCCAACGGGCAGATCACCTCGGAAGTGATCAAGCAGGACGACTACCAGTACAACACCGGCATGAAGTTCAAGCTACTGGGCTGGGACGTCGATGCCGATATCGGGTTCGGCAAGGATATCGACAATGTCTTCACCTATGGCTCGGGCGTCAAAACGGAATACCTGGACACCCATGTCACCCAGAGCAATTTCTTCGACGGCCGCTTCACGGCAACCCAATTGACCGGCACCATCGATGCGGTCCGCCAGTTCGGCGTGGGCCTGGCTTCGCCTCTGACCGTGGCGTTCGGCGGCGAGGCGCGCGAAGACAGGTATAAATTGGATCAGGGCGAGCCCGCGTCCTATTACAAGGAGGGGCCGCAATCCTTCCCCGGATTCCCGCCCACCAGCGCGGGCGACCATAGCCGCAAGAATTATGCCGGCTATGTGGATTTCGCGGTGGCGCCCATCGACCAGTTGCAGATCGACCTGGCGGGCCGCGCCGAGCATTACACCGACTTCGGCGACGCCCAGATCGGCAAGATCACGGCGCGTTACGACATCACGCCGCAATACGCCATCCGCAGCACCATCTCGACAGGATTCCGCGCGCCCACGCCGGCGGAAGAATTTTATACCGCGACCAATGTTTCCCCTTCGAGGGCGGTGGTGCAGCTTCAGGCAAACTCGCCCGCGGCCAAGGTTCTGGGCCTGTCCAACCTCAGGCCGGAAATCTCGACCAGCTACAGCGCGGGTATTGTCGCCCATCCGCTGGACGATCTCAGCGTGACGTTGGACGCCTACAGCATCACCCTGGGCAACCGCATCGTTGCCTCCAGCCAGGTCTTCAGCCAGGGCGGGGCGATCAATACGCCGCTGGTCAACTCGGCGATCGCGGTGGCCGGCAACGTGCTTGATCCCACCGCCACGCAAAACGCCGTGACGGCCTTCCTGAACGGGTTGGATACCCTGACCCAGGGCGTCGATCTCACCGCCTCTTATCCCACCGATCTGGGCGACTATGGCCTGATCAACTGGACCTTGGCCGGAAACTTCAACGAGACGTCGATCTCATCGGTCACCGCGCCGCCGGCGGTTTTGCTGGCGTCCAATCCAGGCGCCACCTTCTTCACGCCACTCACGCTTTCCAACTTCCGGCACTCCACGCCCACCACCAAGGTCGGGTTGACGGCGAACTGGACCCTGGATGCATGGGGCTTCACCTTCCGGGAAACCTATTATGGGCCGATCCACAATCTGACATCGCCGAATGGCGGCCTGCCCTACTACGATACCAGCGAGGCAAGCGTCGGACTCACCGATCTGGAGCTCAGATACAATGTGACCGAGCCGGTGCAGTTGTCCGTGGGCGCCAACAACGTCTTCAACATCCATCCGGGGACGCATCCCTTCGTGTCGCTCACGCCGGTGAATGGCCAAACCCCGCTGATCGACAACAGCAACGTCATCGGCGATCCCGATTACACCATCTGGGATCCCAATGGCGGGTACTATTATGCCCGCGTCACCTTCAATTTCTGAGGAGGCAATGGACATCTCACGGCGGACGGTATTGGCCAGCACCGCGGCGGCGTTGGCTCTGGCGCCGACAATGGCGCGCGCGCAGGTGGACGCGCAGGCGCTTCACAAGAAACTCATCTGCATCGACACCCATCTGGACATGCCGGCCAATCTGGCGCGTCCCGGCTGGGATGTGATGCAGCGCCACAGCTATGACGAGGATTTCACGCAAGTGGATTATCCGCGCATGGTCGAGGGCGGGTTGGATGGCGGCTTCTTCGCCATCTATACGCCCCAGGCGCCCGTCACGCCCGAAGGCATGAACGCCATGCGCGACGCGGCCTTCCTGCGCGCCATGGAGATCCGCGAAATGGTGGCGGCGCATCCGGGGCAATTCGAACTCGCCTTCGTGCCCGAGGACGCAGCCCGCATCGCCGCCAAGGGCAAGATCATCGTTTTCCAGTCGATCGAGAATTCGGGCATTCTGGGCAACGACGTGACCTTGCTGCGCGCGTTCTACAAGCTGGGGGTACGCCTGGCGGGGCCCATCCATTTCCTCAACAACCAGTTGGGTGATTCCGCCACCGACAAGGAACAGTGGGGCGGCCTTTCACCCCTGGGCAAACAATTCGTGGCTGAGGCCAACGACCTTGGTATCCTCTTGGATCAAAGCCATTCGTCCGACGACGTGTTCGACCAGATGATGGAGCTGTCGCGCACGCCCATCATCTGCTCGCATTCGGGTTGCCGCGCCGTGCATGACCATCCCCGCAATCTGGACGATGCGCGGATCAAGCGGCTGGCGGCGGCGGGCAGCACCATCCAGATTAATTCCTATAACGAGTATCTGGTGACGGTGCCGCCCGACGCGGAACGCGACGCCGCGCGCCGGGCGGCCCGGGCGGGCATGCGGAATCTGGCCGGCATGACGCCCGAACAAGCCACCGCGGCGGTGCGCGAGGCGGCTCAGAAGATGCGCGAAGTGGACAAGAAATATCCGATCCCCCGCGCCACCTTCGACGAATACATGAAGCATGTGATGCATGCGCTGGACCTGGTCGGTCCCGATCATGTGGGCATCGGCGCGGACTGGGACGGCGGCGGCGGCGTGGTGGGCATGAACGATGTCTCGTTCATCCCCAAGATCACCGAGCGGCTGATCAAGGCCGGCTACACCGAGGCCCAACTGGCGAATTTCTGGAGCGGCAATGCCTTGCGCGTCCTGGGCAAGGCGCATGAGGGACGCAAGCAGGCTTGAGCTCGGTTATTTCAACTGCTCCGCCAGCGCCGCATAGAGCGGGTTGGCGGTGTCGAAGACGTAATCGGCGTCCTGGGTGGTGGCGGGCGCGTTGACCCCTTCGGCGCGAAGCGTCGCCACCGCATCCATCAACTGACCCCGCGGCACCAAGAGCGAATATTCGCCGCCCGCATCGGTGGGCCGCGACAGCACCGTGGCATTTACCTTTTTTCCCAACGTCTCCAGCAGCTTTTCGGCCTTGCCGTCGAGGCGCACGCGCAGAATCTGCGAGGTCTTGGCGCGGGCACGCGCGTTCAGCCGCGCCAGCAGGTTTTCGCAGGCGGCCTTCGCCTCTTTGTTCCAGTCGGCGCTGAGCGAGGCCGCCAACTGCGCCTGGCTTTCCAGGATGGTGCCGTCCTCCAGAGTCTTGAGCCCGTTGGCGGCCAAGGTGGTGCCGGTGGTGGTGATATCGACGATCGCCTCGGCGGTGCCGGCGGCGGGCGCGCCTTCGGTGGCGCCGGCGCTTTCGACGATGCGGTAGTCGCTGATGCCCATTTGCGCGAAGAAGCTGCGCGTCAACTGGGTGTATTTGGTGGCGATGCGCAGCCGCCGGCGATGGCGATGGGCGAAGGCGGCGCAGACATCGTCGAGATCGGCCATGGTCGAGACGTCGATCCAGTATTGCGGCACCGCGACCACCACATTGGCGAAGCCGAAGCCCAGGGGCCTGACCAGATGGATGCGGCTGGTGAGTTCGGGCGCGGCTTCGCGCAGAAGGTCTTCGCCGGTGATGCCCAGATGCACATCACCTGCGATCAGCGACGCCGCGATCTCGCCCGCCGACAACAGCAACACCTCAATCTCGGGAAAGCCGCCCAGGGTGGCGCGATAGCCGCGCCCGCCCGCCGCCTGTTTCAGCGAGGCCCCCGCGTCGGCGAAATAGGCGTTGCAATCGTCCTTCAGCCGGCCCTTGGAGGGAATGGCAAGCGTGAGTGTTGGCATCACACGCTTCCTTCGTGACGGCGCGCGGCCAGAACGCGCTCGGTGCGGATGGAGCAGCCCACCGCGCGCACGGGACGGTCGGCGCCCAGCATCTCCAGCAGCGTGTCGTAACGGCCGCCGCCCGCCAACTGCACCGGGCCTTCCTTGTCGCGCGCCCACAGTTCGAAGACGAAGCCGGTGTAATATTCCATGTTGCGGCCGAAGCGGGCGGCGAAACTCACCTGGTCGGCGGCGATGCCGAGCGATGCCAGCGCGGAGAGCCGCGCCTCCATCGCTTTCAGCGGCGCGTCCAGGGTGATGCCGGCGTCTTTGGTGAGGGCGCGGATGTCTTTAAGCGCTTGCGATGCGGTGCCCGAGACCGAGAGCAGCCGCGTGATCACATCGGCGATCTTGGGATCAAGCCTGAGCGCCGCCGCATCCGCCGCCTGTTCCAACACGCGCTCGACGATTTCCTCGCGGGTGCGCGCGCCCTGGGGCGCATCGGCCACCAGGTCCATCAGCCCTTCGATGGCGGCGCGGGATTCGCTTTGAGAAAGGCCGCCCAAAGAACCCAAGAGGCGCTGGGCATCGCTGGCGGCACCTTGGGTCATGCGCGCCAGCAGCGCCTCGAAATACCCGGCGCGCCAGAAATGCCGCTTGAGCCGCGCGCGCCATTGGGTGGGTACGTCCAGCGCATCGACCAGCGCGCCGAACAGCGCCAAATCGCCGATCTTGACCGTGAAGTGCTTCAACCCCGCGGCGCGGAGCGCTTCGATGGCGAGGGTCATGATTTCGGTCTCGCCGGCGGCGCGATCTTCCAGTCCCAGGAGCTCCGCGCCCGCCTGGAAAAACTGGGTGGGGCGATGCGGCTCCAACGGCTGATGACGAAAGACCAGACCGTTGTAGCAGATGCGGGCGGGGAATTTGGCGTGTTCCTTCACCGCCTGGTGGCAGATGGGAATGGTGAGATCGGGGCGAAGGCAGAGATCGCGCCCTGACGGATCGGTGAGGGTGAAGGTGCGGCGGCGGATTTCCTCGCCCGAGCGATCCAGGAAAATATCGGCGGGCTGGAGCACCGACGGCTCCTCGCGCACATAACCGCGGGCACGGAAGGCGGCCAGAATGGCGTCGCCCTGCGTCTCCAGCGTCTTCCATTCGGCGCTGTCGTAATAGGGAAAAGCCACCATCAGCTTTTGCTCAACATGGCTTTGACCTGGGAAACGAGATTTGCGCGATCAACCGTGATCTGCGCTTCACGATTGGCAACCCAGGCAGCCCGACTTTCGACGGATTTCGCAAGCTCCGCTCCCAGCGCCAGGTCCTTGAGCGTGACTTCGCCGCTGGCGCGTTCGTCGCCGCCTTCGATCACGGCGATGGCGGCGCCACGCTTGTCGGCATATTTCATCTGGTCGCCGAACTTCTGCGTGCCCACATACGCCTCGGCGCGGATACCGGCCTGGCGCAGTTCGCTTACCATCTGAAAGCTGCGCGCGGCTTCGGCCTTGTCCATCACGGTGACGACCACCAGGGGCGCAAGTTCGCCCGACAGGCCGCGCGACGACAAGGCCGAGATCAGGCGCGACACGCCGATGGAGACGCCGGTGGCCGGCACGGTCTGACCCGTAAAGCGCGCCACCAGATCGTCATAGCGACCGCCGCCCGCGACCGAGCCGAACACCACGGTCTCGCCCGCTTCGTTCTGCACGGGGAAAGTGAGCTGCGCCTCGAACACCGCACCGGTATAATAATCAAGGCCGCGGATGGTGCTGGAATCGAGCACTATTCGATCTTGGTATCCCGTAGCATTTATGAGTTGCAGTATTTGTGAAATCTCAATGATGCCCGGTGATTGAGGATCAATTAGCTGCTGGTTCGGAATTACCTCTTGCCACCACTCGGTCAAGCCTTCAACGGTGCTGGCTTTTGGCTTAACGGCCATGAACCTGACGACCATCGCGACTTGATCTGCTGATAAACCTGCGCCTTTGGTAAAATCTCCCGACGCATCCTTTCTTCCATCTCCAAGCAATTGGGTAACGCCATCGAGACCCAGCCGGTCTAATTTATCTACTGCGCGCAAAACGACTCCGCGCTTAACCGGATCGTTCACGATCCCGGCTTTTTCCAACACACCGTCCAGCAATTTGCGGCTGTTGAGCTTGACGACATACTCGCCGCGCTTCAGGCCCAGCGCCTCCAAGGTGTCGGCCAGCATCATCAGCAATTCCGCATCGGCGGAGGGCGAGGCGCTGCCCACCGTGTCGGCGTCGAATTGCAGGAATTCGCGGTAGCGTCCCGGCCCCGGCTTTTCGTTGCGCCACACCGGGCCCACCTGATAGCGGCGATAGGGCTTGGCCAGATTCTGGAAATTGGCCGCGACATGACGGGCCAGGGGCGCGGTCAGGTCATAGCGCAGCGACAGCCACTCCCCGTCATCGTCCCTGAGCGAGAACACGCCTTCGTTGGGCCGGTCCACATCGGGCAGGAATTTGCCCAGGGCGTCGGTATATTCGAAGGCGGGCGTCTCCAGCGGCTGGAAGCCATAGGCCTCATAGACGCGCCGGATGGTCTCGATCACCTGGCGCTCGGCCGCGATCTCACCCGCCCAGCGGTCACGGAAGCCGCGCGGCAGCCTGGCTTTGGGCTTGGCGACCTTGGGGCGGCCCCCCTCAGGCGGCGTCGAACGAGAATCGGTCATGCTTACTTATGCCTGCAAATCGCGGGCGGGTTCTACTTGGCCCCCGCCGGTCAGGCAACCCGCCGGTCAGTCGTGCAAGCGTCTGTCAGCTCACACTTTTTCGGTCGGTTTGACCGCCTCAATCACCTGGGGCGGCTTGGGCGGTTCGAGGAAGCCCTTGGTGCCCGGCGGATCGTCGGCCCTGCGGCCCGGGCCGGCGTAATTGCCGGACTGGCGGCGGCGGCGGTCGGGGCCGGCATAGGTCTCGGTTTTCACAAAGGCGCGGGGCCGCTCCCAGATCTCGGTGATGCGCGATATCAGGTGCTGCGGCGTGACCGGCTTGACCAGGAATTCACTCACCCCGGCGTCGCGCGCCGCTTCCACTTTGGCTTTCTCGGCATAGCCGCTGATCATGATGATGGGGACGCCCGCCGCCTTCGGATTCGAGGCGCCCCGCACCTTGCGGGCGAATTCCAGCCCGTCCATCGGCGCCATCGAGAGGTCCGACAGGATCAGGTCGCATTCGATGGTGGGCAGCATCTCCAGCGCCGCGGCGCCGTCGGGGGCCTCGTACATGACGCGCACGCCGATATGGTTGAGCAGGCGTCTGAGCAGCGCGCGCATATGGTCCTTGTCCTCGATGATGAGGACTTTCAACGTCTCGAAGAATTTTGCCCCGGTCGCCATGCTGCCTGTACGCAAATCGCCAATGGCGCAAAAGTAAGGGAACGCCGGTTAGCGATACGTTTACGACCGAAGGCAAAGGCCGGCCTGAAAGGCCGAATGTCGCGGGGTTAAGGGCCCTGGCGGTCAGAGGGCCTGTCTGCGCTGCGGCGCTCGGGGTCGTCCGGCGCGGGCTTTTTCTCCCGCCGCTGCGGAGGGCCATAGAACACCTGGGTGGCGAAGGCCTGGCCGTCCATCATGGCGACGCCGATGCCGCTTATATGGTAACGCGGATTGAGGATGTTCTCGCGGTGGCCGGGACTTTTCATCCAGCCTTCGACCGCGACGCGGGCGAATTCCTCGGGCCCGAACGGACGGGCGGCGCCCAGCATCACCAGGGTGCCGCCCATCTTCATGATATTCTCGCCGGTCGCGCCATAGCGCGCCACCCGCGCCTCGACCATGTCGCCGGCGATGAAATTCCCCTCCGCATCGGTGTGGGAAAAATCCTGCTCGCCCTCCGCCATCCCGCACGAACGCTGGCGGGCAATGGCGATGAGCCGGGGATCGGGCTGCAGCGGCGGGGCATCCGGGGCGAATTGGGCGCGCTCGGCATTGATGCCATCGGTGATCAGGGTTTCGGCTTGCCGGGCAAAGGCCTGGTCGCCGTCCCGGCAAAGGCCATCCCCGCCCGGAAAAGGCGGCGGAGCCTTGTAAGGTTGGGCTAAGGCAGCGGCCGGAATCGCCAAAAACATCACAAATGTAAAGGCTTTGAAGCGCATGGCGAATTCTTGCCCGATGCCGCCTGAACGGGGGATGAAAATAGTTTATTGCGGACCCACCGCTCAAATTTGGCCCTCGCAATCAACCGATTAATAACGGAGCTTTTTTAACCTGCGGGGGCATTTCAAGACACGCGATAGCCGCTTGCTGACGGAAGCCGCCAAGAACGCCATTCCCGGGGGCCTCGACCGGATCAAGGTCCTGATCGTGGAGGACAAGCAGCATATGCGCGCGCTGCTGCGCGCGTTGCTCAACGCGCTCGGCGTCACCGAAATCTACGAGGCGGTCCATGGCGAGCACGGCCTGGAAGTGCTGCGCAGCAAGCGCTGCGATCTGGTCCTGTCGGACATGAGTATGGAGCCGATGGACGGGCTGGAATTCACCCGCCAGGTGCGCGGACTGGAGCGCCGCCTCAATCCTTCCGTGCCCATCATCATGATCAGCGGCCATACCGAACGCGACAGGGTGGAAGCGGCGCGCGACGCCGGCGTGAGCGAATTCCTGGTCAAGCCCATCACCTTGCAGAATCTCACCCATCGCATCGCCGAAGTGATGGAGCGGCCCCGCCGCTTCGTCCAGACCGCCACCTATTCCGGCCCCGATCGCCGCCGCAAGCAGCGCGAGAATTACAACGGCCCCCGCCGCCGCCAGGACGACATCGACGATCTGGCGGTCGAGCCGTCTATCGGGCGCTGGGACCCCAAAGGGTAAAGTTGGCTGCGCGCCAGCTCACTTGAGACCACCGCACAAAAGGCGCGACGATCGCCCATGAGAGTTTGGGCTTTCGCTTGAGATCGCGGTCGCCGCTGGCCGCGCCAAGCGTCGCCGGCCTACCCGCGACCGCCCAGGCGAAGGCGGCAAGCCAACCGATCAATGTCCATCCCACCAACGTATTGACCACCGCGATGGCGGGCCAATTCCAGGCGCGCCGCCCGATGGCGATCAGGGTCGGGGACCAATACATTCCGATGAAGAGGAGCAACGCGATCAGGAGTTCGAGGCATCGAACGAGGAACAAAACAATACTCCATCGCGACCGGCACCTTCGGGCGGCCGTGTAGAGGAAACGCTGTCGCTTCTCATTTGTTGCTGCGTGGCGCCCTCGCAGATCGTCCCCCTTCAGGGCGCCGGCGCCGTCAGGCTCACGCTTTCAAGCGGAGAATGTCCGTCCACGTCATAATAGGTGGGGAAGACCTCATGGATCGATTTGACTTCTGGCAGGATGTAAACGATGCCGGGCGTCCCGGTGAAAGCCGGCTCGACCACCTTGTCGAAAAACTTGGCGGGCACATTGATGCAACCCCAGGAAATGCGGTTGTCGAGCGGGGTGGGCGAGGCCAGGCGCTCGGGCCTGCGTTCCGAGCGGACATTGTTGACCACCCGATGCAGCGAGATGGCGTCGGGATAGTCCACCCACAGCACGTCCAGCTTACCCAGGTCATGGCCCAGCGCCGCCACAAAGCGCCCGGCCGGCGTGGTGCGCATGTTGGGGGTTATCTGGGCCAGGGTCATGGTGCCCACGCCGGGAAAGGATTCGTCTCCCACCGCGGCGCCAATAAGACAGGGCGCCGTGCCCAGGATCTTGCCTTTGGCGTCGAAGACAAAGACCTGGGCCGCGGGCTTTTCCACGATCACGAAGGCGACGCCGCGATTGTTTCCTGAATCGACGATCCAGTCGGCCATTTTCCGCACGTCCGCGGGCGCGCTGGCGCCATCGAAATCCGCCAGTTTATGGGGACGGGCTGCCACGGCCTCGGTTGCCACGGCTGGAGTCGCCACCGCGGGAATCACCGGGGAGGCCGCGGCCGCGCCCGCCGCGACGGTGGACGATGCCTCTTTGTCAGAGGCTGCCGCCGGGAAAGTCAGAGAGAAAGCGAGACCGGCAGCGACCAGCCCAAGACAAATCCGCCGGACAGAAGGTATCGGCCGACTCGAATGAAAGAACCGCACCCCCTGCGATGCGCCCGAAAGAGAGGGAATGTCGCCGGTGTCGATCGCAGTCATGCGGCCCCTTGATTGCAAGAAAAAGGATAGCAAGAAAAAGGCCGTCCGATCTCGGGAACCGGACGGCCTCCAACTTTGTCCCACTCCAATTCCGCTGTTCCCGTGCGGAAAAGGCGGCGTTCACTGGCAGTGGCGCAAGAAACCGTCTTAGTTGCGGTCCTGCTTGCGCGGCATGGGCGCGGGGGCCGGCGGCGGCGTGGTGGCCTCTGCCTCGACCGGGGGCGGGGGCGCCTCGGCCGGCGCAGGCGCGGGCGCCGCAACCGCGATCATCTGGTCGCCGCAATTCGCGTCGAGCTGATGATCTTCATGAAGGTGCCGGCACGCCATCGCATTGGCGGTGATGTTGTCGCGATTGGCGCCGCCCAACTCCAGGATTTCGTCGGGCGCGAAGTTCTTTCCGCTCGCCGCCACCTGGTGGAACATGCCGTCAGCTTGTCCGACGTCACCGGCCTGATGATAGGAATCGCCCATGTTGAACTGGGCGATGGGAGAACCAGGACGTTGGCTGATATCTTCCTGGAAGTCGGCTCGCGCCGCTTGATAGTTCCCGGCCTTGAATTCGTCGTACCCGGGGTGACCTTCACCCACCAATTCTGCACATCCGCTTACAAGAAACGCTGCGGGAACGACGGCGCAAATCAATGCGCCCCTGAAGTAGCTACGCATAAATCACCACACTCGCGACTGCTATGACTTGGGGTGATTCCCAAGAGATGCGGTCTGCGCCTTTCTGATCGCCAGATCGCAGATAAAACGCGACTGTGATGCGCGGGTTCCTGTCGGTGATCAGGAACCTAACATTCGTGCATGGGTTGTTGCGTGGTGAAGACCACATAGGCGGCTTTTGCCGGGTCGGCGATGGAAAAACCTCTCAGGAGCGATCCGCACGACAATGGCCTGCTTGGCGCCCTGGAGCCTGCCAGCCGGGCGCGGATCGAGCGTCATCTCGCGCCGGTGGCATTCAAGCTGGGCACCATCGTCTGCGAATCCGGCGGCGTGCTCGATCATGTCTATTTCCCCCGCGGGTCTGTCCTTTCGCTGTTGACCGTTCTGGAGAATGGCTCGGCGATCGAGACCGGGAACATTGGCTCCGAGGGGGCCTTCGGTCTGTTCGCCGCCATGGCCGGCCAGGGTTCCTTCGGCCGATGCCTGGTGCGGATGGAAGGCGGCCTGGTCCGCTGCCCGGTCTTAGTGCTGCGGTCGGAATTCAACCGCAGCGAACATGCGCGCGATCTCTTTGTCGGCTATTCTGAGACTCTATCGGCGCAGGTTCAGCAAACGGTCGCATGCAATACCCTGCATACAGTGAGGCAGAGGCTATGCCGCTGGCTGTTGATGATGCACGACCACGCGCCGGACGACGCCCTGCCCTGCACGCACGAGATATTGTCCCACGCGTTGGGGGCCAACCGGAAATCGGTGACCTTGGCGGCACAAGCGCTGCAGGCGGCCGGCCTGATCCGCTACCGGCGCGGCAGCATCCGCATTCTCGATCGTCCCGGCCTGGAAAAGGCGGCCTGCGAATGTTACGCCGCGGTCAGGCACCGTTTCGATGCGTTCAGGAAAATGTCAGCCCACCCGGTACACATGGTGGGACGCCAGGCCTCCTAGAGCAATTCCAGGAAAAGCCCCCGGCGCGCCCTGCGCGCCTCAATTAAAAAGGGGCGCATTCGCGCCCCGGCGGCGGTTTTCCGTCCGGAATTGCAACCAAGCAATAACGTAGAGCGGATCGCCGATTCCATGAAGCGATGATCCGCTCCAGGCTCCTTCATTTTTCCAGACTGGGATTGAGTTGCTTGGCCCGGGCGATATCGGCGTCGCCGCCCGCCATGTCCCCCTTGGTATGTTTCGCCACGCCGCGATCGTAGTAAGGCTGGGCATAATCGGGTTCGATCATGATCGCCCTGGTGCAATCGGCGATGGCCTGGTCGGTGAGGCCCTTCTTCATGTAGAAGCCGCTGCGATGGACATAGGCCTCGGCAAGACCGGGCTGCAGCGCGATTGCCTGTGTCTCATCGGCGATGGCCTGGTCGGTAAGGCCTTTTTTTTCATAGGCGACGCCGCGATCGGAATAGGCCTCGGCATAGCGTTGCCTGAGTGAGATCGCCTTGGTGTAGTCGGCGATTGCCTCGTCGGCCTCATCGCTCTTGAGATAGGCCTCGGCGCGATCGTAATAGGCCGGCCCGAAATCGGGCTTCAGCGTGATGACCTCGGTGTCGTCGGCAATCGCCTCATCCAGTGCGCCCTTGTTGTAATAGGCAATGGCGCGGCGCTGATAGATGCCGGCCCATGCGGTTGGCGTTCTCTCGCCCGATTGAAGCAGCGCGGTGCATCCTTCGATGGCGGTGTCGGGAATGTTGCTGCCGCATCGCGCCACGTCCTGGGCATCGGGGGGCGCTGCCGCCGCGATGCCGGCGGACAGAAGAATGACGATGGGACAGAGGGCAAGGAGGGCCGGTCGCATATCTCTCTCCTTCATATCCCTGGGGCACCCGCGGGTCAGAAAATGGGGCCACGCATGGAATTAAGACCGGGGCGCCCAAGAACGCGAGCGCATGAAGTTCCATGCGCCGGATGGAAGCGTAAAGTGCCCAGGGGCCCAAAAGTTCCAGAATAAAGCGGCGCCTGGGCCATGTTCGCGGTTCTTGGAATCGCGATCATGCTCCAGGTTTTTCCTTTAGCGCTGATTGATGATCAGCATCCGCTTGTTGTTGTCCATGGACCAGGACTTCAACCGGTTGAGGAAGCTTTGCCCCAGCAGGAAATGGCTTTTTTCCGCCGCGACGCGCACCGTGACATCGTGCATGACCAGATCGCCGATTTTGAGCGACGAAAGCCGATACGTCTCGGAGGGGACCCGCGAGCCGTCCGCCATCACATAGGTCTTGCTGCCGATCAGGTCGCTTTGCGACAGGGTGCCCGATTTTATCAGGGCGGCCGCGACCCCGGCCGGGATGCTGACATCGGCCGAGCCGCTGTCGATGATGAAATTCGCGGTGAGGACGCCGTTGATCACCACGGGAACGGCATAGGCGCCGTCATGGGCCTCGATGGGGACGACCCCTTCGGCTTGCGACGCCGGATCGCCGATCAGGGCGGCGGCGGCCGGCGATGCCGCCAGCACCAGGGCGGCCGCGGCGCAAAATCCCCCTGCGCGCAGGAACGCCCACACATGAGTCCAAAATCGGTTCGACACTGACAGCCAAGCTCTGAAAACGCCCGGCGTTTATATTGCCGGCCTTTCGGGTTCCGTCGGTGGCCTACGCCACGCTCATCGGTTCCCCCGGTCACGTACGTACTTAGCGTGCGAGTTGATCGAACGGGACATTGCCGATGGCGTAGTCGGCCCAGTCCTTATAGTCGAAGTGCCACCATTCCTCATTGAGGACCTGGAACCCTTCCTTCTCCATTGCCGCGTGCAAGACGCCGCGGTCGTAGCGCTGGCGCGAAGTGCCGCCGATATAATCGGAATAGGAGCGCTTGGACATTTCATCATAGCGGCCGGTCATGGGTACGGGCTTGCCGGTTTTCAGATCATACAGCGTGAGGTCGATCGCCTCGCCGCGATTGTGGCGCGAGCCATGGGCGGGGTCGCCCACGAACATGTGGTCCAGCACCGGCGTCGCGTCCCAGAACATCTTGGTGACGAACCAGGGGCGGTAGCCGTCGTGAATCAAAAGACCATAGCCTTGCACTTTGAGCGCCCTGGCCACCCGGCCCAGCGCTTCCGCCGCCGGGCGCTGGAGATAGGCGCCCGGGCGTTCGTAGAGCGGAAAGCCCATGAAGTTGTTGGATGTGGCATAGCGGATATCAAGCCGGATGGTGGGATCGACCCCGGCCAGCGGCACCAGGTCCATCTCGCGTTTCGGCGGCGGCTCGGCGGGCGGGGTGGCTTTCAACGCTTCGGCCCGCAACGTCGCGGGATCGCCATGCTCGCCCGCGCGAATCTGTTTGATCACTTCTTGGCCGATGTCGCGGCGGGGAAGCGATGTGCCGTCCAGCGCAACGGTCCCGGCGGCGCCCCTGCCCTCGGCAAAGACCAGTGTCTTGTCCGCAGCCTTGAAGATGCCGGCCGTCGCCGGGACGAGCGTCGCCTGATGGAAGCCGTCGCCGTCGGCGAACAATTGGCCGCCGGATTCATAGATTTCCAGAAGATCGTCGCCCGGACCATATTGCCCGATCAGGCGCATCATCGATGGCGGCGGATTGGGCGGCGGTGTTTCGGCCCATACCGCCGAGGAGACCAGAATAGCGCCAAACAAGACGGCCAGACATGCGATCTGTTTCATGACAATGCTCCCAATCCTCTACAACCATATCTGGGGCGGCGGCGGAATCCAGCGCTCGACAAGCTCATGCTCGACAAGCTCATGCTTCGACAAGCTCATGCTTCGACAAGCTCATGCTTCGACAAGCTCAGCATGAGGAGTTGGAGTCGCGGGAGTGGCTTGTCGAGGGGGGCTAGCCGGCCGCCCGGCCCCAAAGCGTAGAGATCACCACCCCGGCGATGGCGATCACGCCGCCCAGGATGGTGAGCGCCGAC
>Ga0134125_10003210_pt1 | contig 19016 bp, 15 predicted proteins | sample KB31751_FD_96464 | JGI IMG/M metagenome (GOLD analysis project Ga0134125, IMG submission 96464) | Terrestrial soil microbial communities with excess Nitrogen fertilizer from Kellogg Biological Station, Michigan, USA - KB3-175-1 | ecosystem: Environmental > Terrestrial > Soil > Unclassified ... | reverse complement strand
GAAGACAAACGTAAGCAAGCTGAAAGTGATCTTCTTTATTTTATTGAATTAGTTCATCCAAAACGTTTCCTTGGTAATATACATCGGGAAGTAATTAGATGGTGGACAGCTTCAGATCACAATCTGCATCAGTTATTACTTCTTCCACGAGATCACATGAAATCAGCTATGGCTGCTTATCTTGCTACTTGGTTATTAACCCGTGATCCTACTCTGAGAATACTGTATATTTCTAGTACATCTAATCTAGCTGTTAAGCAGTTGAAATTTATTAAAGATATTCTAACTTCAGACACCTACAGATTATACTGGCCGGATATGGTCAGAAAAGAAGAAGTCAAAAGAGAAAAGTGGACTGAACGTGAAATTTCCGTGGATCATCCACGTCGTCGTGAAGAGTCTATTCGTGATCCTAGCGTTTTTACTGCTGGTCTTACAACTAATACTGTTGGTCTTCATTGCGATATCGCAATTCTTGACGACGTCGTTGTCGCCAATAATGTATACACTGAAGATGGTCGGAAAAAAGTTAAAGAACAGTATGGCTACCTTTCTTCGATTGAAGACGTAGACGCTAGAGAGATTGTAGTCGGTACTAGATACCATCCGTTGGATTTGTATTCAACACTTATTGAGATGATGACGGAAGAATATGACGAAGCTGGAAGCGTTACTAAACCATTATTCGATGTTTTTGAACGGCCTGTGGAATCAGCTGGTGATGGCACTGGTGAGTTCTTGTGGCCTAGGGTTCAGCGGAGTGATGGTAAATGGTTCGGGTTTAATGCGCAAGTCTTAGCAGACAAACGCTCTAAATACGACAATAAAATTCACTTCCGTGCTCAATATTATAATGATCCTCAAGACGCTGAGTCATCTCCTATACCGCGATCTTTGTTTCAATATTATGATCCTAATTTCCTTTATAAAAAAGACTATCTCTGGCATTTCCAGAAGAACAGATTAAACATTGCAGCCGCAGTTGACTTTGCTTTCTCGACTAAGAAAGGTGCTGATAGCACTAGTATAGTTGTTGTAGGTGTAGATGGCTATCACAACTATTATATTTTAGATATAGATCGTTTCAAGACTGATAAGATTAGTGATTACTTCCAACATATCCTTCAACTTTATCAACGTTGGGGTTTTAGAAATCTACGCTGCGAAGTCTCTGTTGCCCAGAAAGTTATCGTTAACGATCTAAAAGACAACTACATTCGTAAACATGGATTAGGGATATCAGTAGAAGAGTTTAACCCTGTTAGGTGGGAAGGGTCTAAAGAAGAACGTATTATGGCTACACTACAGCCTAAGTACGCTAATCGGCAAATCTGGCATTATCAATCAGGTAATACTCAAACTTTAGAAGAAGAACTTATCCTTCAGAACCCAGCACATGATGATGTCAAAGACGCACTCACTGCTTGTATAGATTACCTCCAAAAACTAGCACCCTCAAGTTATTATTCAATTAAGAAAGATCAATCTTCACCAATGCAATTCCATACTAGATTTGGAGGGACTCTGTGACCGGTAAGGTTTTAGAGCTAGAAAACATTCTCAATCCTGATCTTCTCGCAACACGTTTGACTGAGAAGTATATGGAATGGGATACACTGCGTAATATGTGGAAGGTCGATAAAGAAGAGATTCGACGGTATGTATATGCAACTGATACTTCTCAAACATCTAACGCAACTAATCCATGGAAGAACCGTACTACTGTTCCCAAACTCTGTCAGATTCGTGATAATCTTTATAGCAATTATACAGCTACTCTCTTCCCTAAGCGTAAGTGGCTGATTTGGGAAGCTAATGATGACGACAGCAACTCCGTAGCCAAGCGAGATGCTATCGCTAATTACATGTCTTGGGCTATTGAACAACCACAGTTCAAGCATGAACTCGATAAGATCATTTTAGATTATATTGACTTTGGTAATTGCTTCGCTACGGTTGAATGGATAGACCAAAGGATTAACCAACCCGGTTATACTCAAATGGGCTACATCGGTCCCATGGTCCGACGCCTAAGTCCTCTAGATGTGGTCATGAACCCGGTTGCAGAAGACTTTGGTTCTACGCCCAAGTTTGTACGTTCTATCGTGTCATTAGGCGAACTCGCCAAAATGTTAGATAGACTAAGTAATGACCAGAATAGAGAAACTATACAAGAGCTTTATAGTTACCTTAAAGAAATACGCTTCCACGCCAGAGAGTTCCAAGGCGATTGGACTCAACGTGATCGTCTTTATGCTATGGATGGCTTTGCTAGTTTTAGGGCATATCTTCTATCGGGTTATTGTGAAGTCTTGACTTTCTATGGCGATTGGTATGACCACTATACAGATCAGTTTCAACAAAATCGTGTCATCACTGTTGTCGATAGGCACCGTGTTATCTCTAACCTGCCTAACCCCAGTTTCTTCGGGCAACCACCTATCTACCATGTTCCTTGGCGGAAGCGACAAGATAATTTGTGGGGTATGGGTCCACTCGATAATCTCGTGGGGATGCAATATCGTATGGACCATGTCGAGAACATGAAAGCAGATATCTTTGATCTAACTGCATATCCGGTGCAAAAGGTCAAGGGATTTGTTGAAGATTTTGTGTGGCAGCCGGGAGAGAAGATATTCACAAGTGAAGAAGGCGATGTCGAATTGGTTGTACCGGAGGTACAGGCACTTAATGCTAATATGGAGATTCAAAACCTTGCGAATCTTATGGAAGAAATGGCCGGTGCTCCGAAAGAAGCCATGGGTTTCAGAAGTCCTGGAGAAAAGACCAAGTATGAGGTACAGCGTCTGGAGAATGCTTCTGCACGTGTTTTCCAAAATAAGATAAATCAATTCGAACAACAGATGGTCGAACCGTTGTTAAACGCTATGCTTGAACTAGCACAACGTAATCTCAATGGTGCAGTAACAATCAGGGTATTTGATGATGAATTCAAGGCGGCATCATTCCAGACTCTTACAGTTGAAGATATTACTGGTGTCGGACGTATTAAACCAATTGCCGCTAGACATTTCGCTGAACAAGCTGAACTTATACAAAATCTCACCAGCCTTACTGGCTCTGGCCTTTGGCCTGTTGTTCAGCCTCACTTTTCTGGCGTTTCTTTAGCAAAGATGCTTGAAAATGTATTCGATCTTAGTGATTACCATGTTGTCCAACCATATATCGCACTAGCGGAACAAGCAGATGCTCAGGCACAAGCTCAAGTTCTAGAAGAAAAGCTTCATCAACAGACAATGACTGCTACTGGTCAAGGCGAGGACTACGACATGAATAACAACGGCCCCCAGCAAGGACCTGGATTACAAGTCGGCCCAGGAATGAAACCGGGTAATGAAGGGATTGATAGTATCCTCAAACGTAACCCCCCAATGAATGCAACAACTCCCGGAACGATAGGAACACAATGATTTCAGCTTGGACTAAACATCTTAAGACCGAGGATGAGAAAACCAACTTCAAGAATCAAGTATTAGGTTCTAAACAAGTCTTAAAGCGTCTCCAAGAATTACTAATTGAAATAGAAGACGATCTAAACAAGACAGAACTTGATACTCGAATTTACGATATACCTAATTGGGATTATCGTCAAGCGGATATGAACGGTAGCCGCAGAATTTTAAGAACCGTTCGCAATCTCATTACTATTGACCAATAGGAATTATGGAAAACGATTTATTTCAGGCTGACCAGCCAACAGAAGAAACTCTTAGACAACAACTCACTACGAAATGGAAAGAAAAATTTCCTACCGCAGATGATGAGTTGATTAAATCAAAAGTTGATTCTGATATCTATGTAAAAATGCTTGAGCGTCAGAAGGATGAACTCCGTGCTGATTATATCAAAGCTCAAGAAGAAATTCAGAAAGGTAAGGCCCTTGAAACCTTAATCGACCGATTAAACAACAAGGACATTCAACAGCCTACTACACCCCAAAAGGCACCAGAGAATACGCCACCTTCACTAGGCAAAGACGATATCGAGAAGTTAATTCAAGATCGCTATGAGCAGAATAAGCGAATAGAGATTGAGACAAGAAACTTCAATGACGTCCAAGCCAAGCTCAGAGATCGCTATGGCAGTAATGCCGGAGAGATTCTCCGTGAGCAATCCGATACTCTCGGTTTGTCCAAAGAAGAAGTCAACGCTTTAGCCAAGAAATCCCCAGAAGCATTCTTTCGTGTGATGGGGCTAAACAATCAAGGACAAGATTTATTTATGGCACCACCTCGTTCAGATGTCCGAAATGACAATTTCGCTCCTAAGACACAGAAGAGGACTTGGAATTTTTACCAAGACATGAAGCGTAAAGACCCGACAAAGTATTGGGACCCAAAAACCCAACTTCAAATGCACCGTGATGCAGAATCATTAGGTAATGCATTTGAGGATGGAGATTTCAACTAACTGTACCCTTGTGAGTCCATAGCAGAACTATGGCATAGGGTCAATAAAGGATAAGGTTTCATGGCCGGTTTTACCGACTCAAATAACCAAAATCTTATCAGGACGAATGTCTGGAGCCGTCAGCTCAAAGAACTTCTTCTTGATGATTTGAATGCCATGAAGTTCGTCCGTATTCTCTCTGACTTCCCAGATGGTTATACCATCAACATTCCTTCAATCGGTGCAGCCACACAAGCTGACTTCGTTGAAGGTCAAGCGGTTAAGTACGAAGCATTCGATACAGGTAATTACACCTTCTCGTTTGACCAGTATAAATACACCGGTGCGGCTATCAGTGAGAAATTTAAGCGCGACAGCTTCTACGCACAAGACGTTATTGCAGCCTTCGTTCCTCGTCAGCATCGTGTGCTGATGGAGGGTGTCGAAACTCGTATCTTCGCTCAAGCGAATGCAGGACAGACAGCAGGCAATAAGAACGTCATTAACAATATGGATCACAGGTACGTCGCTACAGGTACTAGTCAGGCATTGGCTTTTTCAGACCTCGCTTATGCGAAGGAAAGTCTGTTCAAGGCTAACGTCCCTCTAGTTAACCTCTGTGCCGTCGTTGATCCTTCAGTGGCCTATACCATTGAAACTCAGACAAACATGGTCAACCTTTTGACTCCCGTCCCTATGTGGGGGGATATCACTAAGGAAGGTCTTCAGACTGGCTTCAAGTTCCGTTACAACATTTTCGGCTTTGACTTCTATGTCAGCAACTATCTTCCTCAGATCGCATCTGAGACGATTGGTTCCGGCACAGTCACGACTGGTGTTGCTAACATGTTCTTCTCAGCCCAGACTGGGGACGTCTGCCCATGGGTTGGTGCTTTCCGTCAGATGCCAACTGTGCAATCCAAGTTCAACATGGACCTGCAACAGACCGAGTATCTCACGATCACCGAGTACGGCTTTAAGCTGTATCGTCCTGAGAACATGGTTATCATCCTCACTGCTGCAACACCAGTGACGCACTAAGGAGAAATAACATGGCTCAAAATTGGCTTAATAAAGACGGTTTGTTTCAACAGTTTGGTACTGATAAAACAACATCAGAAGTAGCTGGTGAGTTCGCACTTCCGGGCTTTCCAGATCGCATCGTAGAATTCACTATTGATCTTACTACGCTTTCGACTTCAACTGCTTCAATCATTTCAAATAATCTCATCTTCCCTGCTCCTCCGAGTGGTCAGCTGGTTATTAGTAAGGTTGAACTCCAAGTTGAAACTGGAGCTACGTCAGGCACGAGTTCTACCCTTAAGGTTGGTCTAATTCAGATGGATCGGGCAACCGTTCCTTCGAACTATGATCACGCCTTCATCAACGGAGAAACTAACGCCGATATGGCTACGGCAGGTGATATCCTGTTGTACGTCGGTGCCGATAGTATTCCAGCAGGTAGCACCCATGGTGGTACTTTGATTGGTTCATCTCCCGCGAATGCAACTGGTCCGTATTATCTTACGGCTCAGGCAGGTACGGCTGTATTCACGGCAGGTAAGGTTCGAGTTCGAATCTTCTATCGTGGTATCGGTACGATCACTCAGTAATGGATTAGGAGGGTCGTAAGGCCCTCCTTTCCTAGAAAGGAATAACATGTCCATTAATGTCGATCTCGCAGGTAATAGTGTAATCGTTAGTAATATCCAGTCCGAATCAAATACGACTGGTAGTACTGGCGTGATTATTCCTGCTTATGAATATGCAGTGACTCTTACACTTACTTCTTCGAGTGCTTCGCAGACGATTTGGTTGAACCCAAATCTCGGAGGTACTTACAAAGTCGCAGGTGCTTCAGTCACGCAAGGTACTGCTTCTTCATCTGGTACTATGCAGGTTGAAGTAGCCACTGGGACACAAGCCATTGGTTCGGGTACTAACCAACTTACTGGCACGATGTCTCTAGCAGGTACTGCAAACACTCCTGTAAATGGAACGGTCATCGCTTCACCGACTACGATTACCGCTGGTAGTCGTGTCAATATTATCCTAGCTGGTACTCTTACTAGTTTGGCTAATTGTGTCGCTACTGTCGTTCTTCAACGCATTAGTTAAGATCGGGGTCTTCGGACCCCTTTCTGAAAAGATAAAATGACAATCAACGTTTCACTTACTGATCTTGCCAATCTTCAGAATCAGACGACTGCGGTCACTGATATTAATAACAATAACGATGCTATCGAAACTGCTTTTGGTAGTGCGTATAATACCGCTGGTGATAAGCTCCTAGGTAATATGGATGCTAATAATCAACAGATTCTTAATCTTCCTAATCCAACTACAAACGATAGTCCACTACGTCTAACTGATCTTAATAAATTCATAGGTGGCGGAACAATCAGTACTGTTCCGGCCGGAGGGACTACAGGACAAGTCTTAGCCAAGACTAGTAATACTGACTATGCAATGAGTTGGGAAAATGCTGGAGCAGCTGTGACTTCAGTTGGATTGAGTCTTCCTTCAACTGACTTTACAATTTCTAATTCACCTGTTACATCTACAGGAACACTAACAGCTATTTGGGCTAATACACCTACTGGAACTGGCAGTGTAGTTAGACAATCAAATCCTAATATTATTACACCAACCATTCAAACTAGTCTAGGCATTGAAGGAAGCACATCTGGTACTACATTAGTTGAAGCCTCTTCAATAGCTTCAGGTACTTTGACACTTCCAGCTACTACAGATACTTTAGTTGCTCAAGCTACTACAGATACTCTTACTAATAAAACTATTTCAGGTAGTTCGAATACTTTCAGTAATGTTCCTCTATCCTCTCTTTCTTCTGAAGCTGCTAATACTTTGGTAGGCAATGTCACAGGTTCTTCTGCTTCACCTACAGCATTTACTATTGGAGGTCTTACTCAAAAGGCTTCACCAGCAGCATCGGACTTAGTTCTTCTTCAAGATCAAGCTGCTTCAGGCGCTCTTAAATTTGCCACTGTTTCCACCATTGGCAGTGCAGGCAGTGTATCTTCTATCGCAGGTAATACAGGAGCTTTTACGTTAGCAGGTGGCGTTACTAATTCAACTAATCAAATTCAAGCTGATGGTAATTACACTGGATATAACGTTCCTAACTCTTCTTTGACTGTATCAGCTAGTGCTGGTGCATTGACAATTAATCTTACTGACAACGGTGGAAACACTCCATCAGCTACTTCTCCTGTTTACATTAATTTTAGAAACAGTAACTCAACCGCTCTTGGCAATACTACTTTAGTTCCGATTACATCAGCTACATCTATTGTTCTTCCAGCAAGTTCTACCCTAGGCATATCAAGCTCAACTGCTTGCCGTATATGGGTTGTAGCTTTTAATAATTCAGGCACTGTTCAACTCGGTGTAATTAATTGCTGGTCTGGCCTGGGTGCATCATCTTTCATATCACCAATACCAGAGAATATCATAGAAAATACAACTGCTGTATCATCTTCAGCTACTAGTGCCGGTGTGTTTTATACGACATCGGCTTTGACTAATAAGGTTTGTAAAATCATCGGGTATCTCGAATGGGGTCCTTCCGGTATGACTGCTGGGACTTGGACTACAACTAATTTACTGTATGTTCAAAACTACGGTCCGGGGATACCTCGCCCCGGAACTCCCACTGGAAACAGGTCTTTCATTTCCAGCTCAGGAAGTACAAATACATCTGCTTCATTTGCTAATGTTACAGGCTCTGGTGTTAGTATTTCTCCTTCTAGTGCAGTCAATCCAATCCTTGTTCATTACACAGCGAGTGGTTCAGTCGCAGCTGGAGGTTCAGGTTCGAATAGTACTTATACAGGACAATTAATTAAAGGTTCTAGTACAGTACTTCAGACTGGTATTATAGGTGTTGTCTCAGGTTCTGGTACTAATTCGCAAACAGAAGGATTTGTGACATATTCATATTTAGACACTAATAACAGCACTTCTACTGTTACGTATCAATTGCAACATCATTCGACTACAACAGGAGCTACAGTTAGTGTAACTACTAGCTCAATTATTGGTTGGGCTGAGGAGATCATGGTATGAGTAAAATCACAATGTCTACAGTAGGAAGTCTTACACAAAATCCTACTACGGCTTTAACTGCCATTAATAATAATTTCTCTACTGTTCAAACAGCTATGGATAATACGCTGTCAAGAGATGGTACTTCTCCTAATCAAATGGAAGCAACTATTGATATGAATAGTAATCATATTATAAATCTTCCTCCTCCCGCTACTTCAGATGAACCTGTTAGAGTAGCTGATTTGACTAGTCTTAACCAAGGTGGAACTGTTACAGTCAATAACATCACTAATGATATAGTCAATACTAATAACTTTCCACCTGGCGGTACTATCGGTCAAGTCCTTGAAAAGAACAGTAATACTGATTTTGATGTGTCTTGGCAAACTCTCCCAACAGCTTCTGTAAATAATGAAATTCTATACGGTATAAACTTTGGGATGGTCGGAGACGGTGTCACTGACAATACAGCTGCTTTTAATTCTTTCTTAGCTGCTTTAAGTTCCGGCAGTCATGTCGGTATTCTTCCTAAAGGAGAATTCCTTTTTAAATCCCAACCTAATTCTATTTCATTTCCAATAGACCTTGGGGGTAAGGGAATAAATAATACTGTTCTTGTAAGAGATTACAACCCTTCCGGAGGTCTTGGCTTAATTAATATGTTGGCCTCAGCAGGTAATTGCAGTGGCAGCCGTATTCACGACATGGCTATTGAAGCCCAAGCAGGAACCTCAGGTGGATGTTTAATATTTGCACAGTCTTCTTCTTCAATTGCTTTAGGAGATATCATTCTTGAAAATCTCTGGGTAACCAATATTGGAGCAGGAGCTAATGACACCCAAGTCAATTGTATTGTTTTTGACGGAACTTTAAAATCTTCAGCACCTAATGGAATTCGTAGTTGTGATTTTAAGAATGTAAATGTCTTTGGTTCAACATCTTATTCAGTAGTTATATCCGGTGCAGAAGGCTTTACTTGGCATGGTGGAGGTATTTATGGTGCCGGCGCAGACACTGCATTTGCAGGAGCTCTTCAAATTACAGGTACACCTAGCGTTCAATCAAATTATATAGATATTTCATTTTCTACTTGTAACGGCATGTCATTAAGTCAATGTAATTTTGTAAATATAACTTGTCCTTCTATTGGTGCTGTCTTGACTGGTGGAATTTCAATTAGTAATGACGGAACTTGTACTTTTACATGTGTCCACGGTGCTCCTTCAGGTACTGTTTTAGGAAATTGGGGGCATTCAGGAATACGTCGTCCTAATGCTGCATTTTCAGTAACATGAAACAAAACTTCAACGATTGTCTTTCTAGACTTCTCAAAGACGAAGGTGGATATACTAATGATCCAAATGATTCAGGCGGTCCTACTAATTACGGGATTACTCTTAATGACTACCGTAGTTATATCAATCGGGCCGGAACTGCTCAAGACGTCAAGAAACTCACGGTAGCTCAAGCGACTACAATCTATCGTGAGAAATACTGGAATGCTCTTGGTTGTGACGACCTCTCTTCTGGCGTTGACTATACTTGCTTTGACTATGGTGTTAATAGTGGTCTAGGACGCCCTAGGAAGGCTCTACAGCGATTTAAATCACTGTCAGGTACTAAACTAATCAATGCTGTGAATGACGAACGTACAGCTTTCCTACACAGTATTTCCGGAGGTAAAAATGAAAGATTCCTTAAAGGATGGCTTGCTCGCGTGGCGCGAGTACGCCAACACTCACTAGACCTCGCTCAGACTAAACCTATCGCCGGACCAGTGGCAGGTACAGCCATGGTGGGTCTATCAGCTTACTTATCTCAACTCTGGCATTCTCACGAATATCTCGTACTTGGAGGCGGTATCTTGTTAGCTATTGCTTTTGGGTATGCAATCCATAAAGAACTAAACAAAGGTAAATAATGTTCCCACTTCCCGATCCCACTCCCGTAGCTCAACATGTTCATCACATCGCTCATCATGCTAAGCACATAACGCACCCCGCAATTATACAAGGATTTTCTATGTCTACTCTTTTAATTTCTAACGCTGTCACTGCCGTGATTGCAGCCGTTGCAGGCTGGTATGTCAAAGGTCGTGGCTGGTTCGGCGTCAAAGTTGATGCCACTAACGCAGTCAATAAGGTCGAAACCGTTGCCAAAGAAGCAGAAACAGTCGTTCATACAACGCCTGTGGCGTAACTCTCAGACTAAAATCTGGGCTGCTGCTCAGGCTTGTAGTGCTGCTGGCTTAGGTGTTGTCGATTATTTAAATCACGTCAGCACTAGCGACCAGTTCAATAAAGTTCTCAGCACTATTACAGTTCCATGGTATATCCCAACTGGTATTGCTACGATGGGTTTGATTTCGTATCTAGCTCACGGACACGATGCTTAGATGAACGGCGTTCATCATGCTTAGTTGGCTACCTCTAATAGGACCAATACTTCAGGGTCTTGGAAGTACAGCTGTATCTTTATACAGCACCTTCAAGAGTACTGAAGTAGAACAAATCAAAGCAGGAGTAACAGATGCTCAAACATCTGCGCAGATTATTAGAGATACAAACGACGACATCTGTCTTCGGTTACTTCGAGATGCCGCTCTGGTATTTCCCATTCTTTGGTCTGCTATTATTGGCTGGGATACCGTTGTTGCTTATCACTATCCTGAACTGATGTGGAGAGTTCCTGACTATCCTGTTGATGTTAGATACATTCCTTATGGAGCATTCGCATTCTTATTCGGTCTATTAGGTTTCAAAGTCTGGAAGAATAAATGAAACAAACTCTTCTACAAATGACGCAAGACATTCTGTCTTCAATGTCTTCAGATGAAGTCAATTCTATATCAGATAATGCTGAGTCGTTGCAAGTTGCTACAATAATTCGTACTAAGTACAATGACATTATCAATCGTCTGGGTCTTCCTGACCATGATCAATTCATTCAGCTTAATCCTAGTCTTAATCCATCATCTCCTGTATTGATGACACTACCATCAGGCATATCTGAAATAAAATGGATTAAGTATTTCGATAGCAACACTCTAGACGGTAATACAGCCACTGATTTTAGTCATGATTTGAATATTGATATAACATCAAGTCAGAATTCAGATAGCAACGCTCCTCCGGGATATCTCTACGTTACTATTCTTCCAAACGATGAATTCATAGATATGGTTCAAGGTTTTAATCCTAAGAATACTAATACAGCTACGTATTCATTCTATGACGCTAGTAATAACTATCCCGGTACATATACGCTGTACTATAAGACAAATCAACAACCTGTATATTGTACTGTGATTAGTAATTTCTATGTCCTATTTGATGGGTATGACAATACTCAGGATAGTACACTTCAGAGTTCTAAAACCATGGTATGTGGTAGAGTCATACCACCATTCCAGATGGTAGATACATTCATACCTGATCTCTCTGAAGACTTATTTCCATTGTTATTTAATGAAGCTAAGTCCTTAGCTTGGCAGGAACTTAAACAACAGCAACATCCTCTAGCAATGCGTGAGGTTGAGCGATATTGGAGTATTATTCAGAAAACTAAAGCTGTTGTCAACCGTCCTAGTTATTTCGATGAACTTCCAGGGTTTGGGCGTAAGCGTGGGTATTATGGCTACCGTGGAGGTTTCTGGGGCTATCCTGAAAATAAACGAGGAGGCTTATATTAATGGCTACTATTTATGAAAGTCGTGTCTCTGAAGAAAGTAAGATGCGTACTCCTGATCGTATACTTGAATTAAAAGTTATGGCAGGGAAAAAACCATTAGATACGCTTATGAGGGTTGACCCAAGGTTATTTGAAGGAGAAAACAAACTTCATGCAATCATGGATTTACATACGTCACTGTGGACATTGAAATACGATAAAGGTTCTGTACCACCTATTCTATCTGGAAGGTATACAGGTTTTAGACAAGCATTCGATGCTGCTAAAAATTATTACAATCAACGTAACATTGAGATTACTCAGGTCTAATGCCTGCACAGGTAACTACAACTACTGAGAATAACTTCACCCGTGGTTTAATAACAGAAGCCACGGGATTGAATTTTCCAGAGAATGCTGCAACATCTTGCATCAATAGTGAATTTACACTCATTGGTGATGTCGTGAGACGTCAGGGCATTGACGTTGAAATCAATGGCCAACCCCAAACAATAGATCGTACTAATTTAGCTATTTCCGAATATGTATGGAATAATCCCGGTGGAGATGGAAATTCAAAACTATTAGTAATTCAAGTAGGTTCTAATCTATATTTTTACAATATAGCAACAGTGACTTTAACCACTCCTGTGTCCTCTCAATTCTTAGGACAGTTGAGTATTTCGAGTATGACTGTTCCTGGTGTTACTTTTGATTCTACTTTAGAATGTGCTTTTACTGATGGCAATGGATTTTTATTTGTTTACCATCCTTCGTGTGATCCATTTTATGTAACATATAATGCCGGAACACACGCATTCACCCAGGCTTTGATTACAATTAATATTCGTGATTTTACAGGATGTGTCGATAATCTAGGTCCAAGCACTAGACCGGCGACATTATCTGTTGAGCATCAATATAATCTTCTTAATCAAGGTTGGGTTGCAGGAGCACCTTGGGCTGGGGTATCAACAACTCCGTATAGTTTCCAAACGGGTGACTTTACTTTTATAATACAAACTGGACTGACTATATCCATAGGTGCTTCAGTTACTGTTATTTATACAGGAAATACTATTGCTGCTAAAAATAGTACTCAATTAGTTAACTTCACTGCCGGTACAGCCGGTTGTATTGGAACAGTAGTTTCTTATACATCTGCTACAGGAGCGTTAGTTCTTAACTGTAGTCTTGGTTCGGCTTGGTCAGTCGCAACTGTTATTCCTAGTTCTTGGTCGTTAATTCCATCTACTACTGGTATGATTGGGACTTTTGCAACGGCAGCTAATGTCTACCCAAGTAATGCAGATATATGGTGGTCTTTTAAAGACGACACGGATACTTTTAATCCAGCGGGGACTTTATCAAATGTAACACAAGTTGCAGGCAATGCCCCTCAAGGTCACTTCGTTCTTCCTGCTTTTAATCAAAATCGTTTATTAGTTTCAGGAACTAATGTTCAATCTACCGTAACTACTTCACGCCCTACTACTGGAACATGGTATGCTGGGAGAGTTTGGTATACAGGTGTAAATGCATTTCAAGATACTATATCAGATGCATCATTCTATACTTGGACTGAAAATATTTACTTCTCACAAGTAGTATCTGGTGTCAGTGATTTTGGAAGTTGTTATCAAGTAAACGACCCTACATCTCAAAACCTGAATGGGTTACTTCCTACAGACGGTGGTGTAATAACTATCGTAGGGAGTGGAACCATTCATAAATTATTTCCCATCGCTAATGGATTACTTGTATTTGCTAACAATGGTGTATGGTTTATTACAGGTAGTCAAGGAATTGGATTTGCAGCTAATGACTATACTGTTACTAAAATATCTTCTGTAAAAGTCCTTAGTCAAAAGTCTTTTGTAGATGTTCTTGGTCTTCCTTATTTCTGGAATGAAGAAGGAATATATCAAGTCATTCCAGCTCAAGGTGGAAGCCTCACGGTTGTTCCATTAACAGTTGGGACTATACTTTCATTTTATAACCAGATACCTCTTGTTAGTAAGAAATACGCAAAAGCTGCCTATAATCCTATTACATATGTAGTGCAATGGGTATATAAAACTACTCAAGAAACTTCAGTTACAGATAGGTATGCCTATGATGGTATTCTCAACTATAATACTTATAACAAAGCATTTTATCCCTATTCTATTGATAATATCAATAGTAGTATCAATGGTATCATATACATTAATTTCCCGTCAATAGGTTCTGCAACTCCTATTCCAGTTATTAAATATATCTGTACTACTGGAAGTAATTTATCATTAGCTGATGAGCACGATAGTAATTACGTAGATTGGAGTAGTATTAATTATACCAGTACATTTACTACAGGATATAAACTCCATGGCCAGGGATTGAAGAGATTTCAAATTCCCTATATTTATGTCTATTCCCGTAATAGTGGCTATTCTGCTTATACTGTGCAATCTGCATGGGATTATGGAATAGATTTTGATAGTAATAAATGGTCTCAACCCCAATTTATAGAACTCAATGATTCTAATTCCGGTATGATTTTTAGACGTATTAGGTTGCGTGGGAATGGGATAGTGCTTCAATTAATGTTTAATTCAGTCGATGGTCAGCCTTTTGATATCATTGGTTGGTCTATCTTTGAGACTGTCAACGCAGGTGTGTGATGGACCCAATTAGTTTAACTCTTGGTATAGTAGGTTTAGGAACATCTCTTTTTGGAGGTTTCTCTGGAGCATCTGCTAGTAAACAATATGCACAACAATCTGCTGCTCTTTCTCAACAGATAACTCAGAATGAACTTCAGCAGAATGCTGTCCGACAGCAGGCTATGGAAATGTCAGCCAGACGTAATCAATTAGAAGTTCTTAGAAATACTCAACGGGCTAGGGCGCAAGGACTTAATGCTGCTGTCAATCAAGGTGCTCAATACGGCTCAGGCACGGCTGGTGGATTAGCCGAAGTAACTAACGAAGGAGCTTTCGGTGTTCAAGGGGTTCGTAATGAACTCCAGCTTGGTGAGAGTATGTTCGGTCTTACTAATAGTCTTACAGGTCTTCGTGGACAGTTTGCTCAACTTCAAAGCCAATATCAGAGCACTGAAGCTACTGATCAAGGTATTGCAAGCCTTGGGGGTGCTTTGATGAAATCTGGTCCAATGATTGGCAACCTCATGGGTGGTGGCAAAGGAATGGGTAATCTCTTCGGTAATATGACTAAAGGATTTACGAGTTGGACGGGTTAACTCTAGACCAACCATCACAACAACCTCAGATATATCTAGGGGATACTCAAGTTCCTCTAGACGATAAGGTATTGCAGAATCGCGCAGCTAAAGCTGAGATGGGATTGTATGGTGTAACTGGCCAAGGCTATGATGATGTCTATAATCAATTCATACAGGGTCAGGAACCTACGTACAGAGATAAAGCTGCTGCTACTATAGACTATAAGAAACAAGCTAGTGTTCCAGACCAGCTTGCTGAACTGTCTAAGCAAGAGCATGTCTCACCTGAAGATGTAGATAGAATTATCAATAAGCCTCCAACCAATCCTGATACAGTGATTGAAAAGGCTTACGCAGATCAATACATCACAAGTGCATCTGATTTAGCTCAACGTATGGATAATACATCATACGTAGGTGCATTGCAGCAACATCCAGATCAGATGTCTGCTTCTATGGGTAAAGCCAATGATGTTCTAGCTTTGAGGGAATATATCCTTACTCAAGCTCAGAACATTCAGCCTGACGTAGATGCTGATCCTTATTTCAGAGTTCCATTCATTGATACCCCACTCACACCGGGTGGAGAAATTGATGTAGGTTCTAAGACCGCTCCTTACTCTTCAGCATTGAATTGGTTGACTCTAGGTCTCTATGGAGGCATCCGTGAAGAATACCTCATGCGAGGGAATACGCCGGATACCTCTGCATTGTCAGGTATATTTGAAGGCAGTAATCTCAGAGATCAAGGACTGGAGCTATTAACTCAACCTTCGTTACAGCAAGGTAAAGACCTCTTCGATAAAGCATTTAATCGTCTCAAAGAACAAGACCCAACACTAGCTCAGCAATGGGCGATGTCAATGGTAGGTATGTCTAACGACGAAGTCATGCTTCGTAATGTCATGTCCGGTCTTAACGTAGCTGGTGCATTGGGAGCAGCTAAAGGACTTAAAGCTGCACTTGAAGGGGCTGGTAGGTCTTCTCTAGCCAATCTAGGACCTGCTGCTGAGAGTGAGGCTTTACAATCAGCTAGAGCTAATCTTGAAGATGTTTTAAGACAATCTCCCGCTTCACCCAGTAAAGCCAATGTCGCAGAAGCTCAGGGTGATATCACCGAAGCTGCTGTCCAAAAATCCATTGTATCTTTTACTAATCCTGACCCAGAGAAAGAAGCTGTAGATACTCTTTTGAGTATGCATCGTTCTAATATGGATGCTATCAGAAATGCTCCAGGTAATCTCAGTCGTGAACAACACACACGTATCCTTGATGCTGGTGAAGCATCTGAAGCACAAGATGTAGAGAATTTAGTCAAGACTAGTCGGATAGTCCGTCTACCCGAACTGGCTGAGAATGGCTTTAGAGATATAGCTGATAAGATTTCAGAATACTTCCGTGGTAAAGAAAATACTATCGGTGATGTAGAAATCATCCATGATCCTGTATCCAATACAGAACACCATGTAGTCAATATTCTTAATTATGATGGTAATAACTTCAGCAATTCCCAACTTGCTATCAACCATGCTGAACGTAATGGCTATGGTCATCCGTATATAGTTGGTCAAGACCCTGATATTGTCTATCTTCCTAAGACTGCTGTTTTAGAAAGACATTTCCCAACTCCTGATACTGAAGAATGGAGACCTAACCCTAACTTTATCATCAAGTCAAATGACGAAGGGCATCGTTTCTTTCTAGGCCATCCTGATGGAACTGAAGCTGAAGTCATACCCAGTCTTAAGCCTGACCCGACATATCTTCCGTTTAATCTCAAGGACGGTAAGTTCGAAAAGACTACGCCGGATATGTACGTCGATAACAAAGGTATGGGTTATGTAATCAAGTGGACTATTCCTCTCGATGAAACTCAAGACTTAGTTAGAGATAATCTAATAGGCTCTAGAACTACATCTGCTTCTACTCGTAAAGAAGGTAGAATCACTAATGGTATATTTGGCTATTTCAGACTACCTCAGGATACTTTATCCCAAGCAGAAGCTGAGAATAGAGCTAAAGCTGCGTATCTTCAGAACAGATATTTAGAAAGTATTAAAGGAGATATGCAGTATGTAGAGAATCTGTATCACGGTATTCTAGATGAAGGTAACTACGCCAAACGTAAGTCGCTGTCTTATCTAGGGAACCTAACTGGTAGGAATGCCAAGGTCTGGAATGACTTTGTCCGTATGCTTAAGGTTAGCCAGAAACTTCCTGATCCTGTGACTAAACTACCGGGTTACTTCTTTGAGACTCCTGCTGAGATACAGGATGCATGGCAGAGATATTTAGGACGTGAAGCTTCGTTTCCTGAGCAACAGGCTTATCTAGCATTCAGGCGTCTATGGAATAAAGACCTTATTTACCGTAGTCTTGCTCTCTACCGAAACAAAGCCAGACAAGGTGTGATGAGTCATGTCCTGACTAACATCACAGAGGATGGTAAAGTCAAAGGTCAACCATTTGAAGGGGCGATGGTTAAAGGCAGTGTCCCTGAAGGTAATACTGTTGTTGCTATTCACGACAAGAGTGGGGACATTTCCTATTACAACAACAAGAACCCTGAATATAAAAAGCTATTTAAGGCAGACGTCAATGCAGGGAAGTACAGAGGTATTAAATTATATTCTCCTGATAAATACCCATTAAATCTTAAAGATGACAATGGCAATCCTCTTCGTGTTCAGTACGTTTATTCTAATTCAGTAGAGTCTTCTCCAATCAGTTACCGTCAGATTGAGTATCGCGGCGGTGGTCACTGGGACTATGCCTACGAAAGGTACATAAAACAACCCATAGTTAGACGCCAAGTATTCGGTGGGAAGGAAACTCTTAACTATGACGGAGATGCTACGTTTGCCCCCATACATTCGAATAAAGACGGTGAATTCATTGCAGGAAAACTAAATGAAATTAGACAACTCCTAAAGGACAAGCGAGTAGCTGAGGCTAAAGCTGTTCATATGTCTTATTCAGATCAGGAATGGAAGGACTTCGTTAAGAACTTTTATCCTAGAAAGAATAGACAAACTGGACTGATCGAACCTGCTACATATAATCTCGATGAAGACTTTAGAGTAGTTCCCAGAGGATTTACTATTCTTGAACATGATAAAGGATTTGGTCAGAAGTTTAAAGGCAGGAATTTCGTAGACGCTACTAGAGAAGGTAGTCCAGATCGTAACTTCCAAGTCGAGTTCACCGGTGCAAGAGACAGTCGTGATTTATTTGAACCCATTAGACAAGGTTCGGTATCTAATCCGACGTATAAGTTTGAACCAGCTGAGTTGACTGATCCGGTTGTTACAATGACTCGTGCATTGAATCGTATAGTCAATTCTAGTTACATGGATGACTATAAGATCAGTGCTGTAGAACACTGGCTCCAAGAGAATAAATCTATTCTGAATGAAGATGATATCAAACGTATGAGAGCTTCTCCGTTCTGGTATTTCAGGAATGGCGATCTCACCCGTGGTTCTCGTGGTACCCTTCAAGGCCAGATCGCAGAAAGCAACCGATATAAAATCAATAAATTCATCGGTATGCCCTCTAAAATAGACACACTTCTGCATGGACTTAAACAGGAACTGGCAGACCAGATGTTCGAGACTGATAGTAAAGTCAAGAAAGCTTTACT
>Ga0134125_10003209_pt1 | contig 19019 bp, 14 predicted proteins | sample KB31751_FD_96464 | JGI IMG/M metagenome (GOLD analysis project Ga0134125, IMG submission 96464) | Terrestrial soil microbial communities with excess Nitrogen fertilizer from Kellogg Biological Station, Michigan, USA - KB3-175-1 | ecosystem: Environmental > Terrestrial > Soil > Unclassified ... | reverse complement strand
TCGCCGAGGTGACCGTCATCATGGACGGCCGCCGGCGCTCCTTCACGATGCGCATGAACGGGGAGAGCGTGTTGGACGGGGCGGCGAGGGCAGGGCTCGATCTTCCCTTCTCCTGCCGCGCAGGTGTCTGCTCGACCTGCCGTACCAAGGTCGTACAGGGAGAGGTCGTCATGGATCAGAACTATGCGCTCGAGGACTGGGAGCTGGAGCAGGGGTACGTGCTCGCCTGCCAGTCGAAGGTCAAGACTCCGGTGCTCGAGCTCGACTATGACGAGCGCTGAGCCGCACGTCCTCCAACAGGGGCTCGATCATGACCTATGAGACTATCCTCTTCGAGGTATCGGACGGTATCGCGCGCCTCACGCTCAACCGGCCCGACCGCCTGAACAGCTTCAACACCTCGATGCACGCCGAGGTGAAGGAGGCCCTGAGTACGCTGGAGCGCGACGCTTCGGCGCGCGTCCTCGTGCTTACCGGCGCCGGCCGCGGCTTTTGTGCTGGCCAGGATCTGGGAGACCGGGTGGTCGCTCCGGGTGGTGCGCCGCCCGACCTCGGTCTTTCCATCGAGCGGGGCTACAAACCGCTGATCCTCACGCTGCGGCGCCTGCCGCTCCCCGTCATTGCTGCCGTCAACGGCGTGGCTGCGGGCGCCGGTGCCAACATCGCGCTTGCCTGCGACCTCGTCATTGCGGCGCGCTCGGCGACGTTCATCCAGGCTTTCTCGAAGATCGGCCTGGTGCCGGATTCCGGCGGCACGTGGCTGCTGCCGCGGCTCGTGGGCCACGCCCGTGCCATGGGCCTCGCGCTGCTCGCTGAGAAGCTGCCCGCCGAGCAGGCGGCTCAATGGGGCCTCATTTGGCGCTGCGTGGAGGATGGTGCGCTCGCGGCCGAGGTCGACACGCTCGCGCGGCAACTCGCAGTGGCTCCGACGCGGGGGCTCGCGCGGACCAAGCAGGCCATGCTCGAAAGCTGGAGCCACACGCTCGAGCAGCAGCTCGATGTCGAGCGCGATTACCAACAGGAGCTCGGCCGCTCTACCGATTACGCCGAAGGCGTGGCGGCTTTCATGGAAAAGCGCGTCCCGCGCTTCACCGGGCGCTGAACCGAGGATAGAGCCATGCAGTTAGAGAGCTTCATCGCCGGTCGCTGGCAGGCGGGGACCGGAAACGCCCTCCCCCTTCGCGATGCGACCACGGGCGAGGTGATTGCCAACGCCTCTGCCGAGGGACTCGATATCGGGGCCAGCCTCACGCACGCGCGCACGGTCGGTGGTCCGAACCTTCGCCGCCTGACTTTTCACGAGCGCGCCGGGCTCCTCAAGGCGCTCGCGAAGCACCTGACGGAAAAGAAGGAAGAGCTCTATGCGCTCTCTTATGCGACCGGTGCCACGAAGTCGGATTCGTGGATCGACATCGACGGCGGCATCGCCACCCTCTTCGTGTATGCGAGCAAGGGCATGCGCGAGCTGCCCGATGCGCACGTCTATATCGATGGCGCCACGGAGAGCCTGTCGAAATCCGGCGGCTTCGCCGGCCAGCACATCTGCGTGCCGCTCGAAGGGGCGGCCGTGCACATCAACGCCTTCAACTTCCCCGTCTGGGGCATGCTGGAAAAGCTGGCGCCTGCTTTTCTCGCGGGAGTGCCCGCGGTCGTCAAGCCCGCGACCACCACGGCCTACCTGACCGAGCTGACATTCCGTCGCATCATCGAGTCGGGCCTCCTTCCCGAGGGCGCCATCCAGCTCATTTGCGGCAGTGTCGGTGATCTCTTCGATCATCTCACCTGTCAGGACACCGTGGCCTTCACCGGCTCCGCCTCCACCGCGCGCAAGCTCAGGATGCATCCGGCCGTCATCGACCATTCGGTGCGCTTCACGGCGGAGACCGATTCACTCAACTCCTGCGTGCTCGGCCCCGATGCAACGCCAGGCACTCCCGAGTTCGAACTCTTCGTGCGCGAGGTGGCTCGCGAGATGACCGTCAAGGCCGGGCAGAAATGCACGGCGATCCGCAAGGCCATCGTTCCGGCCGGCACGGCCACTGAGGTAGTGGAGGCCCTGAAGGCAGCGCTCGCCAAGGTGGTCGTCGGCAACCCGCGTCAGGAAAAGGTGCGCATGGGCCCGGTGGCCTCTCTCGCCCAGCGGCGCGAGGTTCTCGACCAGTTGGCCAAGCTCGAGCGCGAGGCCGAGATCGTCAGTGGCAATGGCCGGCAACTCGAGCTGGCCGACGCCGATGCGGACCGGGGCGCCTTCATTGCGCCGACCCTGCTCTTTTGCCGCGAGTCCTCGCGCGCTGCCGCCGTGCATGAAGTCGAGGCATTCGGGCCGGTTTGCACCGTGGTGCCCTACGAGGGCATGGATGCGGCCATCGCGCTCGCGCGGCGTGGGTCGGGAAGTCTCGTCGGCTCGGTATTCACGGGCGATGAGGCGGTGGCGGCACGACTGGTGCTCGGGCTGGCTCCCTTCCATGGGCGCCTGCTCGTCGTCAATCGACATTGCGCCAAGGAATCGACGGGACATGGCTCACCGCTCCCACATCTCGTTCACGGCGGACCGGGCCGTGCGGGCGGGGGAGAGGAGATGGGCGGTATCCGCGGGGTGCTTCATTACATGCAGCGCACCGCAGTTCAGGGGACGCCCGATGTCCTCACGGCGGTCACGGGCCGCTGGATCAAGGGCTCTCGCGAGCGCGACCCGGGCACTCATCCTTTCCGCATTCCCTACGGTGCGCTCGCCATCGGCGACAGTTTCAATTCCCCGGAACGGGAAGTGACCGTGGCGGACATCGAGCGCTTTGCCGAGCTCTCGGGCGATCATTTCTACGCTCACATGGATGAAGCCGCGGCGCGCCGCAACCCGATCTTCGGCGGCCGGGTCGCGCATGGCTACTTCCTTGTCTCCGCCGCCGCCGGACTCTTCGTCGACCCGCCCTTCGGGCCGGTGCTCGCCAACTACGGCATCGACTCGCTGCGCTTCACCAAGCCCGTGAAGCCGGGCGACCGCATCAAGGTGCGCGTCACCTGCAAGGAGAAGTCGCTGCGGGCCGGGCAGGGGTATGGCGAGGTCCGCTGGGATGCGCTCATCACCAACCAGGACGGCGAGACGGTCGCCGCGTATGACGTGCTGACCATGGTGAGCGAGAAAGCCGTACCGGACGCCTGATAGTTGGTTAAAACGCGTCGGAACGAGCGTAAACTAAGCGGGCCCTTGACCCTTGCGCGAATGCGGAGATCACTGTCATGTGGAAATGGCTCGCGGCGACCCTCGCCCTCATCTCATGCTGTTCCGTAGGCGCCGCTGACAGACTGTTGTTGCGTCTTCCCACGATGTCGAAGACGCAGATCGTCTTCGACTACGGCGGGCAGCTCTGGAGCGTCTCCCGCGAAGGAGGTCAGGCGCACGTGCTCGCGAGTGGCGTCGATCTCCTTGCCGCGCCAATCTTCTCGCCGGACGGGTCGCAGATCGCCTTCGCCGGGACTTACGACAAGAACACCGATGTCTATGTCATGCCCGCTACCGGCGGGCAACCGCGACGCCTGACATACCATCCCGATCCCGACTTCCCCTTGGCGTGGACTCCGGACGGCAAGAGCGTGCTCTTCCGCTCCCACCGCTATAGCTACTCTGATCCGGAGCAGCTCTATACCGTGCCTGCCACGGGGGGATTTCCCACGGCGCTGCCGCTGCCGACGGGTGAGATGGCATCGTATTCGGACGATGGCAGTCATATCGCCTATGTCCCCGGCTTCCAGTGGGAGCCGTACTGGAAAGGCTACAAGGGAGGTCAGCACACCGAGATCTGGATCGCGCGCCTCTCGGATTCGAGCACGATCCGTATCCCGAACCGGAACTCCAACGAGGACGACCCGATGTGGGTCGGGCACACGATCTATTTTCTCTCCGACCGCGATGGTCCGATCACGCTCTACGCCTACGACACGCAGAGCCGTCAGGTGAAACGGGTGATCGACAACCACGGATTCGACATCACTTCGGCTTCCGCCGGACCCGGCGGCATCGTCTACTCGCAGTTCGGCGAGCTTCACATCTATGGCTTTGCGTCGGGCGCGGTTCAGGACGTACCGGTCACCGTTGCGGGTGACTTCCCTCAGCGGCGCGCCCGTTTCGAGGACGTTGCGCAGGACATCAATGCGTTCGATGTCTCGCCGAATGGTCTTCGCGCGGTCTTCGAGGCTCACGGCGACATCCTGACCGTGCCCGTGAAGCATGGCAGCACCGAGAACCTCACCGAGAGCCCGAGCGCCATGGACCGCGACCCGGCGTGGTCGCCGGACGGCCAGTCCATCGCGTATTTTTCCGACGCGGCGGGTGAGTACGACCTCTATATTCGCCGGCAGGACGGCACCGGAGCGGTGCGTCACATCCCGCTCGGGCAGGACGATGCCTACTACTACGACCTCGCATGGTCACCGGATGGCAAGAAGCTCATCTTCAGCGACCAGAAGCTGCAGCTCTGGTACGTCGATACCAACGGCTCGGGCGCCCGCCCGAAAAAGGTGGGCACCGACACCTATGACATCCCGCTGCACGCTTTCCAGGCCCGATGGTCACCCGACAGCGAATGGATTGCTTACGCGAAGATCATGCCGAACTATCTGCATGCGATCTTCATCTATTCCCTGGCGGATGGCTCGACTCACCAGGTGACCGACGCCGAGAGCGATTGTTTGAATCCGGTCTTCGACACGGATGGCAAGCATCTCTACTTCACCTCGAGCACCGACACCGGCCTTGCCTATGGATGGCTCGGCATGACCTCTTTCGAGCGGCCGATCACCCGCACCGTCTACATTGCGACGCTGCAGGCCACCGACGCCTCGCCCGTAGCGCCGCAGGACGGTCTTGAGAAGACACCGCCGGCTCCCTCTGAGGCGAAGGCGGCGCAGAAGCCTGTTGCATCGTCGGCGGGCAAGCCCAAGGCGCCGAAGGCGGTGAGCATCGATTTCGCAGGGCTGCAGGCGCGCGCGGTGCCACTGCCCATACCGGCCGCGAGTTACGTCGATCTGCAGGCAGGCAAGGCGGGGACACTCTACCTGGCCAAGGGGCCGCTGATTACGGTGCCGTCGATCGGGGCGCCGAATGCCGCGGCCGTGGACCTGCAGCAATTCGATCTCGATTCGCGCAAGGTCACGGATGTGGTGGGTGGACTCTCCGCTGCATCCTTCGCCGCCAACCACGAAAAAATCCTGTATCGCAAGGGTGAGGGCTGGTTCATCGCGGACTTGAAGCCCAACGCCAAGCCGGACGCGCTCAACCTCGGTGATATGCGCGTGCGTGTCGTGCCTCGCGATGAGTGGGCGCAGATGTACCGCGATGCCTGGCGCATCGAGCGGGCCTTCTTCTACAACCCGACGTTCGACGGGCTCGACATCGCGCAGGCGCAGAAGGAGTTCGCGAACTACCTGCCGGGTGTGGCGAGCCGCGATGATCTGTCCTTCCTCTTCTCGGAGATGATGAGCTATCTCTCGGTCGGGCACATGTTCATCCGCGGCGGCTACGAGCCGAAGATGGAGGAGATCACGGTGGGCCTCCTCGGGGCCGACTACCGCATCGAGGATGGGCATTACCGGATTGCCCACATCCTGCGCGGCGCGCGCTGGTATCCGAGCGTCTATGCTCCGCTCGCGCAGCCAGGACTCAAAGTAAAGGAGGGAGACTACCTGCTCGCCGTCAACGGCAACCCGATCGATGCGCACGCCAGCCTCTACCAGGCGTTCCAGGATCTGGCGGGGAAGACGGTGACCCTCACGGTGGGCCCGAATCCCCGGCTGGAGGGCGCGCACTCGATCGTCGTGAAGACCATCCCGAGCGAGGCCTCGCTCAGGCACGTCGCATGGATCGAGCACAACCAGGAGCTCGTCGAGCGCATGAGTGGAGGCAAGATCGGCTACGTCTATTTACCCGACACCGCAGCGGGCGGGTACATCAATTTCAACCGGTATTTCTTCTCGCAGGTGCACAGGCAGGGCGTCGTGATCGATGAGCGCTTCAATCACGGCGGCGCGATTTCCGATTACATCATCGATTACCTGCAGCGGCGGCCGATGTCCCTGATCGTGCCTCGTTGGGGACGCCCGCAGGTCGGGCCTCCGGAGGCGATCTTCGGACCCAAGGTCATGGTCATCAACCAGTTCGCAGGCTCCGGAGGGGATGCCCTGCCGTGGTACTTCAAGATGGACCATGTCGGCACGCTCGTGGGCGAGCGCACCTGGGGTGGACTCGTCGGCATCTATGGCTATCCGCCGCTCATGGATGGCGGCAGCATCACCGCGCCGCGGGTGGCGGTAGAGGGTCTGGATGGCACTTTCCCCGTGGAGAATCACGGTGTCAGTCCTGATGTGACCGTGTGGCAGGACCCCCAGCTCGTGCGCCAGGGTCACGATCCTCAGCTCGAGCGGGCCGTTGAGATCGCCGTGCAGCAGCTCGACGCTCATCCGCTGCCGCACTATCAGCTGGCTCCGTGGCTCAACTATCACCCGCACCTGCCGCCGCTGCCCGAGCCGGCGAAGAGCGTAGGAAGTCAGTAAGCCGCGACGCCTGCGGATCGGCGCGTTGGGTCGGAGCTAGGTGAGCGCTCCGGCCGGGTAGGTGTGCCCGCGCGCCGAGACCGCCTTCACCAACACCCACACGGCCATGCTCACGTGCAGGCCGAGCGCCTCCATGGCGCTGCGGGTGACGCGTGCGAGGACTGCTGCGCCCGCGCCAATGTCGACCTTCACCAGAATGGCCTGTCCGACATCAGCGGAGAGCTCCGTGATCACGCCTTCGAGGGCGTTGCGGACGCTCAACCCGCGAGGCGACTCAGTCGCCAGAATGATGTCCCGGGCGAGAAGTTGAATGCGCATCCTTGCGCCTACGCGGACGTCCTGGACACTGATGTGAAGGATACCGCGCCCCAGCTGAACGTCCGCCATCCCACCGTCTGCATCCACCTGGATCACCGTACCGTCGATTACGGCGCCCACGACTTCAGGCCCGACGATGGCGCGGAACTCCGGCCGCAGGCTGATATCGCTTAAGCTGCCGAAAGCAATGATGTGACCGGCCTCCATCAGCGCCACATGGGTCGCGAGTCTCAGGACCTCCTCGAGCTGATGGCTGACGAACACCATCGGAATCGAGAGCTTGTCGCGAAGCGTCTCGAGATAAGGCAGCACCTCCTCGCGGCGGGCGGTATCGAGCGCGGCCAGGGGCTCATCGAGCAGCAGGAGGCGTGGCTGGGAGAGCAGGGCGCGTCCCAGGGCGACCCGCTGGCGCTCACCTCCGGAGAGCTGGTGTGGCCGGCGCTCGAGCAGCGGCTCGAGACCGAGCAGGGCGAGTACGCTGTCCAATCCAACAGCGCGGCCCCCCTTCGGCGCGCGCCGCTCGCCGTAGCGCAGGTTGGCCAGCACTCCAAGGTGCGGAAAGAGTCGTGAGTCCTGAAACACATAGCCGATGCGCCGGCGCTCGACGGGCACGCGGATGCGCCACTGGGTGTCCGTGAGCGTGATGCCATCGAGCTCGACCCGTCCCTGATCCGGCTGCAGAAGTCCCGAGATGATGTTGACCAGGGTGGTCTTGCCGCAGCCCGAGCGGCCGAAGAGCGCGACGACACCCGGAGTCGGGGCCTCGAGCTCCGCCACCAGCTTGAATCCCTGGAAACGCTTGAGGACCGACAGTCGCAGCATGATGAGGCCCGATGCTCCTGCCAGCCTTCAGCGCCCGAGGAGCCGGTACACGCGCCGCGCGAGGACCTCGGCGAGTATCAGTCCGAGGATGCCGAGCGTCATGGAAAGCACCGCCAGTCGCATCGCCATGGCCTCCCCGCCCGGCTCCTGGATGGCGGAGTAGAGCGCCAGGGGCAGGGTACGCGTGACCCCCGGCACGTTGGAAGCGAACGTGATGACCGCGCCGAACTGACCCAGTCCCGCGGCAAATGCGGTGAGGAGCCCAGCGAGGATGCCGGGCAGCATCAGGGGCAGGGTGATCGAGAAAAACCGGTCGAGCGGACCCGCGCCGAGCGTGCGCGCTGCAGCCTCGAGCCCCCGGTCGACGTTCTCGAGCGCGAGACGGATCGCACGCACCATGAGCGGAAAGGTCATGACGGCCGTCGCAAGCGTGGCTCCCGCGGTGCTGAAGGGCAGCTCGATCCCGAAGTGCGCGAGCAGCCACCGCCCGGCGCCGCTGCGGCTGTCGAGCGATACCAGTAACAGGTAGCCCACGGCCACCGGTGGGAGCACGAGGGGCAGATGCACCAGGGCATCGAGCGCCAGTGTGCCCGGGAATCGGCTTCTCGCGAGGAGGTAGGCGATGAGGATGGCGGGCGGCAGACTGAATACGACGCTGCGCAGGGCGATCTCGCAACTGAGGCGCAACGCATCGAGCTCAGCGGGAGTCAGTGAGGGCATGGCGGCTTGCTGTCGGGCGTAGACGCGGCGGTAAGAATGACCTTAACGCATGGACTGGCATCTACGCACGCATCTTCGGCGCCCGGGGCGGCGCGGGGCTGCGCGGCCGCATCCCTTGACTTGTCATCGCGCGGCCGCATCTCTTGCCTCGGGTGCGGTCTTTGCGGCCTCGAGTTACGAATGAGCGGCGAGCGGCAATTCGGCTGGATGTGGGTGGAGGCCTGCGAGGTCCTGGACAGGGCCGAGCGCCTGCAACGCCAGTTCCTGCGCTACCTCGGACGCGGAGCCGACGCCGCGGTATGGGAGCCGCCCGTAGACATCCAGGAGAGCGCCGACGGCCTCATTCTGCTCTTTGCGCTCCCCGGTGTCGTGCCGGAGGAGATCAGCCTGAGGCTCGAGCCGGCGGAGCTGATCCTGAGCGCCATGCGCCCGCTCAAGCTCAGCTCTGCTGATGCGGTGATCCGGCGGCTCGAGATTCCGCACGGACGCTTCTTTCGGCGTATTCCGCTCACCGGTGCGCCGCTCAAGTTGGCGGCGAGCCGCTATGAGCATGGCTGCCTCGAAGTCCGGCTGACCCGGGAGTCCCAGGAGAGCGAGAGATAACCATGGCTGACACCGACACCGATCAGACTCCTTCGACCCCGCGGATCGAGCTGCCGCCGCTGCCGGCCGATGCCGTGCCGGTGGTGGCGCTGCGCAACGTGGTGCTCTTCCCGGGGATCGTGTTGCCGGTCACGCTCGGGCGTGAGGAGAGTATCGCAGCTGCACAGGACGCAGTGCGCAGCGGCCGCAAAGTCGGCCTGCTGTTGCAGCGCGACCCGACCCTGGAGAAACCTTCGCCGACGGACCTCTACGAGATCGGTGTGCTTGCCACCGTGGTCCGCTACGTGACCGCCCCCGATGGCGCGCATCATATGGTCTGTCAGGGTGAGAGCCGATTCCGGCTGCAGGAGGTGGTGCGCGAGACGCCGTTCCTGGCCGCGCGCATCGAGACCATAGCCGAGCCGGAGGCCGCCGGCGCCGATATCGAGGCGCGCACGGACTTCCTCAAGCAACGGGCCGCCGAAGCACTGTCGCTGCTGCCGCAGGTGCCGGCGGAGCTGACGCGCACGATCATGGCTATCGACTCGCCAGGCCAGCTCGCAGATCTCATCGTGAGCTTCATGGACGTGAAGCCGGAGGAGAAGCAGGACCTGCTCGAGACCGTAGACCTCAAGGCGCGGCTCGACAAAGTCATGAAGCTGCTCGCCCATCGGGTCGAGGTGCTGAAGATCACCCGCGATATTACCGAACAGACACAGGCCGCCCTCGGCGAGCGCCAGCGCGAGGCCGTGTTGCGCGAGCAGCTGCATCAGCTGCAGAAGGAGCTCGGCGAAGACGAGGGATCTGGAGGGGACATCGCCGAGCTCGAGAAGGCGATCGCCGCCGCGCACATGCCCGCCGAGGTCGATGAGCAGGCACGCAAGGAGTTGCGGCGCCTCGAGCGCATGAGTGAGGCCAGCCCCGAGTACGGCATGGTGCGTGGCTATCTCGAATTGCTGGTGGCGCTGCCCTGGAGCCACGCGGACGTGGAGGACATCGACATCGAGCGGGCGCGGCGCGTGCTCGATGAGGACCACTATGGCCTGGAGAAGGTCAAGCGGCGCATCCTCGAGTATCTCGCCGTGCGCAAGCTCAACCCGGAAGGACGGAGCCCCATCCTCTGCTTCGTGGGCCCTCCGGGCGTCGGCAAGACATCACTCGGTCAGAGTGTCGCGCGGGCGCTCGGCCTCAAGTTCGTGCGCGCGAGTCTGGGCGGCGTGCACGATGAGGCGGAGATCCGCGGCCACCGCCGCACGTATGTCGGGGCGCTCCCCGGCAACATCATCCAGGGTCTGCGCAAGGCGGGCACCCGCAACCCCGTGTTCATGCTCGATGAGATCGACAAGCTCGGCGCGAGCTTCCAGGGCGATCCGGCTTCGGCACTGCTCGAAGTGCTCGATCCCGAGCAGAACTCGACCTTCCGCGACAACTATCTCGCCCTGCCGTTCGACTTGAGCCACGTGCTCTTCGTCGCCACCGCCAACGTCCTCGACACCATCCCCGGCCCGCTGCGCGATCGGATGGAGATCATCGAGCTCACCGGCTACACGGAGGAAGAGAAGCTCGAGATCGCCAAACGCTACCTCGTCGCCCGCCAGCTCAAGGCCAATGGACTCAAGCCCGAACAGGCGAGCCTCGCCGACGCGGCGCTCTCGCGGCTCATCCGCGAGTACACCCGCGAATCCGGCTGCCGCAGTCTCGAGCGTCAGATCGGTGCGCTCCTGCGCCGAGCTGCCATGCGCATCGCGGAAGGCAAGGTCGAGAGCGTCCGGTTCGAGGCGAGCGATGTGGCCGAGGTGTTGGGACCCTCGCGCTTCGAGAACGAAGTCGCGCAACGGACCTCCGTGCCTGGCGTTGCCACGGGTCTCGCGTGGACGCCCGTCGGCGGGGACATCCTCTTCGTCGAGTCGGCGCGCATGCCGGGTAGCGGCAAGCTCATCCTGACGGGGCAGCTGGGTGATGTCATGAAGGAATCCGCCCAGGCCGCCCTCAGCCTCGTCAAGGCTCAGGCCGCCGACTTCGGCATCGATCCCAAGATCTTCGATCAGAGCGACATCCACGTGCACGTGCCCGCCGGGGCGATCCCCAAGGATGGCCCGAGCGCGGGGGTCGCCATGTTCGTCTCCCTGGCATCGCTCCTGCGACGCCGCCCCGTGCGGCCGGATGTAGCCATGACCGGTGAGATCAGCCTCCGGGGGCTCGTCCTGCCGGTCGGCGGAATCAAGGAGAAGACCATCGCCGCGGCGCGGGCGGGCATTCGCAAAGTGATTCTGCCTGCACGCAACCGCCGCGATCTCGAGGACATTCCGCAGAGCGCGCGCGCGATGCTCGAGCTCGTGTGGGTGGAGCGCGTGTCGGAGGCGCTGGAGGTGGCTCTCGCACCTGCCGGCGAGAGCCAGAAGTCCGGTACGCGCCAGGGCGAGAAGGAGAAGGCCGAAGCCTCGGCCGCCTGACTCACGACAAGGTGTTGAACAGCCCGGCTGCCCCGAGGACTACGACCACCACACCGACCGCTGTTGCGGCAGCACGCGATGGGACGTGCCGCGTGACCCATGCCGACAAGGGAGCTGCGGCCGCACCACCGATCAGTAGGGCGATGACGATGTCATATCTCATGTGGCCCATCTGCGTCCACAACGCGATGCTGGTGGCGAGGGCAACGAAGAAATCCACTGCGTTGGCGGTGCCGATCGCATAACGCGGAGCGACGCCGCGAGCGATCATGGTCGAGGTCACTATGGTTCCCCAACCACCACCGCCGATCGCATCGAGGAACCCTGCGACCAGGCCCAGTGTCGGCCCGGGTGCCCCGGCGGCAAGTGGCGGCGCGCGCTTGAACGCCACGCGGCCCACGACGCAAAGTCCCGTGATGATGAGATAGGTCCATACGAAGGGGCGGATGGCATGTGTTGGCACATGCGCCAGCACCGTCGCTCCAACTACGCCACCGACAACGCCTGGCGCAAGTAAGGATAAGAAGATCTTCCGGTCGAGATTGCGAAACCACGCGTGCGAGGCACTGGAGATGCCCGACGTCACGACCTCCGCTGCGTGCACGGTGGCGCTGGTGATGAGCGGCGGAATGCCCAGAGTCGCGAGAATGGAGCTCGCGGAAATGCCGTAACCCATGCCGACGCAGCCATCGACCATCTGGGCGATGAAGCCCACCGGAATGAGCCACAGGACGTGTGATGACAATGTCATGGCGCCGCTCAGGCAACCATGACCTTGTCGAGAGCGATCGGCGGTCCGGAGCCGGCTTGCGCGGCTTCGGCCGTGAAGCCCTTCGACTCGAGCCACTGCGGATTGAACAGGCGCGACTGATATTTGGCTCCACCGTCGCAGAGCACGGTGACGACGGTGTGCCCGGGGCCGAGCTCCCGCGCGACTCTCACGGCCGCGGCGACATTGATACCGCTCGTGCTGCCGAGGAAGAGGCCTTCCTCACGCAGCAGACGGTAGACGAAGCGGACGGTCTCGGGATCCTCGATGTGCACGGCATCATCGATGGGTGCGTCCTTGAGATTGGCCGTGATGCGTCCGATGCCGATCCCCTCGGTGATCGACCCGGAGCCTGTTGCCTTCAGGGTCCCGTTCCGTACGTACGCGTAGAGGCTGCTGCCCGGAGGATCGGCCAGCACGCAGCGAACGGCCCGGCGGCGCGACTTCAGGTACTCGGAGACACCGGCGAACGTGCCGCCGGTTCCCGAGGAGGAGACGAAGGCATCCACGCGCCCTGAAGTCTCTTCCCAGATCTCGGGCCCCGTCGTCTCGATATGCGCCTGGCGGTTGGCCGTGTTGTCGAACTGGTTGGCCCAGATGGCATTCGGGAGGCTCGCGGCGAGCCGCTGGGAGACCTTCTGATACTGGTTGGGATTGCTGTAGGGAACGGTAGGGACCTTGTGGACCTCGGCGCCGAGCGTCTCGAGCAGCCGGTACTTCTCCGGCGACTGATTGTCGGGCATCACGATGATGCAGCGATAGCCACGCGCATTGCACACGTGGGCGAGCCCGATGCCGGTGTTGCCGGCGGTCCCCTCGACGACCGTGCCACCCGGAGCGAGCTCGCCGCTGCGCTCGGCGGCGAGCACGATGGCCCGCGCGGCGCGGTCCTTGACGGACCCGCCGGGGTTCATGAACTCGGCCTTGCCGAGCACCTCACAGCCGGTCTCCTCGCTCACCCGCCGCAGCCTGATCAGCGGAGTGTGGCCGACCGACCCGATGAACCCGTCACGCATGCAGTGCCTTTCCGAATCAAATGGGCTGACTGAGATCAGCGGCGGTCTCCGCCGCCAAAGGACGGGCCGGGCTCGCTGCCGGCTCGCCTGGGGCCGCCACCTCGCCGACGATGAGCAGGGCGGGGGGTGAGATACCTGCCCGGCTGCCGAGGTCGGCGATTTCCGCAAGTGTACCGCGGAGTACACGCTGCTCGGGGAGCGTCGCACGCTCGATGAGCGCTGCCGGAAGCGTCTCGGTAGCTCCGGCAGAGCGCAGCCGATCCACGATGGCTCCGAGCTTACCCACACCCATGTAGAAAACGAGTGTCTGACCCCTCTGTGCGAGCGTGCTCCAGTCGAGCGAGTCCTCACCGGGTGTGTGTCCTGTGACGAAGGTCACACTCTGCGAGAGCCCGCGCTGGGTCAGCGGGATGCCGGCGGAGGCCGCAGCCCCGAGAGCCGCCGTAATGCCCGGGACGACGAGATGGGGAATGCCGTGGCGCAGGAGGGCCTCGACCTCCTCGCCGCCGCGCCCGAAGATGAACGGGTCGCCTCCCTTCAGGCGTGCCACTTTGAGCCCCTCGCGAGCGAATCGGATCATGAGCTCGTGAATGTCTTCCTGCGCGGTCCGCTCATCACCAGCGCCATGGCTCTTGCCGACGAAGATCCGCCGCGCTTCGCGCCGGGAACGCTCGAGCACCACCGCGGGCACCAGCCTGTCATAAAGCACGACGTCAGCCTGTTGCAGCAGCTGCAGCGCGCGCAGCGTGAGCAGATCCGGGTCGCCGGGACCCGCCCCGATGAGATAGACCTCGCCGAGCGGGGTGCCCCCGGTTGCGGCCGAGGTGGTGAGTTGGGAAACCAACAGCTCCGCCTCGAAGGCTCGCTGCGCGCCCGGCTCATCGCCCACCAACAGGCGACTGCCTGCCTGGCCGCGCACGACCCGCTCCCAGAGCGCGCGGCGCGCCGCGGCGCCGAGTGCCCGCTGCACGCTCCTGCGCCGCTCGCCCATGAAGCGGGCGAGGGCGCCGAGACGCGCTGGAAGGAGGGCTTCGATCTGCTCGCGCACCCATCGGGCGAGCACGGGCGCCTGTCCGGCGGAGCCCACCGCAACCAGCACCGGAGAACGGTCGATGATGGCCGGGAAGATGAAGGTTGAAAGCGAAGCGTCGTCGACGACGTTGATTGGCACACCGCGCTCACGCGCGGCTTCAGAAACGGTGGTGTTGACCTCTCTGAGACCGGTTGCCGCTATGGCGATGGCAGCGCCGTCCAGGTGTGCTGGTACGAACCTTTCGGCGAGGTAGGTCAGCTCGCCGGCCGCAACGCGGTTACGGAGCTCCTCGTGCAGTTGCGGCGCGACCACGATCACGTGAGCGCCAGATCTCACCAACAGCTCCGCCTTGCGTGCTGCGATGCGTCCGCCGCCGACGATGACCGCGCGCGCCGAACGCAGCTGCAGAAATACCGGCAGATAATCCATCGGTTTCTGACCGCGTGTCAGGCTTGCGCGGCCGCATGGCGCACTCTGGGATGTAAGCCGCATTCGCGAGACTCGGGTTGCTCCCACCACCAGCGGCCGGCACGGCGGCTCTCACCCGGCTGAATCGCGCGAGTACAGGGAGAGCACCCGATGCTGGGGAACTGGCGGTCGTGCAGCGAATTGTACGGCAGCCTGCGGGCACGGATGTACTGCCAGATCTCCGCCTCGCTCCAATCGAGCAGGGGGCTCACCTTGTAGAGACCGTGCTCGGCGTCCCACTCGAGGGGCTGTGCCTGGGCGCGCGCTGCGGACTGCTCCCGCCGCACACCGGTCACCCACGCGGTGTAGCCCTCGATCGCACGCTTGAAAGGCTCCACCTTGCGCACCTGGCAGCAGGCGAGGCGCGCCTCCAGACTGTGATAGAAGCCGTTGATGCCTCGCGCGGAGACGAGCTGCTCGAGCGCCCGCGCATCCGGGTAGACCAGATGCAGCGTGCGCTTGTAGCGCCGCTCGAGCTTTTCGAGCAGATCATAAGTCTCCTGATGGAGACGCCCGGTATCGATGCTGAACATGTCGATCTCGGGCACGTGCGTCCAGATGATGTCGGTGAGCACCATCGCCTCGGCTCCGAGGCTGTTCGAGTAGATGACCCGGCCGTGCTCGCGAACGGCACCCAGGAGCTGCTCGCGCAGGTCCGACGCCTTCTGCTCGAGATCGAGATTCAATAGCTCGCCCATGCGAAGAACTATAGCGACGATGCCCCACCCTCTAGAACGAATGATTTCTTCTGAGCGACTGCGGGTCGGTTATGGCCTCTACCCCCTCTGGGCAGTCGCCGCATGAGCCACGGTTGCGCTAGGCTCTGCCATCCGGTCAGGACTACCCAACGGGGGTCGAGGTCGATGAAGCTGCACCAGTTGCGTTATCTGGCCGCCGTGGCCCAGAGCGGCCTCAACATCACGGCGGCGGCGCAGAAGCTGCATACCTCCCAACCCGGGGTCAGCAAGCAGATCAAGCTTCTCGAGGACGAGCTCGGCTTCCAGATCTTCGTGCGCGAGGGCCGCAACCTGACCCGTATCACGCCCGCCGGCCAGCAGGTGATCGACCGGGCTCTGCACATCCTGCAGGAGGCGCAGAGCATCCGTGCGCTCTCGACGGAGCTGCGGGATGAGGGCAGGGGAAGTCTCTCGATCGGCACCACCCACACCCAGGCCCGTTACGTCCTGCCCGACGTCATCCGTGAGTTCCTGTCGAAGTACCCGAACGTACGCCTGAACCTGCACCAGGGAACCTCGGAGCAGATTGCCGAGATGGTGGCCCAGGATCGCATCGACTGCGCCATCAACACCGGCTCCGAGCGCCTCTTCTCCGACCTCACGATCCTCCCGTGCTACCGCTGGAACCGCGTAGCCATCGTCCCCCGCGACCACCCCCTCGCCGGCGCCGGCAAGCTCACCTACCGCGCGCTCGCCGCCTATCCCATCATCACCTACACATTCAGCTTCTCCGGGCCTTCTTCCCTGATCGACGGCTTTGCCAAAGCCAACCTCACACCCAACGTAGCCATCACCGCCCGCGACTCCGACGTGATCGTCACCTACGTCCGCCTGGGCCTCGGCGTAGGCATAGTGGCCCACATGGCCGTGGACGAGAACGACCCCGACCTCGCCGTCATAGACGCCTCCCACCTCCTGCCGGCCCACACCACCTGGCTCGGCTTTCGCCGCGGCACCCTCCTGCGCAAATACATGTACGACTTCGCCCAACTCCTGGCCCCCCACCTGGACCGGCGCCTGGTAGAGCGTGCCCACCGCGCCAACACCCCGGAAGAAACCGCCGAAATGTTCGCCGACATCAAGCTACCGATGAGGTAAGTTCCGGGGCGCAAGCGCCAGCCTCCATGGACGGATCCACGGCGGTCCCGGAAAAATGATTTTGACCGGTCCTGCGCGGATGTCCGAACTTGCGGTGCCCTAGTGTGAAGCTACGACTCCGCTCCGCCGCCGAACCCAAACCGGCGTATGCGCATCAGCCGCCGCCTGATAAGCCACTGTGATCTCCCTGAGCGCCTCCCGACACCCCTCCAAGCTCTGATCCTTCCGCGGCACGATGCTGTCAAACCCACACCGCCCCAACCAGAACACCAGATCCCTGATCACATCCCCCACCGCCCGCAATTCCCCGCGAAACCCGAGCCTCTTGCGCAACACCACCGCCTGCGACAACGCCCGCCCGTCGGTGAATGTAGGAAACTGCAGCACGATCAGCGGCCGATCCTCGATCTCGGCAAACACCGCCTCGATATCCGCCGTATTCGGCACCAACACCCCCACGGCCGCATGCCCCCTGAGGAGCGCCTCCCGCTCCACCCGCCACCGGGCGAGCGTGACGATGACCTTACCCGGCCCCGCCTCGATATCCGCGCGCCCGTCCTCGATGAGAGTCCACTCATCCTCGACGAGCTCGCTGTTGCGCAGAATCCTCATCGTCATGCCGCCGCCGCCTCGGCCTCATTCTCGTACAGGCGCTCCTTGAAGGGCGCCATGCCGATTCGCCGGTAGCACTCGATGAACGTCTCATCCTCATCGAAGCGCAGCTCGAGATAAGTGCGGATCAGCCGCTCCACGCCATCAGCGATCTCATCCCGCGCGAGTGCGCGCCCGATGCGCTCACCGATCGCAGCGTCATTCCCAGGGCTGCCTCCCAGCGTCACCTGGTACCACTCCTCACCGTGCTTATCGACGCCGAGAATGCCGATGTGCCCGACGCTGTGGTGTCCGCAGCCATTCATGCATCCGCTGATCGTGATGCGGATGGCCCCAATCTCGTATTGCGCATCCAGCGTATCGAAGCGTCGGTAAATGTCTTGTGCGACCCCGATCGAGCCTGCATTCGCCAGGCCGCAGAAATCCAGCCCCGGGCAGCTCACGATGTCCGTGACCAGCCCGATGTTGGGTGTCGCGAGCTTCACGGCATCGAGGCGGCGCCAGACCTCGTGCAGGTCGCGCTCGGCGACATCGGCGAGCACCAGGTTCTGATCGTAGGTGGAGCGCAGCTCCCCGAAGCTGTAGGCATCGCAGATCTCGGCGAGGGCCTCGAACTGCTCGGCCGTGCAATCGCCCGGTACGTGATCCGGCGCCTTGAGCGAGACGAACACGATCTTGTAGCCCGGTATCTTGTGGGTGCGCACGTTGCGCTTGATCCAGGCTGCAAACCGCGCATCGGCCGCCGCCAGGCCGCCGATGTCGGCGCTGACTTCGGTGGCCGGCCGGTAGGCCGGTGCCGGGAAATGCGCACGCACCCGCTCGATGTCCTCGGGCAGCAGGTTGAGCTCCTCGCCCTCGGCGCTCGCCTTGATCTTCTCGTACTCCTCCTCGATCGCCGCGCGAAAGCGCGCATAGCACCATTCACGCAGCACGATCTTGATGCGCGCCTTGTGGATGTTGTCCCGGCGGCCGAAGCGGTTGAACGTCCGCAGGATCGCGCAGGCGTAGCGCAGCAGGTCCGACTCGGGCACGAACGGGTTCATTTCCTGCCCCAACATCGGCTGGCGCCCGAGGCCGCCGCCGACGAAGAAGCGATACCCGATCGCACCGTCTGCGCGGCGCACGAGATGCACGGCCACATCGTTGGTGCGTGTCGCCGCCCGGTCCACCGTCGCCCCGGTGAAGCCGAACTTGAACTTGCGCGGCAGCCAGTAGAACTCCGGATTCAGCGTCACGTACTGCCGCATGAGCTCGCAGTAGGGGCGCGGATCGATGTGCTCGTCGGCTGCGGCGCCCGCGAGGTAGTCGCTCGTGATGTTGCGCGTATCGTTGCCGCAAGCCTGGATACCGTGGAGCTGCACCTCGGCGAGCTCACCCAGCAGGTCCGGCACCTGCTCGAGCTTCGGCCAGTTGAGTTGGATGTTCTGGCGGGTGGTGAAGTGGCCGTAGCCCTTGTCGTACTTGCGCACGATGTGCGCCATCTTCCTGAGCTGCGCCGACTCGAGCAGGCCATAGGGCACCGAGATGCGCAGCATCGGCGCAAAGCGCTGCTGGTAGAGGCCGTTGCGCAGCCTCAGGTGGCGGAACTCATCCTCGGACAGCTCGCCGGCCAGGTAGCGGCGGGTCTGATCCCGGAACTGCTCGACCCGCTGTGCCACGAGCGCACGGTCGATGTGATCGTATCGGTACATACCGATCGAATATAGGCGGCACGCGCCGCAGCGCTAAATACCGTGTGGTTTGGTGTCCCGCGCCGCGGGTTATGAGTGCCATAATCGGCCGCACATCAGCGGTAGAGGAGGAGCAGCTCCGGTGAAGCTCAGAATCAAAGGTGACTCGCTGCGG
>Ga0134125_10003207_pt1 | contig 19028 bp, 30 predicted proteins | sample KB31751_FD_96464 | JGI IMG/M metagenome (GOLD analysis project Ga0134125, IMG submission 96464) | Terrestrial soil microbial communities with excess Nitrogen fertilizer from Kellogg Biological Station, Michigan, USA - KB3-175-1 | ecosystem: Environmental > Terrestrial > Soil > Unclassified ... | reverse complement strand
GCAGAGAGCATGCGCTTTGCCTGCGCGTCGCTTATAGCTACTCCCCAAATTTCGGTATGTCTCGTCGTCATGTTTACTGCCTCCATTTCTTATTGCATCGGGTCAATTTGGCGTCGGTTTTCCCGTCGTGGCGGGAGTAGCGAGTATAGACTGGCGAGTCATCGCTGTATCCATAGCTCGATACTGCTTCCAGTTCGCACCGGGAGCACGACCGGTGATGCTCTATTGTGCCGCCCGCGTCGAACACGCCGGGATTGCTCTCGCAGCCGCCAATATCCTGCCAGTCGTGAGAGCGCCACATGGCCTTTTGAGTAGGTGTCATCATGTTTACTGCCTCCATTTCTTAACGGGCCTCAACGGGCCTCAAAAGTTACCGTTGCTTGCGTCGTGTGCGGCCAGCTCCTCCAGATGCCGCGCGTGTAAGGCGTCGTGTGCCGCGCGGAAGTCATAGCCGCGGGGCACAACCAAATGCCTGTGCTCCATCTTGTGCCGGGAGAAGATTTCCACCCTCTGGCGCAGCCATGCGCATTGTGCTTCCCATTGTGCTTCCGTGAGTTCCGTGAGTGTGTCCATTTTTATCTCCGTGGCCTCTATCGCTGCAGTCCGCGTTCACTCCATATCCTCAAAATTCATCTCGATCCCGACAAGACGCCGGAACCGGATGAACCTGTAGGCTGCTCCCGCGCGGCCTGTTTCCCGAAACCCGCTGCCGGCGGTCTGGACTTCCGCTGCCGGATCGTCGTACGGCACCTCCTCCATGTCGGGCCAGAGTGGCTTTACGCCACGCTCGATCAATTTCAGGCAGACCGAGAGTGGCGCGACAATAACCATCTCCGACGGCTGCGACAGACGCGAGTACCGTTCGATGATCTGATCGGCATTTTCGAAGCTATTGATGCTCCGGTCAACACGGACGGATGCACCAAACAGGCTGCGGAGTGCTGCGAGTTGCGATGGGATGGGTTCGTGGCGCGACACCCACGCAACCGTATATGGATTCGAGACTACTGTCGGCGCGGAGTCGCCGGGGTCGTCAGGGGGAACCGGGATTGTTCTGGCGAGTCGATCATAGCCGCAGTGTCGGCAGCGCCGCACGGCTTTGGGGAGTGTTTTTCCGCAGCCCGGACATGGATCGGAGATGGTTCCTTTGGGGGTCTGGATATCACCCGCCAGGCCGGCAATGCGGCGGCGTTCCTGATTGGCTGCGCGTCTTGCAGAACAACACGCGGGGCCATGGGTTGACTGCAGTTGCCGGCCGGTGCTGACGCGGACGCAGGGAGATCCCGCAGGGGCTCCGCACGTGGGGCAGGCAATCTCCGCAATGGCGCGGTCTTCTCTGGATAGTGGCATCTACGCAGCCTCCTTGGCGCTGATGTGCCTGCGACGGCCGCGAGTGCGCAGGATGGATTCCTGCATCGTCAGAGGCGCCTCCGGCTTGATCGGTTCATCGCTGGAGATTCGCGTTTCCATTGCGTCTCCAGGATCAGCGAGATTGTATTCGGCAATCGCCGGTAGCCAGATGGACTGCATCCAGTCGGCGATCCGCAGTTCGTATTCGTCCAGCGCGGTCTGAATTTTCGTTCGAAGGTCGATCATGTACTGGATCATGTTCTCACGATCCGCGCGGGTCGAGGTCCACCACGTGGCCCGGCTTGGCTGACGCTCCTGGATACACAGTCGAACCCGGCCGAGCCTGTAGCCGGTGAATTCGCCGTTCGCTCCGAGTATGTCGCTGTGCGGCGAGCAGGAATCAAGCATTTGGTTCGCTTGTTCGCTGGAGAACAGACTACATGGAAGGTTCATTTCAAAGTCATATTGGAAATCCACCGGCGGGCTCGGCAGGAGGTTTTTGTTCGGCGCGTGAATCGACTCGCGCAAGCGCACGAGCATCGTCTGTTTGCATCCCCATGCCATGCCCGGCGTGTGCGGGAGGCGCTGGTAAGTAAGCGTAACTGGCATTGTTGTTCCTTTCTTTTGTGGGTGTGGGTATTGAAAGTGCGCAGCCCGCAATCTGCAGACTGCACACGGTTCGACTATCGGCTACTCGTCGGCATTCAAGCCGCCGCAGGCCGCACAGCGCGATGGATAAGCTACCGCTCCAACGTCCTGTATCTGATGATCGCCGCCCTTCGTTCCGTGGTCCGAGCAGAACTTATTGGCCGCGAAGCATGTTTCACATTCCGATACCGCGGCTTTGGTACAGCCGGGGTAGAAGCAAGTTGGTTCTGGCGGCTTCGGCCAGCGCGCGCAGCGAGGGCACACAGTATGCATCTCCTGTGTCCAGACTTCTCCGCACTCGCAGGGGATGGACGGAAACGGGGTTATCATCCTGACCGTGGACCTTTTTACGCTGTAATTTTCCATAGGGTGCCTTGCGGGCCGCGCTAAATCCGAAGATCGAGCGCGGCCCAAAGCGTTCAGTTCCGAACGTGCGCGCTTTCCCCGAAGTACTCGGGCTTATCGTTTCGCTCCCGTACCGATCCGATGGCAAGCTGGATCGGTGAAGCGGCGGCGTCGCAGCCGGTGCCCACAAACCCGCTGGCGTCTACCGTGCCGTCCAACCCGACCGTCAGTGTCCCTCCGTCGGGGTGGTAGACCAGCAGTGAGCCATTCGCCTGGACCTCGCTCATCCATCCCTGATCGGTGGCCGCTTTCTGTGCGACAGCCACGGAGTAGTGACCGCCAAGAGTTTTGATATCGGCCGTGTTGCCCCACGATCCGTGGTAATCATCGAACGCGAGTGTGTTGTCGGGGCGTAGTACCAGTGCGTAGCGCCACTTCGGCAACGTGAAGCCGAAGCCATCCTCCACGCCAGCATAGAGCCGGTGCTGGCCGGCGCCGAGGACTGTTCCGCCCATCCGGGTAGCGGCCTCGGCCAGGGCTTCGTGGTCCCGGAACTCGACGTTCATCGAGACGGTGTGGGAGACAACCTGCGTGCGACCGATACGGCTGAGGATCGGAGTGAACCGGCAGGGATGGCCCGGTGTGCAGGTGCGCTCGCAGGAGAACGCGGCTGCCGCGAGAATATGGAGAACTGCTGTCTTGTTGTGTGGTGTGGTGTTCATGATCGTTTGATTTTCCTTTTCGTGGTTGTTTTTACTCATCGACTTCTTCGATATCCGCCGCGATGTTGCCTTCTGACATCTGGGCGTTAGCCAGATCCATGGCCTGCTCCATCGTCACTTCAGCGCCAGTATCTGTCGCTGCGTCAACGGTGGTAGACCACGTGATGACGTACTTTTTCGCCATTGTTAGCTCTCCTTGTTTTGATCGTTTTAGGCCGCAATGTTCTGGGGCGCGCGGATGACGCGGCGCGCTCCCCGGATCTGGGTCATGATTTCCGCCGCCGCAGTGGCGACGTTTCCACGGGCCCGGTCGTTGGCTCGCAGGCGATCTGGTGAAAACTGTAACAGGCGTTCGATCGATGCCTTGCGGGCGTTCTCGAGTTGCTGATCGCCGGTCACATTCAGCCGGCCCAGCATGTCGCAGCACTCCCGGAGGTTCTCGACGAGCGAATCGCGGAAGATCGCACCGGGTTGCGCCAGCCGTTCGTGCAGGTGCTCGACACATTCGTGCAGCCGGTTCCATGCGTCATCCATCGCGCCTTTGATGGAGTTCTGAACGCGCTCTTCCAGCTTGCGCTCCATCTCCGATTGCAGGCCGCTCGCTACTGCGATCTTGCGGAAGTTGGCTTCCGGGATCGGCTCAAACTCGGCGCGAAGGCTAAATTTGCGCTCCAGTTCGCCCACTGTCGGGTAGTCCTCTTCCTTGAACATCCCGTTCAGCAGGCGCCGTGCCTGTTCCTTGAGCGATGGATATTCGCCCAGGAAAGCCGGCAGCAGGACATTGTTGACCTGATTGGTCCATTCGTCGTAGGCGTCCCGGTAGGCGCGGTCATTGGCGACCGGCAGAAGCCGCGCGCCGCCGTCCTCGCCCCACGCGAGCGTGTGATCGTAGTGGGATTGCCGGATCGATCCCAGATAGCTGACCAGCGCCTTGTAGCTGGCGCAGTCACCGGGAAGCAGGCTCTTGTTGAAGCGGCCGGCGTCGGAAGAGGCGCCGTGCTCCCGGGTGACTTTGTCGGTGACCTTCTTGTCGTACTTGCGGGCGCTCCAACTGCTGATGCGGAGCGTGACGAGAAGAGCGGATGAGCGAATGTCGATAGTCATGGTGTTTTGTGGTGTTCCTTTCGGTTTTGTTTTTCAGAACTGACTCAATACAATTCCGACTCATCGCATGCGCTGTACGCATCCGGGAGCGGAACAATCGGTGGAAGGCCGTTCTCAATACGCTTTGGGTTAGCCACGTCTACGCAGGATTGGCAGATTGGTTCTCTGCTTCCGTTGACCATCAGGCTTGGTACGCGCATCGGGTTGTAGCTGAATGGTCGGTGGCACCCGATGCAGGGTGAATAGGCGGTGACGACAGACATGGATTATGGTGTGGTGTTCCTTTCTGGATTTGATGGTAATCGAAACTTCGTTAGTTCAGGTTGCGGTTTACCACCATGCCGGACTTTGCGGCGGCAATGTGGCGCTTCGGGGCGGATGCGTGGATAGCTTCCACGGTGTTGGCGATCCGGAGATTGTTCGACCCCCAATTCCGCAGGGCTTTGATCTCTTCGGCGCGAACCTTCGAGATGGGCTTGATGTCTTTGGCGCATGCGGTGATGGCTTCCGGTGTGATGTTGCGGCGTGTGCGACGGGCGGCCGAGCGAACGAGCTGCTCGATCTCCGCGCCGGTCCAGCCATCGCTGGCGGCGGCAATGCTTGCGGCGCATGTTGCAGGTGCGCTGTATTTCGCCAGGTGGACGCCGGCAATATCGGCACGTTCGCTGGCGGATGGCAGGTCAACGAAGAAACGTTCATCAAAGCGACCGGCACGGGTGAGTTCGGCCGGCAACTTCGAGTAGTCGTTGCACGTTGCGATGGTGATGATCTGCGATTTGTGCTCCTGCAGCCACGTCAGGAGAATGCCGACCATCCCCAGGGTGACGCCGGAATCGGTGTTGGCGCTCGACGCGAATCCGCCAACGGCCTTCTCGATCTCATCGATGTAGAATACACATGGCGAGACCGCCTCCGCCAGCTTGAGCGCATCGCGCATCTGACGCTCGCTCTGGCCGACATGGGAGCCTTTGAGTCCGGCGATGTCGCAACGCAGAACCGGATACTGCATCATCGCGCCGAGCACGCGGGCGGCAAGCGATTTGCCGGTGCCGGGGACGCCGACCAGCATCACACCGCGAACCCGCAACTCCGGATCGTGCATGACGGTGAGAATTTCCTGTTCGCAGTAAGTTCGCAGGCCGCCGAGTCCGCCGAGATCCCCGATCTTCGCCGGCGCGGAGACTTCGAGATACCCGGAGTTGCGAACCAGCTTCATCTTCTCGTCGGCCACGATGGCAGGATCGAACGTGGTGCCGGTGAATGCCATAGCCATTGCACCCTCGGCTTCGGCCAGGGTGAGGCCGGATGCCGAATCGAGTACCGCGGTGCGCAGGTCCGCCGTCATCGCCGCATTGGTGGACTCCACGCACAGGTCCAGCGCGGCCGACAGCTCCTCACGGGATGGCAGGCCGTCATGGATCAGCGGAATGTCGTGCTCCACTTCGGCCGGCATCGTCCAGCCAGGGGCGATCAGCACAATCATGGAGTTGGCGGACTTCACCGTGTTCAGCGCATCACGCAGCCCGCGATAAGCGGCAGCGTTTTTGATGATGTGCTGGAAGTCGAGCACGATCAGGAGCGAGCTTGGCATGGCGCCAGCTTTGATGAAGGCGGGGGTATAAGTCACTCCCGGCTCTACCGCTGCCTTGCCTGTTGCCGGATCGGGCCGCAGGGAAACGAGACCGCCGGTGGCGGCAATCTTCCACATGGGCGCGTCCGGGTGGGTGGCGAGAAACGCCCGGGTGACGGCGGAGATGGTGCGATCTTCGTCCGACGTCGCAATGGCAACTGCCGGGTAACCGGTTCTGATGTAGTCGTGAATGTTCTTTGACATGGTGATTTTGTGGTGTTCCTTTCGATGGGGTGTTCTGTTCTTATGCAACGGTTGCAGCAGCGGCGCAATCCTTGTGCTTGTCATCTTCGTGTGGCTGCCATTCGTAGATTCTCTCCAGGCATTCGGAGCAATCCGCCAGTGGCTCCGCCGTCATCCGTTGCTTGGCGCGTTTGTGGACTTTGAGGTATTCACGCGCTGTCTTGAGGTCCGATTGGTTCGGTTCCCCGTTGTCGTCCACGGTGCAGACGGGTGCGCTCACAATCGCGGCGCATTCAGCATACGTGGCTCCATCGAAAGCAAAGACCATCGGGCTGTAATCCCCGCCCGCGTCATGGTAACCGAAGAATGGCAGGCGAAGGTCCTGCAAGTCTGCAACGGCGCTCGACCCGCCGTAGTTGGCTTCTGCATCGCCGAAGTAAAGGCGGTCGGCGCTGTCTCCCTCTTCTTCAAATCCGTGCTCGTCAACCAGCGTGGCGCGGAGCGCGCTATCGTCGCGCTTCGCAATCTCGATTTGGCAATATGTTCTGTCGCCCATTGTGGATTGTTTCCTTTCGGTGCTCGATTCTACCTGCACGGTGTGATCCGTGTTGGCATTCCTTCGGTGTGTTTGATGTGGCGAGCCTGAGCGCGCATCTCGCTCTCAGGTCCGCAGGAGTGCTCCACCCAATATCCTCTGCCGTTGATATCGACTTCGAGGCGGTGGGTTGATGCTGGTTTGGTGTATCGGCGTGCTGGCGGCTCCGGTACTGGCGGCTGCCGCACGATGGTTGCAAACGCCCGCAGGCCCAGGCAGGCGAAAATGAAGTAGACGCCGGCGAAGGTGGGCTCCATTATAGTGGCGGCCGCTTACCGTAATGGGTCATGCTGCTCGTTCTCCTGTCTTGTGGTGGTTGGAAATCCCGCCGCGTCGAACGTCGTGCCGGCGAATTCATCCGGCGGCAATCCTTTGATATGGCGTTCAACTATCTTTTCAAAGCGCTTGCGCGCCGTGACCTCGTCGCACAGGCGCTCGGTTGCATATGTCGTGACTCCGGCTGTCCGGATCACAACCCAATAGTCGCCGCGTGCATCGCGGTCGGCGCTGATAACAGTGCAGGGGCGGACCGTGGATTTGTATTCCACGATCACGCCAAAGCGGCTGTTGTTGATATGGAGGAAACCGCCAATCCCGGTACTCACCGGCGGCTCTCTATGAGTTCATCCTTCGCGATCGCGTCCCAATCGCGGGGATCCACCGGGCCTTCGTCCGGTGGCGGCTCGTAGGTTGCGCCGCAAATCCCGCAGCGCAACGTGTATTGGAATGCCTCAGCCATGCGGTTGATCGGGCTGAGCTTCGGCAACTCGACCACCTTGGGCTCGCGTGTCGGTTCCTGATTCGGACTGGCGCCGCAGGAGATGCAGAACGGCGAATCGCCGCCTGCTACCTCAAAGACCGTCTCAAAGAGAGCTTCGACGTGTGCGGCGAATAGCGCCGGCTGATGGGCGAACTGTTTGAAGCCGCGCAGGATACCGGCGATCGGCTCGGGGATGTTGGGTGTGGTGCTGTAGTGTGGTGTTCCGTGCATTGAATTGTCCTCAAGATGGATGGTTTGAACTACGTGGATGGTTACGCTGCGAGGTCGAAGCAGAGTTGCTCTGCCTCTTCCAATCGCTCGCTCAGGAGTTCGCGTTGCAGGTTATGAAGCCTGCGCCGGAACGCCGTGGTATCGAGAGGCGTCCAGTCAGGCTCCACGGTCGAGATCGCAGTGTGCTCGATTTGACCGGTGGTGAGATTGAAGATCGGGTACTTGCTCGCGTCGACGAAGATCGTACGGCCGCAGGTGAAGCACTCGCGTTCGTCGGGACCGCTGCGGCGAATCCCAACGCATTGGCATTCCACCGGCGCGGTCCGCCATTCCTCAACAACGGCTGCGAGGCTCATGCTGCGACTCTCAGGCCCAAACAATCTGGACCGTATCCGGCGGCAACGCTTTCCGGAGTTGTTAGCTGCCTGCCGCATCGACCACAGCGGCCAGCGTGCCAGAACTCGATGTCCTTCGGCTGGATGCCGAGGCTCAGGCGTTGGAACAACCAGGTGAATCCGACCACCGGCGTGCTGGTAGAGGCCAGCTTGGATCCGCGGGTCAGTTTGAAGCGGCGCTGATCGGTGATCATGCCGATGTAGTGGTAGCCGGGGGAGTCGGCATTGCCGAGAACCTTGACGAACCACAGGTCTTTGTCCTCAGCCTTGCGGACCCGGTATGTGAACCGGGTCTGTGTGCGGGTGCTGACGATGGTAAAGGTGGAGTTGCCGGCGAGGATGAAATCCATCGCGCCGGAGAGGGAGAGCTTGTGTTCGGTCATGCGTACTCCCCGTGCTTGTTGGGCGTGAACGCCTTGACGAACTCGCGCTCAGACTTGCGGTCCTCCTGAGCTATCTGGTAGGCGCGGATCGCCCGGTACTCTTCGGGCGTGATCCCCAGCCGCATGGAGATGATGTCGCGGCTCGGGATATCGAAGGTGGTAGCGAGCTCACGGCCGCAGGCTTCGATCTCGGAGGCGTGCTTTTTGGCGAATGCCTGGAGTTTATTACTGAGAGGTTTCATCGGCGTGATGCCTCCGGTAATCGCCCAACGTCATGCTGACTTACCGAACCCCCTTCTGCCCGGTGGCGGCAAGCGGGATGCGAAGCGTGCAGCGTGTATTCAAGGCGCCGGCCGGTGAGGGTCAGGCGAATCATCTGGAGTTCCGCGTACTCGACGCGAGCTTTAATGGTGGCTTTCATGTGGTGTTGTTCCTTTCTGGATGTACCGCTGATGGAAGATCAACGGGCCATGCGTCGCCAGGTGGCGGCGCACGGTCCGATTACCTTAGAACGGTGACCGTAACGTCCTGCATGAGATCCCAAGACCAACCGCGACGCTCATCTTGTACGGTTATGCCGGTAACGCTACGGGCGGCTTGCAGGTCGAATTCCGGCGCGTCGATGTAGCTGTGCAGCGTCATCCAGTGCTTTGGTTTGGCATTGCGGTCGACGGCCACGCGCGTTGTGGAGAAGCCTCGGCTTAGCGGAGAGTGTCGTGTTTTCTGAACGACGATCACATCCATCCGAACCGGCAAACCGACAGGCCCGGTAATTGTCAAGCGCTGTCCCGGTTTGAATTCTCTGCTGGCAGACGAGCCTGCCTCAATGGTGTATCCGTGGATTGTCATGTTTTTCATTGGTGTGGTGTTCCTTTCGTTGTCATCGTTGGTTGGTTATCCAGCTCGCACCGCGTGGAGGTCGATGAGTTTGCGAGCCATTGAGCGTGCCGACAAAGTGTGGTGTGTTTCGAGTTTGAGGTTGTCGAGCGTTCGCTCATTGAAGGCGACCTTGCTATCGGTCGCCTGCCCTACTTCCCAGGCAAGGTTCTAAGAACTCTGACCCCTTTCTATTGGGGAATGTGTTCATCTGCGGGTGAGGTATCCGGCGCTCGTGGGAGCATTTAGGAACCGGGATTTCGGTATGGTCACGTCAGACCTCAGAAGGCACTTCATGTGCGCCTCGCAGTGTCCGCTTTCGGTTTCGGGCTGTCGATCAGGTACTTGCGCGTTGTCGATTGCCGGGGCCGATCTGTTCTGTCCTCTGCCAGTAGAGTTGCCCGCCGCTTGTCAGTCGCCTTGGCGCTGATGCCTTGGTCGCAGGACCGTTACCTCATGGGTAGTTGATTGAACTTCGGTTGCCGGAATCGGGATGTATCCGCCGTTCCGCTGATCGTCTGGTTGTCAATGACCCTGGCATCGGGCACGACCAATCCGCTTGCGCGTCTCGTTCGGCCATCGGTGGTCAGGATCGCTTTTTGGACTCGCCGTCCGCCTGCCTACCGTCCCTAGCCGTAAGCACGTCCGGTCAGGAATTTGCGAAGGCCCGAAAGCCACCTGACCGACCGCCTTACCGCTAAAGTCATTGGGTTTTCAATAACTTAGCTACAGTCATTTTAGCACATGCGCACGGTGTGCTGGATGCAAAAATATTAGGCTTAAAATCAACAACTTACAGGCTATTTTTGGGGCTGTTTTGGCGGGTTTGGCGTTTTCGTGGCTTCTGGCAGTGGGCGCGGGCTTTTCTGGCTGTCGGCTGCTCCTGGCCACACTTCGGGCAAGGTGTTGGCTTCGCACGCAACTGTCCTACCTGTTTGCGCTCCGCCTTAGAGGCTTTCGCCCATCTGGCTCTGGCCAGTTGAGCTGCTGGGGATTGATTCAGTGGTGGACGTTTCGTTGGCATTATTCGGCCCTTCTGTTCCTTCTAATCAGTGTTTTAGCGAATTTAGGTCTGCGCGCTTCGCACGCTCGGATTCAGGACTGCAAACGCAATGGGCGATGCACCTGCTGCAACGCTGGCAGATCGGGCTGTGAACGCAGATCGGGATCGGCTGATAGCCGCGGTGCAGCTTCATGACGTCGACGTTCGGAGTGCAGGGCGGGAGATCTATTCCGGGCATCTGTGCCTCTTGATCTTCGCCGTGTGCGTGGTATACTTCCCGCATTTGCATCGTGGGCCCTTCGAACGGGGACGGCCGGGACCTTTCGCGGCCCGCCGGCGTGTGGCCTCTCTATTGAATACTTTCTCCGGGATCGAGTCGAGCTCCCACGTGCGATCCCATTTCATGCAGCCGCGGCCCGGTCTTCTTCGTCATCGCTATCTGAGGCCGCCGCCATGCCGAGATATTCCCGCACGGAATCGATTGCGGCTTCGCGGGCTTCGCCCCAGAGCTCGCGTCGGGTGATGTCCTCGCCGTCGTCGACCACGAGGCTTACGGTGAAGTCATCAAAATGCGGGTTAAACACAAGCAGTCCGGCGCCGGTGTTAACGAACAGATCAGCGTTGATGCGGTTGTAGTGGAAGGCATTCACCAGCCCGCGCCACGGCTGCCGAAGCGACATAGTGAAGTCATCCTCGACCAGATCGATTTCGCAGGTCTGGCCACAAACCTCGATCGCGTCGCCTTGGCGAAACGTTTTGGTGAACTCGGTGTTCAGACCAGCGACCGTTCGGCCGCCAATCGCCACACGGCCGGGGCCCGGCTCAAAGAAGCGGGAGAGTATCAGGGGGAGAATCATGAAGCCGCACGCGCCTTGGTAGCAACAACGTCTTCCGGACATCCCGGCCAATGATGCGGCGACGCTCCGCTGCATCTACGGCAGTGGCTGCGGCGCGTGGCATCGGTATCGCTGCGGTGTGAAAGTGTGATGACCGGGCCGTGCTCGTGGAAAAGGAAATCCACCCGGTGACGACGCATGCGGCGCCGCAAGCGGGTCATCAGACCTTCTGCTGTTATCGTGGCGCTCATGCAACCACAATAAAATGAATTTTGGTTGCACGTCAAGATGTGGGCGTCGTAGAGTAGTGTGAAGGCAGGGAACAAAACACCACAATGGACGCGCTGGAAATCAGACAGCGAATCTGCAAACACCGTTTTCGCTACACTTCCGAGGGCCAGCTTCAGGATGCGCTGGAGAAGCTCTTCATATCTTTGGAACTCGTCTTCGAGCGCGAAGTGCGTCTGAACGCAGCCGACCGGCCGGATTTCATGATCGGCTCAATCGCGGTGGAAGTGAAGACAAAAGGCTCCCGCTCGGCGGCCATCGCCCAGATGCAGCGGTATGCCGAGCATGATCGGGTAAGCGAAATCATCCTGGTAACGTCACGGGCTGTGCATCTGGATATGCCAGCGGAGTTGCGCGGTAAGCCGGTTCATGTGGCGCATTTGCTGGCAGGAGCGTTTTGATGAATACTCCTGTGATCGACGACGCATTCTGGGCGTCGCTCGAACGAGCCGCTGCGCGCGTGGCAACTTGGCCCGCGTGGAAAACCGGAACGGTATCGCAGCGACCGACTCCCGCCACGCCAAAACCGATAGACATCGCGGTCCACCACACTTTCCGCCATAACCGGCCAGGACTCAACGAGCGTGATTAAGCAGGGTTGAACTACGGGAATATCGTCTTTGACGGTGCCAACAAGGTCTGGCGCATAACCTGTCCGCCGCATGTCTCCATGCGGCTCAAGCGGCACTTCCCTTCCATCCCGAAGGGCTCGGCCGGCACTCACGAAATCTCTGACACGCTCGAGAACTGCCGCGATCTGCGCTGGTTCCTGCAGCGATTCCCGATGGACTCGGATTATCTCGAGCGGCTGACAGTACGGGCGCAGCAGCACCGGGAGCGGCTGTCTCTGGTCGACAAGATCCAGGCCGGTACGTACGAGGCTCCGGTGTTCGACATGGCAAAGCCGCCGCGCGAGTACCAGAAGCTCGCGGCGACGATGTGCATGGCGCGCGGCGGATTGCTTGTCGCTGACGACGTCGGGCTCGGTAAGGCGCAACCGTTGGACGCGAAGGTGTTAACGCCAAGTGGCTGGAGCTGCATGGGGGCTCTATCTGTCGGCGATGAGGTAGTCGACCCTGACGGCGGCGTCGGTGTTGTAACAGGGACTTTTGACCGCGGTATTCGGGATTCCTGGCGCGTGACTACTTCTGATGGGGCGCAGACGGAATGCTGTGATGAGCATCTTTGGCTTGTGCAGACGGCAAACGACCGCGCGCGCGATTCCAGCCGCATACTCCAGCTCAAAGATTTCAAAGACAAGCTCACAAGAAATCGACCAAGAGACAACTGGTTTATACCAATCGGTAAGGTCGACTACGGCAAAAAGCGCTTGGCCCGAAAGGCGGAACGCTGGCGCCCAAATATTATGGCGCGCGCCGTTAAAAGCGTCACACCTGTCGGCCCCAAGCCAATGCGCTGCATTGCGGTTTCGACAAAAAGGAATCTTTATTTCACGGATGACTACATCGTCACACATAACACGATCGTGGGGATATCAACCTTCTGTGCTGGATGGACGCTGCCTGCGATCGTGGTCACTCTCAACGGTCCCATGCTTCAGCAGTGGGCAGATCGCGTCGACGAATTCATGCCTCGGTTGAACTGGCACATCCTGAAGAAAGGCACGCCGTATGATATCCGAGGCCGTAAGAGCGGCGTGCTTCCGGATGTTGTCATCATGAATTACTCGAAGCTCGCGGGCTGGTGTGAAACTCTGGTCGCGCTCGGGTTCAAATCTCTTATCTGGGACGAAGTGCAGGAAATGCGGCACCGGGATACCGATAAGTTCCGTGCGGCGCAGTTTCTTGTTCGGAACATGAAGATGATCATGTCTCTATCCGCGACACCGATTTTCAATTACGGCGGCGAGGCTTACAACATTCTCGACATGACGTTCCCCGATCAGGTGGGTACTCCCGAAGAGTTTGGCGAGACCTGGTGCGGTGGCGGATCGAGCGAGAAGGCAATCATCCAGGACACGAAGGCCTTCAACTCCTACCTTCGAGAGAACGGCATGATGGTGCGGCGCTCGCGTGCTGATGTCGGTCGCGAATTGCCGCCGCGCCAAACCATCGTCCATTACGTAGAGAGCGATCGCGAGGCCTTCGACAAGGCGACCGCCTCGTGTGACGAGATGGCGAGAATTCTCCTGAGTACGGCAAAGATGGAGAAGGGCGTCAAGATGCGCGCCGGCGGTGAGCTGGATGCGATGCTGCGACAAGCTACCGGGATCGGCAAAGCTCCGTATGTAGCTGAGTTCGTGCGATTGATTCTCGAAAGCGGCGAGAAAGTGGTGCTCTACGGCTGGCACCACGCAGTATACGAAATATGGCGCGAGCGACTGAAAGACTTCAAGCCGGTATGCGTTACCGGCCACGAGTCACCGAAACAAAAGCTGGCGTCGCTGAAGGCCTTCATGGAAGGCGACAGCCAGCTCATCATCATTTCGCTGCGCGCAGGTGCCGGGCTCGACGGCTTACAGCACGTCTGCCACATCGTTGTCTTCGGAGAGCTTGACTGGTCACCCGGCTGCTATGTCCAGGCGTCGGGCAGAGTTGACCGCGATGGACAGCCTCTATCGGTTCTCATCTATTACCTACTCTCGACCGAAGGCTCAGACCCCATCGTCGCCGAGGTGAACGGCATCAAGAAGAATCAGGTCGACGGCATGGTTGGTATCGACACCGATGTGATCGAGGAACTCCAGACCGACGGCGGACACATCATGAAACTGGCAGAAGACTATCTCGCAAAGCGGGCGCATTCAAAGCCGCGCCACGCCGCCTAGGATGCTTAAGCCGATCATCTGAATTCGTGCTATCATTTCTCGCGTATGGAACACCACAACACACCACAAGCGGTTTCTGAATGAGAGGCGGAATGCCTCATCCGGTAATGCCGAAAGGCAGGCCGGAAAACTTCAACGAGTTCACCATCCCTGACGATCCGGCAAAGAGCCGGTTCCGGTTCATTCTAGTCGCAGCGGATCGAGCGCGGCAGATTCGGGAGACTGGATCACAGATACTGCCAGGGCGGCGGCCGGAGAAAGTCGCCATGGAAGAGGTTCGCCGCGGACTCGTTCGATGGAGCGGCGACGGATCAGCTTTGGCTCAGGACACAACACGTGGAAACGAGCAACCAGCAAAACGCCTGCGGCCAGTCATCGCTGATAACGAGTCAGGGAATCCGGCTCATGCAGGCCGATGATGATGCTGTCGAGCTGGAGCGGCTGAAGGCCGAGAACGCCTCGGGCCATGCTGCCTACCAGCGGCTATGCGACTCTTTCGAGGTTGCAGTGGCCGAACTGGAGCGGCTCCGGAAGGGGATTGCAGCGGCTCCGCACGCATGGGGTTGTGAAGCCAATATCTTGCGCTGGCGAATCCGCAACGCTCAGGAACCATGTACTGGCGACTGCAACTGCTGGAAGGCCGCTCTCGCAGCCGGAGGCCAGGGATGACAGGAGGAAACGTGCAACAGGGGAAGTACGGCGTAACGCGCTACGGTTTTGAGAACGCCGAAGCCTTCATGCTGATGAAATATCAATCGAAGGACGGCACGGTCACGGAGTTACTTTGGAACAGCCGTGATGGCGTGACGCCGTTCGGAATCATGGCGCAGGAAGGCGAAGCAGAATGCCATCGGTTGACGCGAATGAGTTGCTGGCGAAGCTGCGCTGTCGAGAAGTTGTCGCGCAATCAGCTCACCTGCGGCGCCCCCAACTGCCGCCGGAAACAGAAGATGGCCAGGGCGAAGAGGCGGAAGGCTCGCTATGCTTGACCACTCTTACGCCGCGCTCATGCGGGAGCGCAACGCGAAGCGCCGAATCATCCGCAGGCATGGCACGTTGACCCGCTACGACCGGGGTTGCCGCTGTGCGGTTTGCACTGCGAAGAATGCCTTCGCGTGCCGGGAGTATGCCGCGACGAAGCGGATGCTGGCGGCGACGAAGCGGATGCTGGCGGGACTTCGGGCGATGAGAGAGGCCGCATCGGACCGCACGGGGATAAAGACGCAGCCACGGCGAACCCGCAAGCGCAGGACGCAGGCATGAGCGACCTCAAGGCTCCCTTCCCATGGTTCGGCGGTAAGTCCCGCGTGGCCGATATCGTTTGGGATCGTTTCGGTGATGTCGACAACTATGTCGAGCCCTTTGCGGGATCACTGGCCGTTCTACTCGGAAGGCCCACGCCCCCGCAGACCGAAACCATCAATGATCTTGATTGCTACCTTGCCAATTTCTGGCGAGCGCTCCAGTCTAGTCCAGGTGAACTCGCCTTGCGCGCCGATTGGCCGGTGAACGAGGCCGATCTCCATGCTCGCCATCAATGGCTTGTGAATCAGGCGGAATTCCGCGAGCGGATGAAGACGGATCCAGACTTCTGTGACGTCAAAATCGCGGCGTGGTGGGTATGGGGGATCTCGCAGTGGATCGGATCGGGCTGGTGCTCGCATCCGGAATGGAGCGGCCGTACGAATGCCGGTCGGGTTGGGCGTGGAATTCACCGTAAGCGCCCCATGGTTGCGGCTGACAACGAAGGCAAGGGTGTTCGTCGAAAGTTAGCGTCCCTTGGCGACAAGGGACGCGGCACTCACCGAGAAGTCCTGGGCAACACGGGCATGGGCGTCAATCGGCAACTGCCGCACCTGGGCGATGCGGGGAGGGGTGGCGAATCGGCAACTGCCGCACCTGGTCTATCAGGTCGTGGCTCCGGCATTGGCATTCATTCGGATGAGCGATCAGCGGGGCTCCTTGAGTATTTCCACGCGCTGGCCGCGCGGCTAAGGCGCGTCCGGGTTTGCTGTGGCGATTGGGCGCGAGTCACGGGCCCGTCCGCTACGGTCAAACACGGCGTCTGTGGGGTATTCCTCGACCCTCCGTACGATATGCGCGTCGTCAGTAATGCGGAGTCCGGACGGGATGGCGCGGCCCCAACCGACGCGCTGTACAACCACCATGACAATGACGTATCCGGCGCGGTCCGGAAATGGGCGATCGAGAACGCAAATAATCCGCTGCTCAGGATTGCCCTCTGCGGCTACGAGGGCGAGCACGAGATGCCCGGGGAGTGGGAGTGTGTGCCATGGAAGGCACACGGCGGGTACGGAGCCCAACGCGGCGGACGCGGCAATCAGAATGCCGGGCGGGAGCGTATTTGGTTCTCGCCTCACTGTCTGCGGACGATGTCCCTTTTTGCCTCGCAGGATTCCCTGGCTGAGGTGTCGGCATGACCGCCGCCCCACTGGCCCCCTGCGGAATAGCCGTGGATGTCGCCGAATGCGACTGCAAGGCGTACGAGATCGCCATCGGGCAGATGGATGCGCTGGTCGAGGCTGAGCTGGAGCGGGAAGAACGGGAGCGCGGGGCGTGAAACCTCTCTGTATCGACCTCTTTTGCGGCTTGGGCGGCTGGACCGAAGGATTTCTCGCCGAAGGCTATGAAGTCGTCGGCTTCGATATCGAGCGCCACGTTTACGGCGAGCAGAAGTATCCGGCGCAATTGGTGCTTCAGGATGTACTCACGATTCACGGCTCGCAGTTTCGCAATGCGGCCTGCATAGTCTGTTCGCCCCCGTGCCAGAAGTACAGTTGGCTTGCCATGCCGTGGTCGCGCTCTAAGTCCGATCACTCCAAAGCAGCGAAGGCACTACGGCGCGAGTGGGAAACCAACGGCCCGGATAATCGCCTGTTCGATGTCCCGGCGCTCATGCCGATCAACTTGAAAGTCGGGATGAAATTCAACCCTGATGGCACGAATCGCCCTAAAGGTTCGTGGTTCCGCGAGCGCAACGGTGTTCCACAACCGGGAATCAAGCACGAGGACAGAGGCGTAAAGGTCGAAAGCCTCGACGGCGGCCGACGAACCGACATCGGCAAAGACGCACGGTTCACAAGCCGAGATTGTGGAATCGAAGGCACTAAGATCGGCGGTGACTGGTTCAGCGACCCGAACAGCACGTGCCGGAAGCACGGATCGCGGAGCAAAGCCCGCAAGATGGCTTCGGCCCAGATCGCCAAGATCCCGTTGCCGCTGTCGCAGCACATTGCGAGCGTATACAAGCCGCGAACGGAGGCTGCCGCGTGATCCCTCCACTGTCCGATTGGCCCGCGGATCTTCGCGAGGAGTACTTCGAGAGAGCCAGTATCCGCGCTGAAAGTCTCCCGGTGGATCAGGCGCACATCGCGGAGGAGTTGGCGAAGGTCGAGGTGTGGCAGCGCCATCAGGGCAAGCAGGAGAAATTGTGGTAGCCGATCACGTCATCTTCAATCCCGAGCGCATCTCCATCCGCTGCTGTGCCTGCCCGTCCAATGCGGATTGGCCACAACAGGCGCACGTGGTGGGTGTTGCGGCTTACTGCGCGGCGCATTGTCCGGAGTGTTCACCGGAGCCACCGGCGGAGAGAAGCGGACCGGTGTTGGGGATAGCGGGAGAGCAGATGGAGTTGGGGCAATGGGCATGATGACGGTTTTTATCGAAGACAGTTTTGATTCGGCGCACTTTCTCCCGAACGTGCCGCCGGGGCACAAGTGCGAGCAGGTGGTGGGCTCCTCCGGCTGTAAACCGGACACCTCGGTCGTGTAGGGTTCGATTCCTTCCGAACCAGATGAACGCTGTTCGAATCAGCGGCGGGGTCGCCAATTTCACGTTTGATTAGTTTTGAAAAACCAGCCTTGCTGAACACTAAAATCAATCGAGTATTGACATCACCAAACCATTTCAGGTAATAATTGTTCCGAACAGGCGGTACCCGGAAAGCCGCCAAGTATCACAGACTCATCGCCTCAAGTTTCCGCCTCAGCCTCAAAACCGGAGAGCCACTCGCAGGAAGATCGCTCATAGGGTCTTCAGCACTAACAGGCGAAACACGCTCTTTTTTCAAACGAATCGGCAGGGTCCGCCAAGCCGTTCTGCCGTGCACGGAACAACACAATACACCCGGGCCGCTGGTCACGCGGCGGTCCGGACAAAACACCCCAACGCAAACCCCCATTTATGGCATCGTCCTCAACGGCAAGGCCAGCGGTCCGCATGCTCAGCTTCGGCAACCCCGATCTGCTCCTGAAGGGCGATCGAGTGCCGGTGGAAAACGTATTCGGCGGCCGTTATACCGTCAAGGTCAACGACATCCCACGGCTGCTCGAGATCGGGCATTTGGAGATGGTCGGGAAGCCGGGTGAAGAGAAGCTGTTCTGCACATTCACATCGGATCACGGCTACGATCGCGCAGTCCTCGACCCACGCGGTTCCGCCCCAACACCGGCCGTCGGCCACCACGTTCGCTTCGATGTCGAATCCTTCTCCGGTGAGGATGCCAATCCCGGAATGCCCGTACTTCCCCTGATCGGTTACGACCGGTCCTCTACCAACGCATATGCCTCCCGAAGAAACGCCGCAGTCGGCACCGCAGCCTGAAAACGACGCCAGTCTGAATTCTGGAAGTGGTCAGGATACACCGCGACGGGGAAGAGGTGGGGCTCGAGCAGGTGCAGGTAGGCCTGAATATCAGCCGAGCGCAGAGGACAAAGTCAAAGTTCGCCTGTGGATGTATGTGCATACGCCGCAGGAGGATATGGCGAAGGCGCTCGGGATTTCGGTAGTCACGTTCAAGAAGCACTTCCGGAAGGAAATCGAGATCGCGGAGATGGAGTTCCGCGGTATTGTGCTGGGCGCGATGATGAAG
>Ga0134125_10003201_pt1 | contig 19047 bp, 18 predicted proteins | sample KB31751_FD_96464 | JGI IMG/M metagenome (GOLD analysis project Ga0134125, IMG submission 96464) | Terrestrial soil microbial communities with excess Nitrogen fertilizer from Kellogg Biological Station, Michigan, USA - KB3-175-1 | ecosystem: Environmental > Terrestrial > Soil > Unclassified ... | reverse complement strand
GGTGGCCTTGGCGGCGTCGTCGTCGACCATCAGGTAGACCCGCTTGCCGATGGTGAAGCCGGCGGGGTCCTTGTGTTGCTCGTCGAGCTCGCGGCGCACGACGGCGACGGCCCCGGCGAACGCCTCGGTGGTCGACGAGCCGGCGCCCAGGAACGAATCACCGTGCCGCACGGCGCGGGCCAGCGCCTTGGGGGCCAGGCCCCCGAACCAGATCGGCGGGTGCGGTCGCTGCACCGGCTTGGGAGCGATGGGCAGGTCGTCGACGTCGCGGAACCGGCCGTGAAACGCCACCCGGGGCTCGTCGGACCAGGCCGCCTTCATCAGGTCCAGGCCCTCGGTGAAATACGAGACGTAGGTGTCCTTGTCGACGCCGAAGGCCGCGAATTTCCGTCGACCGCCACCGGGGGCGACCCCGATGTCGAGGCGGCCGTGGCTGAGTCGGTCGACGGCGGTGATCGCCGAGGCCAACTGGAGCGGTTCGTGCAGCGACGTCACCAGCACGCCGACGCCCAGGCGCAGCCGCTCCGTGCAGGCGGCGCAATAGGCCAGCAGCTCCAGCGGCGCCAGCAGCGGCGCGGGCCCGATGATCTGTTCGAGCACCCAGCCGCCCTCGAAACCGAGTTCTTCGGCGCGGGCGAGGAAGGATCGGAGCCCCGCCCCGTCGAAGCCGTCTCCGGAACCGTCGTAGTCGAACTGCGGGATGGCGATCGAGAACCTCACCGGACCACCGTACGGTGGACTCTCGGTAGTCTGCAGACATGTTCGCTTTCCTGCCCTCGATACCTGGCGTCGACGAGTTCCGTGCGCTGGCCGTCCGGGTCGATACCGCCCGCCATCACGGCGTTCCCAACGGCTGTGTGCTCGAATTGGATCTGCGCTCCATGCCGCCGGAGACGTCGGGCTTCGACCCGTTGGCGATGATCACCGGGGGGAACCGACCGGTACCGCTGCGCGACATGGTGTCCGCCATCCACCGGGCGGCCGAGGATCCGCGGGTCGCCGGGCTGATCGCCCGCGTGCAACTCGCGGCGTCGCCGTCGGCCGCGGTGCAGGAGCTGCGTGAGGCGATCGTCGCGTTCACTGCCGCGAAGCCGTCACTGGCCTGGGCCGAGACCTACCCGGGCACGTTGTCGTACTACCTGGCTTCCGCGTTCGGCGAGGTCTGGATGCAGCCCGCGGGAAGCGTCGGACTGATCGGTTTCGCCAGCAACGTCACCTTCCTGCGTGACGCGTTCGACAAGGCCGGCATCGAGGCCGAATTCGTCGCTCGCGGCGAATACAAGTCGGCGGTAAACCGTTTCACCGAGCACGGCTTCACCGAGGCCCACCGCGAGGCCGTCACCCGGATGCTGGAGAGCATTCGGGAACAGGTGTGGCAGGCGGTGGCGCAATCACGCAAGTTCGACGCGAAAGTGCTCGACGCGCTGGCCGACCGCGCGCCGCTGTTGCGCGAGGAGGCCGTGACCTCGGGCCTGATCGACCGGATCGGATTCCGTGACGAGGCCTACGCCCGCATCGCGGAATTGGTCGGGCCGCAAAACCATTCAGAAGACGATCCAGATGGGGACGGGCCGCCGCGGCTGTATGTGTCGCGCTACGCCGGTGCGGCCCGGTCACGGCTGACCCCGCCGGTTCCCTCGGTGCCCGGTCGCCGGCCCAAGCCCACGGTGGCCGTCGTCAATATCGACGGCACGATCGTCGACGGACGTGGTGGGCCCCAATTCCTGCCGTTCGGCGCCTCCACCGTCGGCAGTGACACCATCGCGCCGGCGCTGCGGGAAGCCGCCGCCGACGATTCGGTGTCCGCGATCGTGCTGCGGGTCAACAGCCCCGGCGGCTCCGTCACCGCATCGGAAACCCTTTGGCGCGAGGTGAAAAGGGCCCGCAAACGCGGCAAACCGGTGGTGGCGTCGATGGGTGCGGTCGCCGCGTCCGGCGGTTACTACATCTCGGTGGCGGCCGACGCGATCGTCGCCAGCCCGGCAACGATCACCGGGTCGATCGGCGTGATCACCGGCAAGCTGGTGATCCGTGATCTGCTGGCGCGCCTGGGCGTGGGGTCGGACACGGTGCGCACTAACGCCAATGCCGACGCCTGGGCGATCGACGCGCCGTTCACCCCGGAGCAGCGCGCCCACCGTGAGGCCGAGGCCGACCTGGTGTACGCCGACTTCGTGGAGCGGGTCGCCGACGGCCGCAATCTGACCACCGATGCCGTCGACCGGGTCGCCCGGGGCCGGGTCTGGACCGGCGCCGACGCGCTGGAGCGGGGCCTGGTCGACGAGCTGGGTGGGTTCCGAACCGCGCTGCGCCGGGCGAAAATCCTTGCCGGCCTAAACGAGGACGCCGACGTCCGCATCGTCACCTACCCGGGGGGTTCGCTGCTGGACATGCTGCGGCCCCGGGCCTCCTCGCAACCGGCCGCCGCGTCGCTGCCCGACGCGCTGGGCGCGCTGCTGGGCCGCACCATCGGCGGGATCCTGGACAACGTCGAACGGTCCTTCAACGGTGCCAGCGCGCTGTGGCCGGGTCCCTGGCGGTTCTAGCCGCTAGCCCGTGAGCCTGCCGCTGATGAACACGATTTCACCGAGCGGGTCGTCGTTCTCCGGGGCGGGCGCGTCGATGCCGAGGCGACCGAAGAGTTCGGTTCGGGTGACGCCCTCGGCCTGCCACCCGATGCTCGACAGATAGTCCACGACGTGGTTGCGTTCGCCGGCGTAGACCAGCGACGCCATGTCGATGTCCACGCCGTGCTCCCGGAACGAGCCGGACATCTCCCGCACCCTCTCGGCGTCGAAATCGATGATGCCGGGCACGAATTCGGTGGCGATGGTGCTGCCGGGCGCACTGAGCGCGGTGATGTTGTCGAACAGCCGGTCCTGGGCTTCCGGCGGCAGGTAGATCAGCAGACCCTCGGCCAACCACGCCGTCGGCGCCGTCGTGTCGAATCCGGCGTCCTGCAACGCGGCGGGCCAGTCCGCCCGCAGATCGATGCCGACGGTGCGCCGGTCGGCGGCCGGGTCGGCACCGATGCCGGCCAGCGTCGTGGACTTGAACTCGATCACCTGCGGCTGGTCGATCTCGTAGACCACCGTGCCGTCGGGCCACGGCAACCGGTAGGCGCGCGCGTCCAGGCCGGAAGCCAGGATCACCACCTGACGCACCCCGGTGCCGGTGGCATCGATGAAGTAATCGTCAAAGTATTTGGTGCGCACCGTCATTCCGTCGATCATCGCCTGAACGCGCACGGACGAGGCGTTCTCTATCGCGTCGATGTCGAGCTCGCCGTCCATCATCTTGGTAAAGAAATCCACGCCGACCGCGCGCACCAGCGGCTCGGCGAACGGATCGTTGATCAAACCGCGCGGATCCTTCGTCGCCATCGCGCGCCCGGCCGCGACCATCGTCGCGGTGGCGCCGACGCTGGACGCCAGATCCCAGTTGTCGTCGTGAGTGCGGGGCATTAGAAGAACCTTACTCGAGGGTCGCCGCGACGTAGCTCAGGTCACCGAATGTGGCCGCCATCTCGTCCTCGGGGAACTCAAACCCGTTGTGGACATACAACTCCCGGGCGGGATGAGCGATCACCCGCCAGCCGTGGCCGCTCAGGTAGTCGACGACGACGTTGCGCTCACCCCGGTAGAACAGGTCGGCCGCGTCGAGGTCGAAGCCGAGGCGCTGCCACCGCTCGGAGATGCGCCGCAGGCGCTCATCGGAGAACGCGTCGGGGTCGGGCACGTGTTCGGTCGCCACCCGGCTGCCCGGCGCGGACAGCGCGGTGATGTTGTCGAACAGTCGGTCCTGAGCCTCGGGCGGCAGGTAGGGCAGCAGCCCTTCGGCGCTCCACGCGGTCGGTTGGGTGACGTCAAAGCCGCCCTCGCGCAAGGCCGCGGGCCAGTCGTCGCGCAGGTCGATGCTGATCGTGCGGCGCTCGGCGGTGGGAGCGGCGCCGAGACCGGCCAGCGTGTCGGTCTTGAAGGCGATGACGTCGGGCTGGTCGATCTCGTAGACCACGGTGCCCGCCGGCCACGGTAGGCGGTAGGCCCTGGTGTCCAGGCCGGAGGCCAGGATCACCGCCTGGCGCACACCGTCGTGCGCCGCGCCGGTGAAGAAGTCGTCGAAAAACCTGGTGCGCACCGTGATCTGCTCGGCCCGCGCCTTCCGGTTGAACAGCGGGTCGTCCTCGAAGTCGATCTCCCCGTCGATGATCCGGATGAAGGGATCCAGCCCCACGGCGCGCACCAACGGGTCGGCCAGCGGATCATCGAGCAGCGCGTCGGGTCCCTTCGAGGCCACCGCGCGGGAGGCGGCGACCATGGTGGCCGTCGCTCCCACGCTGTGCGCCGGTCCCCAGCTATCGCCGTCGGCGCGTCCCTCACTCATAGGTGCCGCTGGTGTAGAGCATCTCGCCCATCCGCATGTCGTCGTCGCTGAGCGGGTCAAGCCCGTTGGCGGCGAACAGTTCCCGGATGCTGGCGCTGTTCAGGCGCCAACCATGATCGGCCAGGTAGGGGGCCGCCTCGTTGCGGTCGCCGAAGTAGACCAGTCCCGCCATGTCGAGGTCGAAACCGTGCGCTCGCCAGCGCTCGGAGATCGTCTGCATGCGCTCCTTCAGCTTCTCGTCGTCGCCGGGCTCGGGGTTGGGCGCGCTCTCGGTGGCGAGCCGGCTGCCCGGCGCGCTGAGCTCGGTAATGGTGTCCAGCAAGCGATCCTGCGCCTCCGGGGGCAGGTAGCCGAGCAGGCCCTCGGCGCTCCACGCGGTCGGCTGCGCCGGGTCGAACCCGGCGGCGCGCAGCGCTGCGGGCCAGTCGTCGCGCAGATCGACGGCCACCACCCGCCGCTCGGCGGTGGGGGCGGCGCCCAGCTCGGCCAGCGAGCGGGTCTTGAATTCGATCACCTGCGGCTGGTCCACCTCGTAGACCACCGTCCCGGCCGGCCACGCCAACCGGTAGGCGCGCGCGTCCAGCCCGGAGGCCAGAATGACGGCCTGCTTGATGCCCGTGTTCGTGGCGCCCAGGAAGAACTCGTCGAAGAACTTGGTGCGGACCGCCATGTTGTCGGCCATGCGCGACATCGCCCCGGCGGACCCCGCGGCGCCGTCGTGGACGTCGTTCAGCTCGGCCGGGTCCAGCTCGCCGCTGGCCAGCCGGGAGAGCAGATCCACGCCGACCAGCTTGACCAACGGCTCGGCGAAGGGGTCGTTGATCAGCGGGCGCTCGGCGCGGGTGGCCATCGCCCGGGCCGCCGCCACCATCGTCGCGGTCACGCCCACGCTGGAGGCGAGGTCCCAGGTGTCGCCCTCGTACCTGGTGGAAGTCATCGTTGTGCCCCTATCGGAGGTAGACAATCTAATATTTAGCCGATATAACAAGCTCTCCCTACTGTACGCTGCCCGCGATTCGCGGCAACCTTTACTGATGGCGTACGAACCGGCCGGTATGCGGGTGCTGATCACGGGCGCTTCGTCGGGATTGGGTGCGGTCGACGCCAAGAATGCCGATCTCGACGCGTTCATCGCCGGCGCGGCGGGGATGGCGGCGCAATGAAGGCGCTGGTCTACGGCGTACCGCCGGAGCCGTTCGACGTTCCCGAGAACGCCAACGCGCTGACCCAGAACCTGGCCCGCACCCCGACCGCCCTGCGCGAGTTGCCGGATCCGCAACTGCCGCACGAGGACTGGGTGCTCACCCGGCCGCGGCTGACCGGCATCTGCGGGTCGGATTCCAAGCAGATCCTGATGGATTTCGGCGAAGACGACGCCGACAACGCCATGTCCGCGTTCTGCTCGTTCCCGCAAGTCATGGGTCACGAGGTGGTCGCCGACGTGGTGGCGCTGGGCCCGCGGGCGCGCGGCCTGCAGGTGGGGCAGCGGGTGGTGCTCAACCCGTGGCTGTCCTGCGGGCCGCGAGGTATCGAGCCGCCCTGCCCGGCGTGTGAGGCCGGCGATTACAGCCTGTGCTGGAGCTTCACCGACGGCGACATCAAGCCCGGCATCCACACCGGTGTTTCGGCCGACGTGACGGGCGGCTACGCCGAATTGATGCCCGCCCACGACAGCATGCTGTTCGTTGTGCCGGAGTCGATTCCCGACGAGATGGCCGTGTTCGCCGACCCGTTCTCGGTGTCCCTGCACGCGATCACCCGCCATCCACCGCCCCGCACCGGCTCCGTGTTGGTGTACGGGGCCGGCTCGCTCGGGTTGTGTGCGGTCGCGATCCTGCGGGCGCTGTATCCCGGCGTGGCCGTGGCAGTCGTGGCCCGCTTCGCTGCCCAGGCCGAGCTGGCCCGCCGGTTCGGCGCCGCCAAAGTCCTTGCGCACGAACCGCGTGCGGCCATCATCGAGGAGCTCGTCGCGTGGGGCGGCGGCCGATTGCGTCAGCCGCTGCTGGGTCTGCCGATGGCCCACCCCGGCGCGGTCGACGTCGTCTACGACACCATCGGAAAGCCCGAGACCTTCGAAGTGGGGGTCCGGGTCCTGCGCTCGCGAGGGACCCTGGTGAAGGCCGGTGTCCACGCGCCCGGGCGGTGGGAGGACAGCCCGCTCTACTTCAAAGAGATTTCTCTGGTGGGCTCCAACGCCTTCGGCGTCGAAGAGGTCGACGGGCAGCGCAAGCACGCCATCTCCCACTACCTCGACCTGGTTGCGGCTCGCCGGGTGGACCTGCGTCCCATGCTCACCCATACGTTCGGGTTGCAGCGTTGGCGCGACGCGTTTTTGGCGATCGCCGATCAGGCCGAGAGCGGCGCGGTCAAGGTCGCTTTCGATCAGCGGTGAGGTGGCGCGCCGGAAGGCGGCGGGAGGGATGGGATGTCCAACCAGTGATCGACCTCGAACTGGTCGTCGACGGCGCGGATCGTCGCGCCGCCGCGGCCGGGGTAATGGGCGGGTATCACCGTTGCCTTCGCCTCTGCGGCCTCGGTGAATATGCGACGGCGGGTAACCGCGGCCGCGACGGCGTCCACGTCGAAGGCGCACGCGTCGCCGGGCCGGCGGAGTTGCAGCGGGCTGTGCGTGAGATCGCCGACGAACGCGGTCGGTTGACCCGCATCCAGCCACAGCACCGAGGAGCCCGGCGTGTGCCCGGGCGCGGGCCGCAGCCGCAGCGAATCGCTGATCCGGTAGTCGTCCGACCACCGGATCAGTTGTCCTGCAGCGTCGATGGGTAACACGCTGTCCGCGAACACCAGCTGATCGCCTCGCTGCTGGGCCTGTTCGGCCTCGGTGTGCGGCGTTGCGCGCGCCGCGGGCCCGTCGGGCTCGAAGTGGCGGTAGTCGGCGGCGGGCAGCAGATACCGGGCGTTGGGGAAGGTCGGCACCCACGCGCCGTTTTCGAGCATGGTGTTCCAGCCGACGTGGTCGGAATGCATGTGGGTGTTGACCACCACGTCGACGGCGTCGCGGTCGATGCCCGCCGATCCGAGCGCGGTCAGGAACGCCGTGTTCAGGTGATCCAGGGGCGGCATGTGCGGGCGTAGCCGATCGTTGCCGACGCCGGTGTCGACGATGACGGTCAGGCCGTCGACCTGTATGACCCAGCTCTGAATCGCAATGTGCCACTGATCGGTGTCGGGATCGAAGAAGTCGGGCACCAGCAAGCCGGCGTTGTCGTGCCAGCCCGACGGTGGGGTTCGGGGAAAAGACGTTGTGCCCAACGAGAACCGGAGTTCCAGTACCCGCGCCAAGCTCGCGCGGCCTAGCCGGAACCGCTGCGTCACGCGTTGCCGCGCAGATAGCCGTAGACCGCGGCGAAGTTGCGGTTGACGTCTTCGGGGATCGGCACCGGGCCTCCGAGAGCGCGTGCGCCCCAGACGATTTGGGCGGTGCGTTCCACCAGCGCGGTGACGTGCAGGGCCTTGTCGGGCCGGGGCCCGACGGCCACCAGGCCGTGGTTGGCGATCAGGGCGGCGGCGCGGCCCTCGAGTGCGGTGACCGCGTTGGTGCCGACGTCGGGGGTCCCCGACGCGGCGTAGTCGGTGCACCGGACGTCCCCGCCGCAATACACCGCGAACTCGTCGATACACGCGGGGATCGGTTCGTGGGCGATGGCGAACATGGTGGCCCACACCGGATGACTGTGGATGACGCTGCCGATGTCGTCGAAGGCCCGATAACAGGCCAGGTGCAGCTGCATCTCCGAGGAGGGTGACCGGCCCTCGGCGGCCCGCAGCACCGAGCCGCCCGGGTCGACGAGCACCAGGTCGTCGAGCTGCATGTCGCGGTAGTCGACGGACGACGGGGTGATGACGATGGTGCCGTCGGCGCGGCGCGCCGAGATGTTGCCGGCGGTGCCCTCCACCAGGCCCCGGCGCAGCATGTCCTTGGCCGCGTCCAGCACCGCGGTCTCCGCGTCGTCGATGAACTTCATGGCCCTAGCACCTCCGGGTTGACGATATGGGCGGGTACGCCGCCGCTCAGCAGCGCGTCCAGGTCGTCGGCCACCATCTGCGCCTGCCGGGCCTCGGTGTTCCAGGTGGCGCCGCCGATGTGCGGCGTCAGCACGACGTTCCCCATTCCCACCAGGGGGTGATCGGCCGGTAGCCATTCACCGGCGAAGTGGTCGAGCCCCGCGGCGGCCACCTTGCCCGCGGCCAGGGCGTCGACCAGCGCGTCGGTGTCGTGCAGCTGGGCGCGGGCGGTATTGAGGAAGACCACGCCGTCGCGCATGGCCGCGAACTGGCCGGCGCCGATCATGCCGGTGGTGTCGTCGGTGACCGGGGCGTGCAGGGACACGATGTCGGCCTCGCCGAGCAGCTCCTCGAGGCTGTGCCGCGCGTCGGGGTTGTAGGGGTCGTGTGCGATGACCCGCAGACCCAGCCCACGCAGCCGCCACTGCGTGGCGCGGCCGACGGCGCCGAGGCCCACCAGTCCGGCGGTGAGTCCCGCGATCTCACCGCCGCGGAACCGTTGATAGGGGATGCTGCCGTCGCGAAAGATGTTGCCGCTGCGTACATCCGCGTCCGCGGGCAGCACGTGGCGGGTGGCGGCCAGCAGCAGGGCCACCGTCATCTCGGCGACGGCGTCGGCGTTGCGAGCGGGGGTGTTCAACACCGGGACGCCGGCCGCGGTGGCGCCGGCGATGTCGACGTTGTTGGGATCACCGCGGGTGGAGGCCACGGCAATCAGGGCCCGGCCCCCCGCGCCGAACACCGGGCCGCGCACCGAATCGCTTTCCACCACCACGATTTCAGCGCGTTCGCTCGCGATCCGGTCGGCCAGCTGCTCGGCACTGTAGATACGCAACGGCGTCTGCTCGAGCTCACTTATCCAAGGGTCATAGATCACGTCGACCAGCTCACGCAGCTTGGCGAAGCCCGGGCCGCGCAGCGGGGCGGTCACCAGGGCGCGCGGTTTAGACGTCACGAATGCCAATGCTGGCGTACGGTGACGCCCGTGTCACGCAAAGACGTCACAATCGGGATCGACGTCGGCAGCACCGCGGTCAAGGCGATAGCCGCCGACGCCGACGGCAACGTGACGGCGCGGGTGCGCATCCCCCATGAGCTGCGGGTCCCGGCGGCCGACCGGCTGGAGCACGACGCCGACGAGGCGTGGCGGCGCGGCCCGTCGACGGCCCTGAACGAACTGATCCACCGGGCCGACGTCGCCGCGGTGGCCGTCTCGGCGATGGTGCCGTCGATGACCGCGGTCGACCACACGGGCACGCCGATCACGCCCGGACTGCTCTACGGCGACGGCCGGGGCCGCACCCCCGGCGGCGACGCGCAGCCGCTGCCCGCACTGGGCGAGGCCGCCGAGTTCTTGCGCTGGACGGCCGCGCGGGCGCCCGGCGCCGCCGGGTACTGGCCCGCGCCGGCGGTGGCCAACCACGCGCTGGCGGGCCAGGCGGTGATCGACATCGCCACCGCCGCCACGGCGTTTCCGTTGTTCGACGGGACCGGCTGGGATCCCGCCGCGTGCGCCGAGCGCGGCGCGAATGTCGAGCAGATGCCGCGGGTGGACAGCATGGGGGCCGTCGTCGGGCAGGTGCACGGCACCGGCGCCGCGTTGGCCACCGGCGCTATCGACGCGCTGTGCGAACAGATCGTGGCCGGCGCCGACCGCGACGGCGACGTGCTGGTGATGTGTGGCACCACGCTGATCGTGTGGACGACCATTTCGGAGGCACGGCAGATGCCCGGCCTGTGGACCATTCCCCACACCACGGCCGGCAAGAGTCAGATCGGCGGGGCCAGCAACGCCGGCGGGCTATTCCTCGGCTGGGTGGATCGCGTTGTGGCACAGGCGGACCCGACGGCCGTCGAACCCGGCCGGGTACCGGTGTGGTCGCCCTACCTGCGCGGCGAGCGCAGCCCGTTCCACGACCCGGACCGCCGCGGTGTGCTCGAGGCGTTGGATCTGACCCACGACGCCGCCGCGCTGCGGCGGGCCGCCTACGAGGCGTCCGGCTTCGTGGTCCGCCAGCTCATCGAGTTCAGCGCGGCGCCGGTGTCACGCATCGTGGCCACCGGCGGCGGCACCCGGGTCGGGCCGTGGCTGCAGGCCATCGCCGACGCCACCGGGCGCCCGGTCGAGGTGTCGGGGGTGGCGGAAGGGGCCGCGCTGGGGGCGGCCTTCCTGGCGCGCATGGCGGCCGGCCTGGAAACGACGATCGCCGACGCCGCCCGGTGGGTCCGCACCGAACGCGTCGTCGAGCCCGATCCCGCCTGGGCGGCCGCAGTTCAAGACCGCTACCAGCGGTTCCTTCAGATGGCAGACCGCAGATGTAGCGCAATGGCACCACCGCCGTTCTAGGCTGGTGCAATGACCGACCACGACCGCAAAGCCACCCGCCGAGAAATCGCCGATGCCCTGTCGAAAGCTGTGGAGCGCCGCCACGAAATCGCCGACGCCATAGTGGAATCAGAGAACAGGGCGGCGGCGGTGGAGGCGATCGTCGGGTTGCTCGACACCTCCCACCTGGCCGCCGAAGCGGTGATGGGGATGTCGTTCGATCAGCTCACGATCGACTCGCGCCGCAAGATCCTGGCCGAACTCGAAGACCTGAACAAGCAGCTGAGCTTCACCCTGGGCGAGCGTCCGGCAAGCTCGGGGGAGACGCTGGAGCTGCGGCCGTTTTCCGCCGCGAGCGATCGCGACATCTTCGCCGTGCGTACCGAGGAGATCGGCGCGGCCGGTGACGGCTCCGGGGGGCCGGCCGGCAACGTGGACGACGAGATCACTGCCGCGCTGGGGCGCGTCGATGACGAAGAGGCCGCGTGGTTCGTGGCCGTCGATTCCGGCGAGAAGGTCGGCATGGTGTTCGGCGAGCTGGTCCACGGCGAGGTCAACGTGCGGATCTGGATTCACCCCGATCACCGCAAGCGGGGTTACGGCACCGCCGTGTTGCGCAAGTCGCGTTCGGAGATGGCGTGGTGTTTCCCTGCGGTCCCGATGGTCGTGCGCGCGCCCGCGGCCAAACCCCGCTGAGCGCTGAGCACAGGATCGCGTTACGAGCCCAACGTTGCGGTGACGGCGACGATGTTGGGGAATTGCGACGTGTCAGTGGCCTCGATGTCGTCGGGGTACTCCAGGCCGTAGTCGCCGAACAGATCCCGTCGCGGCCGGGTGGTCACCTGCCATCCCCGGCCCGTGAGGTAGTCGACGACGTTGCTGCGCTCGCCGTCGAAGAACAGCCCCGAAAGGTCGATGTCGCAGCCGACTTTGGCCCACCTGTCGTTGAATTCCCGCGCGCGCTGCGACACCGACGTGCCGTTGTCGGGGTGATATTCGGTGGCCAGCAAGCTGGCGGGAGCGCTGAGTGCGGTGATGTTGTCGAAGAGCCGGTCCTGCGCGTCGGGCGGCAGATACATCAGCAGGCCCTCGGCGGCCCACGACGTCGGTTGCGTCACGTCGAACCCGCTGCCGCGCAACGCGGCCGGCCAGTCCTCGCGCAGATCGATGCTGACGGTCCGCCGGTCCGCGGCCGGGGCGGCGGCCAGGCTGGCCAAGGTGGCACTCTTGAACTCGACGACCTTGGGTTGATCGACCTCGTACACCACGCTCCCGGGCGGCCAGCCCAGCCGGTAGGCACGGGCGTCGAGGCCGGCGGCCAGGATCACCGACTGGCGAATCCCGTCGCGGGCGGCGTTGAGGAAGAAGTCGTCGAAAAAGCGGGTGCGCACCGCGATCGAATCGGTCTCCAGCGATAGGTCCCTTCCGCCGTCCGCCGACGCCTCGGATTCGGTGATCTCACCGTCGACCAGGCGGCGGAAGAAATCCAGGCCGACCGCGCGCACCAAGGGGGCGGCAAACGGATCGTTGATGATCGGATTGGTCCCGCCGCTGGCCAGCGCGCGGGCCGCGGCGACCATGGTGGCCGTGGCACCGACGCTCGAGGCCAAGTCCCAGCTGTCTTGGTCAGTGCGTGTCATGCTGCTCCCCAAGTTACTTAGCAGATGCAACGAGCGAGACGCACTCTACGCCCTTCGGCTTACGGCTTCCTGTGCCTTTTCCGGCGACTCGCGGTCGCGGCGCCGACACCCGGTTAACGGCCTCTGGAAAGGCCCAGACCGGACCCGACCGGATCAGCTGTTAGTCTCGTACACGGTTTGACGCGCTGTAGATAAGTCGGCCGTACGTCCTGGCCTGCGGGTGTTGGGCGCGTGATGCAGGAACCCCCGGCTGCGCAGGAGGAAGAGTTGCTTTCCGCTTTCATCTCATCGCTGCGGACAGTCGACCTGAGACGGAAGATCCTCTTCACGCTTGGCATCGTCGTCTTGTACCGGGTCGGCGCCGCATTGCCGTCCCCGGGCGTCAACTTTCCGAACGTCCAGCAGTGCATCAAAGAGGCCAGCGGCGGCGCGGCCGGACAGATCTACTCGCTGATCAACCTGTTCTCCGGCGGCGCGCTGCTCAAACTCACCGTGTTCGCAGTGGGGGTGATGCCATATATCACCGCCAGCATCATCGTGCAGCTGCTCACGGTGGTCATCCCGCGGTTCGAGGAGCTGCGTAAGGAAGGCCAATCCGGCCAGGCCAAGATGACGCAGTACACCCGGTATCTGGCCATCGCGCTGGCCGTCCTGCAGGCCACCAGCATCGTGGCGCTGGCCGCCAACGGCGGCCTGCTGCAGGGGTGCTCGCTCGACATCATCGCCGACCAGAGCATCTTGACGCTGGTCGTCATCGTGTTGGTGATGACCGGCGGCGCGGCGCTGGTGATGTGGATGGGTGAGCTGATCACCGAACGCGGCGTCGGTAACGGCATGTCGTTGCTGATCTTCATCGGTATCGCCGCCCGCATCCCGGCCGAGGGCAAATCCATCCTGGACAGTCGCGGCGGGATGATCTTCACTGCCGTGCTCGTCGCCGCGCTGATCATCATCGTCGGCGTGGTGTTCGTCGAGCAGGGCCAGCGCCGCATCCCGGTGCAGTACGCCAAGCGCATGGTGGGCCGGCGGATGTACGGCGGCACCTCGACGTATCTGCCGCTCAAGGTCAACCAGGCCGGTGTTATCCCGGTGATCTTCGCGTCCTCGCTCATCTATATCCCGCACCTGATCACCCAGCTGATCCGCAGCGGCAGCGGCGGTGTCGGCAACAGCTGGTGGGACAAGTTCGTCGGCAGCTACCTGTCCGACCCCGGTGATCCGGTCTACATCGGCTTGTATTTCGGGCTGATCATCTTCTTCACGTATTTCTATGTGTCGATCACGTTCAACCCCGATGAGCGCGCCGACGAGATGAAGAAGTTCGGCGGGTTCATTCCCGGGATCCGGCCGGGCAAGCCGACCGCCGATTACCTGCGTTTCGTGCTGAGCCGAATCACCCTGCCCGGCTCGATCTACCTTGGTGCAATTTCGGTGCTGCCCAACTTGTTCTTGGAGATCGGCAATGGGGGGGCGGTTCAGAACCTGCCGTTCGGCGGTACCGCGGTGTTGATCATGATTGGTGTGGGCTTGGATACGGTCAAGCAGATCGAGAGCCAGCTCATGCAGCGCAACTATGAAGGGTTCCTCAAGTGAGAGTCGTTTTGCTGGGACCGCCGGGGGCGGGCAAAGGGACGCAGGCCCAGAAGCTCTCCGACAAGCTGGGAATCCCGCAAATCTCCACCGGTGAGCTGTTCCGCAGCAACATCGAGAAGGGCACCAAACTCGGCCTGGAGGCCAAGCGTTACCTGGACGCCGGTGACCTGGTGCCCTCGGAGCTGACCAACCAACTCGTCGATGACCGCCTGAGCGATCCGGACGCGGCCAACGGCTTCATCCTGGACGGGTTTCCGCGGTCGCTGCAGCAGGCCAAGGCGCTGCACGAGATGCTCGAACGCCGCGGCACCGACATCGACGCGGTATTGGAGTTCCGTGTCTCCCAGGACGAGCTGCTGCAACGACTCAAATCGCGCGGCCGCGCCGACGACACCGACGACGTCATCCTGAACCGGATGAACGTCTACCGGGACGAGACCGCGCCGCTGCTCGACTACTACCGCGACGAACTCAAGACGGTCGACGCCATCGGCACCCTGGACGAAGTGTTCGCCCGCGCGCTGCAGGCGCTGGGCAAGTAGCGATGACCCCGCTGGCGCGGCTGCGGAGTCGCAAGGTGGTGCCGCAGCGCAGCGACGGTGAACTCGACGCGATGGCCGCGGCGGGCGCGGTGGTCGCGGCCGCGCTGCAGGCGGTCCGCGCGGCCGCGGTGTCCGGAATATCGACGCTGAGCCTCGACGAAATCGCCGAATCGGTGATCCGGGACGCCGGTGCGGTGCCGTCGTTCCTGGGCTATCACGGCTACCCCGCGTCGATCTGTGCGTCGGTCAACGAGCGGGTGGTCCACGGAATCCCTTCGGCCGCAGAGGTTTTGGCCTCCGGCGACCTGGTTTCGATCGACTGCGGCGCGGTGCTGGAGGGCTGGCACGGCGACGCCGCGATCACCTTCGGGGTCGGGGCCCTGGATGCGGCCGACGACGCGCTGTCGCAGGCCACCCGGGAATCGCTGGAAGCCGGGATCGCGGCGATGGTGCCCGGTAACCGGTTGACCGACGTATCGCACGCCATCGAGATGGGTACGCACGCGGCCGAGGCCCGCCACTCGCGGGCCTTCGGGATCGTCGAGGGCTACGGCGGCCACGGCATCGGCCGGCAGATGCACATGGACCCGTTCCTGCCCAACGAGGGCTCTCCCGGGCGCGGCCCGCTCCTGGCCCCCGGGTCGGTGCTGGCCATCGAACCGATGCTGACGCTGGGAACCGGCAAGACGGTGGTGCTCGACGACCAGTGGACGGTCACCACCACCGACGGGTCGCGTGCGGCACACTGGGAGCACACCGTTGCGGTCACCGACGCCGGGCCGCGGATCTTGACCCTGGCCTGAACTCGCCGCGATCGCCAGCGCGGCGTCGCCGGGCGCGGCGGGTCGAGGCCATTGAACTCGCCGCGATCGCCAGCGCGGCGTCGCCGGGCGCAGCGGGTCGAGGCCATTGAACTCGCCGCGATCGCCAGCGCGGCGTCGCCGGGCGCAGCGGGTCGAGGCCATTGAACCGAGCGCCCACTCGCCTCGTTCCCTTGGCAGGAGGTGATCGAGTGGCTCGTGTGGCTGGCACGGGGAGAGCGTCCGGGGTTGCGGAAGCCGCTCTGATGAAGGCGCTCTACGACGAACACGCCGCGGTTCTGTGGCGCTACGCGCTGCGGCTGACGGGGGACACGAGCCAGTCCGAGGATGTGGTTCAGGAGACGCTGTTGCGGGCATGGCAACATCCCGAAGTCGTCGGGGACACCGAGCGCTCGGCGCGGGCGTGGTTGTTCACCGTCGCCCGCAACATGATCATCGACGACCGGCGCAGCGCGCGGTTCCGCAATGTCGTCGGTTCGACCAACGTATCGGGGGCGCCCGAACAGTCCACGCCGGATGAGGTCAATGCGGCGCTGGACCGGTTGCTGATAGCGGACGCGATGGCCCAGCTGTCCGCCGAGCACCGAGCCGTGATTGAACGGTCCTACTACCGCGGGTGGACCACCACACAGATTGCTACAGACCTCGACATCGCGGAGGGAACGGTGAAGTCGCGACTACACTATGCCGTGCGGGCGTTGCGACTCACTCTGCAGGAACTTGGAGTTACCCGATGATGGGCTCCGAATACTCGAGGGGTGACGGACATGGATGAAATGAGGACGCCGGTGCAGGATATCGGCCCTCCCGAAGACCGCTACGCGATGTGGGATGCCGCATACGTGCTGGGGTCGCTGGCGGCCGCGCAACGCCGCGAATTCGAGACGCACATGGCGCACTGCCCGGCCTGCCGGGAGGCCGTCGCCGACCTCAGTGGTGTGCCGGCCCTGCTTTCTCAGCTGGACCGCGCCGAAGTGGCCGCGATCGACGAGTCCGGCCCGGCGCCGGAGATGTCTGAAAAGTTGTTGCCGTCCTTGCTGGCGACGGTGCGGTGGCGCCGGCGCCGCACCCGGGTGGTGACCTGGGTTGCGTCGGCCGCCGCGGCCGCGGTGCTGGCTATCGGGGTGTTCGTCGGCCTTGAGGGGTGGTCGTCGGCTCCGGCCCAGCAGGTGACCGCGTCGGCCGAGCCCATGGCGCAGGTGGGTACCAGCCTGCTGACCTCCAGCGTGCAGGTCAGCAGCCAGCACTGGGGGACATCCATCAACCTGCGGTGCGTCTGCCTGGCCCCGGTGAACGCGCACCATGACACGCTGGCGATGGTCGTGGTCGGCCGCGACGGCAGCCAAACCCGGCTGGCGACGTGGGTGGCCGTGCCCGGCCACACCGCGACGCCCGCGGGCGCGATCTCGACCCCGGTCGACCAGATCGCCGCCGTGCAAGTGGTGGCCGTCGACAGCGGCAAGGTGCTGTTGCAGCGTTCGCTGTAGAGGATCGGAGCCAGCGTGTTCGGCTACGCGCGTTCCACGAAGCTGGTGGCAGCACCGAACGGCCGGTCGACCGCGCCGTTGCGGGTGCTGGTCGTGGGCGCCGGTGTAGCCGGCATCTCCGTTGCCCGGGGATTGCTGCGGGACGGCCACGACGTCACCGTCTTCGAGCGACGGCCGGATGTGCGGGCCGCCGGCGGTGCGGTGACGATCTGGTCCAACGGCGAGACGGTCCTCAACCAGCTGGGTGTCGACATGGACGGCGCCGGTCAGCTGCTGGCCACCGTGCGGGCCGTGACGTCCAGGGGTCGCCCGCTCGCGACCCTCGACGTGACCGCGATGGTGCGGCGGCTGGGCGCACCCGTGCGCATGGTTCCGCGCCGGGTCCTGCTGGAACGGCTTCTGGAGGGGTTCCCGCCCGAGCGCATCCGGTGCGACTCGCGGGTCATCGCGTTGGTCGGTGCGGGTGACCGCGTCCGCGTCGAGTTCGCCGATGGCGCCGTGGCCGACGGGGACGTGGTGATCGGGGCCGACGGCCTGCACTCGATCGTGCGCGAGTGGGTCGGCGCGCGCGACGCGAAGCCCACCGGCTGGTGTAGCTGGCAGGGGCTGGTCACTCTTCCCGAGATCCCGGAGATCACAGACTCCGACGCCGCGCTGATGATCATCGGTGCGCGCGGAAACCTCGGCCTGTGGCCGGCCGGCGGTTCCGACGTGCAGTGGTGGTTCGACCTGCCGTGGTCGTATGACTTCGTCAGACCGCAACGCCCGATCGAGATGATCCGGTCCCATTTCGCCGGATGGTCCGACCCGGTCGATCGGGTGCTCGCGACATTGACCGACGACGATCTGGCCCACTCACCGTTTCCGCATTTCCGGCACCCGATTCCGCGCGCGGGCGCCGGCCCGGTCACGTTGCTCGGCGATGCCGCGCACACGATGCCGCCCACCCTCGCGCAGGGGACCAACCAGGCGTTGCTCGACACGATGGTCCTGTGCCGGGCGCTGGCGGATTTCCGTCGTGGGACACGCCGCCGCGGCGCCGACGTTTCGAGCGCGCTGCGCTGGTATGAGAAGACCCGGCGACGCAAAGTCATGGCCGTGTCCTGGGCGGCGTCGTTGCCGGTATCGCACGGTGAGTTCGTGCTGGGGCCGGCCGCACTGATCTCCGACCGGCTGCAGGCCCGCGCGCTGACGGCCTTTCTGCGCGCCACGAGTCACCGCCGGATGTCCGCTGACATCAGCCGAAACTTGGGGGTAGCGGCGACGGTCCCGTCAAGCCCGTGAGCAGCCCGACCGATTCCGTCAGAGTGCGAGGCGATTTCGATGCGCCATCCCGCTGGCTCTGGCTGGTGAAGTGGTGTGTGCTGGCGGCGCCGCACTACCCGATATTGATACTGCTCTACCTGGTGTATCCGCTCTCGACGGTCGCCGCCGGCATGGCCATCTTGTGTACCGGGCGGTACCCGCGGCCGCTCTTCGAATTCAACGTCGGGGTGCTGCGCTGGTCGTGGCGAGTCATGAACTACCGGTTCCCGATGAACAGCACCGACAAGTACCCGCCCTTCACGCTCGCGTCTCGGCCCGACTACCCCGCTGACCTTGCGGTCGACTATCCGGAACGGCTGAAACGTCCAGCGGTGCTGGTGAAGTGGCTGCTGGTGATCCCTCAGGTCCTGCTGTGCTGGTCGATGGAGCCGCTGCTGCAGGTGTTGTGTCTCATCGCCGCGCCGACGCTGCTGTTCACCGGAACGATCCCGCAAACCATATTCGATCTGCTCATGGGCATGGTGCGCTGGCGGTACCGGGTCGCGGCGTACGTGTCGTTGATGCGCGACGAATATCCGCCGTTCCGAATGGATTTGGGTGGCCGATGACTCTGCGAAACCTCTTGTTCCCGTACGTCTATCGATTCGGCCAGCCGGTTTTCGACCGGCTGTTCTACCACCGGTATCGACGAGCCGCGCTGAGTAACGCCACCGGCCGGCTGTTGATGCTCGGGCTGGGGCCGGGAACCGATTTGATGTTTCTGCCCGCGGCGGTGACGTCGGTCGCCGCCGTGGAGCCCCAGGCGCCGTTTCGGCGGATGGCTTCCAGGCTCGCTGGGCGGCGCGGCATCACGGTGGACATCGTCGGGGGAGCCGGCGAGTCGATTCCCTTCCCGGACAACTCTTTCGACTCGGTGCATATCGGTCTTGTGTTGTGCTCGGTCGACGATGTGGCCGCTACCCTCGG
>Ga0134125_10003198_pt1 | contig 19057 bp, 15 predicted proteins | sample KB31751_FD_96464 | JGI IMG/M metagenome (GOLD analysis project Ga0134125, IMG submission 96464) | Terrestrial soil microbial communities with excess Nitrogen fertilizer from Kellogg Biological Station, Michigan, USA - KB3-175-1 | ecosystem: Environmental > Terrestrial > Soil > Unclassified ... | reverse complement strand
TGGGGAGTTGGGCATTGGGGTATCTTCCCGAGGCGCCACCGTGGCGCCATGAGGGAACTTTACTCCTCCTAGATACCCGAATTCAAGACCTGGGGCCGTCTGGCTTGGTCTGACAAAGTAGAAGTAAGCCATGGCAACGACTGCCAAGACCATAGCAGCGACTGCTTAAGCCAGAGCAACGGATGCTAAGGCCTTAGCAACGGCTGCCAAGGCCATAGCGACGGCTGCTAAGACCCTAGCGATGACTGCTAAGACCATAGCGACGGCTGCTAAGGCCATAGCAACTGCTGCTTAGGCCACAGCAACGGCTGCTAAGAGGGTGTCTCAAAAGTGGTTGACGACGACGACGCCTGCGTCGCCAGGGATTGAAATCGCCTGGCTACCGACGCTTGTCCCCTCCGGGACTGCTATTCGTTCTTCCCATGTCCCGTAGGGACTACAAAGGGTAGCCAGGCGGGCCAAGGCGATGCCTGACCGGCAAGCCGGGCCAAAGGCCCGTGATCCCTCAGCCCAGGCCAACGGCCTGGGTACGCAGACCCTTACCGGACAGGGCGCCCCAATGGGGCGCGATAATTGGCCCCCGCACCGACTCGACGTCGATGGTATCGCGACCCTTCAGGCCGCACTGCGGATCATCTCCCAAACCCAGGCCGTTGGCCTGGGCTGAGGGATCACGGCCCCTTGGGCCGGCGCGGCACCAACGTCGGCGCGAGTCACCAACCTCCGTGACGGCGGGGGAGACTCTCGCTTCTTCAGAGGATGGATTCCGAGGCGTGAACAGCAGGATGATCAGTCGCTCATGCCCAAAGCGAAGCGAAGCGCCGCTTCGACCTGCTTGACCTTTCCCGGACGCAGGAGAGCGATGCATTGGTCGAGGTGTGATTTCGGTATTGTGACAATCGAGTCGAGATTGACGACGCACTTCTTGGGAAGGCCATCCTCAGGACCGAGGTCGACCTCAACAGGGATACCACGGCGGCTGGTCGTGACAGGCGCCACCGTCACTTGGGCGCGGATGCCATAGGCCTCATCGCGCGAGAGCAGGACGACAGGACGTCGACCGGTCGGTGGCGGAAGCTCGGCCCACCAGATCTCACAGCGCCTCAATCCCAGGGCTCCTCGGCCAGAGCCGCATAGCTGGCCGAGCTTATGGCTTCTACTTCTTCGGCGCGCTCTGGATGCTCGAGATAGCCCTGGACGTATCGCTCCACGGCCTTGCGTTGCTGCAAGTCGCGCAGGAAAGCCTGAACGGCTTGCCGGAAGAACTCGCTACGGCTCTCTCCCCGCTTACGCCGTTCTTTCTCTACCGAGTCGAGAACCGTCGGGGGCAGGCTGATCGCAACTTTCACGACATGGGGCATGATGGTGTCTCCTACCGGTTTCATACCAGAGTATGGCCGCGAGAACCTACCGTGTCAAATTGCGTCTTGGCCCTCCCCCCGCCCCGCGCTATAGTCCCCCGTTCTGACAACGGAGTCGACATGACGGAAACCGACGGTACGTCTCGCAAGCTTCGCGAGCTGGCTCAAAATCTATGGTGGTCCTGGCAACCGGACACCCGCGCGATTTTTCGCAACCTGGACCCGGCCCTGTGGCGGACGGTCCATCACAACCCCGTGGCCCTGCTTCAGCGGATGGACTCCGAGGAGGTGGCCCGGCGGGTGCAGGATCTCGAGCTGCAGACCCGCATCGACCAGGCTCACCGCCTCCTTCAGCAGTACCTGCACGGCGGCGAGAGCTGGGGCGTCACCCACGCGGGACCCATCCTGGCCCGGCCGGTGGCCTACTTCTCGGCCGAGTTCGGCCTTCATCAATCGCTGCCCATCTACTCAGGCGGCCTCGGCGTGCTGGCGGGCGACCACCTGAAGAGCATGAGCGACCTCGGTGCCCATGCGGTGGGCATCGGGCTGCTCTATCGCCAGGGCTATGTCCATCAGCTCATCGACGAGGAGGGCCGGCAGATCGACGACTACGAGCCCATCGGCGCCGAGGAGCTGCCGGTGGAGCCGGTGCTGGGAGCGGATGGCTCGCAGGCGCGGTTCAGCGTCGAGCTGCCGGGGCGGGACGTCTTCGTGCGGATCTGGCGCGTGCGGGTGGGGCGTAGCGACCTCCTGCTGCTCGACGCCTTCGATGACGCCAACTCAGAGGAGGACCAGGCGCTGACGGCCCGTCTCTACGGCGGCGACCAGAAGATGCGCATTCAGCAGGAGATTCTCCTCGGTGTGGGCGGCCATCGCGCGCTGGGCGTCGTGGGGGTGGTGCCCTCGGTGCTCCACTTGAACGAGGGGCACTCGGCCTTCGCCCTGCTGGAGCGGGGGCGCGAGCTGGTGCAGCGCGACGGGATGACGGCCGCCGATGCGTTGCGCGAGGTGGCGGCGATGAGCGTCTTCACCACCCACACGCCGGTGGAGGCCGGGCACGACCGTTTCCTGCCGGAGCTCGCCCGCCCCTATCTGGAGGCGCTGGCCCAGGGGTTGGGCCTGTCTCTCGACGAGGTGATGGCCTTCGGCTCGGAGCGCCCGAACGATCCGGAAGCGCCGTTCTGCCCCACCGTTCTGGCCTTGAAGCTCACCCGCCGCGCCAACGGCGTCTCGGCCCTCCACGGCCGGGTGTCGCGCAAGATGTGGAAGGGTCTCTATCCCGGCAAGACGGAGGAGGAGGTGCCGATCGGCCACATCACCAACGGCGTGCACGTGCGCACCTGGCTTTCGGCGGACCTGCAGAGCCTCTTCGGGCAGCATCTGGGGCCCGACTGGCTGGAAGGGATCGAGCGGCCGGAGCTGTGGGCGAAGGTCGACGGCATCTCCGACGCCGAGCTGTGGGAGATCCACCAGGTGCTCAAGGCGCGGCTGCTCACCTTCGTCCGCCGCCGGCTGGCCGAGCGCCGGCAGCGGCTGAACCTGCCCGAGCCGGAGCGCGAGCCGCTGAGCCCGGAGACGCTGACCCTGGGCTTCGCCCGGCGCTTCGCCACCTACAAACGGTCGGACCTGCTGTTTCGCGATCTGGACCGTCTGGCGCGGATGGTGAACGATCCCGGCCGGCCGCTCCAGATCCTCTTCTCCGGCAAGGCCCATCCCCGCGACGAGCAGGGCAAGGCCCTGGTCCAGAAGGTGGCCAACCTGGAGCAGGATCCGCGGTTCGCCGGCCGCGTCGTCCTGCTGGAGAACTACTCGATGCACGTCGCCCGGCAGCTCGTCCAGGGAGTGGACGCCTGGCTGAACACGCCCCGCCGGCCGCTGGAAGCCTGCGGCACGAGCGGTCAGAAGTGCATCGTCAACGGCGTGCTCAACTGCTCGATCCTCGACGGCTGGTGGGCCGAGGCCTACGACGGCGCCAACGGCTTCGCCATCGGCCACGGCGAGATCCACGCCGACCCGGAAGTGCAGGACGAGCGGGACGCCCTTTCCCTGTTCGAGGTGCTGGAGGAAGAGGTCATTCCCCTCTACTACCAGCGCGATGCCCACGGAGTCCCGCGCGGCTGGATGGGCCGGGTGAAGCGCGCCCTGCGCACCCTGGCCTGGCGCTACAACGCCGACCGCATGGTTATGGACTACGTGCGCGAGTGCTACCTGCCGGCGGCCGGCGGGGACACCTGCCGCATGCCCTGAGGTGGGCTTTCGATCTGCCGCGGTTGGATTGGTTTCAGGTTGGACGGTCATTGCCGATCCTGAGACGCCCCACGGGGTAGCTGGCGCTACCCTGCGGGCGTCTCTACTGGGGTCGCAGCGGTGTGGAAATTGGAACGCTGAGGCCTTTCCGGAAGGTTGATCATCACCTGATCGCCTCCTACGGGCGCCGTCGATCCGGATCACGTCGCCGGTTCGCCCCCCACTGTAGAGACGCCCAAAGGGTAGCGCCAGCTACCCCGTGGGGCGTCTCCGAGGCGGCGAAAACCGTTCAGAAGGCGAGGGCCTTTCCCCGGGGAGCATAGTTAGCGCCTGCGCCTCGCCCAGAAAGGGCTTTCCGGCCAGCGCCGCTCCTCGCCGTAGAACCAGGCCCGTGTCTCCAGATACTGGCTGTACTCGGCGGCGAGAAGCTGCCGGTAGCGGGTGAGGGAAGACGCGGCGCGGTCGCCTGGCCCTTCCAGGCCGTCGAGCGCCACGAAGGATGCGATCTTGCCGGTGCGCAGCGCCTTGAGGATGCCCTGGGAGGAGAGCGGATCGAGGGTGCAGGCCGCGTCTCCCGCCGCCACCCAGCGGTCGCCGCCGAAGTCGCTGAGCCGCTGCGAGTGGGCCGCGCGCACGACGGGACCCGCTTCGACGACGGCCCCCGCCACCCGGGCGGCGGTGTGCCGGCTGCGGGCGAGGTGCTCGAACCAGCGCGGGCCGTTGCTCAGTCCCTGGCGGCGGACGAGGTCCGCGTCGCTCATCCACACCACGACCAACCCGGACTCCGGCGTGGCGGCCGAGTACCACCAGCCGTCGGGCTGGGCTTCGACGAGCGTGCTGGGATCGGACCCTGGAGCCCGGAAGCGGACGGCGACGCCCACCAGCCGGTCGGCGGCCAGCCGACGCGCTCCCTGGCGGACGGCGAAGGCGGCGGAGCGGCCTGTCGCGTCGATCACCCAGGAGGCCTCGATGCGTTCGATTCCACCGCGAAGCTTCAGGCTCCAGCGATCCTCGGATCTCTCGGCGCTGGCGAAGCGGGCGTCCTCGAGCACCTCGGCTCCCGCGTCTCGCGCGGCGTCGCACAGCATCGCGTCGAAACGGGCGCGGTCCACGTGCCATCCCGATCCCCGGGCGGAGAAGAGGAACTCGTGATCGTAGAGCTCGCCGGCGCCCCAGGCGGCGCGGGTGCCGAAGGATTCCAGGAAGCCCTCGGCGGCAAAGCGCTCCCAGCAGCCGAGGCCCGCGAGGAGCTCGCGGCAGCCGGGAGAGAGCGTCTCGCCGACCCGCCACGCGTCGTAGCGCGACGGCTCGGCGAGAGCCACCCGCAAAGCCGGCCGCAGTTGGCGGAGCGAGAGCGCCGCGGCGGCGCCGGCCGGTCCAGCGCCGAGGACCGCGACATCGTACCGCGGCGTCACTTGGCCGGTGGTGTCGCCGGCGGTGGCGGCGGTTTCGGCAGCTCGTTGGCGTCGCCGCTCGGCACGTCCACGAACCCCGGATCGGTGGCTCCGGGCACCGCGGCCGGATTGCGCAGCACGAAGCCGAGCTGGGCCCAGGCGGTGACCATCTGGAAGTCGCCCGTGTGGTTCTGCGGCGTCGGCGAGAACTGGCCGGAGCCGTAGTTGGGCTGCCCCGGGGGGCCGAGGAACGTGTTCACCTGCATCGGCCGGTGGGCCGGCCACCAGTAGGTGAGCTGCTGGATGGGAACCACCGGATCGCCGGTGCTCGCCGGATAGATGTTGTTCCAGTCCTCGTACGTGATGTCGATCATCTGCGTCGAGCACTCGTTGAAATCGGCCTGCCAGGGCACGGCGTCGTACTTGGTGAGGTCGCCCGGCTCGAGGCCCGCGGCGAGATTGGCGGTGGCGCTGGCCCCGGAGACGACGGCCGGCTGGCTCAGGCCCCCCGGCGTGTACGACGCCTGGTTGATGCGATAGGACCCGCTGTAGATCGCCGGGTTGCGGATGATCCAGCAGCACTCGCCGCCGGGGCAGAAGGCGCCGCCGAGCATGTTGCCGAGCGAGCCGCGGTCGAGCTCCACGCCGGGCTGCGGCGGCTGGGGCGGCAGCTCCTCCAGACGCTCGTTGATGAACTTGCCCTCGGCCCACTGGTGGAGGATGAAGAGCTGGGTGTCCGTAAGGCGCAGGAACTTCGACGCCGCCGTATTGTCGAGCGGGTTGTCGCCGCACAGGAAGGGCATGGCATAGGGCCGGTACTGCGGGTCATAGCGGTTGACGGGCACCTGAAGCGTGTTCTCAAAGCCCGGCTGGCGCAGCATGTGGTACACGAACCGGCGGTGCTGGGTGCGGTAGGCGCTCTCCTGGGGATCCTCGCCGTGGAAGGGCGGAATGGAGATCTGGTCCGGATCCATGTTGCCGCCGGAGCCGCGGGCCGTTTCGTGGGGATCGCCGCCGGTCAGCGGATCGAAGTCCATTACATATTGGTAATCGAACGGGCGCGAGAGGATGGGCCACACGTCGCGCCAGAAGTACGGGTAATAGTTGGGATTCCACTGCGCCGCCTGGCGCCAGGTGGCGAGGTCGGTGGGCTGCGCCGCGTCGCACTGGAACGGCGGCACGCCGTAGATGTAGGTGTTGAAGGCGAAGTTGCGAATCGAGAGGTCGTAGACGACGTCGTCCATGGTGACGACGTCGACGATCTCGGGTGCGTAACGCGGATATCCCACCACCACCCAGGAGCTGGCGCCGACGGCGACGGTCTGCGTCTGCGGCAGGTCCGCGGGCGGAATCGGCCGGCTGTCGATGCTCGTGACGTTGACCACGAGCTGCGCGGTGACCGGGCCGTCCGAAACGTCGTCGAACCAGCCGTCGTTGTTGGCGAACGCCTTGATCACCGGCTGGCCGAGGCCGCTGAGCACGGAGCCCGAATTGCCGTTGCCGCCGAGGACCACCAGGCGCGCGTAGTTGCCCTGCGGATTCGCCATGATCTCGCCGAGGGTGGTGATCGAGTTCGGGTTGAGCGGCGGCGGAAAGGTCTGCGGCACGCCGGGGTTCTGCCCCTGCGCGAACTGCGCCGAGTTGGGAGAGCCGCCCGCGCCGGTGACGCCGACGGTCTGCGGGCCGGGATCGATGATCAGCGTCTGGCGCGAATCGGCGTTTTGAATGCCGGCGTTGCGCAGCGGGTGATCGGGAGCGTAGCCATGCTCGCCGGCCGTCTCTTTGAACTCGTACCAGCTCGACTTCTTGTTGGCCAGGTAGACGGTCCACACGACGTCGGCGAGGGTGCCCTTCAGGGTCTGCCCGGAGGTCGGGTTGACCACCTCGACCGTGTCGCCGATCTGCGCTTCCCGCCCGCCGGGAGAGGCGGCGTCGTAGACGAAGACGCGGAAGCGCGCACCCTGGCGCTTGATGCGCTGCTGGGCGTCCTTGAAACGGGTGACCGGCTGCTCGGGCCCGTCGACGGTGCCGCCGCTGTTGCAATCGATCGGCAGGCCGCCGGTGGTCTCGGGGGCGAGGTAGAACTCCGGGCTGTTGCCGAGTCGCGCGATTCCGATCGAGGGATGAATCTTGTAGGTCGCTTGGGTTGTCGGCTGCATCGTCTTCCTCGCTCGGTCACTCGATGAAATTGAGAGAGACGGCGTTCAGGAGCAGGGCGTCGGGCGCCGGCGTGCCGTCGGTGTTCATCACCACGAGGTTGACCTGGAAGGCCGTCTCGCCCTGAGCCTTGAGCTTGTTGACGACGTCGGTCGCGTCGAGGCGGTAGTTGCCCGGGGTCTTGGGATGGCGCGGGCGGCAATCGAACCGGCGCCGGGTCTCGGGCGGCGGATCGCAGTGGCCGGGGCCGCCCACGCACTGGCCGAAGAAGGTGTTGAGCTGGCCCACGTAGTGATCGTTGCCCCGCGTCGGGGTCTTGACGTCGGCGTCCGGGGAGTTCAGGAAGACTCGGATGTGGAATCCCGAGCTCGACCGGAACTTCACCTTGTGCAGCCGCACCTCGGCGCGGCGGTGATCATTGAGCACGTGGGCCGCGACCGGCGTCTTGGCCGACTTGAACTTCGCCACCGGCACGGTGTTCTCCGTGGGGTAGATGTTCGAGGCCTTCATGTACTCATAGCCGAAGTTGGCGATGGAGAGCGTCTGCTGGACGTTGAGCGGCCACGGCGGCAGCACGGCGCTGAGGTTGTCCGGGTTGATGCCGGGGTGCATCGACTGGTACTCCGCCCACAGCCGGTCGACGTTGCTGTGATGACCCCAGAAGATCGGGTCGAAGGCGGTGACGCCGGCCGACACCATGTCGCCGAACTGCGGCTCGTTGTTGCGGTCGCTCGGGTTGGTGCCCATCACGTAGTAGGGATTGGCGCCGCCCGAGAAGTTGTGGATCAGGTTGTGGATGTTCTCCAGCGCGCCGAAGTAGTGGTTGTTGGTGGGGCCGCTGCCGAACTGGAAGAAGTTGGTGCCCTGAAGGATGTTGTCGATGTCGTCCGACGACGGGTAGCCTTCGAAGATAAGGCCCTGGTCGCCGCCCGGCCAGCGCAGCTTGTGCCAGAGCGGGTTGATCAGGGCGAGCTCCGTCATGATGGCGTCGTCGCTGTTCTTGTCCTGGCCGTAGGTGATGCCGGCGGCGCGGAAGAGGCGCAGCCCTGAGTTGTAGGTCTTGAAGTCCTTGGGGTTGCCGCCCTCGCCGGGCGTCACGGTGACGATCGTCTTCAGCGCCGCGAGCGTCGCCGCCGGCACCCGGCCGCCGGCCGACAGATTGTTCCAGCCGGCCTCGTCGAGCCAGCAGCGGTAGGCCTCGGGAATGATGCCGTTGTCCGTATTCGCCGAAGGGTCCGCCTGCGCCATGTCGAACAGCGAGGCGGGGTAGTTCGGATCGTACTCGTCGGTCCAATCCCAGTACGGCAGCGTGACGGTCGAGTCGACGTCCTGGAGCTGCTGCTCGAAGTAGTAGAGGTAGGGCCGGTGCCAGGTGAGGAACTCCTCCCACCCGTGCTGGCAGTCGTTGGCGTGATAGCGCGCCCAGTAGCCGAAGCTGCGCGGATCCTGGTAGTACTGGTCGAACGACATCATCCGGGCGAGAGCGTTGCGCAGGCGGGTGAGCTCGTCCCAGCTCAGCGAGTTGACGTTCTTGCGGACTTTGACGCCGTCCTCGTCGTCGAGATACTGGTTGGCCGGTCCCGCAGTAAGGGGATGCTCCTCGTCGCCCCGTGCCCGCGCCATGATCTTCGACTCGTCGACCTGGGCCGGCGTGCGCGGCTCGTCCTTCTCCGGGCAGCCGTCGTCGATCCACTGCTGAATGAATTGGATGTCCTCGCCGGACACCGCTTCGCCGTCCCAAGGCAGGCGGGGGAACTGCGTGCCGTCGAACGGGCACTGGCCGCGAAGCCCGAGGATCAGACCCGACGAGGCGCCGCGGCCCGCCGAGGCCCCTGAAGTCGGCGAGCCCGGCACCGGCGCCGCGACCGGCGGACAGTGACAGCACGAGCTCGCCCCGGCCGTGGGCGGTGAGGTGCCGCCGGAAGGCGGCGCGATGAGGCGGACGCCATAGAGGCTGATGGTGAGGAATTCGTCCAGGGGCAGCTCCCAGAATCGGCCGTAGCCCTGATAGCTGGGAGTGATGGGACCCTGAGCCTGATTCAGAATCGCCTTGACGCGCTGGTAGCGCGACCACGGCTGCTGCGTCTCCGGTTGCTGCGGCGCGTCGCTCGGCATGAGTCGTCCCCTGGGTTGGATTAGACGACCGGATCGTAGCATCCCTTTAGGGAGAGGTAAATGGGAAGGGCTTCGCCCTTTCAGTCACCTCTTGAATAGCCCAAAACCCCCCTCGCAAACCTATATCCGGCGGGGGGTTGCAAGATGAGACCTCTTTTTTCCGTCTATATAGATGGAGGGAGAGCGCCGATTGGACGGCGATCTCGGTCCCGGGATCGTCCATGGCCAACCAACATGACAAGATCTTCAAGCTACTGCTGCACGCTTATCTCGACGACTTCCTGCGCCTCGTCGTCCCCGAGACGCTGGACCGGCTGGACCTGTCGTCTCCCGAGTTTCTCGACAAGGAGCTCTTCGCCGGAGGACCGCGCGGCCGAAGACGGGAGCTGGACCTGCTCGTCCGGGTCCGAACCGTCAACGGACGGCCCCTCTTGATCCACGTCGAGGTCGAGGCACGGGCGAGCCCAGGAATGGAGGAGCGCCTCTGGCGCTACCACAACCAGATCCAGGCCCGCTACGAGATCCGGGTCCTGACGATCGTGACCAACGTGAAGCGGGGCCGTCCAGGCGTCTGCCTGAAGTCCTGGGAGAACGACCTCGGTCCTTCCTTCCCAGAGCTCCGGTACGTCTCCTTCGGCCTCGCCGGCTGCCGGGCCGCGGAGTACCTGGCTCGGCCCGAGCCTCTCGCTTGGGCGCTCGCGGCTCTCATGGACCCCGGACCTCTGAGCCGCGCCGAGCTGAAGATGGCCTGTCTGCGGCGGATCGCCGGGCTGAAAGCGAGGACCGATCCGTTCCTGCTGGTCAACTGCGTCCAAAATTATCTAGAATTGACAGAAGAGGAGGCGTTGGAGCTCGAGGCTCTGCGTCCCCGGAAAGAGAACAGGGAGGTTCAAGCCATGGCGCTGATGTGGTCCGAGAAGCTGGAAGCCAAGGGAGAAGCCAGAGGCAAAGCCCAAGGGGTAAGGGAGATCCTCCTGTTGCAACTCGCCGAGCGATTCGGGCCTCTTCCGGAAGGCGCGCGCCGTCAGGTCGAGGAAATCAGCTCGCTCCAACGCCTGACTCAGCTCGCAAAGCGGGTGCTGACCGCCCACTCGCTCGAAGAGATGGGCTTGGCTTAGCGATGGCTTAGCGCCTACCGCACCGCGTCCGCCTCCTTCGCGAGGGCGACGTCCTTCGCGGTGACTCCCCCGGCGGAGTGAGTCCAGAGGGTGACCTTCACCTTTCCCCAAGTGAAGAAGATGTCGGGATGGTGGCCCGCGCGCTCGGCCGCCTCGCCCAGGCGGTTGACGTAGGCCAGGGCCTCCTTGAAGTCCGGGAAGCGGTACTCCTTCTCCAGCCGTTTCTCGTCGGCCAGCGTCCAGCCTTCCAGCTTGCCAAGCTGCCCGCTCAGCTCCTCGCCCTTCAGTGCCGATTCGTTCCGTTCGCTCATGGTTTCCACCTCGCCCGCCAGTGTATCCGCTTTGCCAAGCCCTGTGCCCTCAAGGGGTGGCACAGGCATTGCCTTACCCACCGGCATGCAACCTTACGCCTACGTCGCCGAGCCCGAAAGCCCCTTCCAGGAGATGAGCCCGGCACGGCGGCGGCTGGTCATCGCCGGCCTGGTGACGGCGGGTCTTCTTTTCCTGAGCGGCTTCGCGGTCTCCGGGTATCTCTGGAGCCTCTCGCGGCGCTTTCCCTCGGCGCCCTATGCGCAGCCCTCCCGTCTCTATGGCGTGGCGACACCGCTGGTACCCGGCGAGGCGCTCTCCGCCGCCGACGTGGTGGCCCAGCTCACGTTGACCGGCTACCGCGACGCCGGCCCGCCCACCGGCGGCGACGATTCGCTCTCGCCGGGGTCCTGGCGCCGCACGGGGGACCACGTGGCCGTCCATCTGCGGAAGTTCGCGACTCCCGGCGGGCCGGCCGGCGGCAGGATCGTGGAGGTGGATTTCAAGGGCGATCGCGTTGCTTCCGTGCGCGAGGCCGGCAAGCCGGTGCGCGTCGCCACGCTCGAGCCGCCGCTGCTGGCGTCGTACTATGGCCGCAAGGTGGAGGAGCGGCGGCCCGTCCTGCTCGACCAGCTCCCGGACCCGGTGGTCAAGGCCGTGCTGGCAGCGGAGGATTCGGGCTTCTATCTGCACCCCGGCGTCTCTCCTTCCGGCGTCCTCCGTGCCCTGTGGGTGGACCTCAAGGGCGGCGAGTTGGAGCAGGGCGGCAGCACCATCACCCAGCAGCTCGTCAAGAACGTCTATCTCTCCAACCGCCGCACGCTCACCCGCAAGGCCAAGGAGGCGATGATCGCCCTGGTGCTGGAAGTGCGCTACGGCAAGCAGGCGATCCTCCAGGCGTACCTCAACGGGATCTATCTGGGGCAGAGCGGCCCGGCCAACCTGATGGGGTTGGGTGCCGCGGCCCGGGCCTACTTCGGCAAGGACGCGGCGGAGCTGAGCCTGCCCGAGGCCGCCACCCTCGCCGGCATGATCCACTCCCCGGCCGGCACGTCGCCCATTGACCATCCGGACCAAGCCCGGGAGCGCCGTGACTGGGTGCTGAAGCAGATGGGCGAGAAGCGCTGGATCTCCAAGGAGCAGCTTCAGCAGGCGCTGGCGGCGCCGCTCGAAACCCATCCGCAGACCGTGCAGGCCCGTGCCCTCGCGCCCTACTTCGCCGACGCGGCCGAGGACGAGGCGCGGGAGCGGTTCGGCCTCAAGACTCTGAAGAACCAGGGCTATGCCCTGTTCTCCACGCTGAGCTGGCGCGACCAGCAGCAGGCCGAGGCGGCGGTGACCCAGGGGCTCGCCGGCCTCGAAGCCGGGTGGGAGAAACGCCAGCGCCACCGCAAGCTCCTGCAGGCGGCCCTCATCTCGGTGGACCCTCGGGACGGCTCGATCCGCGCCTGGGTGGGCGGCCGCTCCTACTCGAAGAGCCAGTTCGACCGGGTCACCCAGGCGCGGCGGCAGGCGGGCAGCGCCTTCAAGCCGGTGATCTACGCCGCCGCCTTCGCCGGCGGTGTCGCGATGCCGGCCACGGTGTTCAGGGACTCGCCGATCGTCGTCCGCGTCGGCAACGCCCCCTGGAGCCCGCAGAACTACGACCGTACCTTCCACGGGTACGTGACGGCGCGCACCGCCCTGGAGACCAGCCTGAACATCCCCACCGTGCGACTCGCCTTGCAGGTGGGCATGGACCACGTCGTCGAGCTCGCCCGCGGCCTCGGCTTCACCGGCACTCTCGATCCGGTGCCGGCGGCGGCGCTGGGAACCTTCGAGGTCAGCCCCCTGGAGCTGGCCTCGGTCTACTCGACCTTCGCCACCGAGGGCCTGAAGCCGCCGGTCCACGCCCTCGCCGCCGTGCTCGACCCCGACGGCGAGCCCGTCACCGGCGACGAGCTGCCGGCGGCCCGGCGAGTGCTGCCGCCCGACGCCGCCTACCTGGTGACCAACATCCTCCAGGGCGTGCTGGACCACGGCACGGCGGCGGCGGCCCGCGGACTCGGGGTCGTCGGACCCCTGGCCGGCAAGACCGGGACGACCAACGACCAGCGCGACTCCTGGTTCGCCGGCTTCTCGCCGGACCGCGCGACGGTGGTCTGGGTGGGCTACGACGACAACTCTCCCTCCCGCCTCACCGGCGCCCGGGGGGCTCTGCCGATCTGGGCCCGCTTCACCGCCGCCGTGCGACCGGCCCGGGGCTATGCGGACTTCCCCATGCCGGCGGGGATGGTGAAGGCGACCGTGGACCCCGAGACGGGCCAGCTCGCCACCCAATACTGCCTCGCCCGGGTGACCGATCTCTTCCCGGAATGGAAGGCGCCGACGGTGCCTTGCGAACTCCACACGCCCGGCTACCAGGGCGACGCCGTGGCCGCCATCACGCTCGGGCAACCGCCGGCGGACCTGGCCACGGAGGAGGAGCCGGGCACCGTCCTCAGCACCACCACCATCACTCCGGACGGTCTGGCGATCGAGCAGCCGCCGGTCCCGGTGGCCGCGGCCTCCACGACGACGGCGGGCGGCGGCGCGATCATCATCCGCCCCAGCAGCGCGCCGATCGGGAAGATCGCGCCGGTGCCCCCGCCGCCGCCGCCCGCGCCGGATGCCGCGGAGCCGGACGAGACGCCGCCGCCGCCTTAGAGTCCGTGCAAGTCCGTGGATGTCCGTGCTCTTCCGCTACAATGCGCCGATGGACTCTCAACCGTTCCTCGGTCTGCGCACGGCCATCTACACGGTGAACGATCTCGAGAAGGCGAAGGCCTGGTACAGCGGGCTCTTCGGCACCGAACCCTATTTCGACGAGCCGTTCTACGTTGGCTTCAACATCGGCGGCTTCGAGCTGGGGCTCAACCCCGACGCTTCGAAGGTGTTGCCCGGCCCCAGCGGCGTCGTGGCCTACTGGGGCGTTACTAACGCGGAGGCGGCGTTCCAGCACGCCCTCCGCCACGGTGCCGGCGAGCACGAGCCCCTGCAGGAGGTAGGCGGCGGCATCAAGGTCGCCACCGTGACCGATCCCTTCGGCAACCTCATCGGCATCATCGAGAACCCGCACTTCAAGCTCGAAGGGCCGGGCCCGGTGCCGGCGAGCTGACGGCGGCGCGCCCTCAGCGCCGCTTCCCCTCCGAGAAGTAGACCGTCAACACGGCCCGCCGCTCGGCCTGGGAGGGGCCGGGCTCGAAGGGCGCGAGGATGACGGTCCCTTGAGCGCCGCGGCTCAGCACCGGGTCCATGGGCCAGCGGCCCAGGTTGCGCGGGCAATCCTTGCCCGTGGGGCAGTCGACGCTGTCGCCTGCGATCTGCACCTCGTAGCGATAGGCGGTGTAATGCGCGTTGGCCGGCAGGGCGATCCGCAGTACGTGGCAGCCCGCGGAGAGCCCGGCTGGAGCGTTGCCGCCCGTCAACTGCTTCGCGATGTCGACGGCACAGCCGCTGGAGTCCCCCGGCGAGACCGTCCATTCGAGCGACAGCGCCGACTCGCCGGGCTGGCACTCGACGCAGTTGCGATCCCGCGAGGTCAGCAGGCGCTCGGCCGGAGGCGGCGGCGGAGGGGTGGGGGCCGGAGCCGGAGGAGGCTGCGGCGCCGGTTGGGAAGGTGGCGTCGGTTGCGGTTGGGGCGGCGGTTGCGGCGCCGGGGTCGGAGGGGGAGCCGGAGTGGGTTGAGGTACCGGCTTCGGAGTGGGAGTCGGGGCAGGCTGCGGAGCCGGCGCCGGCGGTGGAACGGGCTGAGGCGCCGGAGCCGGCGTGGGCGTAGGCTCCGGCCGGGGAGCCGGCTGGGTCTGAACGGGGCGCACCGGGGACGGAGGGGGTGGCACAGGCGCCGGCATGGGGCGGGCCGACGCTGGGGCGGAGCGGGCGCGGGAGATCTGGACCTCCATCGTGCGCAGGGAGCCGGAGACCTTGATCTGCATCATGCCACTCGTCGCCGGGCGTCCTCCGTCGCGCACGTTCACCTCGACCTGGTAGGTCATGAAGCCGTCATGGCTGACCGCCAGGCGCCAGGGTCCTTCGGCAAGGCCGCCCACCGTGGCCCTTCCCCGGACGTCGGTGAGAACCGCTTCCGGCCCCTCCAGCGGGTTGAGGGCCGTGTACTGGAGCTGCACCTGGGCGCCCGCGACGGGCAATCCCTTCTGATCCTCGACCCGCACCTCCACCGCCGCCGGTCCGCGCCAGGGCTGGCCTTGAGCCGCGGACGCCGCCAGCAAGAGGAAGAGGATCGCGATGTTCCGCACGTCGAACCGCACCATGGGGCCCCTTTCTGCCGGAAGTCCGGCTGCGCGTGGATCGGACCTGGCGATTCTACGCCCGGAGCCCTGCAACCTTCTTCATTCCTCCCTCCGTATCTCCCTGTTGACAGTCAACGACTCCGGTAGTACTATCTCGGTAGTTGACGCGAAGGAGAACGGAAATGGAGACATCCCACCACCTCGGAGACCTACAGCTCGCCATCATGCGAGTCCTGTGGGGCCATGGCGAGGCGACGGTGTCGGACGTGCACGAGACGCTGGAGCCGGAGCGCGGGCTCGCTCTCACCACGATCGCCACCATGCTGACCAAGATGGAGAAGAAGGGCGTGGTCGACCACCGCGCCGAAGGCCGTCGGTTCATCTACCGCCCCCTGGTGAGCGAAGGCCAGGTCCGCCGCTCGATGGTGTCGGACCTCACGTCGCAGCTCTTCCGGGGGGACGTCACCGCCCTGGTCAATCACCTGTTGTCCGAGCACGACATCGACTCCGGGGAGCTCAGCCAGCTTCGGGAGATGATCGCGTCCCGGGAGCGGAAGGAGGATCTCTAGATGCTCGTCCAAGTCGCGCTCGCCTGGTTGCTCACCTACCTCCTTCACAGCACGCTGCTGCTGGGCCTCGCCTGGCTCGTGTCGAAGCCGCTCGCCCGGTGGTCGGTGGCGGCGGAGGAGACGATGTGGAAGCTCGCCCTGGTGGGCGCGCTCCTCACCGCCTCGCTTCAGCTCGCCGCCGGCTGGGAGCCCGCCGCCGGCCGCTGGCGTCTGGCGGCGGCTTCGCCGGCCGCGTCGGTGATGGCGGATAAGACGGATCAAACAGTTTGGACGGATCGGACGGATCGGAAGTCGACGGTTGAGGCGGCCGCGCCGCTCCGAGTCGCCCGGGAGGGCCTCCCCGTGGCGGCAGCGCCGGGCGCTGAGCAGCCTTCCACTTCCTGGCTGCCCTCTGTGTTCCTCGCATTCTGGGCTCTGGGCGCAACCTTATTGGTAGGGGCCTACACGCGCTCGTTCTCCCGCATCCGCCAGCGGCTGCGGTCGCGGCCTCGGGTGGTGGGAGGCAGCCTGCTCATCCAGCTTCGCGAGCTGGCCGCCGGTGCGGGGCTCGGCGGGTCCGTCCGCCTCTCCTGCTCGTCGCGGGTGCCGGTGCCGCTGGCTCTCGGGATTCGCCGGCCGGAGATCTGCCTGCCGCCGCGGGCGCTCGCCGGCCTCACCGAGGAGCAGCAGCAGGGCCTGCTGGCCCATGAGCTGGCCCACCTCGTGCGGCGCGATCCGCTGTGGCTCGTCGTCAGCCATCTGTTGACGGCGGTCCTGTTCTTCCAGCCCCTGAACTGGGTGGCCCGCCGCCGGCTGCGGGAGATCTCCGAGATGCTGAGCGACGAGTGGGCGGTGACCTTTACGAAACGTCCCCTGTCGCTCGCCGGCTGCCTGGCCGAGGTCGCCGGCTGGTCGGTCGGCCTTCGTCCCCTGCCGCTGCCCGGCATGGCGGACCGCCCGTCGAACCTCGCGCGGCGCATCCGCCGCCTGTTGGACGACACCCGGGCTCCCGAGCATCCGGCCCGCCGGCTGTGGCTCGCCGCCGGCATGGTGGCGGTGCTGGTCGCCGTCGCGGCCGCGGCGCCTGCCGTCTCCGCTTCCCGGCAGGAGCCGACAAAGACGTCGCCGGTGGAGAAGGCTGCCGCCGCTCCCGAGACCGCGGTGCAGGCCACGGATCAGTCCTGGATGGACGCCCGGCCCGAGAAGGACCACGCGGACCGCGCCGAGGCCCGCGACGAGCAGGCGAAGATCCTGGCCGAGGATCGGGAGGACGCCGAGGAGGTCCCGGATATCCCGGAGGTCGACGTCGACGACAGCTCCATCGCCGGAGCGATGGCCGCCGCCGACGCCGCCATGGAACAGGTGAGCGCCTCGCTGGACGAGCCCCTCGACTCCCTGAACGAGGAGCTCGCCTCGGTCCAGGACGCCGGCCTCTCCCGGGAGCAGCAGCGCAAGCTGGAGCGCGATGTCGAGCGGACCACCCGGGACATCCAGAAGCGGCTCCAACCCCGCCTCCAACAGCTCTCGCGGCAGTTGAGCCAGAACATGGCCCACCTGAAGACGCTGGATCCGGAGATGGAGCGGCTCACCCGGGAGATCGCGAAGCTCGCCACGCAGATGCGCCCCTCGGAAGAGGCCCTGGCACGGCTGAAGGCCGAGACCTACAAACTGCGCGCTGAAGGCGAATTGAGCCGGGAGCAGCGGGAGAAGCTCCAGGCCGAGGCCCGCGGGCTCGCCGAGTCGATGAGGCCCACGCCCGAGCAGCGCCGTCAGATCGAGGCCCTGCGCGACGAGATGCACAAGCGTCACGGCGAGATGAGCCGTGAGGTCATGGCCGAGCATCGGGAGGAAATCGAGAAGGCCCGGGCCGAGATGCGCGACGAGATCGAGCGTGAGATGCGCGGTGTCCGCGAGGAGCTTCACCGTGCCCTTCAGGAGCGGCACAAGGTCGACCGCGAAGCGCGGCGGGAGCACCGCAAGGAGGCCGTGCGGGAAAAGATGAAGGAGAAGAAGTCGAAGATCAAGCAGCAGGACAAGCAGAAGGAGAAGGCGAAAGAGAAAGCGAAGGAAAAGGAGGTCCGGGAGGATTCGGACGGCTCGCGCTGACCTCCTGTTCTCTCTTTGCCTTGCCGGGCGGCTCCCTCGGGGCCGCCTTTGCCGTTTCTGGAGCCGTCGGGAGCATAATCGGCGGGATGGCCAAGTCTTCCGATCCTGGCTCTCCCTTGCGGGAGGGTGTGCTGCGTCGCCTGAGACGCCTCAACCGCGCGGAGGCCTGGGCGCTGGCCCGCGCCTGGTGGCTGCTCCTGGCGATCGACTTGGGGCTGCGGCTGTTGCCGTTCTCGCGTCTGGAAGGCTGGCTCGCTCCGGCGCCGAGGGAAGGCGCGGCGGCGGAGCCGGACGAGACGGCGGTGTCGCGTCTCGTCTGGGCCACCGCGGCGGCGGCGCGCCACCATCTCTATCCCATGCGTTGCCTCCCCCAGGCCCTCTGCCTGCGCTGGCTGCTGGGCCGCCTGGGCATCGCCGCCGAGCTGCGCATCGGCGTCGAGCGCCGCCGCGGCGACCTGCGGGCGCATGCCTGGGTGGAGCACAACGGCCGTCCGGTCGGCGAGGACTTCCTCGTCGCGGACCGCTTCGCGCCGTTGCGTCCGGCTTCTTAGAAACTTCTCTTTGACCCCTTGACAGACCGGGCCGCCACCCCTATCCTGTTAGCAGTCACCGCCGCTGAGTGCTAACAGCCGGCGATGAGAATTCCGAAATCCAAACCAAGGAGGTAGAAGCCGTGAATATTCGTCCGCTGCACGATCGTGTCCTGGTCAAGCGTCTCGAGACCGAGGAGCAGGTCCGGGGTGGAATCATCATCCCCGACACCGCCAAGGAAAAGCCGCAGGAGGCCGAAGTGATCGCCGTTGGCCCCGGCAAGCTCACTGATGACGGCAAGCGCTCGCCCATGGACGTCAAAGAGGGCGACAAGGTCCTCATGGGCAAGTACTCCGGCAGTGAGATCAAGATCGACGGCAACGACTTCGTGATTCTGCGCGAAGACGAGATCCTCGCCGTCATCAACAGCAACGGCTCCAAGTAATCGCTCAACCTTTCCAGATATCTGGGTATCGATAGCAACCAGGAGGCAAAGAAGACATGGCTAAGCAAATCACTTACTCCGGGGACGCCCGCGCGGCGATCCTGCGGGGCGTCAACAAGCTCGCCGACGCGGTCAAGGTGACCCTCGGCCCCAAGGGCCGTAACGTCGTCATCGAGAAGAAGTTCGGCTCGCCCACGATCACCAAGGACGGCGTCACCGTCGCCAAGGAGATCGAGCTCGGCGATCCGCTGGAGAACATGGGCGCGCAGATGGTGCGCGAAGTCGCCTCGAAGACCTCCGACGTGGCCGGCGACGGCACGACGACGGCCACCCTTCTCGCCCAGGCGATCTACCGCGAGGGCTCGAAGAACGTCACCGCCGGCGCCAACCCGATGGAGATCAAGAAGGGCATCGAGCTGGCCGTCAAGGCCGCCGTCGAGTCCATCGACAAGCTGGCC